>Ga0209466_1000130_pt1 | contig 16895 bp, 25 predicted proteins | sample PanSoiPlo30MoBio_FD_188323 | JGI IMG/M metagenome (GOLD analysis project Ga0209466, IMG submission 188323) | Tropical forest soil microbial communities from Panama analyzed to predict greenhouse gas emissions - Panama Soil Plot 30 MoBio (SPAdes)... | ecosystem: Environmental > Terrestrial > Soil...
GGGATCGGCCAGGCGCGGCACTCGTCGGGCCCGGAGGTGAGCATCGAGACCAGGTCGCAGAGCTCGAAGGCCGCGCGGATGAAGCGGTGGCGCGCCGGCTCCTCGAGGCCGACCCGTGGCCGTGATTGTGCGGTGCCTCGGGCGGCCGCGGGATGGTTCCGGGCCCGCCGGCGAGTACCTCGCGCGCTACGACCCGGAAGCATTCGCCGGTGGCGGCGACGCCGAGTTTACGACCGACCCGAGCCGGGCGCTGCGCTTTGCGGGCATGCGGGAAGCGCTCGAGTGTACGCGGGCGGTACCGCGGGCGTGCCCCATGCGGGCCGACGGCAAGCCGAATCGGCCCTTGACCATGTTTACGCTGCAATACGTGCACGTTGCCGAGGACGCATGAGCGACCCGCGGCCGTCGATCACGTGCCCGCGGTGCGGCCGCGTGAGCTCTCATCCCGAGGACGTGCGGCAACGCTACTGCGGCGCGTGCCATGTATGGCACGTCGACGTCGCCGACGCGCCGGCCGTGCAAGACGCCGTCGACGCGCTCGTTGAGGCCGCCTTGCCCGACCCGGCGGCCATGACGCGCGCCGAGGCGCTCGAGGAGTTCGAGCGGCGTTACCGCGTGCGCGTCGTGCTCGAGGTCGAGCACGCCGGCCGGTCGGCGTGGATCCGGGGCGCCACCATGGCGCCCGCCCTCGAGGAGCTCGGCGACGCCGTGCGGCCGCTCGTCGGGCACATGCTCCTCCGCGTCCTCGAGCGCCTCGAGCACAACGACACCTAGACGCCCCCCGGCCTCGAGGAGTACACGGGCCCGCCATGCGAGGCGGGCATGGGTAACGCGACGATTACCGGGCCGCCGGTCGGGCAGATTCGGCCGCCGCGGCGCACGGGCGGCTTAACGACCGGGCCGCAAGGGCCGGCCGGGCCGACGGGCCCGCAAGGGCCGCCGGGCGCGACCGGCGCCACGGGGCCGCAAGGGCCGACGGGCACGACCGGGGCGACCGGCGCGACCGGGCCCGGCTACCAAGCGACCAGCACGAGCTCGCTCGCGATTGCGACGGGGCCGGTCACGCTGACGACGCAAGCCGGGCTTGCCTACAGCGCCGGCGCACGTGTGCGCGTCGCCAACTCGTCGACCGCATGGCTCGAGGGCGTCGTCTCGAGCTACGCGGGGACGACGCTCGCGCTGCAATCCGACCTCGTCGCCGGGAGCGGCACGTTTGCGAGCTGGAATGTAAACGCCGCCGGGCAACAAGGCGTGACGGGCGCCACGGGCGCGCAAGGGCCCCAAGGCACGACCGGGGCGCAGGGGCCGACGGGGGCGACGGGCGCGCAGGGGCCGACGGGCCCGACGGGCGCAACCGGCCCCGGCGTGCAACCGGGCGGGGCCCCGGGGCAAGTGTTGGTCAAGAACACGGCGGCCGACTTTGATACGAGCTGGATCACGTCGGGCGCCGCCGTGTGGTCGGATAGCGGCGTCACGCTCACGCCGAATCCAGTTACACGCACGGTGAGCGTCCCAGGTGGCGCCGCGGGCGCCGGGAGCTCCGCGCTCGTTCTCGGCTCCAATACTCCCAAGGTTCGACTACAAACCGACAATACCGCAACCTCGCCCTGGCTTGCTCTGAGTCTCAATCGCAACGCCGTCACTGGCACTATTGACGATACGAGCAAGGTCGCATGGCAGGCAACATTGAACGCGAGTAGCGATAGCTTTGGCATCGCGCGGCAACCTGCCGGCGGCGCATATACAGGTTTGCTCACGCTCGACAACGCGGGCACGCTCACGCTGCCCGGCACCTATAAGAGCACCCTAAATGGCCTCGCAGTTTCCAGCGGCATTTGCGGCGTCGATCTAACCAACACCGCAGCCGGCCTATGGGCGAATAATCCGTGGGGCGCGGTCACGGCGACTAGTGGCTGGTATCTCCAACTCGACGCAAATGGCGATGTCGCTCACTTCTATCGGCGTGCCCCGAATGCGGCCGTCGGTGCAGCGACCGATGTGTTTCGGATAGATGGTGCCGGTAACATCACCTTCACGGGGTCAGCGACTAGACCTGGAAACCAATTCACACTTTCGGGTGTGTGGTCGGTGGGGCTTCCCGTAAACTGGAACTCCACGACGCACAACGCGTGGGTTCAGGTGTGTGCCGTCTCCTGTCCGGTGACTGCCGGACGCTGGCATCTGATCTTTGCCAATCCAGGCTGGGGGATGCAAGGGGCCATGAACTCAATGACCGCCTACTACGTGGGATGGGGCATCGCCGGCAGTGTCGTTCAATACTCGCGTTATGATTCCGGGACCGCAAGCGCCATTGGAGGTTGCTGTGGTCCTACGGGCCTCATGTGGATAGACGGGACCCGATCCGGAACGCAGGTCTACTCGCTCTGGATCTACACGGCCGGCACCAATGTGAACTTCGTCACCGCGAATCAATCCGAGTCGTGTGGCGCCTTTTATGTTTTCGAGTTTGCGTGATGATTAACTACACTTGTGACCAGTGCGGAAAGACCGACACGACGATGGCCGGTTGGTACATCGTGCGCGTTGCGCTCCTATACGAAAACCCGAATCTGCCGACGCCGCCGGGCGGCACGACGCTCGAAGAACAGAAGCCAGACCACATCTTCGACACGCAGGGCTGCCGCACGCAATGGTTAAGTGAGCACAACCTCTAGCACGCCGGGCGCCGGCGCGGGTCGCGTCCTCGGGCCCGACCATCCACTTGCGATGCGCGCCGCGGCGCGCTTGCTCCTCGAGCAACGCAAGACCCTCGCAACCTATGGTACCGACGGCGACCCGTGGGCGTTTGTGCGCGATTGTGTGTGGACGCGTGACGAAGTGACGGGCCGCGTGCGCCGCTATCCCGCGCAACCATACGCCGAGCTCCTCGTGCGGCGGTGGCAAGAGCACCCGTTGCTCGCCGTCCCGAAAAGCCGACGCATGGTGATTACGTGGTTGTTTGTGAGCGTAAATTATTGGCTCGCGCGCTTCTCACCGAATGCGAAAGTGGCATTCATGGCGCGCAAACTCGGCAAGACCGAAACCGAGGGGTCGGCGGAGCTCGTGCGGCGCGCGCGCTTTATTCACGACCATCTGCCCGCGACCTTTCCCCCGTGCGAGGTGGAATACAGCATCGGGTTTCTACGCTTCCCAAACGGCTCGGAAATCGTCGCGCTCGGCGAGGGCGAGGAGCAAGCGCGTCAGCACACGTTTACGTCGGTCCTCGCCGACGAGGTCGCGTTTTGGGATCATGCGTTTGAAACATGGGTCGCCTTGCGGCCGACGATTGAGGGCGGCGGGCGCTTGACGGCCGTGAGCTCGGCGGGCCCGGGATTCTTTAAAGACCTCGTGCATGACCAGCTCGGCTAATGACCACCGCGACCGCGGGCCGCCGCCGTCGATTGCGCAAGCGCTCGTTGCGTGGCTCACGTCGATTTCCACGTGGAATCGGGCGGCTATTGCGATCGTGCTCGGGACGGCGGCGCTCCTCGGCTATCTCGTGTTTACCTATCCGCACGAAGCGTTTGACGTCGCGGTGGTCGTGTTGCAAGACCGCCGCACCGCGACGGGACCCCATGCCGAGTTAACGCCGTATCGGACCGACGTTGCCCGCGCGCTCGCGCAGCTCTTACATGCGATGGCGCCCGAAATGATCGGCGCCATGGCGTGGCGAGTCGACCTCCCGAGCAACAGCATGCAGCTCGTCGACTACGCGGTCGCGGAGGAATACAAGGCGACGATGAAAGATCTTGAGAAGCGGTGGGAGTATCCGGTCACGGTCTTTCGCGACAATCCGAAAATCAACGACATTATCGCGCGCCTCTATCTCGGGCGCTTTGTGTGCACGACGCCGGCTGATACGTGGGAGGAGGTCTTGAAGCGCTTTCCGGTCGCCGAGATTTGCTTAATTGCCGTACCGCCCGAGGGCATCGGGCTCGCCGGCATGATTGCCGGGGCATGGACGCGCGCCATCGAGGACCATGCCCGGGTCGAAATGGCATTCCACGCCACGGCGCACGGCCTCATCGCGCGGGCCAATTAGGCGCATCATGGCAAACGACCCGGGCGAGTGGTACGAGGAGCGGCGCGAGCTCGAGGAGCGGCTCGACTTTGCCGTGCGGCACTTGCAAGCCTACCTCCGCCGGCTGGACGACGAACGCCCGAGCCTCGCGCGGCGCGCGGTCTTGACAGAGTACCTCGGGCGCCTCGTGCGCGAGCTCGAGGCCGCGCGCTATGTCGGCGATTGACGCCCTCGACGTCCAGCTCGCCGAGCTCGCGCGGCTCGTCGTCGCGATGCGGGCGTTTTGCGCCACGACGCGCAACCCACGGCGCACGAGCGGCGTGCGGTATACCGTGGAGCTCGAGCTCCCGCTCATGGTCGAGGTCGTCGACGTGGCACGCGGCGCCGAGGCGACCCGCGACACGCCACCCGAGCCCGATTGGGTCGCGGTGCGCGTGACGCTCGGCGGGCTCGAGGTCACGCAACACTTGCCGCCCGAGGTCCTCGCCAACCTCGAGGACGACGCGCTAGAGCGGCTCCGCCGCGCGGCCGCCGAGCCCTAGCGGGCGCGCTCGAGCTGCCGCACGCGATCCTCGAGGGCGTCAAACTCGGCGCGTACCACGACCACTTGCCGCAAGAGCGACACCATTTTGGTCGAGCCGTTCGACCACGAGGTCAAGACGGGCGTTGACGCCCTCGAGCTCGGCGCGGATGGCCGTTTGCCCCTCCTCGAGGGCGGCCACGCGGTGGTCGATCGCGACCAAGCGCTTGAGCGTTTCGCTCGCCACGCTGTTACGCTACCGCGCCCGCCGGATCGGTTGCAAGGCACGTCGCGCGCCGCGCCAGCGCCCGAGCGCGACGACGCCAAGGAATGCCGAGAGGTCCTCGGGGTCGTCGTAGGGCACGAGTTGATACGTGCCGTCGCGGCGGAGCTGCACGCCGAGGCGCGCCGGCGGGCCCCACGGGACGGGCGAGAGCACACCGCCGCCCGGGGGCGCGAAATACATGCCCTCGAGCGCATAGCCGGCGGTTTGCAGCGCATACGTCGCCGCCATTTTGGCCGTGCTCTTGCGCTCGACGACAACGGGCCGGTTGCCCGGCAAGAGGCCGACGACGTCGAGCGTGCCCGCGTAGCCGTAGGTCGGGTGGTAGAGCGGCACTTGCGAGGCGACCGGGGAAAACCCCTCGTGCTCGCGAAAGGCGAGCCACGCCTCGACGTACGGGAGCGCCTCGGGGTGCACGCTCCGCCAATCGAGGTCGTCGGCGTCGAGGAGGTCACAACACGCGTCCACGTGTAGGCCCCGCTCGCGGGCGTGTTGCAGCACGGCAGGCTGCACGACCGAATAGTCCGGCGTGAGGCCGGCATCCTCGAGGAGCTGGGTCACGCTCGGCACGGGGGCGCCGTCGACCCGGTAGGTATGCGACGCCGGGTCGAATGCCAGCACGCGCGGCGCGAGCTCGGGGCCGGTCGGGAGCGTTGACACGTTAGCGGAGCGGGCGGCGGGTCGGGGGCGCGTAGCCGCGGCGCACGAGGCGCGGCGCCGGGCGGCGCTCGCCGGCGAGTGCGGCCTCGACGGCGACCGGGATTTGCGCGCACAGCGTGTCGTACACTTTGTAGCTGCAATGCGTGACTTTGGCGCGCCCCTGCGTGGTCGCGACCCACCCGGAAAGCCAATCAAGCGAGCGCTTAAAAATTTCCTCGTGGCTATCGTCGGGCACGCCTTGCGCCTCGACGGCATCATGCAAGAGCGCCATAAGCCGCCCGATGCGCGGCTTGCTCAACGCATCGCTCGGGGGCGGCTCGTCGCCGGGGCGCGTCGGGGCCGCGGGCGCCGGGGCCGGCCGGGCCGGCGTCGGAGCGGCGGGCGCCGTGCGGGCCGCGGCCTCGGCAACCGACCGGCGGAGCTGGTCGGCAAGGTCGAGCTCGCCTTGCGGGTCGGTGGGCGCCGCGGGCGCGGGCTCGCTTTGCCGGCGGGGCGCCTCGAACGGCGCCGGCTCGTCGACGGCGTCGCGTGCCCACCCGGGCATGTCCTCGAGGTCTTGCGTAAAGAGCTCACTCAATCCGGCACACCGCAGCACGGCATCAGTCTGGCTAGATTTCTGCGCCATTTTCAGGCACTTATTCACGTCGCCCATGTCTTGGTCGCGGTGGCGCGCGCCGCGGCCCTCGGCGACGACGACGCCCGCCGGCGTGACGAGCTCGCAAATGAGCGTGACGAGCCCGGCCTCGCCGCCGAGCATCTCCCATGCGTCGACGTCGCGTTTAAACCGCGGGCGGAGCTGCAATAACCCGCACAGTTTTTCCGACCCCGGTTTGCATAACGTGGCTTTGCCGCCGCACGTCGGGCACACGGAGCCTTTCGCGTCGGCCTTGTTTGGGCAATCGGTTTTCGCGTTACGCGGCCCGACCCGGCGATGGATGAGCATAAAATCAATGCCGGCAACGAGCCGATTAAAGAGCCAATCGACAAGCAGCTCGCGCGCTTTCGAGAACGACTCGAGCTGCGCGGCGAGCGCCTCGGGGTTGCCGAGCACGAGCCCCTCGGCGACGACGTCGGGCACGAGGGCGGGCGCGGTCGGGGGGGCCGCGGCGGCGGCCTCGGCGGGCAAGGTTTCGGGCTCCATAGCTGGCTTTTCCTTAGTGGGCGCCGTGTGATATCCGGCGGTTGCGGTGGCATTCTTTGCTGTGTCGGGGTTCCGATGGCAAGGGGACGCGCTCCGCTCGGGCGGGCAACGCAAACTCGGCTTGCCCGACTGGGGCCCCGATGCGACCGACGCCGAGGCGCTGTTTGAGGAATTCCGCGCGCGGCGGCGGGAGCTCTCGGGGGAGCGGCGGCTCTTCCTCGCGGTCTTCATGGGCGTGTTGCTCGACCTCCACCGCTACCCACGCGCGACCAAACCGTACGCCATGGCGTGGCAGTGGATCATGGACGACGACGAGAGCTGGCCGCTGGCATTCCGGCCGGCGTGCGCGGTGCTCGACTTCGACCCGGCGGCCGTGCGCCAGCGGGTGTGCGCGGCGCTCGCGGTGGGGGCCCCGTGGCTCGGCACGCTCAAGAGCCGCGGGCACGTGTACCGCGGGCGGGCGCCGGCGGGGCTCGTCGGGGCGGCGTAGCGCATTAGGCCCCTCGGCCGTGTGGCCCGGCATGTCCGCGCGGCTTGGTGCAGCAATACGCCGCGCCCGGCCCGACACGATACGATCGCTTGACGCGATAGCCGCACAACGACGCGGCCAGCATCGCCGCGTGCCACAACTGGTTGAACGTGACTCGGGTTTTCATATGCGTAGACCATACGCCTCCCGTCAATAGGTGTCAAGAGCGACCCGTATTGCTTTCGACCCCTACCACACGGTAAGACCTAGCCAATGCCACGGCGCCGGAAAAACGGGCGCAACGTGCCCCGCACGCCCGTTAATCTGGTCTATAGGACCATCCAAGCCGCCGGCGGCCCGACGGCCGTGCTCGAGGCGCTCGGCGTCGGCGAGGCGACCCTCAAGCGCTGGCGCCGCGAGGGCGTCGTGCCCGACGCGCGAATCGTCCTCGAATGGGCGGCCCTCGTGCACCCGGGCGCCCTCGAGGCGCAGCTACGGCTTGCGCGGCGGCTTGCCGGGTTGCCGCCGACGCCGCGGCGGTAGCGCCGGGCCGGGCGGCTCGCCGGCGAGCGCGCGCTCGACTTGGCGGGCGGCCCGCTCGCGCAACCAATCCTCCACGATCAATTGCACGAGGTCGTTAAATCCGCGGCGCTCCTCGACGGCGGCACGCTTAATGCTCGCGTCGATAACCCGGCGGAATCGAATGTGCCTCGTGACGTAGCTTCGCGGTGGCTGCGGAGGTCGTGCCATGTGCATTGCGGCATACCGCCCACGCGAACGCGTGTGCAATGCGCGGTGCGGTAAATATCTGCCATGCAGTTTTCTGCACGCGCGCCGCAAATTTTCCTTGACTTGTGCGTTATATTCGGCGTAGTGGGCGGCCTCACGTTGTCAACCCGATAAATCGCCCGTGGGGGGGCGGGCCCGATTCCGGGCGGGGTGCGGTGGCGGTTGGTTGGCGGTGCACGGTACGGGCACGCTGGCTCGAATCGCACGCACGAGGGAATCGGGGGCGAGTGAGACACGCGCGAGACATGTGGGGAGACGCGCGGTAAATGCGCGGCGGTGCCGCCCTTGCCGTCGACGTCGCGGCGCTCTCGCTCGAGGAGCTCTCGGGATTCGTGCGAGCGCTCCCGCGCGCGGTCCTACTTTCCTTGTGCGCGCTCGGAGACGATTGGATCGGTGAGACACGGGCGGCGCCCCCGCCGCCGCCCGTTGTCCTCGCGGCGCCCGTCGACGTCGACGAGATCCTTACCGCCGAGGAGGCCGCCGACTTGCTGCGCATGTCACTCGACGGCGTGTATGCGCGGGTCGCCCGCGGCGAGCTCGTGCCGCTCCCGCGGTGCCGCGGGGGTCGGCTCAAGTTTCGCCGCGGCGACCTTGCGCCCGGTATAGACCAACGGTACAGTATCCCGCATGACACCCTTACACGTCAAGGAATTGCGCCGCCGGCTCGGGTGGACGCAACGCGAGCTCGCCGAGGCGCTCAACGTGACGACGACGACAATTGCGCGCTGGGAGCAAGGCGCGCGCGCCGTCACGCCCCTCGCCGCGGCGAGCCTTGGGCTCCTAATCAAGGCGCATGGGCCGACCCGCAAGGCGACCCGCGGCCGAAAGGCGGCGGCGCATGAAGGTTAGCAAGTGGGCAGGGCCGCGCGCCTTGCCATTTTACGTCAAGTACCGCGACGCCGATGGCCGCCAGAAATACCCGGCGTTTCGGACACACCGCGAGGCGACGGCATGGCTCGAGACACACGGGCGCCGGCTCCGGGCCGCCCGCGGCCTTATCCCGTTGGTCGACCCCTCGAGCACGATCGCCGCATACGGGACGCACTGGCTCGCCGCCGTCGAGGCGAGCGTTAAGGCACGGTCGCACGCGTCCTACGCGGCGCAATTCGCGCTCTACATTCGGCCGCGGCTCGGGGCGCGGCCGGTCGCCGAGCTCACGCGGCCCGAGGTGCGCGCCTTTCTCGTGCAATGCCGCAAGCAGGGGATTGCAGGGGCGCCACTCGCGACCGGCTCAATTTATGCGATTTATGCGGCATTGCGCGCCATGCTCAACGCGGCGATTGAGGACGGTTTACGTGCCGACAATCCGGCGGCCCGGCTCGGCAAGGTCTTGCACCTACACCCGACCAAGACTGCCCGGCGGGCGGCCATCGCCAAGCGGGCCCTAGACCGGGAGCAAACGCACCGGGTGCTTGAGTATTGCCGGGTCCTCGAGGCCGCATGGTATCCGCTCGTGCTCTTGCTTGCCCGGGCGGGGTTGCGGATCGGCGAGGCAATCATGCTGCGCCTCACTGACTACAACGCGACGGCGCGCACGCTCCGGGTCGAGCGGGCATGGAACGCCAAGCATCGGCGGGAGGAGGAACCGAAACACGGGGCGCGCACGGTCGACGTCTCGCCGCAGCTCGCCGCCATCCTCGACGCCCACATTACCGGGCTCGTCAAGGTCGTGCGCCTCGAGGACGGGGCACCGGTCGTTCAGTGGCTATTCCCCTCGGAGGCGGGGACGATGCTGGATGATCGGAACGTGCGCCGCGCCCTCGCTCGGCTCGCCGGGCACGCCGAGCTGGGGCGCGGCCTCGGGCCGCACGACCTCCGACACACGTTTGGCTCCCAGCTCATAGCGGCCGGCAAGTCGCCCGTCTACGTGCAGCGCCAGATGGGGCACGCCTCGGTTGCGACGACGGTTGACCTCTATGGCTCGGGGTTGCCACTCGAGGACCGGGCCGGCGTCGACGTGCTCGACGCGGCGCCGTGTCAACGTGACGAAAATGGAAAACTCGACGGCCGGCGGGGGAGGGCATAGTGGCTTGCCCAATTTGCGGCGCGAATTGCCGTTGTCGGAAACGTGGCGAGGGCGGCATGTGTTGCTCGTGCCACAAGCACACGGCCCGCGCGACGCGGCTCGGCGTGAGCCTCGAGCGGCTCGCCGAGGCGCACCGCACGAGCACGCCCCTTGCAACCAACCCTGCAACCAAGGGCCGACGGGGGCGGGCATGACCACCGCCGAGGCGCTCGTGGCGGGCATGATTTGGGGAGCGCTCGAGGAGCACGGTATTACGGCGAGGCCGGTCCTCGATGGCGAGGGAAACTATCGGCCCGAGGTAGCGCTCCGCTTCTCGAGCGGCACGGAGCTGCGTGTGACAGTAACCGAAACGCGCTCGGTCGATGCTCATGGTTGCAGCGTGGTTGCAGGAAACGGTAAAACCGGCCGTCGGCGGGGTCGGGCATGACGCAAGCCCGTGATTTTATTAGTGGGCCGCGCAGGGATCGAACCTGCGACCCGCTGATTAAGAGTCAGTCCGGGCCCCGACCGCTACGGGCGGCCCGTCGGGTACGGGTCGCTAAGTTGGCGGAAAGTCTCACGCCACGCGACCGGCGCCCGACGCGGGCCGGCGCCGCCCGGCCCCGCTCGCCGCCCTCGTGGTTGCAGCGTGGTTGCAGGAATCGGCTAACAACGGGTCACTGGCGACCCGTATCGGGAGGAGGGCGCGGCGATGGGGGAGCGGGAGGGGCGGCGCGTGCTCGACGCGCTCGAGGCGTACCTCGGGCGCTCGGATTCCACGCAAGACTTGCGCACGGCGTTTCTCGCCGGGGTGCAGCTCGGCATGGAACTCGCGCGCGAGTTATTCACACTATCCACAGGGGCCAATGGACACGCGAACCGGGTTCCCCCCCTTAAGGATCCCCCCTTTACGACCTCGCCCATAGGATTTACGTTTCCGGATCCTTTTCCGGATCCTCTGGTAGATCCGAAGAGCACGGGGCGTGCCAATTTCGAGCACGGCACACTCGAGCTCTTTCCGCGCCGCGTGCCGCTCGAGCCCCGCCGCAAGCCGCGGTGCCGCGTGCCCGACGATTTTACCTTGTCGCCCGAGCTCCGCCGCTTCGCCGAGGCCGGCGGCCTCGACCCGGCGCAAGAGCTCGCCGCCATGAAAGACCAGTACCGGGCGACGGGCGAGCCGCGGGCGGATTGGTCGGCGACGTTTCGGCAATGGTGCCGCCGTAGCCTCGAGCTCCGCGGGCGGCGGCCATGACGCCCTCGGGCCCGATGGCGCCGGCGCATGTGCAAGCGCGGGTCGGCGCGATGATGGCGGCATGCGCCGTCGGGCGGTGCCGCTATGCCGACGGGCCCGGGCGCGAGGCGCGCGACGGGTGCGACGGCTACGAGGCGCATACGTACCTCGAGGACGGGGGCGCCGTGCTGCGCTGGCGGCGGTGCGCACGGTTTCTCGCCTGGTGGCGCCTCGAGAAAGCGCGGCTCGAGAAACGCCGGGCCGCCGAGGCGCGGGCGAAACGGGGCCGCGACACGCCCCGGGAATGGAGCGACGACGCATGAATCTTGCGCGCGTCAATGGCTCGAGGCCGGTTGTGCTCGTCGAGCTCCGCCGCCCGCCGCGGTGGCGGAGGGTCGCCGTGCTCCTCGGGCTCTATTGCTGGCGGTGCGGGCGCTGGTGGCGCCATGCGCTCATCTGCCCGCGCTACGGCCGCCCATGAGGCGGGTTATCGGCATCGACCCGGGCGCCTTGGGCGGCCTCGCGGTCTTAGACCTCGACGAGCACGGCGTGCCCTTCGCCGCCGAGCTCCACCGCACGCCGCGGGTCGACGTCCTGCGTAACCGCAAACGACGCTTCGACTACGACCCGGCGGCCATGCGCGAGCTCCTCGCCCACGCCATCGACGGCCGGCCCGTGCCGATACATGCGGTCGCCGTCGCCCTCGAGGCGCAAGGGGCCCGACCCGGGCAAGGGGTCGCCTCGAGCTATCGTACGGGCGTCGGCTTTGGCTTGTGGCTCGGGCTCGTCGTCTCGGCCCGCGTGCCGTACCGGATCGTTGCCCCGCTGCGGTGGAAACGACACGCCGGACTTATCGGCGCCGACAAGCGGGCGTCCCGACTCCGGGCACAAGAACGCTTCCCGTCGCTCGGGGCCGTTGCCGCCGCCGAGGAGGGCGCCGCCGAGGCGCTCTTGCTCGCCGCCTACATCGCGGCGACCCACACGGAAGGATCCGCCCATGGCTCGAGTGCAATTCGACCGTAGCCTGGTACAGCTCGCGACCCGGATTCCGCGCGGCTTGCATCGCGCCGTCAAACTCGCGGCGCTCGCCGACGAGGTCACGGTGCGCGAATGGGTTGCCGACGCCCTCGCGGTCTATTTGCGGCGGTGCCGCGGCACGAATGCCAACGAGAGTGGCCCGGGAAGGGCCCCAGTTACGGCTACAAAGCGTACGCGGGGGGCGGCATGAGTGAGGAGGCTCCCCCCGCCGCGCGTAGCGTACAGCGGGCACCGGATCCGTTACAGGGTACGACAAAACTTTGCGCGCACTGTCGCCGCGCGTTCAAGCCCGAGCGCTCGACGGCGCGTTACTGCGGCCCGCGGTGCCGGGTGACGGCATGGCGCATTCGACAAGGCACGCCTCGGTAGCCGATGGGCGGGGTTGTGTACTGGGCGGTGCTCGCCGCCGTCGTCGGCGCGGCGGTCCTCGTCGTGCTGTATGCCGCCATCACCGTCGCCACCGTGCTCGGCACCCTCCTCGCCATGGTCGTCGCCGGGCTCCGGGCGTGGTGGCGTGAGCGGGGCCGGCGCTTGCCGACCCGTTAGCGTTACAGGTAGCGTCTAGAGGGTATGCGCACCGCGGTTGCCATTGTCTTGACCCTGCTTGCCATGGCGGGCGTCCTCCTCGGGCTCGCCGGCCTCGCACTCGTCGCGTTTTGGGCGGGGCCGCTCACCGCGGTTGCCGTCGCCTTTGCCGGTTTCGGGCTCCTCTACGGCGCCGTGCTCGCGTACGGCGACGGCAAGGGCCGCCTCCCGAATTTTCCCCGCCGCCGTTAGAAGTTTGCGGCCGGCGCTTGCTCCGACCAGGGTTGCGACCAGAGGGTTTGCCCGGCGGCGGAGACATAGGGCACGGGGACCTCGCCGATAGCCGGGAGCGAGAGCGACGGGGCGACATACTCGCCAATCCGCGGGAGCGACGCCAACACTTGCGAGCCGCCCGCCGACTTGAGAAAGGGCGCCGCGAGCCACGGCACGGCCGCACTGGCGGTTTGCTCGGCGGCGGGAATCGCCGCGGCGGCGGCGAGGCCGGGGTGCCCGGTCGCCAATCCCGCCCCCCCGCCCGCGAGGGACGCCACCGTGGCCTTGAGGCCCGGGTGTGGCGCGCCGCTCGCGACCGTATCGACGACGGTTTGCATCGCGTCGCGCTGGCCGCCCGCGAGCCCGAGCTGTTGCGTGCCTTTCAGTGTTTCCCACGCGGCCTTAATCTGGTCGCCCGGGAGATTCGCCACGCGTTGCCACCATGCACGCAAGAGCGTGTCTTGCGAGCCCGGGGCGCCGGCGAATGTCTCGAGCTGCGCGGGGTCGTTCAGTAGCCGATTGATATTCCAAAACCTGCCGTCGGCGGCTTGCACGACCTTCGTCGCCGCCGGCAAGTCTTGCGCGAGCACGCCCGAGAGATCGCGCGCGGCCTCGGTAATCGGCCGCGCCGCGCTGGCGATACCCCGGGCAATGTATTGCACCGGCGCCGTGACGCCCTCAAAACTCCCCGAGCGTATCCCGGCGTTTGCGATGCGTTGCCATGCGCTCCCCGGCTCGGCGGGCTCGAGGCCGAAAAGTTTCTCGCCGCCAATCTCAAGCGCCTCGCCGCCCGCGCCGCCGAGGCCGGCGCCGATAATGCGCCCGGCCGGAATGGTGAAGGGTGCGAGCGGGCCCCCGAGAGCGCCCACGGCGCCGCCGACGCCGCCCCCAACGGCGGCGCCCCCAATGCTCGGCGCTTGGCTAATCAGGGAGCGGTGCGGCAGGAAGACGTGCTGCGCCCGCTCGCCGAGCGTCGGTTGCGCCGACTCCTCGGGAGGCGGCGGGGGCGCCTCGGGAAAACCCACAAACGTCCCGCCTTGCCCGGCAACATGATTCGCGAGCTCTTGCGTGCTGATAGGCCGGTCGGTCCGGATAACCTGCGTCGAGACCGACCCGTCGGGCGCGCGCATTTGGTAGCGCGTATCGTAGTGGTCGGGTGGCGGCGGCGCCGTGCCTTGGTCGGTAAAGCCGGGCGGCGCAAATCCGACCTCGCCCGCGGCCGGGGCGTATTTCCGGGCACGCGCAAACACGTCGGCGGAATAGCTCGCCGGCGAGAGGCCGCTCGAGCCGACGGGCGTCTCCCATGGGGTCCCCGGGCCGCCGTAGTGCATGCCGACCGCACGCTCCGGGCCGACCTTATCGGCCCGCCGCGCGAGGATGTCGGCGGCGGCGGTGGCGGATTTGACGGCGTCAAAGCGGTCCTCGGGCGAGAGCCCCCAGTCACGCGCCGTGGCATTCGTAATCTGAAAGAGCCCGCTCGCCGACGATTTCGGATCGGTCGCGCGCTTGAGCGCATTGCCGCCGCTTTCTTTTTCCGCCATCGCCGAGAGCACGCCCGGCGGTAAGCCGCGGTCGGCCTCGAGTTTGCGAAAGAATGGGGAATAGAGGTCGACGCCACCGCCCCCAGTCGGGGCGGGCGGTGCGGGCGTCTCGGGGGCGTCGGCGGCCATGCTACTCGACCCATTGCCCGATCACGTTAAAGGGCGGCGGGGCCGCGTTCGCGGCGGGGCCCGCGGCGCCGCCTGTCGGTCCGGCGGGGCCGCCGGGGGCGGGTGGCGGGAGCGTCGTGGTCGGCGGCGGCGGCACGACTACGGTTGCGGGCGGCGTCTCGGGCGGCGGGGCGCCCCCTTGCGTCGCCTTGCGCTGGTCAGCAAGCCACGTGGTAAAAATCCTATCACTCTCGTTAATCCAATCGGTTGTTATCTCATTCGGCGCCATGGTCAGCATGGCAACGTGTTGCGCAAGTTTCATGTCAATGCGGTCGCGGAATTTTCCTAAGCGCTCCTCGAACCCGACGGCGTTGCGCTCGTGACCCGTCGGCAGTTGGTCGCCGAGGATAAATTGCTCTTGGCCGTTTAGGGCGCCCGTCTCGTCCTTCCAATTATGATATTGGAAGGGCCCCAAGTCGACGAGGAATTTTTCAAACATGGGATCGGCCTCACGGAGGCTCTTGAGCTCCGAGAGCGGTCGCGCAATCCATCCGACATATTTATCGCGGTCGGCCGCGGTCGGGAAATCGGTATAAAGTGTCTGTAACGCGTTGCGATAGCCGCGCAGCATGTCGACAACTGCCTGTTTTTCGGCGGGGGTTTGACCGCGGAGGCGTTGAATATCGGTCCGCGTAACTTCTTTCCGCGCGAAATCGGCGTCCTCGTTTTGCTTCCATTGGTCAATTTCTGCTGGCGTGCTCAACCGGAAATCGCCCGGAATCCCCGCTAAGACCATATTCGCGCCCTCCGCGGTCTGCGGAAACGGCGCCGTGTGGTAGGTGATCGTTCTCCCGCTCTTGTCAGTCACGCTAATTGTATCGAGCGCGGCGCCGCCCGCCGTGCCGGTTTCGGGCTCGACGGGCGTTGTTTTGTAACCCGTCGGCGGCGGCGGCGACACAACGGGCGGCGTGACAATCCCCGTCGACGGTGCGGGGCGGAGGTTGGGGAGCGGGCGGAATGCTGGTTGCGGCGCGGGCGCCGGCCCGGCCTCGGTCGGCCCTTGCGGCGCCGTAACCTCGGCGGGCGCGGGCGGCGCATAGCCCGTGCGCATGCCGCTCCCGGGGGCGACGCGGACCGACGGCGCGAGCGCGTTGGGGTCGTATGGAATTGGCACGGTCGCTTGTGGTCGCGGGGGCGGTGGCGGCGGCGTCGGGGCCGCAATGCCTGCGGGCGGTGCCGAGGGCGCGGGCGGCGGAGGTGGCGGCGGGGGGAGAGCCGCGGGCGGTGCGGGCGCCGCCGGTCGTGTCGGGGGCGCTGGCGGGGCCGGCGGTTGCGTGGGCGGCGTTGGCGGGGGTGCGGGGGCGACTGGTTGCACGGGCACGCCGCCGCCGGCGCGTGCGGGCGCGGGCGCCCGAGGGGGCGCTCCCGCGGGCGGCCCGGCTTGTACGGGCGGCGGCGCTTGCGCCGGGCGGAGCGCCTCGGCGCTCGGCGGCGGAACGGGTTTGAAGGTTCCCCGGTTGGTTTGCTCGACGCTCCCCGCGCCCCCATAGCGCTGCGCCGACGCCGCCGCGGCCTCGCCGTATGTGCGGTATTCGTCGCTTGTGACGGCCGTTAAGTTATACGGGCTCCCTTGCTGCACTTTCATGCCCGGGAATTCCGTTACGACCGTCGAGCCGGGGCCGGCGGCGGCTTGAATCTGCGAGGCGCGCCCAAGCACGGCATTGGTTTCCGACATGGTCGGCATAATGCCCGCGGCCGTTTTCGCGAGGCCGCGTTGGAGATCGTCGCCGCCGGCGGCGAGTTGCTCGAGCGTCGCATACCCTTGTTGCTCGAGCGCGGCTTTCGGCGCGTATGGCGAGAAAAGCGGATGCCACACGCGCGGCGTGCCGGGCTCGTACCCCGGCACGTTCATCGCCGTCGGTGCCGGGAGCTGGCCGGGGGCCGCGGGTGCGGGGGCGGCGACTTGTTGCCCGGGCGCCGGCGGGCCGACAAAGTCGCTCGGTTGGGCGACGGCGCCGCCGCCAGCGGCTTGCGGGAGCGCGAGCGCCGGCGCGGCGCCCGTGGTCCCTGAGACGCCAAACATGCCGGCCGCAAACGGCGAGCCCTCGAGCGTCGCGCGGAATCCCGGGTCGGCTAACATGCGTTGCCGATTCATTAAGTAATTGCCGAGGCCGCCGGACTTAATCGTCGTGAGCGCCGCGAGCGTGCCGACGCCGTAGCCGGCAACGTTCTTGATCGTGTTGAAAACTGGTGAGTCGCCCATGACGTTTTAGATCGCGGCCAAAATCTGC
>Ga0209466_1000131_pt1 | contig 16877 bp, 17 predicted proteins | sample PanSoiPlo30MoBio_FD_188323 | JGI IMG/M metagenome (GOLD analysis project Ga0209466, IMG submission 188323) | Tropical forest soil microbial communities from Panama analyzed to predict greenhouse gas emissions - Panama Soil Plot 30 MoBio (SPAdes)... | ecosystem: Environmental > Terrestrial > Soil...
GGCGTCGACACGATCGCCCAGTTCGGCGATGCCGCGGGCAACCAGGACATCATCGACGTCTCGACCGCGATCTTCGCCAACTTCGCGGCGGTCCAGGCGGCAAGCCACCAGGTCGGAGTCGACGTCCATATCGACAACGGCGCCAACAGCATCGTCTTGACGAGCTTCACCCTGGCCAACCTGGGAGCGGACGACTTCCGATTCCATTGACCTCGGGATTGCGGTTTCGGTGCTCCGCCGGATCGGGTGTTCTCAGTGTTGCCGGCGGAGCGAGCAACGAGTGTGTAGAGCCGGATGTCATCGGTGATCGGAGCGCCAACAATCGGCGGAGACAATATGTACGCCCACACCCACCAACAATCGGACACGTCAACCCAGGAACTCCGCGCCAAGGCGGGACGCTGGCTGCGCGAGCTGCGCGAAAGGCGCGGGCTGTCCCAGCGCGAGCTGGCGCTAAAGGTCGGGGCCGAGTTCACTTTCGTTTCGCAAATCGAGAACGGGCGATGTCGCATGCCCCCGACACGCTATCTGGACTGGGCCGATGCCTTGGGCGTGAATCCCCGTGAGCTCGTTCACGGGCTCCTGCCCTGCTACGATCCGGTGACGCATGGGCTCCTCTTCGGGGGCCCGCAGCAACCCCAGCGTCGCAATCGAAGGAAACTGGCAACCTTATGAATCGCGTGCGGTTTTGGATTTGAGGCGCCTGCGCCAGCCTGCCGCTGGAGCGTCGGGAACTTCAAATCCACCATGCCGGTTTGCGTACGGTCCGCCTTTGCCGGCGGAGCGGATCCCGCTATCTTCCCGGCATGAACGAACCGCGGGTGAATCTCCCCGAACTGACCGTTTCCGAGCTGTCGGCCAACCTCAAGCGCACGGTCGAGGACGCGTTCGGCTATGTGCGCGTGCGCGGCGAGCTGAGCAACGTCAGGCGGCCGGGGAGCGGCCATATCTACCTCGACCTCAAGGACGAGAAGGCGTGCCTGTCCGGCGTGATCTTTCGCCTGGCGGCGGCCCGCCTCAAGGTGAAGGTCGAAAGCGGGCTGGAGGTCGTGGTCACTGGCCGCATCACCACCTTTCCGGGCAAGTCGCAATACCAGATCGTCATCGAGACGCTGGAGCCGGCCGGCCTTGGCGCCCTGATGGCGCTCCTGGAGGAGCGCAAGCGCAAGCTCACGGCCGAGGGCCTGTTCGATCCGGCGCGCAAGCAGCTGCTGCCGTTCCTGCCCGCCGTCATCGGCGTCGTCACCTCGCCCACCGGCGCCGTGATCCGCGATATCCTGCACCGGCTCGCCGACCGCTTTCCCCGCCGCGTGCTGCTGTGGCCCGTCAAGGTGCAGGGCGACGGCGCCGCCGAGCAGGTGGCGGCAGCGATCGCGGGATTCAACGCGCTGTCCGAGCGTGGACGGATTCCACGTCCCGACGTCCTCATCGTGGCGCGCGGCGGCGGCTCGCTCGAGGATCTGTGGGCGTTCAACGAGGAGATCGTGGCGCGCGCGGCGGCCGCAAGCCGGATCCCGCTCATCGCCGCCGTCGGCCATGAGACCGACGTCACGCTGATCGATTTCGCCGCCGACAAGCGGGCGCCGACTCCGACGGCGGCGGCCGAAATGGCGGTGCCGGTGCGCGCCGAGCTGATCGCCGAGGTAGGAGATCTGGGGCAGCGCACGATTGCCGCGTGGCTCCGCCACGCGGACGCGCGGCGCAAGGAGCTGCGCGCCGCCGCGCGCGCCCTGCCGAGCGCGGAGGCGCTGCTGCAGGGCCCGCGCCAGCGCCTCGACGCCGCAGCCGACCGCCTGCCGCGCGCGCTCACGGCCAATGCGCACATCCACCACAGCCAGTTCTTGCGCGCCGCCGCGCGCCTGAGCCCGGCGCCGCTCAGGGCCCAGACCACGCGCTGCCGCGACAGGCTGGTGAATCTCGGCGAGCGGCGCACACGCGCCATGGAGGTGTTGCGCCATCGCCGCAGCGAGCGCTTCGCCGGCCTGTCGGCGCGCCTGGCCGTGGCGCTGCGCGCCAACGTGGAGGCGCAGCGCAGCCATATTGTGCGCTGCCGCGAACGCACCCAGGCGCTGGCCGAACGGGCGGCGCGCGCGACGCGCGCAATGTTCGTGCACAAGGCCGCCATGCTGGACCGCGCCGGCGGGCTGCTCGACGCCCTGTCCTATCGCGGCGTGCTGGCGCGCGGCTTCGCATTAATCCGCGACGCCCGTCGCCAGCCGCTGCGCTCGGCCAGCGAGGTCAGCCCCGGACTCGGGCTGGAGATCGAGTTCGCTGACGGCCGAGTGGCGGCGCGGGCGGAAGGCGCTCCCACCACCTTCCCGCCGCCGCGCATGACACGGGCCCGGAAGCGCGGCAACGATCCCGGTCAGGGCAATCTGTTCGAGTGACTTACGATTCGCTGCTCTGGCATGCCGCCGACGCGCTTCCCACGGCGGCGCACCGGACGTAAGGTTTTGAAAAATTACCGAGTCCCCGGGAGGACGCCCTCATGACGCGCCGTGCATGGCTCGCCCTGCTTGCCGTTGCGGCGGCGGCTGTCGCCGCCACGCCGTACGGTGCCCTGGCTCAGCAGCAACCGCTCGATGAGACGCAGGCCCTGGGCCGGCGGCTGGTCGTGCAATCGTGCGGCGTCTGCCACACGGGCGTGCAGCGCGGCAGCCCGCTCTATGGCCCCGCCCTGTCGCAGGAGTCGCTCGGCGGCCAGGCCGACGTGATGCGCGAGGTGATCGCCAACGGCACACCGCGCATGCCGGGGTTCCGCCACCATTTCGAGCCGCGCGAGATCGACGCCATCGTCGCCTACATCAAAACCGTTCCGGCGCCGCCGCCCGCCCAGGCGCGGTAACGCGGACACCAGGAGGAGCGCCATGAGAAAACTGTGCGCATTGGCTGGTTGCACCGTCCTCATCGCTATGACATCGGCGTTCGCGGCCCGCGCCGCCGACGTCGTGCTCAGCGGCACGGTCAAATCCGCCGCCGGCGAAGTTTTGGGCGGCGTCACCGTGTCGGCCAAGGCGGACGGCCAGACCATCACAACCACGGTCTTCACCGACGAGAGCGGGCAGTACTACTTCCCGCCCCTCCCGGCGGCGACATACCGGGTGTGGGCGCAGGCGCTCGGCTTCGAGGCAGCGCGCACCCAGGTCGATCTGGCAGCGGCGCGACAGCAGGATCTGGCGCTCAAGCCGATCGCCGACGTGGAGCGCCGCATCCGCCAATTGCCGGGCGACCTGATGCTCGCCGGCCTGCCGGAGGAGAGCGCCGACGACCTGCGCATGAAGCGCCTGGTGCGCAACAACTGCACCGGCTGTCACACGGCGAGCTACATCCTGCAGCACCGGTTCGACGCGGCGGGCTGGAACGCCATCATCGAACTGATGAAGCGGGTCAACGTCTACGGCGTGGTGCAGCAGGACCGGCCGCCCAACGGCATCCTCGACCTGCACCAGAAGGAGCTGGCCGCCTATCTGGCGCGCGCGCGCGGCCCGGGCGAATCAGCCTTCCGCATCAAGCCGGCGCCGCGGCCAAGCGGCGAAGCGGCGCGCGTGATGATCCGCGAATATGACGTGCCGATCGACCCCGAGGTGCGGGCGCCCTACAACGTCGTGACCAACGACGGCCACGACTGGTCGCTCGGCACGCCGTCCGGCGTCATGCCGGGCTTCGGGGTGCACGATTCCTGGTTCGATCACGACGGCAATCTGTGGTTCACCAGCAACGTGCCGACGCGGCACCTGACCATCGGCAAGATCGACATCAAAACCGGCGCCGTGACGCCGTTCAAGATCGATGCCGCGAACGGGCTCGCCGCCGTCACCCACGGCATGACGCGCGATCCGAGCGGCGCGCTGTGGTTCAACGTCAATCCCGGCCGCGGCGGCCTCGGGCGAGTCGATCCCAAGACCGGGCAGATCGAGGTGTTCATTCCGCCGCAGAGCATGTCGCCGACCGGCGGCGCAACCACGGTCGACTATGACGGCAAGGGCAGGATCTGGTCGTCGGCGCCCGACGGCGCGCTGCGTTTCGATCCCGAAAGCAAGACCTTTACCGAGTTCAAGTCGGTCACCTTCAAGACGCCGAACGGCAACGGCGTCACCTACGGCATGGCGGCCGACCGCGACGGCAACGGCTACTGGGCCGAAATGATCATCGACACCATCGGCGTGGGCGAAGGCGCGACCGGAAAACCGTCGGAGATCAAGCTGCCGCCGGTGCAGGCCGAGCTGGATCGCGTGCCGGAGGAGCTGCGCAAGACCTACGCCGGCGTGTTCGCGCCCGATTTCAACACGCCGTTCCCATGGTCGCAGGGCCCGCGCCGCATGGGTACCGACAAGAATGGCGACGTCTTGTGGATCGGCAATTCCTGGGGCGGCAGCCTGGGCCGCATCGACACCAAGACCAAGCAACTATCGTTCGTGCCGCTGCCGGAAAACCTGCAGCCCTATCACGTGACGGTGGACAGGAATCACAACGCCTGGACCAACCTTTGGATGACCGACCGGGTGGCGCGCTACGACCCGGCGGCCGACAAGTGGACTGTGTTCGACCTGCCGACGCGCGGCAGCGAGGTGCGCTATATCTCGCTCGATGAACGCAACGGCACGACGCAAGTGGTCCTGCCCTACTTCCGCACGCGCAAGGTCGCCGTCATGACGTTGCGCAGCGAGGCGGACCTGAATGCGCTGAAAGCACAGGCCGGGCGGTAGTCGCGTCGCTAAACCGGCACGCCGTCGCCGGGATGAAGCGAAACGAAATCCGGGAGCGGCGGTGCCGCATTGCACAACCGTTCCCGCATTCCGCTTCGCTCCATGCCGGCTACGGGAGCTGAGCTCACGCCGAGCCCCACACCTCGTCGGCCAGTTCCACGGTCAGCGCCAGCTTGGCTTCCTGCGCGTCGGGCGTGACGGGGTTGCCCTGCTCGCTCGAGGCGAAGCCGCATTGCGGGCTCAACGCCAGGCGATCGATGGCGACGTGCCGGCTCGCCTCGTCGATGCGGCGCCTGAGCTGATCCTTGTCCTCCAACGCCGAGGTCTTGGTCGAGATCAGGCCCAGCACGATCGATTTCTCCGCCGGCACGAAGCGCAGCGGCGAAAAATCGCCGGCGCGCGGCGAATCGTATTCGAGCAGGAAGAACGCCACGTCGAGCCGGTTGAACAGCTTTTCGGCGACCGCGTCGTAGCTTCCTTCCGCGTGCCAGTGTCCGCCGCGGTTGCCGCGGCATAGGTGCATGCCGATGCTCAACGCGGCGGGACGCGCGCGCAGCACGCGATTGGTCACGGCGATATATTTGTCGAGCAGCGTCGCCCAGCCGTCGCCACGCGCGCCCAGGGACGCCTGCACCTCGGGATCGGCGAACTTGGCAAATGCCGTCTCGTCGATCTGTACGTAGCGGCAGCCGGCGTCGGCGAGCGCTGCCAGCTCCTGGCGAAAGGCCGCGACCGTATCGTCCCAGAACTCGTCCACATCGTCATAGGCATGGGCCGTCACGGCGGCATCGCCGCCGCGAAAATGCACCGCGCATGGACCCGGAATGGTGAGCTTTGGCAGCGCCCGCGTGTGCGCGCGCAGGAAGGCGAAATCGGCGACGTGGATCGGCGCGGTCCATCTGAGCTTGCTGCGAATCACCGCCCGCGGCTGCGTCGCCCGGCCGGAGCCGATCTCGTCACGGTTGACCACGTCGGGAACAATATCGCCGAGCCGAGCGTAGAAGTAGCTGTGGTAGGACCGGCGGCGAAACTCGCCGTCGGTGGCGAGCTTGAGGCCCACGCGCTCCTGCAGCCCGATCGCCTGCTCGATCGCCCGGTCCTCGGCGGCTGCGAGCGCGGCGCGGTCGATCTCGCCCCGCTCCCAGCGCCGACGCATGTCGGCGAGGCCGGCAGGCCGCAGCAGGCTGCCGATGTGCTCTGCGCGGAACGGAGGATTCGCTGGCATGTGTCTTGCCTCGAGGGCACTGGCCAGACGTTCACCACGTCGGTCGTGCCCAAGCGTTGAGCATCGGAGCCTGTTACCACGCCAGCTTAACCCCGGACGCATGCGTGCGACAGCCGGTCCCGCGACTCGGCCACCGGTCTTAAGTGGCGGGCCGCAAGGGCCGGAGCACGCGTTCAGGGCAAAGTCGGGCATGGCACGAATGGCGTGAAAAACAAAAACTTATGATGAGAGCGGACCCCCACGACCACAAGTTCGCCACCGTCGCTTGGTCTCCTGGGAACCAGGGGCGGACGCCTCACGAGGGGCATTAAGCTGTGCGCAGCAAGAGGAGTGCCTCCAATGTGTGACTACAGTCTGCATCATGTCGCATCGCGACCCGCCAAGGTCGGCGACAAACTCGTATCGACCAAGTTCACCAACTCCATCACGCGCGGGTTTTCGGGCCAGGGCGAACCGCATGTCGCGGTCTGCCTGCTTCCCGGCACCGAGATCGCGTTCGAGAAGGAGGTGGAGTGCGAGCCAGCGTTTGGCTTCTTCCCGAAGCGGAGGATCGGCCAGACCGTCGCCCGGTTCCGGCATATCAATGAGGAGCATCCGAGCGCCCATCATGACGCGCTCGAGTTCCCCAACGGACAGATCGTGCTGGTGACTCGCCTGTGCGAAGGTCAGCACGCGACGGTGCTGCAGTTGCCGGCGCAGCCGCGGCCTGCCACTGCCGCCGAGGAGCCCGCCCGCGACGTGCTGGTTCCCGACCGCACGGCGTGAGCTTGTCGTTGACGCGGGCGCGTTGAAGCCAAGCCTCCGCCGGGAGCCTCTCGACGGAGATGGCTTGCGGCGCGCCCGCAGCGGCACAGGGCGTTAACGCGAGAGCCATTCGGGCACACGCCGGAGCGCGTCTGCGCGCGCTGCGGCGTGCGTGGCTACGTGTGCGCGCCCGGACCCGTCGGCCGAGAACGCAAGCCCGGTGCGCTGGGTGATCGGCCGGTTGGGATGATCGAACTCGTGGTGGGCGCCCGGATACGTGATGATCTCGGCATGAGCGCTGCGACCGCGCGCCTCCTTCACCATCTGCTGGCAGGCCGCCGCCGGAGTCCAGTCGTCGGCCGCCCCGATCAGGATCAGGGTGGGAACGCGGGCGCTCCAGGCGAGATCGTTCAGTCGCCGGCAGCCGGGGTAGAACGCGACCGCCGAGCGAAAGTCCGGGGCGCCGTCGCGCACGGCGGCGCGCGGGCGCACCGTCCACAAGGTCGACGTGGCGCCGCTCGACCAGCCGACCAGCCCCACCCGGTCGCGCTTGACCCAGTCCTTGCCCTGCAGCCAGCGCCGCGCCGCATTGGCGTCGGCGACGCGCTCGCGCGACGAGCGCGCCCGCCGCTCGCGCACCGTGCATTGCGAAGCGAGCCCGCGCGGGCCGAAGCTGTCGGGGTAGAGCACCACGAATCCCGCGGCCACCAGCCGTTCGCCCCAGTCGCGGTAGCGCGCGCCGAGCTGGCCCGTGCGGTTGATGAGACCGCCGCAACCGTGCAGGCCGACCACGGCGGGGAACGGTCCGGCTCCTTCCGGCCGGAACAGAACCGCCTTGAGGGTCACATCGCCGGCCGGGATCTCGACATCCTCGGCCGCGGCCGCCCCGGCGGTCAGCAACGCCGCCACCGATAGCGCAACGACCGGGGTGATGACGCGACGCATGGCCGTCTTTCGCGAGACCGGCCATGCTAGCACAAGACCGGTACCGCCTGTATCGGGGTGGGTTTGCCCACCGCGCCCGAGCCATTATCTTAGAGGACGTGCTTCGGCGCGCCCGCGGCAGGCGATTTGCCGCAACGGAGGTGGTCTGGTGCTCAACCGCTACGACCGCCCCCCGCCCATGGCGGGTGAGGCGGAGGTCAAGTTCCTCGACGGCGATTTCCGCGTCATCCGGCCGGGCGCATTCGTACGCTGTGCCGTGACCGGCGTGCCCATCCCGCTCGAGGAATTGAAATACTGGAGCGTCGACCTGCAGGAGGCCTATGCCGGCCCCGAGGCGGTGCTGCAGCGCCATTTCCCTTGAACAAGACTAAGATCGCGCCAGCTTTCCCCGCACGAACCGTGCGAACCGTTCTTCCTCGTCGAGCATCAGCCTGACCGGCAGCGCGCGGGCGTGCCGCGCCAGCGCCGCGCCGCCGTCGTCATGGCCGAGCCGCGCCAGATCCTTTTCCGTGGTCAGCAACGTGAGATTGGCGCGCTCCGCCTCGGCGACGAGCGCGGCAGCTTCTGCCGCCGTGTAGCGATGGTGGTCGGGAAACGGTCGCCGCACCGCCACCGCAATGCCGGCGGCGGCGAGCGTGACAAAGAATTTGTCCGGGTGGCCGATGCCGGCGAAGGCGAGCGCCGGTCGGCCGGCGAGCGCCGACAGGGCGGCCGCATCCGCGGCCAAGCGGCCGCGGAAGACCGGGAGCGCGGGCGCCGCCGCGATGACGGCAGCGATGCCGGGAGCAAACGCGGCGGCCGTCCCCTCGCCGATCACCACCAGCGCGTCGGCCTTGGCCAACTGGGCCGCCAGCGGCGCGCGCAACGGCCCGGCCGGACACACACGGCCATTGCCGATGCCGTGATCGGCCGCGACGACGACCAGCGACACATCCTTGGCGACGGCCGGATTGTGGAAGCCGTCGTCCATGACGATCACGCCGGCGCCGGCGGCGCGCGCCGCGGCGGCGCCAGCCGCGCGGTCACGCGCCACCACGGTGGGCGCCACGCGCGCCAGCAGCAACGGCTCGTCGCCGACGTCGCGCGCCGAATGCCGAGCCGGGTCCACCGTCACCGGGCCCGCGAGCGCGCCGCCATAGCCGCGCGTGAGGAAGACCGGCTGTCGGTCGCCAAGCAGGCGACCAACCATGAGCGCGGTCGGCGTCTTGCCGGAGCCGCCGACCGTAAGGCCGCCGACGCAGACCACCGGCACGCCGGCGGCGCGTCCCGGCTGCGCCAGGCGCCGCGCCGCGACGGCACCGTAAAGTCTCGCCAGCGGCCCGAGCAGTGCGGCGGCCCAGGAGGCGTCGCGCCACCAGAACGCCGGCGCGCGCATCACCGCTGCTCGAGGCGAAGCTGCATCAGATAGGGATCGATGGCTGCAAGGGTGCGGTCGAGCGCGCCGCCGAGCATGTCGACCGTCTTGAAGGCGGCTTCCGCCACGGTCTGGCGCAGCTTGGCATCACTCAGCCAGGCCCCGATGCGCGCGGCCAGGCGGGTGGCATCGGCGACTTCCTCCGCGCCGCGGGCGGCGTCGAGCGCCGAATAGATGTCGGCGAAGTTCCACACGTGCGGGCCGTGCAGAATGGCCGTGCCGAGCTTGGCCGCCTCGATCGGGTTCTGGCCGCCGTGCCGCACCAGCGAGCCGCCCATGAACACGATCGGGGACAGGCGATAGATCAGGCCGAGTTCGCCGATCGTATCGGCGACGTAGATCTCGGTGCGCTTGCCGGGCAGGTAGCCGCGCGAGCGCATCACGGCGGGAAGGCTGGCGACATCGGCGATGTTGACGATGCCGGCGCCGCGCTCCGGATGGCGCGGGACCACGATGGTGAGCAGGCCAGGAAAGCGTCCCCGCAGGCGGTAATGCGCCTCGATGACGCTGGCCTCTTCGCCCGGATGGGTTGACGCTGCGACCACGACCGGGCGTCCGTCCACCGCCCCCTGGATGTCGGCGAGCCGCGCCGCGTCGGCCGGCGGCGCCGGAGCATCGAGCTTGAGGTTGCCGGTCATGCCCACATGCGGCGCGCCGAGCTCGGTATAGCGGTCGGCGTCATGCGGCGACTGGGCAAGGCAGAGGTCGAAACGGTCGAGCAGCGCCGCGATGGTGCCCGGCGCCTTGCGCCAGCGGACATAGGAGCGCTCCGACAGCCGGGCATTGACCAGGATCAGCGGGATGCCGCGCGCCGCGCTCTCCATGATCATGTTGGGCCACAGATCCGACTCGGCGATGAGCGCCAGGCCGGGCCGCCAGTGATTGAGGAAGCGAGCGATGTAGCGCGGCGCGTCGAGCGGGACGAACTGGTGAATCACGCCGGACGGCAGGCGCCGGTCGGCGAGCTCTGCCGACGTCGTGGTGCCGGACGTGACCAGGACGTTGAAGCCGCGGCCGCGGATGCGTTCGACCAGTGGAAGGACCGCGACGAGTTCGCCGACGCTGGCGCCGTGCACCCAGACCAGCGGGCCCTGCGGGCGCGGGATGCGCGCCTCGCCCCGCCTTTCGCCGATGCGCTCGGGGTCCTCCTTGCCGCGGCGCATGCGCTGATGCAGCACCAGCGGCGTGAACGGCATCGCAGCCGCGGCGAGGCGGCGATAGGCGCGCAGGGTTGCCGGCAGGCGCTCAGCCATGACGGCGCCCCTGCGTATCGACCAGGGTGTAGGCGCGCGCGGTCGCGGCGTTGAGACGGTCTTCGAGCTCGCGCCGTGCACGCTCGAGCGCGTCAGCATCGGCGTCCGGCGCGACGCGGACCGGCTCGTCGCCAACCAGAGCGCCGCGGCTGAAAGGCAGATTGATCACCGAGCGATCCCAATTGCCGAGCGTGATCCGGCCGCTGGTGGCGATGGCCACCGGAAAGATCGGGCGTCCGGAAGCCTGGGCGAGCTTGACGATACCGATACCGACGACGCGCGACACCTTGGGGATGTCGGCGGTCAGCCCCATGCTCCAATCGTTCTCGAGCGCCGTCAACATTTTCAGAAAGGCGCTTACGCCGCCCTTGCGGTCGAAGCGCCGCGTGTGATCGCCGGAGCCGCGGATCGCGCCAATTCCCAGTCGTTCCGTGGCAATGGCGTTCATCTCGCCGTCGCGATGGCGCGAGATCAGCGCCTTGGCCGGATACGCCTTGGGTTTCAACAGCGGAATCATGAAGTGCTGACCGTGCCAAAACGCGAAGATGACGGGAAGCTCCGGCTCGACGCGGTCGTAGAAATCGGCAGGCTCCACCACGAAGCGGCTGGTGTACCATACCAAGCGCAAATATTCCGCCGCGGTGACGCCGAGCGCCGTTTGCACCCAGGATGCGCGGCCAATCCGCTTCCACAACGCCATCGGGTGTCGTCCAGCCTGGCTATGGCCGGAGCATGATCGCGTCCGAAAACCGGCAACCGCTTTTCGGGATCATGCCCGCGGCGACCGCCCGATGCTCTCCGGATCGAGCAGCCGATGCAAATGGACGATGAAATAGCGCATCTGCGCGTTGTCGACGGTCTGCTGCGCCTTGGCCTTCCACGCATCATAGGCGGACGCGTAGTTGGGATAGATTCCGACCAGGTCGATATTGTCGAGATCCTTGAATTCGATCTCGTCGAGCCGCGCGAGCTCGCCGCCGAACACAAGATGCAGCAATTGTTTGGACGGAAGTTCCGCCATGGCTCCTCCTTCGCGCGGCGGGTGCGTGACGTTACGTCAAGATCACGCGAAATCGGTCTGTCGGCCGCGCACGAGGTCCAACAGGGCCGCGTGCCGGGCGCCGCCGGCGGCGAACAGGGCGCCATGCACCGGATGCGGCTCGTTATAGATCGGCGGCCGGCCCTCGATGGAGGTGAGCGCGCCGCCGGCTTCGTGCACCAAAAGATCGGCCGCCGCAAGGTCCCAGTCGTGGCTGTTGGGACCGGCGAGAGCCGCGTCGAGCGCACCGGTCGCGACGGCGGCAAGCCGCAAGGCGAGGGAAAAAATCTTCGGTACCGTTTCGATGCCCGGCGCGATCGCGGCCAGATGCTCGAGCCGGCGCGGCGGCCCGGCGAAGCGCGCACCGGCAAGCGCGGTGCCGGCGCTCGTCCGGATCGGCTGACCGTTGCGGGTTGCGCCCTGCCCCGTGGTGGCGCCGAACATCTCGTCGGTAGCCGGAGCGAACAGCGCGGCCGCGAGCGGGCGGCCGTTCTCCACCAGCGCTACCGAGACAGCCCAGTCGGTGCGGCCGGCGATGAACCCGCGGGTGCCGTCGATCGGGTCGACGACCCAGACGCGCCTGGCCGTGAGCCGGCGCGGGTCGTCGGCGCTTTCTTCCGACAGCCAGCCGTAGTCCGGCGTTGCGGCCATGAGGCGCTCGCGCAGCAGATGGTCCACCGCGATGTCGGCTTCGCACACCGGCGAGTTCTTCCCCTTGGTCCAGTTCCGCAGCGGCGCACCGAACTTACCCAGCGCCAGCGCCCCCGCCTCGCGCACGGCGCTGTCGAGACAGCCGGTCAGCCTGGCGACGGGGATGTCGGCTTCAGTGACCGGCAACGGTGAGACCCTCCACGCGCACGGTCGGCGCATTGGTGCCGTAGCGGAACGCGAGGTCGTTGGCCGGCGTCAGCGTGCGGAACACATCGAACAGGTGGCCGGCGATGGTGACCTCGCTCACCGGATAGGCGAGCTCGCCGTGCTCGATCCAGAAGCCGGCGGCGCCGCGGCTGTAGTCGCCGGTCACCAGGTTGACGCCCATGCCGATCAGATCGTTGACGTAGAATCCTTCGTCGATGTCGGCGATCAGCGCATCGGGCGTTACGTTGCCGGGGGCAAGATGCAAATTGGTGGCGCCCGGCGACGGTGCCGACGACACGCCGCGTTGCGCATGGCCGGTCGTCTTCAGGCCGAGTTCGCGCGCGGTGGCGCTGTCGAGGAACCAGGACTGGAGCTGCCCGTCCTCGACCACCGCGAGCGCGCGCCCGGCCACGCCTTCGGCATCGAACGGCCGCGAACGCAGGCCGCGCCGGCGCAGCGGATCATCGATGATGCGGATGCCGGGGGCGAACAGGCGGTCGCCCAGCTTGTCCTTGAGGAAGCTGGTCTTGCGCGCGATGGCGCTGCCGTTGATGGCGCCGGCGAGATGGCCGATGAGCCCGCCGGCCACGCGCGGATCGAATACGACCGGCACCTTCTTGGTATCGACCTTGCGCGGGTTGAGCCGCTTGACGGTGCGCTCGCCGGCGCGCCGTCCGACCGTCGCGGCATCGTCGAGATCGCCGGCATGCAGTGCCGAGGCGAAGTCGTAGTCGCGCTCCATCTCCAGGCCTTCGCCGGCAATCGCCATGGTCGAGACGTTGTGGCGTGACCCGAGATAGGCAGCGTGGAAGCCGTGGCTCGTCACCAGCACCATGCCGCCGATGCCCGCCGACGCCGAGGCGCCGCCCGATTTTGCAACGCCGGGCACCGCCAGCGCCGCCGCCTCCGCGGCAAGCGCGAGCTGCTCGAGCCGTTCGACTGACGGCATGTCGGGATCGAGCAGATCGAGGTCGGGAATGTTGCGCACGAGTTCGGCCGGATCGGCGAGCCCGGCGAACGGATCCTCCGGCGCGGCACGCGCCATGGCCACGGCGCGTTCCGCCAGCGCGTCGACGCCGTCGCCCTTGACGTCGTTGGTGGACACGACCGCCTGGCGACGGCCGACCAGGACGCGCAAGCCGACGTCGTCGCTCTCCGAGCGCTCGCTCTCCTCCACGTGCCCGTCGCGCACCTCGACGCCGAGCGAGATCGAGCGCACCGCCACAGCATCCGCCGCGTCGGCACCAGCCCGGCGCGCGGCTCCGACCAGCCGTTCGGCCAGATCGGTGAGCGCGGATTGGTCGAGGAGAGAGCTCATGACGATTCCACCACCGATGTAAGCGGCGATTAAGGATGTGACAACCCCGGAAACGGTCGAAACGCCGGCATATCCGGCCTCATTGGCAACGAAAACCAGCCTGTGCGGCGGCGGCAAGGATCCATCAACGCTGTTCGCTGACGGAATGGCGGAACGCCCGGTTAACCAGGGATTTTAAGCGGATTCCGACGGCTTCCTGGCATGGTGGCGGCAACAACCGGGCGCAGACCCGGTCGGGAGTTTGCGAGGCGTCAAATGGTGCTCGGCGGGGTCACTCCCGTAGGGTCGAGCCGCGGCGAGCGGCTCGACCCGTTCGCGCTTCCCGTCCGTTTCACGGCTCTCGATGCCGGAGCGGACGGGCGCTCGCGCGACGTGGAGCTCACGCGCGAACGGGTGGTGTTGCGCCGCGCGGTGCGCGGCATGCGCATGGCCGTCAACCTGCCGGTGACGGCGTTCCTCGGCATTGCGCTGCGACTGGTTCCGGCCGCGGGCGGCGCGCCCGAGCGCGCGACCATCTCGCTCGAGCATCGCGATTGCGGCCTCTCGGTGCCGCTGTTCGCCACGTCCGACTGGCGTGACGCAGTCGCCGAGTGGCGGCTGTGGGGCCGCGTGCTCAAGCTACCGCTGCTGGTCTCCGATCGCGACGGGGGTTTGCGCGACGCGTTCAACCGGCTCGGCCTGGTGCGCCTGGGCAAGCCGGGTCCGCGCCGCCGCCGCCACAACGCCATCAAGGGCCGGCGCCCCTCGATCCTGCTGCGGCGTTCTGCGCCGGCCGTCGCAACCGAGCGCATGGTCCACCGCGGTGAGCGCGAGATCATCGCGCGGAACTGACTTTCACTGCTTGGCCCGCCAGCCCTTCGGCCGAACACCTCCGTCCTCCACGAGAAGAACCTCGTTGCCAGGAAGGCGGCGACGGTACTCGATCGAGAAATCCGCCAGCACATTCGCTGGAAGAGCCGTTCGATCCAGAACGGGCGGTGCGCCGGTTCGAAGAAGCCAACGCGCGGCCTTAGAATTCACTCACGCGTGCCGCACCATGGCGTCGAGCACCAGGCCGGCGAAAAGGATCAGGCCGGCATCGCGGTTCGACTTGAACAGCATGAGGCACAGGTCGGGATCGTCGATGTCGAGACGGAAGATCTGCCAGGCGAGATGCGCCGCAAACGTCATCAGCGCCGACGCAAAGATCGGCCCGCCGCCGGCGCCGAACCCGGCAATGCCGATCAGCACGACGGCGGCGCCGTAGAAGGCGGCGAGGATCGGCTTGGTGCGCGGGCCGAACAGGAGCGCGGTCGACTTCAGGCCGATCAGCGCGTCGTCCTCGCGATCCTGGTGGGCGTAGATGGTGTCGTAGCCGATCACCCAGGCGATCGAACCGGCATAGAGAACGAGCGCCTGCCAGTCGAGTTTTCCGATGAGCGCCGGCCATCCCATGAGGGCTCCCCAGGAAAACGCCAGGCCGAGCACGATCTGCGGCCAGTAGGTCACGCGCTTCATGAACGGATACACGGCGACAACCGCCAGCGACGCGATGCCGAGCATGATGGTGAAGCGATTGAACTGCAGCAGCACCGCGAGCCCGAGCAGCGCCTGGGCGACCAGGAATGTGGCCGCTTGGGCGAGCGTGACCTGGCCGGCGGGCAGCGGGCGCGAGCGCGTGCGTTCGACTCGGGCGTCGATGTCGCGATCGACGATGTCGTTCCAGGTGCACCCGGCCCCGCGCATGGCAAAGGCGCCGACGAAGAACAGCAGCACATGCCAGGGGTCAGGATAGGGGGCGCCGGCACGGATGGCAGCAAGACCGGCCGACCACCAGCACGGCATCAGCAGCAGCCACGAGCCGATCGGACGGTCGAGCCGGGCCAGCCGCAGATAGGGACGGATGCGGACCGGCGCGACCCGATCGACCCAGTTTCCAGTCGAATCGGCGACGCGCTCGGCCGCGTTGGTCATCGCGCCAGCGGGCTGCCGGTCAGGGTGTCGAACGTGCCGCGACCGGGCGAGGTGTTGTCGGGCCCGGCGATGCCGCGCACGCCCAGTTCGTCGCTCAGCCGCGGGCCGGGCGGCGGCCCGCCGACTCCCGCCGCGGCAGCGGCGCAGATGTTGTCGCGCGTCTTGACCGTGCGGTCATGATTGGATTTGACCTGGGTGACCGCCTGAGGCGGGATGTTGCAGGTGGACTGGTTGTCGGTCATGAATTTGACCACCTTCCCCTCGGCGGTCGCGAAGTCCTTGAACAACTTGCAGAACTCGGAGCGGTCCGCCTTGCGATCGATGGCCACCTTGAGTATGCCGGCACGCTTTTCCGCCGCTTCGCGCAGGGGGTTGAATTCGCGCATGCACGGCGACTCCTGGGGCGGCGGCGGGGCGCCAAACCCACCCTGCGGTCCACCCATCGCGCCCTGCGGCGCACCGGCCGGCGGCCTCCCCCCGGGGGGCGGCCCCATCCCGGGCCCCATCGGCATCACGGCGGCCGGCGCCGTGTCGAACGTCGGCAGATTCCCGGTGGGGACCTGGGCCACCGCGCTTTCGCTGATGAGGCACACAGCCATGCCAGCAAGCACGACAAAGCGACGCAAGGTCATGGACTATCCCCTTCGATCCCTGTCCTGCGGCCGGCGGCCGATTTCCCCCACCTATAAACAACCTTCGAATTCCGGCGGCAAGGCGGCAAATCGCGCTGGCGCCGCGGAATCGGGCGGGCCATACCGCCAGGGTACCTAATGAGTCGTTACGATTTCCGCACCCCGCGTATTTTCCTCGATGCTGCGCTCGCCCCCGCGGCGCGCCTCGCGCTCGATGCCGACCAGGTCAACTACCTGGTCAACGTGCTACGCCGGCGCGACGGCGCACCCGTGCTGGTGTTCAACGGCCGCGACGGCGAGTGGCAGGCGACCCTGGCGGCCGAAGGCAGGAAGCGATTCGTGCTCATGGTCGCGGCCCAGACCCGCCCGCAATCGCCGCCCGGCGACCTGCACTATTGGTTCGCCCCGCTGAAAGCGGCGCGGCTCGACTATATGGTGCAGAAGGCGGTTGAGATGGGCGCCAGCCGCCTGCAGCCGGTGCGGACGCAACATACGCAGGCCGAACGGGTCAATGTCAGGCGGTTGCGGGCGAACGCCGTCGAGGCGGCGGAGCAATGCGGCATCCTCAGCCTGCCGGAGCTTGGCGAGCCGGTGGCGCTGGCGGCGGCCCTGGCGGCGCATGACCCGGCGCGCCTGCTGGTGTTCTGCGACGAGGACGCCGAGGTGAAGGATCCGGTCGCCGCGCTGGCAGCGGCGGCGCCGCGCGAGCGGCCGCTTCCAGTGACCGTGCTGATCGGGCCGGAAGGCGGCTTTGCGCCGGAAGAGCGCAGCGCCGTGATGCGCCTGCCGC
>Ga0209466_1000132_pt1 | contig 16775 bp, 17 predicted proteins | sample PanSoiPlo30MoBio_FD_188323 | JGI IMG/M metagenome (GOLD analysis project Ga0209466, IMG submission 188323) | Tropical forest soil microbial communities from Panama analyzed to predict greenhouse gas emissions - Panama Soil Plot 30 MoBio (SPAdes)... | ecosystem: Environmental > Terrestrial > Soil...
CCCTCCACCTTATGACGAGAGATCCGATCCCGCTCGGGACTGCGCACCACCGCCAACCAAGTCTTCTGGCTCAGTTCGATCGCCACGAAAATCGTGCCAATATAGTCCGCGATGGGCGTGCAAATGTTCGATGCGTGCATCTGACATCTCCGATGGTTCGAGTGTGGAAACCCAAACCTATCGAATGCACGCCCATCGCCCCATGGTATCTACGGCGCAGGAATCCTCTGTTTCAGCGTGAAGAAGCCGGGCCAGGGATCGTCCTTCAGGAACGCGAGCCGGTGGCGGAGGTTGCCGACCGTAAAGTGATCGGACTTCAGGCTCTCCGACAGCTCGTCCCAGGCGAGCGGTGTCGAGACGGTGGCCTGCGGCCGGCCGCGGGTCGAATAGGCGGCGACCGCTGTGGCGCCGCGGTGATTGCGGAAATAGTCGATGAGGATGCGGCCATGGCGGACGCGCTTGGCCATGGTGGCGACATAACGGTCCGGCCGTTCGCGCGCGAGCGTCTCGGCAAACGACGCCGTAAACGCCTTGGCGTCGTCCCAGCCCACGACCGGCTCGACCGGCACCACCACGTGCAGCCCCTTGCCGCCCGTGGTCTTGAGAAAACTTTCCAGGCCGAGCTCGGCGAGCCGCTCGCGCATCTCCGCCGCGGCGGCGACGACGACGCCCCACGGCACATCGTCGCCGGGATCGAGGTCGAAGATCAGCCGGTCGGGATATTCCAGCCGCTCGACGCGCGAGCCCCAGGGATGAATCTCGGCCACGCCCGCCTGCACCAGCTCGAGCAGGCCGGCGAGGTTCTTTATCGCCAGCATGGGCTCCTTCTCGCCGACGTCGACCCGCTGCACGGCGTCGGTCAGACCGGCCCAGGCATGCTTGGCGAAAAAGCATTTGGCCTCGACGCCCGAGGGACAGCGCAGCAGGCTCAGAACCCGCCCGCCGATGTGCGGCAGAATCCAGTCGGCGATCTCGGTGTAGAAATCGGCTAGGCCCTGCTTGGTGATGCCGGGCTCGGCCCACAGGATGCGCTCGGGATGCGTGAGCCGCACGGCAATCTCGCCTGCGGCCTTGGCCGGCTTGCGCGCGGTCTCCAGCACGATCTCTTCCGCCGGCTTGTCCTCGCGCAGGCCCTTGAACGAGGACTGGCGGATCAACCCGTCCTGGGTCCAGTCGCGATACTCGACCTCGCACACGAGGCGCGGCTCGATCCAGATGACGCCCTTGTCGGCCCCGGCCGGCAGCGGCTTCTTCAGCCTCGGCTCCTCCGACTCGAGCTTGGCCAGATCGGCGTAGAGCGAGCGCGCCTGCGCGGCCGACCAGCCGGTGCCGACGCGGCCGGCGTAAACCAGCGTCTTGTCGTCGTAATAGCCCAGCGCCAGCGACCCGATCGAGCGGGCCGCCGCCGTCGAGCCGATGAAGCCGAGGATGACGAACTCCTGCGTGGCGCGGCACTTGGACTTGAGCCAGTGCTCGCCGTGACCGGGCCGGTAGGGAAGATCCTTGCGCTTGGAGATGATGCCTTCGAGGCCGAGACGGCATGAGTGCTCCAGCACGGTCGGCCCGTCGGCTTCGAGATGCTCGCCGAAGCAGACCGGCGGCGGCGTCGATGCGAGGATCTGCTGCAGCACCGACTTGCGGTCGATGAGGCTCGCCGGCATCAGGTCGAAACCGTCGCAATAGAGCAGATCGAACGCGAAGTAGCGCAGCCGGTCCTGGCGGCCTTCCTTCAGATCCTGCTGCAGCTCGTTGAGGCTCGTGAGGCCGGCGGCGTCCTGCACCACGACCTCGCCGTCGATCAGCGCCGAGGCCAGGCCGAGATCGCGCACGCCGTCGGCAATGGCCTGAAAGCGTTCCGTCCAGTCGAGACCCTTGCGCGTGAGCAGTTTCACGTTGCGGCCGTCGACGCGCGCCTGGATGCGGTAGCCGTCCTGTTTGATTTCATGAATCCACTTGGGCCCGCTCGGCGGCTTCTCGCACGGCGAGGCCAGGCTCGGCTCGATGAAGACGGGCAGCAGACCCTTGTGGGCGCCGCGCACCTTGGACATGTCGGGCAGGAGAATTTTGCGCGCCTTGGCAATCGTAACGCGTGCCTTGTGGTCCTGGCGCAGCTCGCCTTCGGCTGCGAGCTCCTGGTTGGTGCGGCCCGAGAGGTACGATGTCGTTTCCTCGTCGACGATTTCGGGTGAGCCGGGCGCGCGCGCAAACGTGTCCTCGGCCTTCATGAGCAACCACGGCTGCGTTTTTTCCCCCGGCTTCGGCCGGATGCGCACGAGATGCCACAGGCCTTTGAGCCGCGCCCCGTCGAGGCGGAACGCCAGGTGGCCCTTTTCCAGGCCGGCACGCGGGTCGCCGTCCGGTCGCCAGTGGCCACGGTCCCACACGATCATGGAGCCGCCGCCGTACTCGCCCTTCGGGATGTTGCCTTCGAACTCGAGATAGGAGACCGGGTGGTCCTCGGTGCGCACCGCCAGCCGCTTCTCGCCCAGGGTGAGGCTTGGGCCGCGGGTGACGGCCCAGCTCTTCAAGGTGCCGTCGAGCTCGAGGCGGAGATCGTAGTGCAGCCGCCGCGCCGCATGTTTTTGCACGACGAACTGGCCGGCGGCGCCGCTGTCATCCTCGGGGTTCGGCTCGGGCGTGCGGGAAAAATCACGCTTGCGCGCGTATTCGGTGAGCGTCTTTTTGCGCGGCTTCTTGGCGGATTTCATGTCAGCACTCGTGTCCCGGGCGCGGCGCAGCATGAGCGGAGCGAAATGATGCGCTGCAGACCCGGGACCCCGGTTATTTAACGACAAAACCGGGGTCCCGCATCTGCGGTGCACCGCTGCGCGCTGCACCGCGTGCGAAACACGCGTTCCTCGTCACGACTCCGGCCCAACCAGGCGGATCTCGCAATATTTCAGCGCGCGCTTGGCATGCGCCGCCCAGGGCGAGGTGCGGTCGACCGCAAGATAGCGCCGCCACCACGTCGCGGCTTCGGCGTGCTGTTCCAACCGCTGCAGGAACAGGCCGAGGTTGAACATGGCGTCGGCATAGCTGGGATCGGCGTCGAGCGCCCGCTTGAGGCAGTCCACGGCCTCGGCCGTCCGGCGCCGGTCCTCAAGCACATGGGCGAGGTTGTACCAGGCGGGCGCATAGGCTGGGTCGGCCTTCACGGCGGCACGATAGGCGGTCTCGGCCTCGAGCGGCCGCTCGGCGGCACGCAGCACGTTGCCAAGGTTGAACGGCGCCGCCGGATCGCCGGGGTCCATATGCATGACGCGCCGGTAGAGCCGCTCAGCCTCGGCGAGCTCGTGGTGCTCCTCCGCCACCTGGGCGCGCTCGAACAGCGCATCGGCATCGTCGGGCGCGGTGGCCACGTCGAGCACGAACTGGCCGGTGCGGTCCATGCGGCCCTTCATCTGCTCGACCAGAAGGCGGTCGGAGGATTCCGGCGCGAGCTTGAGGTTGGCGAGGCCGGCGTCCGGCAGCCATTTGCGGATCTCGTTGAGGCTGCGGGTGATCGCCGAGAGTTTCGTGCCGGCCGCCAGCAGGCCGGCCACCTGGCGCGCCGCCGCCAGATCGCGGAAGCCATAGAGGCCATGGCGCGCCTCGATCAGGCCGAAGATCGCCAGTTGCGCAACCACCTCCGGCGGCAGCTTGCTCAAGGTGGCGAGTTGCTCGGCCGTGTAGGTCTTCGCGTGCTCGTCGGGAAGCTTTTTTCCGAGCCAGGCCAGGAACTGGCGCTCGCTGGCGATCGGGACATCGTACTGGCGGGCTTGGGCGAGGCTGTTGGAGGGCTTTCCGTCGTCGAGCAGCGGCCAGCCGAGCTCGCCGACGATCAGCAGGTCGGTCCCACGGGTGACGCCCGCGCGAGGGGTGCCGCCGCGTTCGCGCACCAGGGCGAACGCTTCCGCGCGTTTCATCGACGCAAGTTTTCCGGTGAAGGCAACGGTGCCCTCGAGCAGAGCACTCTCCGGTTCGACGATCCGCGTCAGCGTCCAGCCTTTCTCTTGGCGGCAGTACCGGCACGCGCCTTGGTGCTGGCGGCCGCCGGCTTCTTCTTGGCCTCGGCGCCGATGCTGGCGCGCAGGGCATCCATCAGGTTGATCACCCGCTGCGGCGGCGCCTCGCCCTTCTTGGGCTCGACCATGCGGCCGGCCTGCTTGGCGCGCAGCAGGTCGATCAATGCGGTCTCGTATTGATCCTCGAATGTGGCAGGATCGAAGTGCGCGGTCTTGCTGTCCACAATATGCGCGGCCAGCTCCTTCATCTCCGCGGGCAGCTTGAGATCGGGCACCTCCTCGAAATAGCCGGTGGCCTCGCGTACCTCATAGGCATAGCGCAGCGTGCAGGCCAGCAGACCCTTGTCGAAGGCCTCCAGCATGACGACGTGCTCGCGCCGCGCCAGCACGATGCGGCCGAGCGCCACCATGCCCTTGTCGCGGATGGTGTCGCGGATGACGGCAAACGCCTCCTGGCCGACCTGGTCGGTGGGCGCCATGTAGTACGGGCTGTCGAGGTAGCGGTCGTCGATCTCGTCGCGCGGCACGAAGCTTTGGATGTCGACCGTGTGCGTGCTCTCGATCTGGATTTTCTCCAGCTCCTCGTCTTCGACCTGGAGGTACTGGCCCTTGCCGATCTCGTAGCCGCGACCGACGTCGTCGCGCTCGACCGGGTCGCCGGTCTCGCTGTCGACCAGGAGCTGCTTGAGCCGGTTGCCGGTCTTCTTGTTGATGCGGTTGAAGGACACGCGCTCGGAACTCGACGCCGCCGGATACAGCGCGATCGGACACGAGACGAGCGAGAGTTTCAGATAACCCTTCCAGTACGCACGCGGGGCCATGGGATCTCCTGAACGCAACGGATGAGGCCGCAGCGGGGCGGCGGCGTTGAGCGAAGCATACCAAGTATTAATGATGAATGTGTTGATGCAGCTTTCCGTTCTAAAAGGCCGTTACGGCCTTCCGGAACAAATAGAGAACACACGCATGCCTCACACGCTTTCGGTAATATGGCCTGCCGACCGTCCCACCGAATTCGCATCTCGGGAGCGAATTGAAATGGATTGGAAAAGGTTCGTCGCAAGTTTGGTGAGTTCGCTTGCTTGGCCGGTGGTCGCCGTCGCTTTTCTCTATTTGCTGCGCGACCAATTGCCGGATCTCCTGAAGAGATTGAAGGGCGTATCGGTGGGAAGCGCAAAAGCGGAATTCGTGCAGGCCTTGGAGCAAGCCAAGCGGCAGGCGCAAGTTCTGGAAACACCTGACGTCAGCAAGGAACTTCCCGAGGCGCCAACCGACAAGTATCTGCGTCTGGCGAACGAGCACCCAGAAGCGGCGGTGATGGATTGCTTCAGGGAAGTGGAACGGCGGCTCATCGATATCAGGGCGCGTCTGCAGCTACCGCCGATCATGAATCTTTCCGGCATCGTAGCTGAACTGGTGAACCGAGGCTTGCTTGACGCCGAGGCTCAACGTCTTTTCGAAAGCCTACGCCAAGCACGAAATGCCGCAGCTCATGCTGATCGCGATCATCGCGTCACGCCTGGAGAAGCGGTCGACTTCACGTATCAGACCTGGGTATTAACTTCGCTGCTCGACAAGATTTTGAACCAGCTTCCAAAATGATGCCGCGCGCCCGCCTTGGCCCGAGGCCTGCCTGGCCCGACGGCACCCTGACGACCCCGGATCGCCGGCCTCAGCACCCCGCTCACTGCGGGGTAACGGTCTGCAGGCCAAAGAAGGTCTGGTTCGTGTCCTGCACGGTGTACGGCCACAGGCTGGCACAGCGATTGACGTCGTTGACGTCGCAGATGACGACCCGCGTGGCGCTCTGCGCGCGCAGCGGTCCGATCGCGTTCTGGGCCAGCATCCCGACCAGGGCCACCGCGATGACGGTGAGCACAGCCTTCGTGTAACGATCCACCATGGAACCCCTCCCTGCTCGCGTCTCCCAGGATAGAGCAAATCGGTGAACATGGGGCGTTTCGGCATCCTTGCACGACCGGCAAAAAAATCACGCGGGCGTCAAGGTTCGAGCGGGAGGCCCACCCCATGGCACTGCCTGCAATCGCGGGCCGTTTCCGCTACGTTGGGCATGACGGGCGCCACGGAGTTCGCACATGCGTTTCGGCCTGTTCGCCTCACCGCAAGCCGACGGCCCGCCCGGCAGCGCGCCGGGCCGGGGATTCTTCGACTTCATCGATCTTTGCGTCGAGGCCGAGGCGCTGGGCTATTGCGGCGTGTTCATGGTGGAGCACCATTTCAGCGGCTGGAACCAGGTGTCGCAGCCGCTGGCGCTGCTGACCTATCTGGCGGCGCGCACGCGTACGCTGCGGCTGGGCACCGCCGTGACGGTGCTGCCGTGGCACAACCCGGTGCTGCTGGCCGAGCAGGCGGCGACGCTCGACGTGATGTCGGAGGGACGGCTCGATCTCGGCGTCGGCAAGGGCTATCGCCACACCGAGTTCAAGGGATTCGCCATCCCGATCGAGGAGGCCGACGCGCGCTTCGAGGAAGCGCTCGACGTCATGGTCAAGGCGTGGACGACGCGGGAACGGTTCTCGCATCGGGGAACCTTCTGGCAGTTCGACGACGTCATTGTCGAGCCGCCGCCGCGGCAGGTGCCGCACCCTCCCTTGTGGATGGCGGCCGGCAGCGCGCCGTCGCTCCGCCGCGTCGCGGCGCGCGGCCACAACCTCATCCTCGACCAGTTCGCGTCGATCGCGCAGACCGGCGAGCGCCTCGCGCTCTACCGGCGCGAAGTCCTGGCGCGCGGCGCCGAGTTCGATCCGATGCGGGTGACGGTGGCGCGCGACATGTTCGTGGCGACGACCGCGGCCGAGAAGGAAGCCGCGATCGCGCGCAACAAGCAGTTTCACCAGCGAATCATCAACGTAGCGCGCGCGCCCGACCGCGCCGGCGGATCGCATATTCTTGCCTACTCGCATTCGGACGAGCAGGAACATTCGTCGCCGCTGATCGGCACGCCCGACGAGATTTCCACCAAGCTCGAGGGACTGCGCCAAGTCGGCGTGCGCTACGTGATCCTGGGCGGCGGCTCGCGCGAGAGTCTGCGGCGCTTCGCGCGTGACATCATGCCGGCGTTTGCGAACGAACGGGATGCCGCCATGAGCGCAGCAGTGGCGGCGCCATCCTGCTCGGCTTCCTGCTGAAGCCCAACCGCTTCGCTTACGGCGAAAAGCTATTCATCATGAAATTCACCGTCGCCATGGCGAGGGCACGCACGCCGACCACCAGCGCCTTCTCGTCGATGAAAAAGTTGGGATTGTGATTGGGTGCGGCCGTCGCGGGGTCCTGGTCGCGCGGCACGATGCCGAGGACAAAGTATAGGCCCGGCACCTCGTTGAGGAAGAACGACATGTCCTCCGAGGCGCCGGAGCGCTCGTTGAGGGCGGCATCGCCGTCGGCGGCGCGCTCCAGCACCGGGACCATGCGCGCGGTGACACGCTCGCTGTTCACCAGCGGATCGTAGAGCTCGATGATTTCGACCTCGGCCTTGGCGTTGGCGCTGGCGGCAATATTCTCGGCGACCTGACGGATGTCGCGGTGCACGGCAGCGCGGATGCCGGGGTCATAGGTCCGGATCGTGCCGGTCATGTCCACCGTCTCGGGCACGATGTTGAAGCGCGAGCCGCCGTTGATGGTGGTGACGCTGACCACGGTCGGCGACTTCATCAGATCGGTGCGCCGGCTCACGATGGTCTGCAGCCCCATCACGATCTGCGCCGCCGTGGTGATCGGGTCGATGGCACGCCACGGATAGCCGCCGTGGCCCTGCCGGCCTGTGACCTTGATGCGCAGTTCGTCGGCGCTGGCCATGGCGGCACCGGCGCGGTAGGCGAGCCGCCCGCTGGGCAGTCCGGAGTTGACGTGCAGGCCGAAGATGGCGTCGGGCTTGGGGCCCTGCAGCACGCCCTCCCGCACCATGGCCTTGGCGCCCCACACCTTGCCGGTAAAGGCGGCGTAGAGGGATGGGCCTTCCTCGGCCGGCTGGAAGATGAACTTCACGGTGCCGGGCAGCCTGTCCTTCATGGCGGTGAGCACCTCGGCGGTCGCCATCAGGATGGCCGTGTGGGCGTCGTGCCCGCAGGCGTGCATGACGTCGACCTCGCGGCCAAGATATTTGCTCTTAGCCTTGGAGGCGAACGGCAAGCCCTCGGGCTCCTTGACCGGCAAGGCATCCATGTCGGCGCGCAGCGCCACCACCGGTCCGGGCCTACCGCCCTTGAGGAGCGCCACCACACCGGTCTGGGCGACACCAGTTTTCACGTCGAGGCCCAGCCGCGTGAGGTGCGCGGTCACGAGGCCGGCGGTGCGCGTCTCCTGCTCGCCCAGTTCCGGATTCTGGTGAATGTCGCGCCGCCACGCGATGAGCTGCGCCTCGATCTGGGCGGCGCGCTGCCGGATTTCCTGCTCGAGTTCGGGGATCGATTGTGCACGCGCCGACGACAGCGCGGCGAGCAGGACGAAGGACGTTGCGAATAGACGAAGGGCCGCCATCTTGCTCTCCCGCCGCCGATTGTGTGGGTTTCGATCTAGGCTAACCCGGCGGGCGCCGGCCGTCACGCTCCCCCGACAGCATCGTGTGAGCCGCCGGACCAAATCCCGGCGCTCCGGCTGCGAGTCCGTCCGGCGGCCGGCGCAATTGGGTTGCCCGGCGTTCGACCGACCCCGCTAGTCGACCCGCACGGCGGACGGCGGAGACGTGGAGCACGTGGCGCCCTCTTTGCGTTGCCACACCGGTCGTAGCCATTTCGCCCCTCGCTCTGTAAAGACTTTGGTCGCAGGCGAAGCGGTAGGGACTCGACGATGGCGGACCTCAAAGGCGGATGCCATTGCGGCAAGCTGCGCTACGAAGTGACCGGCGTGCCGTTCCACCGGACCAACTGCCATTGCTCGATCTGCCGGCGCACGACCGGCGCGCCGTTCGTGACCTGGTTCAGCGTCAAGCGCTCGGAGTTCCGCATCGTGGCGGGCGAGCCGGCGCAGTTCCGCTCGAGCAGGACCGGCACCCGATCCTTCTGTTCCACCTGCGGCACGCAACTCACCTTCGTCAGCGACGATTATCCGGACGAGATCGACGTCACGACGTGCAGCCTAGACGATCCGGAAACCCTGCCGCCGCAAGACCACACGCGGACGAGCAGCAGATTGCGCTGGATCAGCCTGGCCGACGGGTTGCCGGAATTTTTGGAGGCGCGTCCCGACTAGCGCCCTGGCGCTAGCGGTTGATCGCGTCGATGGCGGCGCGCGCTGTCTGATTGTACCTGTCGATGGTGTGGCGCAGCGCATCGAACATCTGGGCTCGGCGATCGATCAGACGCTTGAGCTTCATGGTCTCGACGTCGATGCTGGGCGTCCCACCGCGGTCGGCCCGACGCTGCAGTTCGTTGACGCGCGCCATCTGCTCCTCGATGTCGGCATCCACGTCCCGCATGAGCGACACTTGGACCAAGGCCAGCTTGTCCTCAGCCGTGAGCGCCGGATCGGCCAGGGTCTGCTCGATCCGTGGATCACGAAAACCGTACGTTCTTCCGACATCCTGCATGCGCGCAACCAGTTCGCCGTCGTCGCGCGAGGGCCGTACCGATGACAGACTTGCCTTCAGGCCCGCCGCGTTCGTCCTGAGGGCGTTTAATTCTCTTTTGAGCTCGACGATTTCCTGGCGCATGGCCAGGTTCTCCTGGCCTTGCATGCGCACGATGCCGTCGAGCCTCGTCATGTCGTCGGAACCGCCCGGACGGCCGAACGTGGCATGAACGAGCGCGATGATGGCGATGATCGTCGTGCAGACCAGCAGCGACAGGAAGCCAACGAAAAACAGCGTATGCCGGCGCGACACGATCCATTGCTCGGCCGACAGCCCGCTCCGCGGCACCGTGCTGTATTCCCGCATGATCATCCGGATACGATCGTCGGGAGGCAGATCCTTGAATAGCTGCGCGATCCGGTCGAGGCGATGTCTCGCGACGGTCGTGTAGGTCCATGCCGCCGCGACGCCGACATACGCGGCGAACGCATAGGGACTGGCGGCCACAGTCCGAAGATTGAGCAGGAAATCCGATATGTCCACGCGCGGCCACGAGGGCTGACCCGCCAGCAATGATTGCCACCAGGGCATCGACGGCCCGCCATGCCAGCCCCAACGAACCGGCGGCGGATGAACCATGTCGTCGCGCTATGGCGTCAGACCATCAGGTTCGGGCGTTTCGTTGTCCCAATCCAAGATGATGCATGGTCGCGGCTCGCCCGCCTGCGGTTCAAATCATCGGGCGACGAGTGCCATAGGCGTTCGCTATCGTGGAACGCGGTATCGCCTGGCGCACGGCTGTGCCGAAACAAGCGAAATGGCCGGGACAAGCCCGGCCATGACAAGCACATCTGATGATCGACGTGGAAATGCACTAGCTTCTGCCGGCCGCGGACTTTCGCCTGGGTCGGCGGACCGCTCTCACCTTCCCGCTGTTTCCGCCTCCGCAGAAGAACTGATCGCCGCCATCGGATTCGAGCCCCGACACACCCGTTCCACGTGGCATCTCGAGCCTTTCCAAAACCTCTCCGGTTCGAGGATCGATGCGCCGCACATCGCTCTCGTCACCTTCCCAGGTGCCGTGCCAGAGTTCGCCGTCGATCCAGGTGACCCCGGTGACGACGCGGTTCGACTCGATCGTGCGAAGGATCGCGCCCGTCTGGGGATCGATTTGATGGATCTTGCGGTCCCGATGCTGGCCCACCCAGAGCGTCCCTTCGGCCCACGCCAGCCCCGAGTCACCGCCGCCGCCGGGCGCCGGGATCGTGGCCACCACACGGCCGGTCTTCGGATCGATTTTCTGGATGCGATCCTCGGCGATCTGAAACAGGTGCTGGCCGTCGAAGGCCGTTCCCGCATGCGCGGCGACATCGATCGTGCGCACCATCGTTCCGCTCGCAGGATCGAAGGCGTTCAGCCTGTCTCCCGACGCAAACCAGACGTGGCGGCCGTCAAACGTGACCCCATGGACCTGGTCGGCATCCGGGAAGGGTCCATACTCGCGGAGGATGTCGGCTGCAGCTCGTTTCATGCGTCGATCCTAGTCACTGGGCAGTGGACCGGGGAGTAACAAGGTTGTCGGGAATCCAGGGACGGGCGGGGTCATCCAGCGACGCGCGCGCCCGCGACCGAACGACTGCACCTTGCCGGCCGCCGCAAGCGAATCGAGCGCCCGCTGCACGGTGCGCGGGCTGGCTCCAAGCGCAATCGCCAGGGCCGAACTCGACCACGACTCGCCGTCGGCCAGAAAGGCGAGCACAGCCGCATGGTGCTCCTCGACCGGCGGCGCCAGCACGACGACCTCGCGGGCGCGGCGCGGCGCCAGCGCAAAGCCTCGCTGCGTCGCGCTCACGTCCGCCAGCGTCCGAATCTCCACCCGAAGCCGCCCGACTTCGACGCGCAACCGTGCGCGGTGCGATTCATCGGCGTGCTTCGCCCGGAAGGCTCGCGCGAGGAGCGTGCTCCTCGGCACATCTCCGGGCCAGGCCTCGCCCAGCGCGCGGGCAAGCGCGAACAAGACCGGGCGCGTCGCGAGCGAGACCGCCATGCCCCCGTCCCGCACGACATTGCGGCAGGCATCCACGACGAGAGCCCCCGACGCCAGAAGCGCTTCGACCTCCTCGAGCAGGAGGGGGCGTTCCTCGCCACGCGCGATCACGCGCGCCGCTGTCGTGTTCATCACGCGGGATGCGCTTTCGACTTCCGCCGTCAGCGCGAGGATGTCCGCCTCGCGCGCGGCGTGCTCGGCGCGAGTGAGGGCGGCGCGCGCCGCCTTCGTCTGCAAGCGCCGAATCGCAATGCCCGCAACCACCAGCTCGTGGGCGGCCCTCCAGGCGGGCGGGAGCGGTGTGGGGTCGAGTTCGGCGAGCGTGCGCTCGGCCTCGTCGAGGCGGCCGATCAGGAGCAGGCGCCGAACCTCGAGATTCCGCGCATGCGCGGCATTGACACGGTCACCATGCGCTTCGAGCGTCGCCCGCGCCGCGTCGAGCGCCTTCGCCGGCCAGCCCAGGTCGCGCGAGACGAGTGCGATCTCGGCCTCGGCGACAACACATCGCGCGCGCGCCACCGCCTCCTTCGGACCGAACGCGCGCGCAGCACTGCGCAGGAGAGCCTTTGCTCGGAGGAAATCGCCGAGCTGCGCCATCGCGATGCCGCGCAGCGCGAGTGCTGGCGCATCGTCGCGCAGGGCGACCCGGTTCAGGGCGCCGAGGGGATCACCCCTGGCGAGCGCATGCGCTGCGGCTGTGATCAGCGAGTCCATCGGAATCCCGCCACACTTGTAACTCCCGCCTTGCCATATGCGTCACCTATCTATCTCACGACGCCCGACGAAAGGAGTGACAGGCCATGACGACACACATGACCGGGACACGTGAAGACTGGCTTGCTGTGGCCGGCCTCGGCGCAGCCGATTGGGCATGCCTCGCCGCCGCGCCGACCTTCGCAATCATGGCGCTGCTTACGGGCGTTCTTGGCGGCGGCCCGCAGGATATGCTGTGCGCGGCCGCGCCGGATGCATCGCCGCTCGGTGGAATGGCCTGGATGTACATGCTGATGAGTGCCTTCCATTCGGCACCTTGGCTGAAGCTGATCTCCAGCCGGCGAAGCGGTGCCCACCGGGCCCAATCCGGCCTGCGCCAAGTCGAACTCAAAACATCGTCCTGACCGGGCTGCTCGATCAGAGCTGCCGGCACGATCAGTATTGAATGGGCATTTGCAGTTCACAAGGCGGCGCGCTCGCTCGGCGTAAGCACGCGCGGCACGGAGCGTGGGGCGTTCGTACGATCATCGAAGAACGGGCTCTGCCGCCCGAGCCCGTGCAGCCACCACCCAAGCATCTTCGATGCGCGGCGGACGAAGATCCGGAGCGACGGCGGCGGCGGCGCATCGGGTGGGAGCCGCCCGACTGCCGAGCGCTCGTGTATGCGGCAGAGCGGCGGGCCGAGCACCTCGGCACGCGAACGGCAGTCGGCATCGTGGTCCATGAAAGAATGAATCATGCCGATGATCGGGAAGCCCGGACCTGCGGTGTTGGCGATCGGGGTCCGGCAACATTCGGTGTACCAACGCAGGACGCCGCTATCGGAGAGGCGCAGACACCGCAGGACGTCCGCGCCGGCAGTGACCTTCACGCGCCCGGGCGGCAGCTGGAAGATGTCCGTTCCGCCGGCCGGGTCCAGCACGTCCGGCCGCTCGAGAAAATGCACGAACGCCTGGCAGTCCTTGCAGTAGCAGACGAAGCGGAGGCCGTTGGATGGCGAAACGTCGGTCGCGATGCCCCGCAAGTGGCCGCACTGGCATCGAAGCGGGAGGTCCAACCGCACGCGTGCCACGTCAATGGCGCCGAACATAAGTCCGCAACTCCTCCGATGCACAACGTCTCGTAAGCGACGTGCGGCCGCTACGGCGCCGGGCCCGGCGGCGCGATGCAATGGGCGTGCCCTGCTGTTATTTCGCCCCTTCCTCGGTGAAAAACTTTTCCCCATAGGCGAAGCGGTTGGGTTTCAGGAAGAAGCCGAGCACGACGGCGCCGTTGGGCGCCACCGCCTCGTGCTGGTTGCCGGCCGGGCGCCATACGAACTGGCCCGGTCCGCACACGCCCTCGTGGTCCTCGAGCGTGCCCTCGAGCACGTAGGTCTGCTCCAGCGCGGTGTGCTCGTGCAGCGGCACGACGGCGCCGGGCGCGAGGCGGAACAGCGCCGTGGTGATGCCGCTGTCGTCGGAATACAGGACCTTGATCTCGATGCCGGGAAATTTCGTCTTCTCCCACGGCATGTTGGGCACGTCGAGGTAACGCGACGCCAGCTCCGGCGGGTTCTCGGGCTTGATATCGGCGTGCACGACCTTGCGGGGTTGCGGCGACATGACGATCCTCCTGGGCAGGTCAAGATGAGGCTATCCTGGCGTTGCGACCAAGGCTACTGTCGGGGCCTGGAACGGGGAGAGACGCATGGCCCGATTCCTGCCCGCCGTGATCGCCATTGCCATTTTCGGCATCGTCCTCAGCGCGCCGGATGACGCCTCCGCACGCGCCGGGGCGGCGCGCGGGTCGCGGTCCGTCGGTGCAATTCACCATGGCGGCATGGGCTTTGTGCGCAAGCCCGTCGTGCTGCATCACGGTTTCGGCGGGCGCGGCCGCACGGTCGCGCGCCGCGGCTTCGGACGCGGTCGGTCGGGCTTCGGCGCGGGTGCGGGTTGGGACGAGGGAGACGCCGGGTTTGGCGGATACGGAGGTGGTACTGGTTGCCGGTGGGAGCGCGTGCAGATCGACGATGATTATGGGTGGCGTGTCCGCAATGTCATGCTGTGCCCAGGGGGTTCGGCGGGAGGGCCAGGGCCCATCGCCCCAAAGTAGCGACGCGAGCACCTGCGGCAACGACAGCCCGGGCCGCTCCCGTAACGGGCTCACGGCACCTTCGGCGCGCGCCGATAGGTGCCCGCGATGGCGCCGTTGTGACCGCACGAGTAGCCGGCGAGCGGGCGCTCCTCGGAGACGACGAGGCTGTCGCCCTTCATCGTCAGGCGCACCGGATAGGACTCCTTCTCCTCGCCCGCCTCCGCGATGGCGACGTTGTCCTTGACCTCGGCGATGGCCGCGAACACGTCGCACACCCACCGTCCACTCGGCTCCCCGGCATTGGCGATGAGCTCGTATCCGCCGTCCAGCCGGCGGCGGACGATGGCCCAGCCGATCCGGTTGCGGTAGCGGCCGACGAAGCGCTCGCGGCGATCCGACAAGCCTTGCTGCGGCTGCAGCGCCAGCGCGCTGCGCCGGCTTTCCATCGCGCGTGCGAGGCACGCCTTCTCGGCTCCGCACGCATCGCGGACCTTCAAAAACTCGGTCTGCTCCGCGGGCAACATCTCGATCGGCGATGCGAGCTCGGCCTTGAGCTGGCGGAAGGCAGTCGCGACGGCGCGATCGAGCCAGGCAAGCTGGGCGTCAGCACAGATCGCCTTCTCGGTCGGCGTCGCGGCCTTGCGGCAGTCGAACGACGGTTGCGCGCCCGCCGCCGCCGCGCCCGCGAGCATCCCAATTGCCGCAAGAGTGATTGTCCTGTGCATCATTGTCATCGCGCGTTTGCACGGTCGAGCGAGCGAAGCCCACCCGATTGCAGCTCATAAGCTGACCGCGTGGGCTTCGCGCGCGCTACCTCGAAAACGATCGTCAAACGGAGCAGGCTCAGCCCGCCTTACGAAGTTCCAAGCCGAGCTCGGCAAAAATTTCTTCGTTGTGCTGCCCCAGCGTGGGCGGGGGAGAGTCGATGCGCGGGCCGCCATGCGCGAACGTGAAGGCGGCGAGCGGCACGGAGAATGCGCCGTCGACCCCGGCGGCACCACCGTGCCGATGGATGACGCCACGGGTGGCAAGCTGCGGGTCGGCCAGGGCCTCGCCCATGGTGCGCACGCGCGCGGCCGGCACATGGCGCGCCTGCAAGAATTCCTCCCACTCCTGCGCCGTGCGGGTCTGCAGGATTTCCGTCAGGACTGAGACCTCGCGGGCATGATCCTGGTCCCGCTCGTCGTTGCTGCGCTTGATCATGTCGGGGCGCTCCAGCACGGTCCACAGCCGCCGCTGCTGGCGCAGGTTGCTGGCGCCGAGCATCAGCAGGCCGTCCTTTGTCGGATAGGCGCTGTTGGTGGCATGCGGATGCGCATTGCCACTGGGCTTCGGGTGCACGCGATTGCGCAGATAGCCGGTAAGATGCGAGCTCATCAGGATCATGGCGACGTCGAGCATGGCCATGTCGATGCGCTGGCCGCGTCCGGTGCGCTCGCGCTGGAACAGCGCCGCCGCGAGGGCGAAAGCACCGGTGGTGCCGGTGGCATAGTCGATCGCCGGCGAGCCGAACTTGACGGGATGCACCTCTTTGGTGCCGGTCATCGCCATGATGCCGGAGGTCGCCTGGATGACGTGGTCATAGGCCGTCTGCTCGCCGCGCGGTCCGTCCTGCCCGAAGGCCGAGAACGACGCGTAGATCAGCCGCGGATTGACTTCGGCGAGCGCCTCGTACCCCAGGCCCAGCGCATCGAACGCGCCAGGCCGATAGTTCTCCACGAACACGTCGGCGGTGGCGGCGAGCTTCTTGAGCACGTCGCGGTCGCGCTCGGTCCTCAGATCGAGGGCGAGCGAACGCTTGTTCGAGGCCTGCGTCAGGAAGGAGGTGCCCATGTTGGCGCGGTTGAGGGCCTTGTCGGTGCCGTTCTGGCGGCTCTGGTCGGGCTCGTCGGGATGCTCGACCTTGATCACGTCGGCGCCGAGCACGGCGAGCTGGTAGGTGGCGAACGGGCCCGCCAGCACATGGGTGGCGTCGATCACCCGGATGCCTTCGAACGGTCGTGTCATCTAGGTCTCCTTCGGAAGCGTTGCCCGCAATTGCTCCAGTATCCAAGATCGTGCCCAAGGGAGCTCGTCAGGAGACCGAGTAAGTCCGATTGCGCGCTCAGGCGTGTGGCTGCGCGGAATATCTGCCGGTCAGCTGCGGCGTGGTCACTTCTTTGGCTCCCTTGCTCTGCATGTCGAGCCGCGTCTCGCGTCCCCACGTACGTTTGAGGTCGTCGCGTACGTGGAAGCGGAGCTTTCCCAAGCCTTCGGTCTCAAGCTCGATCGTGTCGCCGTCCTGGAAGGGACTCAGGCCGCGGTGGTTGGTGCCGGTCGCCAGCACGTCGCCCGGCTCGAGCGTATGAATGGAGGTGACCCACTCGACGCAGCGCGGGATCTTGTGCGCCATGTCGCTGGTGTTGAA
>Ga0209466_1000133_pt1 | contig 16606 bp, 18 predicted proteins | sample PanSoiPlo30MoBio_FD_188323 | JGI IMG/M metagenome (GOLD analysis project Ga0209466, IMG submission 188323) | Tropical forest soil microbial communities from Panama analyzed to predict greenhouse gas emissions - Panama Soil Plot 30 MoBio (SPAdes)... | ecosystem: Environmental > Terrestrial > Soil...
GGAAATCATATTAATTATCAAAGTGGTGGGGGAGGTAGGACTCGAACCTACGAAGGCTAAGCCAGCGGATTTACAGTCCGCCCCCTTTGCCGCTCGGGACACTCCCCCGCTGGAGCGGCGGGTCTTATGGTAACCCCCTTCGGCAGTGTCAACCGGACCGTTCCGCCGCCGCGCCATGGGGCCGACAAAAATTGCCAAAGGCGGGCACCCGTGACAAGAACCGCGCATGCGCGAGCGCGATGCACGCCCGAAATTCGCGCGCCCCGCGGCGCGCGCGCAGAAACGCCCGTTCGACAGACATATAAGGGGTGCGGCCGGCGGCGACGAGACGCCGGTGGTGCTCTACGGCTGGCACACGGTGAGCGCCGCGCTGCGCAACCCGGCGCGGCGGGTGCGCCGCCTGTGGGCGACCGAGAACGCGGTCCGCCGCCTGGCCGAGGCCGGCATCGCCTCCGCGGTCGCGCCCGAGCTGGTGCGGCCCGACCAGCTGGCGGCGCGCCTGCCGCCCGACGCGGTGCACCAGGGCCTGCTCGCCGAAGCCGACCCGCTCGAGTCGGGCGCCGTCGAGGATCTGTCGGACGGCATCGTGCTGGTGCTCGACCAGATCACTGATCCGCACAATGTCGGCGCCATCGTACGCACCGCCGCGGCATTCGGCGTCACCGCCATCGTCACCACGGCGCGGCACAGCCCCGAGGCCACCGGCGTGCTGGCCAAGTCAGCGTCGGGCGGGCTCGAGGCGGTGCCGCTGGTCACCGTGACCAACCTCGCGCGCGGCCTCGGGGCGCTGCGCGCCGCCGGCTTCCTGCTCGTCGGGCTGGCCGGCGAGGCGCCCGTCGATCTCGCCACGGCGGACCTGCGGGCGCCACTGGCGCTGGTGCTCGGCGCCGAGGGCAAGGGCCTGCGGCAGCTTACCCGCACGACCTGCGACGTCGTCGCCCGCATCATGCTGCCCGGCGAGATGCAGAGCCTCAACGTATCCAATGCAGCGGCGGTGGCGCTCTATATTGCCACCACCAGGCTCGGCGCGGCCGGCGCCTGACAGCAGAACGGCGGGCTTTTCGGCCCGCCGCTCGCGAAGGTGCGTCAGATCGCTGCCGTTACTTCGGCAGCTCGATCGCCCGGTAATAGCGGCGCGGCGCGTAGTACGAGCGGCGCACGGCCGGATAGCCGTAGTGGGCGACGCGACGGTACGGCCGATAGACGCTGCGATAGCCGTAATAGCCGGACACGTAGGGATAGGGACGCGGCTCAGTGTAGGTCGAGACCGGGTAGGTGTAGCCGGTGAGCGGCGGCTGATAGAGCGGGCCCTGCGGCACGACGTAGATCGGCTGCTGGTAGGCGTAGCCGCACGGATTGCCGCAGCCCCAGCGCACCGGCGCGCAGCAATTGTACGAGTAGAAGCTCGACAGCGGGGCGCAGGACGTGCCGCAGCCCCAATCCGCCACGGTGGTCGTAGGCCCGCAGCAACCATTGCCGAAGCCGTAGCCGCCGTAGCCGAAGCCATAGCCACCATAGTAACCGCCGTAGCCGAAGCCGCCGGCGGAGGCGGCCGAGAGGCCGCCCAGGGTCAGAACCGCGGTTGCGGCGAAGAGACGGACTATTCGTCCGAGCATGGTACGCTCCTTACACACTGGCCTCCTCGGCGGAGGAAGCACGCACGCTGGGGAACGACGTCCCCGATTGTCCCACCCTCCCCGCCGCCGGGTGGGTGGAACGGCTCAAACACCCTCGATGGGAGTTTCCGCACGCCGCCGCAGCGTCGTTTCCCATTCCAGTTACGCTTGCAGCATGATCTTCTCCGAAAACCGGTATCCACTTTTCGGGATCATGCTCTAATGCCGGCCGCGCGGCGCCAGGATGACTGGCGGCGGATCGAACGGCGGATATTCGGTGGCCGGCCCGTAGCCGGACTCGCTTGACCATTCGCGATGGAAGCTCGGGCCCGGCCGCGGAGGCCGCCGGATGATGACTTCCTGGCGCCCGTAGCGCGGACGCCGTCCCATGCTCGGGTAATAGCCGGGCACATAGGGTTCGACCGGCAGCACGACCGGCCCATAGACTTCGGGCGTCACCCGTCCGGGTGCGTACAGGCCCCAGTCGCCGCTCACGTAGGCGCCAGTGGCCGGCACGCCGTCGATGATTACCGGGACTTGCGGGTTGCCCGGCAGCGCAATGACGGGTTGGTGGTCGGCGCGTGCGCCGCCGACGCCCACAAAACATCCGATCAGGGCAGCCGATGCGGCAATTCGCTTGCGGACCTTCATCACGCTCTCCAAGGGCGCATCCTAGAGGAAAGCGCAGGCCCACATGGTTGATGAATCGATAAAATTGCGCGGTAATATTAATGCGAATGCGGTGCTTTGCGGCGTGGCGCACGACGGGCCGCCTTGAGCCGCGCGCGATTGGCCGCAGCGCTGACCGCCGGCGCGGCGCTTGTCGGTCGGGAGCAGCGCTGGTAGCTCTGAAACGAGGCCGGCTTAGCTCAGCTGGTAGAGCACCTGATTTGTAATCAGGGGGTCGGGGGTTCGAGTCCCTCAGCCGGCACCATAAAAGATCGTGCACATGCAGCCTAAGGCTCCGGTGCAGACGCTTGGCAAGTGAACGGGCGCGGCATTGCGCGGTCGAATTCAACATGCAGGCGGGGCAGCCGCCCTAGCTAGAAGACGTACATCCTGATCGTTGACTTCGACGACAGCATCAGCGCAGGCACGGTGGCGCGACTGATGAACTCGTAGAAATCATCCAGCTCGCCATTGGCGTCCGTGTCGCGATAGACGAACGCAACGTTTTCTCGCTCGAACTCGACAAAGAACTGGTCCCACCCAATCTCCCGCACGCCCGCGTCGGGCGGCCCGAAATCGAACAGCAAAGGCCACGGGCGCTCGTTGCCCAGGAAAGTCGACGGACGCGCGTTTCGGCGCTCGGCCCAGTTCTCGATCACCGCGTGATCGATGGTGATGTAAACGGAGACTGCGTCAGCCACACCCGCACTCCCTGATGGTTCGTCGTCATTCGCCGCGGCGGCAAGCATACGCCGTCTTCCGGCATTTGCCGCCCAGGCTCGACCGCAGCACGCCGGGAAATCGAAGGCGGGAACCGGAGCATCTGCGCGCGGCGATCTCGCAGCGACGCAGCGGCCTCGCGTCGGTTTCACGGCGGCTTCACACAGGATGGCTAGATTCGCCTCGTGCGTGCAGATTCGTACCTGGCCGCCACAGGGCCGGTGCGTCGGGCCGGTGGCTGTTGCTTTGTCAATGCCCCGACGTTGTGGCTTCCATCGGCCTTGCTCGCCGGCCGGGCAACAGAGCCGTTCGTGTGAATTTTGTGCAGGCCAGCGGGAACCAAACCCACCCGCTCGGAATTGGAGGCGAGACCGGGGATCGAGAGGGGATCCAGAGAACAACAATGGGCAGCTTCATCCATCACGATCTCATCGCCGAGAAGCTCGAAATGGCACGTACCCTCGGGCTGGTAACGGACTACGCCATCGCAGCGGTCGGCCAGGCGCGTCCGCCGGAGGCCAGCGTCAGAGTGTGGCGGAACTCCAACGCCAGCAACGAGGCGATCAAGGACTATCTCGTGCGCTTGTTGGCCGGGCTCGTCGCCGCCGAGCACATCGTCATGGCGACGCCGTTCGTGGCCGGCGAGGCCGTCGCCGACGAGTCGGCGCGCGAGGCGCCGGCGGGCGGCACCGCCGCGGCTCCGGTCGCGGCCTGACCGCCGCAATCGCGCGCCACCATGACACCTCCGGCGTCAGCGCCGGGTCAGCTTCTCGAGCTCGGGAAACGGCTGGTAGTCGGCCGACTTGCAGCGGTCGCTCGCCTCCGCCCGCAATTCCACGAACTGCTCCAGCTTGCCGCCGAAATAGCTGGCCAGGTGGTCGCGGCTGCCGCGATAGGTGCCGGCGGTCGACTTGGCGTCGAAGCGCACGCAGTTCACGTAGCGCTCCACGCCGCCGAGGCGCGTGAGCGCCGGCTCCGACACGAAGGCGTTGCGCACATTGCTCGGGTCGTTGAGGAAGGTGCGCAGATAGGCCAGCAGCTCGGCCTTGTAGTTGGCGGGAAACGTGCGCGCCGCCTGGATGCTCTCGGCCGACGGCCCCTCGGCGCCGGCGCAGCCGGCGAGCGCGAGACTTAAGAGCAGGACGAGCCGACGCATGGCGAAGCCGGCGGTTGGTGCGGTCAGTTGAGCTTCGGGCTCACCCGGTAGTTCGCCTCGGTCTTGGCGCGGATCTCGTCGAGGCTCACGCCGGGCGCGAGCTCGATCAGCGTCATGCCGCCCTTGCCCTTCTTGTCGATGGTGAACACGCCGAGGTCGGTGATCACCATGTCGACCACGCCGGCGCCGGTGAGCGGCAGGTTGCACCGCTTGAGGAGCTTCGGCTCGTTCTTGGCCGAGTGCTCCATGACCACGACCACCTTCTTCACCCCCGCCACCAGGTCCATGGCGCCGCCCATGCCCTTCACCATCTTGCCGGGGATCATCCAGTTGGCGAGGTCGCCGTTCTCGGCCACTTGCATGGCGCCGAGGATGGACAGGTCGATATGGCCGCCGCGGATCATGGCGAAACTGTCGGCGCTGGAGAAATAGCTGGTGGTCGGCAGCTCGGTGACGGTCTGCTTGCCGGCATTGATGAGGTCGGCGTCCTCCTCGCCCTCGAACGGGAACGGGCCGGTGCCGAGCATCCCGTTCTCGCTCTGCAGCTGCACCGTCATGCCGTCCGGGATGTAGTTCGACACCAGCGTCGGGATGCCGATGCCGAGATTGACATAGAATCCATCGCGCAGCTCCTTGGCCGCGCGCGCCGCCATCTCATCGCGAGTCCAGGGCATCAGACCTCCTCCCCGGTTCCTGCCGGGATCGCCGCATCCACGCGTTTGCGCGTCGTGCGCTGCTCGATGTGCTTGGCGGCGTTCGGCACATGCACGAGGCGCTGCACGTAGATGCCGGGCGTGACGATGTGGTCGGCATCGATGTCGCCCGGCTGCACCAGATGCTCGATCTCGGCCACCGTCACCTTGCCGGCCGTCGCCATCATCGGATTGAAGTTCCGCGCGGTCTTGCGATAGGCGAGGTTGCCTTCGGTGTCGCCCATCCAGGCGTGCACGATGGCGAGGTCGGCGACGAGGCCGCGCTCCATCACGTAGAGTTCGCCGTCGAACTCCCGCGTCTCCTTACCCTCGGAGATCATGGTGCCGGCGCCGGTGCGGGTGAAGAAGGCCGGGATGCCGGCACCGCCGGCGCGGATGCGCTCGGCCAGCGTGCCCTGCGGGTTGAACTCGATCTCCAATTCGCCGGCGAGGTATTGCTGCGCAAATGTCTTGTTCTCGCCGACATAGGACGAGATCATTTTCTTGATCTGCCGCGTGTCGAGCAGCAGCCCGAGGCCGACGCCGTCGATGCCGCAATTGTTGGAAACGACAGTCAGGTTCTTGACCCCTGACTCCCGGATGGCGTGAATCAAGGTTTCCGGAATGCCGCACAGCCCGAAGCCGCCCGCCAGGATGGTCATGCCATCCTTCAACAACCCGTCGAGCGCCGAAGGCGCGTCCGGATAGACTTTCCGCATGTCAGACCCATCTCCCCAGCCAGGATGATCTAGAGCGCGTTCGGCGCGAGTGGAAGCCCATTTTGCCGGCGAACGCTCCGGATCGCATGTTCCAGGATGCTCTAGCCGAGCGATTGTGCGGTGATCAAGATCAGGAGCGCGGCGGCGCGGCGTCAGGACGCTGCGCGACGCGTTGGCGGGATACGACCTTGCGTCAGCGCGCGCGGCGATACCGCTTGTCGCCGCGCGGGCGCGCGTTGGCGTAGTTTGTGGCGTGGTCGCGTCGCAGCGTATAGTTCTGGGTCCTGCCGCAGCTCTCGCAGGCAAAGTGGTGGATTTCGAGCGCGCCGACGTATTCCGGATGCGGCGTAACCGCGGCGAGCTGCATCCTGGTGCCGCAGGCTGCGCAGCTTGGCCGCAGCGGAGACGTCAATAATTGCTCGGACAAGGCGCCGCCCCCATGGCTTTCATCGAACCCGGCCTGCGACGCAGGACCCCGTCGCCGGCAGAAAGCTAGCCCATAACGGCGCGCCGATCCGTCCGGTTCCCGACAATCGGTGTCGGCCCACAGGTTGCCTCCCGGCGGCCTGCCATGCGAGCGTTCGGCCTCGGCGGGACAAAAATGGCAGGCATAGGGGAGAGCCAACTCATGTTGACCAGGCGATCGCTGGTAATGGCGGGGGTCGCGGCGCCGTTCGTCGCCGCGCCGTTCGTGGCGCGGGCGCAAAGCTGGCCGTCCGGCACCATCAGGCTGGTCGTGCCCTACCCGCCGGCGGGATCCACCGACGCCATGATGCGGCTCGTGCAGCCGGCCCTGCAGCAGCGGCTCGGCGCCACGGTCATCATCGAAAACCGAGCGGGCGCCTCAGGCAGCGTGGGCACCGCCGCGGTGGCCAAGTCGCCGCCGGACGGGAATGCCTGGCTGATCGTGTTTGACAACCACGCCGCCAATCCCTTCGTTCTGCCCAACCTGCCGTACGACACCGAGAAGGACCTCGACCCGGTGCTGCTGATCGGCACAGCGCCCTACCTGCTCTCGACCGGCACCATGAAGCCGTTCAACACGCTGGCGGACATCATCGCGGCGGCGAAAGCGAAGCCCGAAGGTATCAGCTACGGCTCGGTGGGCAGCGGCAGCATCGGTCACTTGGCGATGGTGCTGTTGTCCACCCAGGCGGGCGTGAAGCTCGTCCACGTGCCCTATCGCGGCGGCGGCCCGGCCATGAACGACGCCGTGGCCGGCCATGTCGACCTGCTCATCGGCAGCACCGCGCTGTCCATTCCGCAGGTGCAGGGCGGAAAAATCCGCCCCGTGGTGCAGACCGGCAAGACGCGCGCCGCCGCCCTGCCCGACCTGCCGACCGTGGCCGAAAGCGGTTTTGCCGGCTTCGAGGCCTATGCCTGGTGGGGGGTCTTCGCCCCGGCCGGAACGCCGAAGCCGATCATCGAGCGGTTCGGCGCCGAGATGGCGGCGTGCCTGCGCGACGAGCGCACGGCAAAGCAGCTCACTGAGACGCAACAGGTCAGCCTGATCCTCGGCGGTCCCGAGGAGCAGCGCGCCTTCCTGGCCGAGCAAATGCGGGTGTGGGGCGCCGTGGTGCGCGAGCACAACATCAAAGGCGACGTCTAGTGGGACGAATAGCGAAGGGGCCGAACGGGGAGGCAATCCCCCTATTCGCTACTCACCATTCGCCATTCGCGAATTGATCAACGCAGCCAGAGCCGCGGCATTTCCGCGTGGTCGCCCGATTCCACCGTGGGGGCGGCGGGCTGCTGCGGAGCGGCGGCCGGCAGGGTCGGGTCGGCGGCCTGGGCCGGGCCTGCCATGTCGCCCCAGCCCAGCGCATCGTAACTTTCGACCGGCATCACCATGAGGGCCGCGGCCGCGAGAGCACCGACGGCAAGCAGGAAAACGATGAAGCGATGGCCAGTCATTCTTGGAACCTTGTGAATCCTCGATTCCCGTATAACGCGTGCAAGTTTCCGCCTGATTTCCTGCTTTGTTTCCCGCAAGAAATGTAGATTAAGAAAGGATTAACGGGCTTTCCCGGCCGGCCGCGGCGTCCTCCTGCAGCGGTTTTGCCGGCCTTGCTTGTCGCGGCCGGGCCTGCCGCCCTATCCTCCCCGAACCATCAGGCCCGTCATCGCAAAGGCTCTCGATGTACGACGTGGCATCCGTTCAGGTCCCGGCCGAGTTGGCACCATCGGCCGCGCGCGAAGCGCCCTGGCGGGTCGTCGCCCGCACCGCCTTCCCCTTCATTGTGGTTGGAGCCATCTGGGAGTTCGTGGCGCGGCTCGGCCTCTTTCCGCCGCGCCTGTTCCCGTCGCTCGAAACCGTGGCCTCTGCCTTCGTGCGGCTGACCGCCAACGGCATCCTGCCGCACCATGCCTTCGACACCCTGATCCGCCTGCTGGCCGGCTTCGCCCTCGCGGCCGCCGTCGGCATGGCCATCGGGATCGCCATGGGGCGCTCGCGCCGGGCCGAGGATGTGTTTCTGCCCCTGGTCAGCATCGGCGCCCCCATTCCGGGCATCGCCTACGCGCCGCTGTTTCTCTTGTGGTTCGGCCTGGGCAACGTATCGACGGTGCTGCTGGTCGGCTTCGTCTCGTGCTTCCCGATCATCTTCAACACCTGGACCGGCGTGAAAGCCGTGAAAGACATCTGGCTGCGCGCCGCCCAGGCCATGGGGGCCGACGATCGGGCGCTGTTCCGCCACGTCATCCTGCCGGGCGCCCTGCCCTATGTGTTGACCGGACTGCGCCTGGGCCTCGCCCAGGCTTGGCGCATCCTGGTTGGCGTCGAGATGCTGGCGGCAGTGCCCTGGGGACTCGGCTGGCTCATCTTTGGCGCGCGCGAGTTCCTCAACACCGACGTGATGCTGGCCGGCGTCGCCGTCATCGGCATCATCGGGCTGGCGCTGGAAAAGCTGGTGTTCCAGCGGCTCGAGCAGTTCACCGTGGTGCGCTGGGGGATGATGACGTGAGCACCGAACGAACGCGCTCGCTGCGCCGCGCCGCCGTGACGCTCCTGGTGGCGGCCGCCGCCTACGAGGCGCTGGCGCGGAGCGGCATGTTTCCGCCCGCTCTGCTGCCGACGCTGCCGGCCGTGGCGCGCGCGCTCGTCACCAGCATCCTCGACGGCTCGATGCTCAACCACGCGTTCCATACGCTCAGCCGGGTGCTCATCGGCTTCGCCCTGGCGACCGCGTTCGCCGTGCCGCTGGGCATCCTGATGGCGCGTTTCCGCCCGGTCGAACACTTCTTCCTGCCGTTGGCGAGCGCGCTCATGCCGATCCCGTCACTCGCCTGGGTGCCGGTGTTCATCCTGTGGTTCGGCCTCGGTGACATCGTTGCCATCCTCATCGTGTTCTATGCCGCCGTGTTCCCGGTGCTGCTGAACACCTGGTCGGGCGTGCGCGCCGTCAATCCGCTGTGGCTGCGGGCCGCCGGCGCCATGGGGGCCGACGAAGCGGCACTGTTCTGGAAGGTCATGATTCCGGGTGCGTTTCCGTTCATCATCACCGGCCTGCGCCAGGCGTTCCTGCGGGCGTGGATTGCGGTGGTCGGCGCCGAGATGCTTGCCGCCTCCGACTGGGGTCTCGGCTGGGTGATCTTCGACGCCAAGGAATTCCTCAATGCCGACGTGATGCTGGCCTCCCTGGTCGTCATCGGGGCCATTGGCTTCATCTTCGAGCGCCTGGTCTTCGGCTCGCTGGAGCGTGCCACGGTTCTGCGTTGGGGCATGGTCCGGATGGCGAAAAGCTAGCTTTTCATGGCTACGAAGCGCCGCTCACGCCGCCTGATGGCCGGGCGCTCGATCATCGTTGAATCCTTCATCCTCTACGAATTGCGCCCGAACTGACGTGGATTGCGACCAATTGCTCGGCCTGCGCAGGCTTGACCCGCGCAACCATCAAAAAGAATCTACGCGAACCAGAGGGCTGCCGGACCAAGCCCGGCAATGACAAAGAGCACCGATGCCGCACATCGAAATCCGCGACGTTTCGCTCGTCTACGACACGCCCGCCGGGCGCGTTCCTGGCGTGCAGGGAGCGAACTTCACCATCGAGGCGTCCGAATTCCTCTGCATCGTCGGGCCCTCGGGCTGCGGCAAGTCGACCCTCCTCAACATCATCGCCGGGTTCCTGGCCCCGACCGGCGGCGAGATCCGCATCGACGGACGGCCGGTGACCGGCCACGGCATGGACCGCGGCGTCGTGTTCCAGGATTTCGCCCAGCTGTTCCCGTGGCGCACGGCGCTCGGCAACGTGGCCTTCGGCCTGGAGATGAAGGGCGTGGCCAAGGACGCGCGCGACGAGATCGCGCTCAACCAGCTCAAGCTTGTCAAGCTGGAGAAATTCGCCCACGCCTACCCGCATCACCTCTCGGGCGGCATGCAGCAGCGGGTCGCCATCGCCCGCGCGCTCGCGTACAATCCGTCCGTGCTGCTGATGGACGAGCCTTTCGCTGCCCTCGATGCGCTGACCCGCGACGAGATGCAGCGGCTGCTGGCGGACGTGTGGCGGGAGACGCAGAAGACCGTGATCTACGTGACCCACAACGTGGCCGAGGCCGTCTACCTGGCGGACCGCGTGGTGGTGATGACGCCGCATCCGGGCACGGTGAAGACGGAGCTCGCCATTCCGCTGGCGCGGCCGCGCGATCCACTCAGCGTGGATTTCCTCGACTACCAGAAGCAGCTGCTGGGCCATCTCGGCCAGCACCTCAACGCCTGAACCACAACGGGGCGACGCCTTGAAGGGAGGAACCGACATGACGACCCGGCACGAGACCATCACCCGGCGGCACTATCTCGCCGCGAGCGGCGCGCTGCTGACCTCGGCGCTGCTGCCGGCGCGCGCCGCTTTTGCCGCGGAGACGATCCGCCAGGGCTATCAGACCAACATGTGGGGCATGCCCACCTACTACCTGCTGAAATCGGGCGCGCTGGAGAAGCGCGGCGTCAAGTTCGAGGAATTCGCGGTGCCGTCCGGCAATCTCACCATGCAGCAGATGGTGGCGCGCCAGGTGGATCTCGGGACCTATGCCGGGCCCTCCTTCATCATCGGCCACGACAAGGGGGGTCTCATCGGCATCGCAGTGATCGAGAACGTGGGCAAGACCGCGAGCGTGATGGTGCGCAAGGATCTCAACCTCACCAAGGTGAGCGAGCTCAAGGGGCTGAAGATCGCCAACCAGACCGGCTCGTCGGTCGGCAACATTTTCGTCGACCAGATCGCGCCCGCGGCCGGGCTGAAGAAGGGCGACTACCAGGAAGTGCGCATGGACGTGAACAACATGGTGGCAGCGCTCGCCTCCAAGACGGTCGACGTCATGGTCAATGTCGAGCCCTATAATGCCGTCGCCGAGGCCGACGGGCTCGCCACCAAGATCATGAACTACTGGGACGTCGACAAGATGCCTGTGTTCATGGCGGCGACGCCCGATTTCGTGCAGAAAAGCCCCGACACGGTGGTGGCCTATTTGAAGGCGTGGCTCGAAGTGGCGCGCGACTTCAAGGACAATCCCAACAAGGTGGCGGACTCGATCTACGCGTTCTACACCTCGAAGGGCTACACCATGTCCCAGGAGACGTTCCGCAAGGCGCTCGCCACCGTCGACGTCAATCCGGGCTTTCCCTCGGACCTCAAGCCCTACATGCAGGAGCAGGCCGAGATCCTGCTCAAGGAGAAGAAGATCTCCGCCATTCCCGATTGGACCAAGGCGCTGCGGCCCGACTTCATGGAGAAGGCGCGCATGGGCGCCTGAGAGTTCTTCGGGAGACGCTCGAGAGGCCGGCGCACGCGCCGGCCTTTTCAGTAACCCGGCGAACAGCTATTGAATCCGCACCCCAGCCCTTCATTCCGCGCTTTCCCTTTCATTCACGCATCGGAGACCCGCATGACCGTCGTTGAGAAAACCCCGTTGAACAAAGGCGCCTACGAGCCGGTCTGCTGGAACTTCAAGCTGCTGGCGCAGCACGAGCTGGGCGGCTTCGGCGGCATGGGCGAGGGCATGGCGGTGCAGATCGCGCCTGACGGCCGCCGCATCATCTGGCTGGCACACGAGAGCGCGCCAAAAAATTTCACCGCCGTCGACGTGTCCGATCCGCGCAAGCCCAAGGTGGTGTGCCAGACCGACCTGCCGCAACCGTTCATGCGCTCCAACTCGCTCGAGCTGACCGGCAACATCATGGCCGTGGCCTATCAGACCCAGAAAGTGACGCAGCAGCCGGCCGGCTTCGAGCTGTTCGACATCTCCAAGCCGGAGCAGCCGAAGTCGATCGCCTTCGTGGATTGCTCCGGGCCGCACTCGCGCGGCGTGCACCAGCTGTGGTTCTGCGACGGCGAGTACGTGCACATGGCCGCCGGCGCGCCCGACTTCACGCCGACCCACCCGCTCGACGACCAGTTCTATCGCTGCTTCGACGTGCGCAGCCCGTCGAAGCCGGTGGAGGTCGGCCGCTGGTGGCTGCCTGGCACCCGCCAGGGCGACAACGAGCCGCCGCCCGCCCGCCATCAGACGCCGCAGCTCGACAAGGGCAACCGCGCCCACAATACCAACGTCTATCCGCAGCGCCCCGACCGCCTCTACCTCGCCTATATCGACGCCGGCATGTTCGTGATGGATATTTCCGACAAGGCGCATCCCAAGCCGATCTGCCGCTGGGACAATTCCCCGCCCTATACCGGCTTCACCCACACGCTCCTGCCGCTGTTCGACCGCAACCTCTTCGTCATGACCGACGAGTCGACGGTCGACGACGCCAAGGACTGGCCGAAGCTGATCTGGATTCTCGACGCCCGCGAAGAGGCGCACCCGGTGCCGATCGCCACCTGCCCGATGCCGCCGGTCGACGCCTATGCGGGGCGCGGCGGCCGCTTCGGCGCCCACAATATTTTCGAGAACACGCCGTCGCCCAACGCCTGGCACTCCGACCAGATCATCATTGGCACGTTCTTCAACGGCGGCCTGCGCGCCTACGACATCGCCAATCCGTTCCAGCCCAAGGAAACCGCTGCCTTCGTGCCGCCGGCGCCGCCGCTGTCGCCGGCGAAATCGATCCAGCTCAACGACGTGTTCGTCGACGAGCGCGCCATCGTCTACACCGTGGACCGTTTCGCCGGCGGCCTCTATATCCTGGAGATGGATTTTTGATCGCGAATTACACATAGCCAGCGCCGCTTGCTCCACCTCTCCCCGGCGGGGAGAGGCATAGGCGGCCTTCGGCCGCCGTTCTTGAAGCCAAGAACGCCGATGTGAAGCATCGGCTTTGGCGCGAAGCGCGTCGGGTGAGGGGGTTAAGGCCTATCGATTGTCACTCGCCCCCTCACCCCAACCCTCTCCCCGCTGGGGAGAGGGAGCGCGCCGAGTGCCGGATTGAACTTGGAGAACATGCTCGATCTCTTCCCCTCGCGCGAGGCCGGGCCGTTCGGGCGCCGGCTCCGGCGCGCGCGCGGGGCGCGCATCCCAGTCACGGTGCTGACCGGGTTCCTCGGCGCCGGCAAGACGACGCTGCTGAAACACTTCCTGGCGCGCCCTGAAGGCAGCGGGACGGCCGTCGTCATCAACGAGTTCGGCGCCGTCGGCATCGACGACCAGCTGGTGCGGACCACTGCCGAGGAGACCGTACTCCTCGGCAACGGCTGCCTGTGCTGCACCACGCGCTCGGACCTGCAGCTGGCGCTGCGCCGCCTCGTCGCCGAGCGTGCGCAGGGCCAGGTGCCGTTCTTCCGCCAGGTGGTGATCGAGACCAGCGGGCTCGCCGATCCGGGGCCGCTGCTGCAGACCTTTGCCACCGACCGCGCGCTCGGCGACGAGTTTGCCGTCGAGGTGGTGGTCGCCGTGATCGATGCCGCCACCGGACTGGCGACGCTCGACTGGTCGGCGGAAGCCCGCAAGCAGGCGATCCTGGCTGATCGCCTGGTGGTCGCCAAAACCGACCTGGTCGAGCCGGCGGCGCAAAAAAATCTCGCGGCCCGCCTCGCTGCGCTCAATCCACACGCCGCGATCCACACGGCGGTCGCCGGCGCACTCGACCCCCGCTGCCTGATCGAGCCGTCCGACCTGCCCGGCGGCGACGCCGCGCGCGGCGGCTTCGTCGCCGAAGCCCGGCACAGCGACGGCATTTCGAGCTTCGTCTTCACGGAAGCTGCGCCGCTCGCCTGGATCCCGTTCGCTCGCGCCATGGAGACGCTGGTGGCGCTGCGCGGCCCCGATCTACTGCGTGTCAAAGGATTGCTCAACGTCGCAGGCTGCCGCGGGCCGGTGGTGGTGCAGTTCGTTCAGCACCTGGCGCATCCGCCGGTCGAGCTCGATGCCTGGCCCGACGCCGACCACGCGAGCCGCCTCGTCTTCATCACGCGGAACATTCCGGAAGCGGCGGTGCGGAACTTGTTCGCGGCCGTTCGCGCGCTGGCGCCGCCCGCAACGTCGGACGACACCCCTACTTCCTGATCTGGCGGAGCATCGCGCCGACGATGTTTGAATAGTCGTCGGTCCACACCCACTGATTTGCGTCCGGCTCCTGCAGCAGCCAGTTGTCGTCGTCCGCCATGGCATCGCTGAAATCGTCGTCGCTGCGCGCCACCGCGCACACGGTGGAGGAGAATTTGTAGTTGGCGTCGTCCTCGTCGGCGGCGCCATCGTTCACCCAGGTCACCAGCCCATTGGCGTCGGCGATGCCGGCCACCACCGAGGCCAGCTCCATGTGGCGGTTCGACACGTGCATCAGGATGAGGCCGTTGGGAGCGACCTTGCTCAGGTAGAGCGCCATGGCCTCGTGCGTGACGAGGTGCACCGGAATGGCGTCGGACGTGAAGGCGTCCACCACGATGACGTCGTATTTGCCGTCCGGCGCGTCGGCCAGCGTCAGCCGTGCGTCGCCGAGCACGATCTCGGCGTTGGGCGCGCATGAACTGAGGAACGTGAACCGGTTCGTATCCTTGGCGATCTGCACCACCGTCGGATCGATCTCGTAGTAGGTGAGCGCGTCGCCCGGCTCGGTCAGGCACGCGGTGCTGCCGGTTCCCAGGCCCACCACCGCCAGCTGGATCGGCCCGCCCTTGCGTTCGCGCGCCGCCTTGATGCCCTGCGCGATCGGCGAGGTGACGTGATAGTAGGTCAAAGGCTCGGGGCGGCCGGTCACCGGCGTGCCGTCGGGATTGCGGATGCGCTGCGCGCCGTGCTCGGTCGTACCGTGCTGCAGGGTGCGGAACAGGCCGTCGGTGGTGTCGGTGATCTTGTGCACGCCGAAGAAGCTGCGCACCGAGCTGCGCATGCCGACGTCGGGCTCGTACAGCCGCACCGCCACGAAGGCGAGCGCGATCACGGCGGCGAACTTGGGCGGCGCGGTCCAGAACAGCGCCGCGATCGCCAGCAGCACGCCGATGCCGATCTTGTACTTGGTCTCGTCCACGTCATGGCCGACCACCACGCCACCGATCACCACGGCGACCGCCACGGCCAGCACCACGCCCCACAGGGCAACGTCCCATCGCCGCTGCCCCGCCGCGCCGCCCGGCCGGCACAGGCCCGCCAGCACGATGAGAATCGGATATTCCGCCACCCAGGAAAATACGTGCGGTGCGACCAGGCCGGCCGCGATGCCGCCCATCATGCCGCCGGTCGACATCCACATGTAGAACGCCGTGAGGTGGCGCGCCGGCGGGCGGCGGCGCGCCAGCTCGCCATGGCACATCAGGACGATGACGAAGAACGCGACGATGTTCATCGCCATGGTGAGCAGGATGTTGTCGAGTCCGCCGAACACGTAGGTGGCCACCAGCACGATGATGAAGGCCGGCGCGATCAGGACGATTGTCCGGTGCGGGATGATCGGCCTGGTCTGGAACACGATGACGAACGTCAAGAGATAGAGCGCGAGCGGAATCACCCACAGCATCGGCGACGCCGCGATGTCGGTCGACACATGCGCCGTCACGGCGATCAGGAGCCCGGCCGGCACGGCCGCAAGCGCGACCCAGGTCGCGGTGTCGCGCCATGTGGGCGGCGCCGCATCGGCGGCGCCATCCCGCGTGACATCCGGCAAGGCATTGCGCGAGCGCAGCAGCAGCACCCCGCAGCCGGTGATCAGCGCGATCAGCAGATAGAAGCCAAGCGACCAGAACCACGTCTGCTCGCCCAGCCGGGTGAACGGCTCCACTGCCAGCGGATACGAGATCAGGGCGAGGAAGCTGCCGACGTTGCTGGCGGCGTACAGGAAGTATGGATCGCGCGCCGACGGGTGGTCGGTGCGGGCGAACCAGGCCTGCAGCAAGGGCCCGTTGGCCGACAAGGCAAAGAACGGGAGCCCGATCGAGACCGCGAACAGGCCCAGGAGCCACAGCGTCTCGCCCCGCACGGGCGGCCTCCCCCACCCGCTGGCAATCGCCAGCGGCAGCGCCAGCGTCGCCACGATGAGCAGCGCCACGTGCACGAACACCGACATGCGGCCCGGCAGGTAGCGCGTCAGCGCATGCGCATAGGCGTAGCCGGCGAGCAGCACCGCCTGGAAGAACACCATGGCCACCGACCAGACCGAGGGCGAGCCGCCGAGCCGCGGCAGCACCATCTTGGTGAACAGCGGCTGCACCGCGAACAGCAACGCGGCCGAGAGGAAGATCGCTGCCGTGTAGATCGCCAGCACGACATGGGGCGAGGCTCGTCTTGCTTCCGGCGCTCCGTCCAGTTCGGCGGCCATCCAGTCCTCGTCGCGTTGGGGAAGGCGGGTGAGCACATGAAGCGCGCCCGCGCGGCGCGCCGCAACGGTCTTAGGCTCCCGGTCCAGCCAAGTCGAGGGCGGCACCGTTTCCTCGGTTGTCATCCCGGCCGAGCGCGAAGCGCGAGAGCCGGGACCCATGTACCCCTGTCTCGCCTCTTTTTCTCATGCTGGGGTACATGGGTCCCGGGTCTGCAGCGCACCACTTCGTGCTGCGCTGCGCCCGGGATGACAGTCGAGATGCTTGCAACGCCTATGCGATGGCCCCGGAGCGGAGGGCGACGGGCGGGTGGCGTTCACGGTTGCGTGACGGAGAACAGTCCGGCCACGAAACG
>Ga0209466_1000134_pt1 | contig 16600 bp, 17 predicted proteins | sample PanSoiPlo30MoBio_FD_188323 | JGI IMG/M metagenome (GOLD analysis project Ga0209466, IMG submission 188323) | Tropical forest soil microbial communities from Panama analyzed to predict greenhouse gas emissions - Panama Soil Plot 30 MoBio (SPAdes)... | ecosystem: Environmental > Terrestrial > Soil...
CACGGCGAGGAAAAACGCGCCGCCATCCACCAGGACCGCCATCCGGTCCGCGCGCTCGATCCGCCAGGCATTTCGGCCACGCCGCAGGATCATCTTAGAAGTCCTTGATGCATAACGAGAATTATGGTGATCGAGGCACTCCTCCAGGGTCATTCTATGAATCCACGGGCTTAAGCTTCCCTAACGCCTTAACGCCAGAATGCCGATTTGGTCTCACGTCCCCGCCGCATAACCCACAGGCCGCACGGGGAAATCGGCGGCGGGGCCCGGCCGGGACGCCGCTGCCTATGATGGCGCCGACGGTTGGCGAGAAGGTGGTCGCGCGCGTGCGTGCAATCGCCGCGTGCGCTCGGACGAGCCGGGAAAGGCGTGAGGGCGTGGCTACGCCCTCACCTCCTGGCGCTGGAATACCACGTAGCCGATGACGAACAGCACGATGGTGCCAGCGACCAGGCCGACGATCTGCGGCCAGGCCATCATAAGGCTTTCGGCCATGGGCAGCGGCGCCCCGACCACGGCACCCTGGAGCTGGCTCAGGTAGATCGGCCCGAGCGCCCGCGTCGTCGGATCGAGCAGCGCCAGCACCACCTCGGCGAACAGCGTGCTGGGCGACAGCCGCGCCAGCATGGTCTGCAGTTCGGTGGTTTCCGGCGTGGGCAGTCCGAGCGCCGTGTAGCGCGGATCAGGCGGCACGATGACGGCGGCAATGGCCGGCGCCAGGGCCGACCAGATGACGGTGAGGAACAGCCACAGGCCGAGCGTCACCAGCGCCGCCGTGGCGGCCGAGCGGAAGATGATCGAGAACAGCATGGCGAGCGCCAGCCACACGCCGCCATAGGCGATCGTGACCAGGAGGAAAATGAAGGCGCGCGCCATCTCCTCTCCGCCAGGCGGCTGGCCGAGCAGGAACATGCCAAGGCCGATCACCAGCAGCCACAGCGCAATCAGGCTGATCGACAGCGTCGCCAGCCCGCCGAGAAACTTTCCGAACAGCAGAGCGTCGCGATAGATCGGCTGCGCCAGGATGCGGCTCAGCGTGCGGCGATTGTGCTCGCCGTTGACCGAGTCGAAGCCGAGCCCGATCGCCATAAGCGGCACCAGGAAGGCGAGGAACGACACGAACGACGGCAACGGGTACTGCTCGCGCGTGGTGGTGAACAGGCGCAGGAACAGGAACGGATCCTCCGCCGTGCTTTCCCTGAGCTGCTGGATGGCGCCGTAGAGCGCAGCGAGCGCCGTGAGCACCACAAGCCACTCCAGCACGCGCATGCGTGCGCTGGTCAGGTGGTCCGAGAGCTCCTTCAGGAACACCACGCCGAGGCCGCGCCACGGAGAACCTTCACGCCGCATGACGCACCCCCTGTGCTTCGAAGTAACGCCCGTAGATCACTTCGAGGTCCGGCGCCTCGACCGCGAGATGGGTCAGCCGTCCGCCACCCGACACCACGGCGGCCGCCGCCTCCGGGCGCACATCGCGCTCGGCCAGCAGGCGGAACCGGTCGGGACCGGTGGTCTCGACCGACCGCACCCCCGGCACCTGGCGCAGCCGCTCGGCCAGGTCCGCGCCCTGGGCCTCGACATCAACCGCAAAGCCGCCGCCCAGCACCTGGCGGCCGAGCTCCTCGACGGTGCCGAGCAGCACGATCTTTCCGGCCTGGAACAGGGCGACGCGGTCGCACACGCTCTGCACGCGATTGAGCAGGTGCGACGAGATCAGCACCGCCACGCCGTCATGCTTGAGGCCGCGGATCATGGCCAGCAGCTCGGCGGTCGCCTGCGGATCGAGGCCGGAGGTGGGCTCGTCCAGGATGGCGATCGCGACGTCCTTCATCAGGATCTCGGCGAGCCCGAGCCGCTGGCGCATGCCGCGCGAGAACGTGGCCACGCGCTTGTCGGCCACGTCGTCGAGCTGGACGCGCGCCAGCGCCGCCGCGATGCGCTGCTCGCGCTCGGCCGGTCCGAGGCCGATCAACCGCGCCGTGTAGCGCAGGTTGTCGGCGGCGCTGAGATGGTCATAGAAACCGACCGCGTCCGGCAGGTAGCCGACACGGCGCTTGACCTGCAGCGGCTGGCGCACCGGATCGTGCCCGACCACGCGCGCCTGGCCGGACGAAATCTCGGTCAGGCCGAGCAGCATCAGGATGGTGGTGGTCTTGCCGGCCCCGTTGGGGCCGAGCAGCCCAAAGATTTCTCCCGGCGCGATGGCGAACGTTACGCCATCGACGACGGTCGCACGGCCATACCGCTTGGTGAGGCCCTGCGCGTCGATGACGGTCATCGCCGGCCAAACCGTGCGACCGCGCCCACCATGACCAGGAGGGCGACACCGATGATGCCCGCGCCGGCGATGCCCCACATGGTCGATGTGGTCACCGTGATGCGGAAGTTCGACGAGGCGGACTCGCCGCGCGAGGTCGCCCGCACGGTGGTCACATAGTCGCCGGCGATCGCCTTGGCGGCCGGCGTGACCAGCGCCTGGACCTCCTGGTTCTGGCCGGCCGCGATGCGGTCGATCGTCTTCGGCTCGAACGTGATCTTCCAGCCGTTCGGCCCCGAGCCCGACAGCTCGATCTGGTCGGCGGGCGCGGTGCCGGAATTGGTGATAAGGATCGGGATCGTGGTTTCGACGCCCGCTGTCGCGCGGGCGGACACGAGGCCATCGCGGCCGGTGATGTCGAGCTTCGGCTGGCCGGTGATCTCGAGCACCACATCGGTCTTCGCCGTGACGTCCTCGGCGGCCGCGCGCATGGTCACCGGAAAGCGACCGGCGCCGATGGTGTTGGGCGGACGCACCTTCAGCTTCACGTCCTTGGACTGGCCGGCGTCGATCGGAACCGCGTTGAGCTCCTGGCTGCCGTAGTTCTCGGTGAACGACGTCTCGAAATTGCGCGGCGCGTCGGCCGCCAGCGCCACGGTCAGCCGCTTCCCGCTGTCGTTCTTGATGGCGATCTGGAACTCGAAGCTCGACTTCGCGGTGCCGCGCAGCTCCGGCAGCTGCGGCTGCAGCGTGAGCTTGGCCGGCAGATCCTTGGCCAGCGTCACGGCGACCGGCAGGCTGGCGCTGGTGCCCTGCCCCTTGGCCTCGACGGTCAGCGTCTGGGTGCCCATGGGGGCGTTGGCGGGCACGTCGAGGCGCAGCTGCAAGCTGGCGCTACCATTTGTCGCGGGCATGGCGGCGGCGACCGGCTGACCGCCGCCGAGCAGCGTCGCGGTCCAGCCCGACGGCACGCCGGACACCGTCATGTCGAGCCGCTCGGGCGGCAGGTTATAGTTTTGCAGGCGGAGCGAGATGGTGGACGTGGTACCGGGGCGAACCGTGACCGCCGGATAATCGGTCAGAAGATAGAGCCCCTTGATGTCGCGCGGTGTGTCCTCGGCGCTCGCCGGCGCAGCGCCCAGCGCCAGGACTGCACAGACAAGGAAAACCAGACGGCGCATAGCAATTTCTCCCACTGACGGAATGTTATTGCCTCCCCCTTGAACCGTCCCTAGCACACGGCGAGCGCGCCGGGACAGATTCCCTCTCTTTGGCAATCATGACGAAACGGTGCAAGTCCCGCAGGTGTTTTCGCGCCTTCACGATGCCGGCATGGTGAACACGGGCGGGACAAAGATTGAAGACGGGGCGGGACAAAGGTTAAGGCCCCGCGACAAAGAGTGGCACTGCCGCACAGCACGCCGAATGCCTACTTTTCAGGGTACGCCGGGCGGCCTCCCCAAGCCCCCACGTCCCCCCAAGGCCGTTCGGTATCGGCCCCGGTCGGTTTTTCATCGGCCGGGGCCTCGTTTTTGGCGAATAGCTATCGGCGAATGGGGAAGCGAGCCTCCCCGTCGGCTTTCCTGTCTTTTCCTCCCGTATTTCCCAGTCGCTATTCGCTATCGCTATTCGCTATTTGCCACTCGCAAAACGGTCGGCCAGTCCGGCTCGTCCTTGGCCAGCACCCAGGGCTCGACCAGCGCTGCCTTCTTCCACTCGGCCCAGGCCGGGAGGCCCATGACGGCGTCCATGTAGGCGCGCGAGCGCTTTCCCACCGCGATCGCGTAGGTGTGAAAGCGCGAGACCACCGGCGCATACATGGCATCGGCGGCGCCGAATTTTGACCCGAACAGGAACGGCCCGCCGAACCGCGCCAGGCACTCGCTCCACATGGCGTCGATGCGCGCCACGTTGGCGGCGACCTCGGCGGGGAGATCGCGCGGCTTGACGGGGCGCCAGAAATTCATCGGGCAATGCTGGCGCAGCGGCGTAAAGCCCGCGTGCATCTCGGCCGCGATGGCGCGCGCATGGGCGCGCGCCGCCGCCCCGGCTGGCCACAACCCGGCGGCGGGAAACTTTTCCGCCACATGGTCGAGGATCGCCAGCGATTCCCAGACCCGGATGTCGCCGTCGATCAGGACCGGCACCTTCCCGGCCGGCGAGAACCGCAGCAGCGTCGGCTTGAACTGCGGATCGTCGAGCGAGATCACCTGCTCCGAAAACGCGATGCCGGCCGTCTTCAGGGCGATCCAGGGGCGGAACGACCACGACGAATAGTTCTTGTTGCCGAGCACCAGCGTGAGCGCCATGACCTTCCCTCCGGTTCCGATCGGGGCCAGAATCAGGGCATCAAGGCGCAGCGGCAAGCAAATTGTCGTGATGGCCATGATCAGCGGCGTGGATGGCCGATGGATCCTTTCACCACCCTCGATCTCGTGGCGCTGGCCTGGTTCGTCGCGGCGTGGACCATCTACGCGGTCACGATGGAGTGGAGCCGCCACGGCCATGGCGGCCTGAACTGGCAGATGGATCTCTACCGCGATGTGTGGATGCGCCGCATGCTCGAGCGCGAAATGCGCATGGTCGACATGCAGATCATGGCGGCGCTGCAGAACGGCACCGCGTTCTTTGCCTCGACGTCGCTGATTGCCATCGGCGGCGCGCTCACGCTCCTGCGCTCCACCGACGAGGTCTTGACCATGCTGGCGGCGGTACCCTTCGGCATCCAGACCACGCGCACGCAATGGGACGTCAAGGTCGTCGGGCTCGCCGTGATCTTCATCTATGCGTTCTTCAAGTTCGCCTGGTCGTACCGGCTGTTCAATTACGTGGCGATCATGTTCGGCGCGACCCCGCTGGCCGCCGCGAAGGACACGCCCGAGGCGCAGGCCCATGCAGGGCGCACCGCGCGCCTGTTCACCAGCGCCGGCCGCCACTTCAACCGCGGCCAGCGCGCGTTCTTCTTCGCGCTGGCCTACCTCGGCTGGTTCATCAGCCCGTGGGTGTTCATGGTCACCACGGCGGCGGCGCTGGCCGTGATGTGGCGGCGCCAGTTCGCGTCCGACGCGCGCCGCGCGGTGACGGCAGAGTAGGATCTAGTCGCCGCCCTTGATGCCGGCCTCCTTGATCACCGCTGCCCACTTGGCGATGTCCGCTTTGATGACGGCGCCGAGCGCGTCGGGCGAGCTGCCGACGGGGTCGAGGCCGAGCTGCGCGAACTTTTCGCGCGTGGCGGGATCGGCGAGAATTTTTACCGTCTCGTCATGCACCTTGCGGATGACGGGCGCGGGCGTGCCGGCCGGCGCCAGGAGCGAGAACCACGACGTCGCCTCGAAGCCGGGGAACCCGGATTCCGCCACCGTCGGCAGTTCGGGCACGCTCGGCGAGCGCTGCAGCGAGGTCACGGCGAGGCCGCGCAGCTTGCCCTCGCGCACCACGGCGAGCACCGACCCGGCATTCTGCCACGCGATGGTGACGCGCCCGCCGATCACGTCGGTGAACACGGCGCCGCGGTACGGCACGTGCACGATGTCGACCCCGGCCATCATCTTCAGGAGCTCGCCGGCGACATGCTGCGGGGTGCCGCTGCCCGGCGTGGCGTAGGACAGCTTGCCCGGCTGCGCCTTGGCCAGCGCGATCAGCTCCTGAAAGGTCTTCGCCGGCACGTCGTTGTTGACGGCGACCACGCTCGGCATGGCGAGGAGTTGCGAGATCGGGGCGAAATCGTTGACCGCGTCGTAGGAGGGCCTTCCTTGCAGGCTCGGCGCGATGGTCATGGCGCCGTTGGCCGCATAGGCCAGCGTGTAGCCGTCGGGCGCTGCCTTGGCGGCGCGGTCCGCCGCCACCGTGCCGCCGGCGCCGGGCACGTTCTCGACCGTGACCGGGACGTTCCAGCTTTCGCTCAGCCGCTGCGCGAAGATGCGCGCCGTGATGTCGGTGGCGCTGCCCGGCGTGAAGCCGACCAGGAGGCGCACCGGCCGATCCGGCCAGGCCGTCTGTGCCGGCGCATCGGCGGCCGCCAGCAACGCCGCGCAGACAGCAACAACACGCCAGACCGCGTTCATCGCCGCCCTCCCCGTTCCGTCAACCATATCATCGCCGCCCCGGCGCGTTCGGCAAGAGTCTTAACGGCGGCAATTGTCCGTCGCGGCCTTGTCGCAGCCGGCCTGGAGCGGACCGGGAAACAGCTCCGGCATGTAGCCGGCGGCCCAGTAGATGATGAGGCCGACCCATTCGCGTGCCGCCGTGTCGGTGCGGCGCAGGCCGTCGCCGACATTGGTGAACGGCCGCACCAGGTCGCTCGCGCCGCGCGTGCGCCAGTCCACCGGATAGGCCTCGACCGCAAAGCCGGCGCCGCGAAACGCCCCGATCGAGCGCGGCATGTGGTAGGCCGAAGTGACGAGCAGCCAGCGCTCGCCCGGCTTGGGGTCCGCGATGGTCTTGCTGAAGCGCGCGTTCTCCACCGTGTCGCGCGAGCGATCGTCCACCGCCACGCGGCTGCGCGCGATGCCAAAACTTTCGAACAGGCGCAGCGCCAGGTCGGATTCGTTGGCGCCCTGAAACACGAGCTGGCCGGCGCCGCCCGAGAACACGATGCGCGCCGCCGGATATGTTTTCGCCAGCCCGGCGATCTCGGTCATGCGCTCGGCCGCCTCGTTGAGCGCGATGTCGTGGCGCGCGCCCGATACCACCGAGTCGAGCGCACCGCCGAGCACGACGATCCCGTCGGGCGGGCGCCCGCCCTCCTGCCACGGCGGGAAGCGCTGCTCGAGCGGCAGGATCAGGGCATTGCCGAACGGCGTCAGGCCGAAGACAGCGAGCAGGACGAGGCTCACGGCGGCCAGCATTCGCCCGAAGCGCGCGAAACGCGTCGCCATCAGCACCACGCCGAGGAGGCCGAGCGTGATGGCGATGTTGGAGGGCAGCGCGAAGAAGCCAAGAATTTTGGCGAGAACGAAGAACATCGGGGGATTGCCGTCACCAGATCAAAGGGTGCTCAGCGCTTGCTTTCGACAAAAAACTTTCCCAGCCAACCGACGACAAGCGCGTTCAGGAGGCTGAGATACAGGCCCGACTGCTCGAATATGGTCTGCGCTGGCTGGATGCTGACGGCCTGGGCGCCGAGAATAAGATAGAGCACGGCAATGTAGAAGACCGAGAGCAGGATCGCTCCCCACACGACGACCGTGGATGACATGGGCGTGTCTTCGGCCGCCGATGATGCCACCGACCAGGCACCCCCGATCAAAGTCAGTGTCGGAAACAGGTACTGGGCGGCCCACGTCCAGGCCACCTTCGGATCGGTTTCATAGAAACCGGCGAGCTGACGCACGATGAGGATGAGCAACAGCGGGATCGCGCCCGCCATCCATACCAGCGAGATCGTCAGCTTGGCGGTCCTGATCGTCATGGTCGCTGCTTGAATGAAAGACCCAGGGTTTCCAGGTGATGATCGAGCGACCATCGGCTCGGCGAATAGTGCGTTGTCTCGCCCCCCTGCACTTTCTCGAATTCGTAGACAAGCACGATCAACTCGTGATTGGCAGTCACCGGCTGGGTGCGGATCGCGTTGGGAAGCGACGATCGCCCAAACATTGCCCACCGGCTCGCCGTCGCGAACGTCTCGGCCGCGCCAGCCGGGCGCGTCATCGGCGGATCGTCAGTGACCAGGAACACGAAAACCCGGTAATATCCCCGCGGCCGCGACGTGGCGAAAATGGCGCTGAGAATTGCGCCTGGGCTGATGCTGGCATAGGCGACGCGGTCGCTCCAGCGCTGGTCACCCGCGAGTTGCTTCCCGGTCTCGCCATCGAGCCGCTCCACACGGGTCACCAGCGCAAAGCCGCCGGGTGCGCGGAAATATCCCCAGGAGTCGAACTCGGCACGCCGCAACAATCCTTCCAGGCGCCAGGCGGTATCGCCGAGAGTAGCGGCCGAAGGACCATCGACCAGGACATCGGGTGAGAACGACCGCCGCGTCGAGGGTGTCGGGGGCGGCCATGGAAACAGATCGGAGATTTCCGGCGGAGCCGGGGCCTCGATCGTTGCGATAACAGGAGGACGCTCCGCGGCTGGTGACGGCTCCAGCCCGGGCGTGGGACGCAGATCAACGCCTGGGGACACGGACGGCGCATGCCACACCGAGCCCCCGCGCGAGCCGAAGCGCCAATGCGCTTGCGGTGCCGACACCGGCGCGGCAGCCGTCGACGTCCCTCGCATCACTCGCGCGAGCCGCATCCGGCAGGCCGGCGTCAGCCGGCTGATGCGTTCTGCGCGTTCGCGCGTCAACTGGCCAACAATCCGGTTCCGTTGCCGCCACAAGGCTTCGGCGCGCGATCGCAGCGCGTCATCCGACTTCGCCTGCGCCCAGCGACAGGCTGCAAGCAGATCGCTCTCCACGCGGACGAGCTTTCCGGTCAGTTGGTTCGGCGACTGCGACCTGGCGGCGGCAGCCGGCGCTGCCATTCCGGCGAGTATCAGCGAAACAGAGAGGACGACCGCACAAGAGCGCATGGAGTCATCCATCGCCATGGGTCATCACACTAAGCCACAAGTCGAGCCTTCCGCAATCAGATGGTGGAGTTGCAGGCGGATTGCCAATTGTCTTGCGCTATCGCTTCCGCTCCGCCTCGTAGCGCGCCCGCGTCGCCTCGTTGGGCGGATAGAGGCCGGGCAGCGCCGCGCCCTTCTGCACCTCGGCCAGCGCCCAGTTCTCGAAGCGCTCCTGCTCCGGCCCGAGCTTCGCCACCTCCTCGACCAGCGCCTGCGGGATCACCACGGCGCCGTCGCCGTCGGCCACAATGATGTCGCCGGGAAACACTGCCACGCCGCCGCAGCCGATCGGCTCCTGCCAGCCGACGAAGGTGTGGCCGGCCACCGACGACGGCGCCGCCACGCCGGCGCACCACACCGGCAGCCGGCAGGAGAGCACGCCCGCGGCGTCGCGCAACGACCCGTCGGTGACCAGCGCGCCGACGCCACGCTGCTCCATGCGCGCCACCAGAATGTCGCCAAAAATGCCGGCCTCGGTGACGCCGCGCGCATCGGCGACGCAGATGCATCCCGCTGGCATGTCCTCGATGGCGGCGCGGGTGGAGCGCGGCGAGGCCCAGCTTTCCGGCGTGGCAAGATCCTCGCGCGCCGGCACGAAGCGCAGCGTGAACGCCGCCCCGACCAGGCGGCGATAGCCGGAAGTCAGCGGCTTCGGGCCCCGCATATAGGCGTTGCGGATGCCCTTCTTGAGCAGGATGGTGGTGATGGTGGCGGTGGTGACCTCGGCGAGCGCGGCCAGAACGTTCGATGTCATCGCAGAAATCCTTCGAGCATGTGGCACTCATTCTCAACGCGACGGGTTTTCATCCCGGACGGCTCGCGGCGCGCAGCGCCAAGCGAGCCGATCCGGGACCCAAGTATCCCAGCACTGCGGATGAGACTCGGCGTTCTTGCTGCTCATGCAGGGATACATGAGTCCCGGCTCTCGCGCTTCGCGCTCGGCCGGGACGACAGCCGGAGGGTCACGCGCATCCGCACTCAATCCCACTGGGGCGCGCCGGAATAGGCGTAGTTCACCACCCGTCCGCCCGAGTGCGCCAGCGCGCCGATGCGCGCCATCTCGTCGTCACTCAGGGCAAAATCGAAGATCGCCGCGTTGCTCTCCAGCCGCTCGATCTTCTCGGTGCGCGGGATCACCACGATGTCCTGCTGCGCCAGCCAGCGCAGGCACACCTGCACGGCCGACTTGCCATGGTGCCGGCCGATCTCGACGAGCACGCGATCGCGCACCGCGCGTCCGCGCGCGAGCGGCGTGTAGGCGACGACGGCCAGCCCGTGCCGGCGGCAGGCCGCGACCACCTTGGTCTGGTCGAGGAACGGATGGCATTCGATCTGATTGCACACCAGCGGCTCGGCCGACAGCTTCGTCGCTTCCTCGACCAGCGCCACGGTGAAATTGGAAATGCCGATATGGCGCGCAAGCCCGGCGCGCTTGACCTTGCACAGGGCGCCCAGCGTCTCGGCCAGGGGAACCTGCGGATTGGGCCAGTGCAGCAGCAAAAGATCGACCTCGGACAGGCGCAGCCGCACCAGGGACTCCTTTGCCGCCCGCTCGAGGCTGGGCGGGGCGAAATGCGACGGCCAGATTTTCGTGGTGACGAACACCTCGTCGCGCGCGACGCCCGACGCGCGCAGGCCGTCGCCGACCTCGCGCTCGTTGTCGTACAGTTCGGCGGTGTCGATGTGACGGTAGCCGAGGCGCAGCGCCTGCTCGACGATGCGCGCGCAGGTGCGCCCCCTGAGCTCCCAGGTGCCGAGCCCGAGCAGCGGGATCCTTGCGCCGTTGGCGTCGACCGCCGGCGTCACGTCAGCCATCCCATTGCGGCGCGTGCGGCGGGCTGACGATGCGCTTGTTGGCGGCGCCAAGCTTTTTCAGCTCGGCCATCTCGGCGTCGGTGAGGGAAAAGTCGAACACGGCCATGTTGTCGGCGATGTGCTTCGGGTCGGCCGAGCGCGGGATCGGGATGATGTCCTGCTGCACCAGGTAGCGCAGCGAGATCTGCGCCGGCGTTTTGCCGTGCGCCGCACCGATGCGCGCCAGCACCTCGTCGCCGGGCGCGGCGCCGCGCGCGACCGGGCAATAGGCCGTGATCGAAACGCCGTGGCGGCGGCTGGCGGCGATCACCTTCGAGCGGTCGATGAACGGGTGCACCTCGATCTGGTTGGTGACCAAGGGCTCGCTCGTCAGCCTGGCGGCCTCGTCGATCAGCGCCACCGTGAAGTTGGCGACGCCGACATGGCGCGTCTTGCCGGCGCGCTTGGTGCGAGCCAGGGCGTCGAGCGTCTCCTTCAGCGGCACGTCCTTGTTGGGCCAGTGGATCAGCAGGAGGTCGACGCTGGACAGTTTCAGGCGCTCGAGACTTTCGTCGACCGAGCGCTCGAAGTCGCCGGCGCGCAGCCGGTCGTGCCACACTTTGGTGGTGACAAAGATTTGATCGCGCGGCACGCCGGAGGCGCGCAAGCCCTCGCCCACCTCGCGCTCGTTGCCGTACATCTGCGCCGTGTCGATATGGCGGTAGCCCATGCGCAACGCGGCATCGACCGCCTTCACGCAGGTCTCCTCCTTCAAGGTCATGACGCCAAGGCCGATGGCGGGAATGCGGGCGCCGTTCGCCGTGATGGTCTGCATCGAGTCTCGCTCTGTGATCTGGTGGATGCCGGGCAGGAGGACCGCGCAGCGATGAACGTTTGCCGGCGCCGCGCGACCAAAGCCATGGTAGCCCGTTCACCAGCCCAGTTGAAGCCATGCCTATCGCGCTCGCCGGACGCTTCGAGGTCGAATATGGAGAGACCGGCGCTGGCCCGGCGGTGGTGCTGGTGCATTCGTCGGCCAGCGGCAACCGGCAATGGCGGCGCCTCGCCGACGAGCTCGCGCCGCGCTACCGGCTGATCGCCATCAACCTGTTCGGCTACGGGGCGACTGCGCCGTGGCCGGGCGACCGCCCGCTGACGCTGGGCGACGCGGCCGAGCTGGTGGAGGCGGTGGCCGAGCCCCTGCCCCAGCCGATCGCCCTGGTGGGCCATTCGCTGGGGGCGGCGGTCGCCTTCGAGGCGGCGCTGCGGCTGGGCGCGCGCGTGGCCAAGCTGATCGCCTACGAGCCGATCCTGTTCCACCTGCTGGCGCCACACGGGTTCACGGCGGCGGCAACCGAGATTCGTGGCGTCGCGTCGAGCTATTCGGCGCGCACCGCAGCGGGCGACTGGGCCAGCGCCGGAAAACTGTTCGTCGACTACTGGTCCGGGCCCGGAGCCTGGGACGACATGACCGACGAACGGCGCCACGGCGTGACCAAGCTGCTGCCCAACGTCCTGCACGAGTTCGACGCCGTGCTCGAGCCGTGGCGCGCGCTGCACGAGTGGAGCGCCATCGCGGCGCCGACCCATCTCATGCGCGCCGCCGACACGCGACCGCCAACCCACGCCATTGCCACGCTGCTGAGCGTCGCCAATCCGCACTGGCGGCTACACGAGGTCGCCACCGGCGGCCACATGGCGCCGGTGGCGCGCCCGGACCTGATCAATCCGCTGATCGCGCAGGTGCTGGACGAGACCGCTGACTCGTAGCCCGGATGGAGCGAAGCGAAATCCGGGTCGGCCGCTCCCGCATTCCGCTTCGCTTCATGCGGGCTACGGGAGCCTCGCGCCTCAGCGCTCGCCGCCAATGACATAGGCCCACAGCGCCTCGATGTCGTCGGCTTTCAGCATGTCGCCCCAGGGCGGCATCTGGTTCTTGCCGCGCGTCACCGAGGCGACGAAACGGTCGTGCTGGTCGGCGGGAAAATTGCGCAGGTTGAACGCGCTCTGCGGATCCAGCATGTGCGGCCCGTGGCACGGCGAGCAGTTGCGCTCGTAGATCCCGGCGCCGGCCTCCACCTGCTCGGCCGTGGACGGCGGCGTCTGCGCCAGGGCCGGCGCAGACGCACACCACACGAGCGCCGCGATGGCCGCGGCCCAAATCATTCGGGCATCAGGGCGAAGGTCCACACCGACCCGCCCTGCGGCACGTTCTTGAGCTGCTCGCGCGCGGCGTTCCACCACAGGCCGCCGATGCCCGACAGCACGGTGACGTACTGGCGGCCGTTCAGCGTGTAGGTGACCGGCATGGCGTTGATGCCGGAGCCGGTCTGGAACTGCCACAGCGTCTTGCCGCTGTCGGCGTCGATGGCGATGAACTCGCCCGTCTCCTTGCCGGTGAACAGGAGGCCGCCGCCGGTGGCGAGCATCGCCGACCAGTGCGGATGGTCCTGCAGCGGCACGCGCCAGCGCGGCTTACCGGTGAGCGGATCGATCGCCTCGACGTGACCGATGGCCTCGCCTGCTGCGATCGGGGCCGGCCGGTTCTCGATGAACTGGTAGCGCTGGCCGACCACGAACTCCTTGATCGGCAGGTGCTTGTAGATGCCGGCGCGATGCATGGTGTTTGCATAGAGGAGGCCGGTCTGCGGGTTGAACGCGGCATGCGGCCAGTTCTTGGCGCCGCGGGTGGACGGCCACAGCTCGATCTGCTCGCCGGCGCGCAGCTTCGTCGCGGCCTCGGTTTCCACCGGCCGGCCGCTCTCCGGATTGACCTCGCTCGCCCAGTTCACGGTCTCGAACGGCTTGGCTGAAATCAGGCCGCCGTTGGTGCGGTCGAGCACATAGAGGAAGCCGTTGCGGTTGAGCTGCATCATCACCTTGCGCTTCTGGCCGCCGACGTCGATATCGGCGAGGATCAGCTCCCAGCAGGCGTCGTAGTCGTAGGCATCGTTGGGCGTGAACTGGTAGTGCCAGGCGATCTCGCCGGTCTTCGGCCGCAGCGCCAGCACCGACGACGTATAGAGATTGTCGCCCGGCCGGCTCTGCGACGCCCACGGCGCCGGATTGCCGATGCCCCAGTACATGAGATCGAGCTCGGGATCGTAGGACCCGGTGATCCAGGTCGAGCCGCCGCCGATCTCCCACGCATTGGTGTCCTGCGGCCAGGTCTCGTTGCCCTTCTCGCCGCGCGCCGGAATGGTGTGGCGGCGCCACAGGTGCTGCCCGGTTTCCGGATCCCAGCCGTCGATGAAGCCGCGGATGCCGAACTCGGCGCCGGAAATGCCGGTGACCAGCACGCCATTGGCGACGAGCGGGGCCACCGTCATGGAATAGCCTTCCTTCCACTCCGCCGCCTTCTGCTTCCACACCTCCTTGCCGGTCTTGGCGTCGAGCGCGACCACGAAGGCATCGAGCGTGGTGCGGTAGATCTTGCCGTTGAAGATCGCGGCGCCCTTGTTGGACACGCCGCAGCACACCACCCGCGTGGTCTCGGGCAGCCAGTCGACCGGAGTGCGCCAGATCTGTTTTCCGGTGGCGACGTCCATCGCCACGGTGGCGCGTGCGTCGGTCACGTACATCACGCCGTCGTGCACGATCGGCTGCGCCTGCTCGCCCCATTGATTGTCGAGGCTCAGGTTCCACACCGGCACCAGCCGCTTCACCGTGCTCTTGTCGATCTGCTTGAGCGGGCTGTAGCGCTGCTGGTGATAGCCCATGCCGTAGGTGAGGATGTTGTCGGGATTTTTTCCGTCGTTCTTGAGGTCGTCGAGCGTCTGGGCCGAGGCCGAAGTGGCGATGGCCAGCACGCTCGCAATCGCTGCGATGCGCGTCATGGACGTTTCCTCCCGCTTGCACGGCCGCTGATCGGCCTGTTGTGATCGCAACAAGTGTAACGACATCGCGCGCACGCCAGCATTGCGGTTTTCGGGGAGCCCGCATGCACCGCCGGGACAAGCGAATCGCGCAGCGGCGCGACGTGGATACCGCCCACCTTTTGCCCACACGCCGAGCTAGTCTATGCTGTGGCCCGTGGGGCTCGACCGCGAGGCGGAGGGGAGACATGGCACGCAAAACGATCGGCGCGGCGGCGGCGATCACGCTGCTTCTGGCCTGTGCATTCAACCTGATCGGCGCGACGCCGGCCGCGGCCGGCCCGCCAGGCCCGCCGTGGGATGAGGCGCGGCCGCTGTTCAATCCCCGCTACGCCCCGCCCTATCCCGAAGGTCCCTGGGCTCATGTGCCGCTGTGCCAGGTCCTGATGCGGATCAGTCCGCCGCGACCGGGCGTGACGGCGGACGACATCTGGTATTGCTACCTGCCGGCCTATGCGTCGCGCCAGGCCTCCGATCCGTGCGCCTGCGTGGCGCCGGTCGGCCCAAGAGTCTTGCGCACCGGCATGGTGGTGTGGACGCCGAGCTGGTGGCGCTTTCCGATCTATCCACCCCCGTAGCCGCGGCCTGTAGGGTGGGTTGAGGCGCGGCACTCCACCTCCGAACGCAGCACCGCGTGTCGCGCCGAAACCCACCGGCAACGTACGGGGAATGGTGGGTTTCGGCTCGCAAGGCTGCGGCAATAGCATGAAGGCCCAGTGAGGCGCCTCAACCCACCCTACGAAGTCACGCCGTCTTCTCGAACAGCTCGCGGCCGATCAGCATCCGGCGGATCTCGCTGGTGCCGGCGCCGATCTCATAGAGCTTGGCGTCGCGCAGCAGGCGCCCGGTCGGATAGTCGTTGATATAGCCGTTGCCGCCCAGGAGCTGGATGGCGTCGAGCGCGACCCGCGTCGCGTTCTCGGCCGCGTACAGGATGGCGCCGGCGGCGTCCTCGCGCGTGGTCCTGCCCTGGTCGGCCGCCCTGGCCACGGCATAGACATAGGCCTTGCTGGCGTTCATCGTGACGTACATGTCGGCGAGCTTGCCCTGCACCAGCTGGAAGGCGCCGATCGGCTGGCCGAACTGCTTTCGGTCGTGCACGTAGGGCAGCACTGCGTCGAGGCAGGCCTGCATGATGCCGAGCGGGCCGGCGGCGAGCACCACGCGCTCGTAGTCGAGGCCGGACATCAGCACCTTCACGCCCTCGTTGACCTTGCCCAGCACGTTCTCGGCCGGCACCTCGCAGTCGGCGAATACCAGTTCGCAGGTGTCGGAGCCGCGCATGCCGAGCTTGTCGAGCTTCTGGGCGGTGGAAAATCCCTTCATGCCCTTCTCGATGATGAAGGCCGTGATGCCTCGCGGCCCGGCACTGGGTTCGGTCTTGGCATAGACCACGAGCGTCTCGGCTTCCGGCCCGTTGGTGATCCACATTTTAGAGCCGTTGAGCACGAAGCGGTCGCCGCGCCGCTCCGCCCGCGTGCGCATGGAGACGACGTCGGAGCCGGCGCCCGGCTCCGACATGGCGAGCGCGCCCACGTGCTCACCGGAGATCAGCTTCGGCAGGTAACGGCGCCTCTGCTCGTCGGTGCCAGTGCGGCGGATCTGGTTGACGCACAGGTTGGAGTGGGCGCCGTACGACAGCCCGACCGAGGCCGAGGCGCGCGACACCTCCTCCATGGCCACGCAGTGCTCCAGGTAGCCCAGGCCGGCGCCGCCGAGCTCCTCCTCCACCGTGATGCCGAGCAGGCCGAGCTTGCCCAGCTCCGGCCACAGGTCGCGCGGAAACGTGTTGGTCCGGTCGATCTCCTCGGCGCGCGGCGCGATCCGGTCCTGGGCGAAGTTTTGTACGCTGTCGCGCAGCATGTCGACGTCGTGCCCCAGGCCGAAGTCGAACCCAGTCCAGGCGTTCGGGATCATGGCGCGCCTCCTTATTGGCGGCGTTATAGCACGCCGTAGGGTTGGCAAATTCGCCTGCCGCAGCGCTGACTTGGTCGCCACCGGATGCAACGCCGAGATCTCGCGCGTTGCCCACCCTACGCAACGCCGACTACCTCAAGCCGAACCACAGGGTGGCGATGCCGAGGAAGGAGAAGAACCCGACCACGTCCGTGACGGTGGCGAC
>Ga0209466_1000135_pt1 | contig 16585 bp, 15 predicted proteins | sample PanSoiPlo30MoBio_FD_188323 | JGI IMG/M metagenome (GOLD analysis project Ga0209466, IMG submission 188323) | Tropical forest soil microbial communities from Panama analyzed to predict greenhouse gas emissions - Panama Soil Plot 30 MoBio (SPAdes)... | ecosystem: Environmental > Terrestrial > Soil...
ACATCATCAGCAAGGTCAACGCTGACCTGCGCAAGGTCATCGCCATGCCGGACGTGGTGGAGCGGTTCCAGACGCTCGGCACCTACACGCGCGACCTCAGCCCGGCCGAGACCGGCGAGTTCATCCGCAGCGAGGAACGCCTGTGGTGGCCGATCGTCCGGCGAGTGAACCAGAAGGGATAGCTGGGCTCCGCGCCTGCCACTTGCGCCACCTCTCCCCGCGTGCGGCAGGGCTATCGCATTTGAGTTGGTATCTTGAGGTGCAAGGCAAAGCCGCTTGCGCCACCTCTCCCCGCGTGCGGGGAAAGGTCGGATTCCGAGCGCAGCGAAGGAATCCGGGTGAGGGGGCGTAGCCCCGAGTCTGAGGTTGCGGACAAGCCCCCTCACCCGATTTGCTTCGCTCCGCAAGAGCTCCGCTCGCAGGTACAGACCGGTTAGATCCCTGACGACCTCTCCCCGCACGCGGCAGGGCTGTCCGGGGAATGATTCACTGTGTCACGGTGCATGCTCGGCACAACCGGCGCAAACCGGCCCTTTCAGGTTGTCGAGACTCAGAAAGGAGCCGAGCATGCGCTTTCGCGGTAGCATCTTTGGACGTCTCCTTGAACCGATTAATCGGCGACAGTTTCAGGCGGCTGTGGATCGCCTGGACGCCGATGCCTACGACAAGTCGTTCAAGAGCTGGGATCATCTGGTGGCGCTGATCTACGCGCAACTGAGCGGTGCCAGTGGGCTGCGGGGGCTGATCGCCGGCTTCAATGCCAACGCCCATCATCACTACCATTTGGGGGTCGGCGAGCTTGCCCGTTCGACGCTGGGGGACGCAAACGCGCGTCGTCCGACCGCGGTGTTTGCGCAAACCTTGGCGATGCTGGTGGAACAGGCGGATCGCCGCACCCGGCAGGAGGGGAGCGCGATGGTGCGCTTGATCGATGCGAGCCCGATCCCGCTGGGCGAGGTCTGTAAATGGACCAAATGGAATGGACGCTTTCGCGGCATGAAGATGCACGTGGTCTACGATCCAACAACCGACGTGCCGCACTGCGTCGAGATCACCCCCGCCAACATCAATGATGTCGAGGTCGGTCGGCAGGTGCGGATCGAGCCCGGCATGACCTACGTCTATGACAAGGGGTATTGCCGCTTCGACTGGTGGCGGAAAATCAATGATTCCAGGGCTTTCTTCGTCACCCGCCCGAAGGCCAACATGCGCCTGCGCGCCGCCCGCTATCGTTCCGTGCGCAAGAGGGCCGGCGACGGCTTCACCATCATCGATGACGCTGAGGTCCGCCTCGTCAGCAAGGGTGACTCCCGGCTGCCGATCCCGTTGCGGCGCATCCGGGTGAGGCGCGACAAAGGCGGCAGCATCACCCTGCTCACCAATGATCTTGAGCGCACGGCCGTGGAGATCGCCGCGCTCTACAAGAGCCGATGGCAGATCGAACTGCTGTTCCGCTGGATCAAGCAGCATCTCTCTATCCGCAAGTTCCTCGGCAACAACGAGAACGCCATTCGGCTGCAAATCCTCGCGGCGATGATCGCCTATCTGCTGCTGCGCATCGCGGCGCGGGTCCACTGCATCACCATGCTGCCAATCCGTCTCGCTCAGCTCGTCAGCCAACTCCTGTTCTCGCGACGCACGATTACCCAAATCGGCAAACCTACACCGGTCAACCCCAGCAACCGCAAACAACGCAAATGCCCAGACCAGATGGAGTTCTGCTATGCCTAACTTTTCCCCGGACAGCCGTGCCGCGTGCGGGGAGAGGTGGCGCAAGTGGCACCGTCGCGCGCCTCAAAACGTGCGCCAATCGCCCGAATCCTCGAACGCGGCGGCGGCGCGGAATATCGTTGCCTCGTCGAAGGGACGGCCCACCAGCATCAGGCCGATCGGCCGCTCGTCTTCCTGGCCGCACGGCATGCTGATCGCCGGGTGACCCGTGACGTTGAACGGGCTGGTGTTGCGGATCGGCTCCCAGCTCCGCCGCGTGATCTCCTCCGGGCCGGCGTCGCGGGCGGGCAGGGGAGTTGCCTTCATGACGCAGGTCGGCAGGAGGATGAGGTCGTGTCCCTGCAGCACCTCGTCGTAGGCGCGGCGCAGCCGACGCCGGAGGTTCTGCGCCTTGGCGTAATAGTGTCCGCCCCAGCGGTCGAGCGTGTACTGGCTGAACAGGCAGGCGATCTTCAGGGTGTCGGCGAATTCGTCGGCGCGTCCACGCCACGCCCGCGCGGCGTCCAGCAGGCTGGTGACATAGAGGCCCTCGTGCGCCAAGCCGGCGCCGTTGGTCTGCAGCAGCGTGATAACGGCGCTGTCGCTGCGGATGCCGGCCCAGATCGGATGGCCGAGCATGTGCATCGGAACCGAGACCTCCTCGACGGTGGCGCCGAGCGTCTCGAAATGCCGCGCCGCCGAAAATACCTTGGCGTCCACGTCGGCTTCCGAGTTGGGATGGCCAAAACCTTCGCGCAGCACGCCGATGCGCAGGCCTTTCGCGCCGGCTTCGCACGCCGCCACGTAGTCGCCGCGCCTGACGTCGCGCTGGCGCGAGTCGAGTCCGTCCGGGCCGGCGATCACGTCGAGCAGCAGCGCGTTGTCGCGCACATTGGCGGTCATCGGGCCGCACGTGTCGATGGTGATCTCCAGCGGCGCGATGCCCGTATAAGGCACCAGCCCGAACGTGGGTTTCAACCCAACGATGCCGCAGTGATTGGCCGGGATGCGGATCGAACCGGCCTGGTCGCCGCCGATCGCCATGTCGACCTCGCCGGCCGCCACCAGCGCGGCGGAGCCGGATGAGGAGCCGCCCGCCGAGTACCCGGGCTTGCGCGGATTGTGCACCGGCCCGCTCACCGCCGTGTGGCTGCCGCCCGAGACGCAGTAATACTCGCACACGGTCTTGCCGGAAATTTCGCCGCCGGCGTCGAGGATGCGGGTCACGATGGTGGCGTCCACCTCCGGTACGTAGCCCTGCAGGATGGCGGCACCGATCGTCATCGGCACGCCGGCGAGACAGACATTGTCCTTGAGCGCGATGCGCCGTCCCGACAGTTTGCCGCTCGTCCGGCGCGAAATCTTCGTCCGGGCCGCCCACGCGCCCAAAACATTCTCGTGCGGCGCAGGCAGCCAGAAGGTGCGCGGCTCGGTCACGGCCGGCACCTCGTCCGGCACGGCGTCGAGCGCCGCGTAGGCGCCGGCCAGCGGCGCCACGATGCGGGCGGCGGCCTGGAGATAGTCCTCGCTCGGGTTCATGCCGAGCCTCTGCGCGCAGGCGCGCAGGTCGGCAATGCTCGGTGCGGTGAACATTTGCGCGTCAGTACACGCCGGGCGTGCCGCCGCCGTCGACCGCGACCGCCACGCCCTGGATTTGCCGCGCGCCGGGTGAGCACAGGAACACGGCGAGGGCCGCGATGTCATCCGGCTGGGCGATGCTGCGCACGCCGGAGCGCTGCATGATCTGCTGCCGGATCTCGTCCACGGTCTTGCCCAGGGCCTGCGCGCGCTGCGCCCACAACGTCGTGGTGCGCTCGGTCTCGGTGGTGCCCGGATGGATGGCGTTGACGTTGACGCCGTCGCGCTTGCCGAGCTGGGAGAGGCCCTTGTTGAACGTCGCCATGGCGCCGTTGACGGAGGAGCCGATCAGGAATTCCGGATCGGGGGTGCGCGCTGCGCCGCCGATCACATTGACGACGTGGCCCTGTGTCGCCTTGAGCAGGGGCCAGAACAGGCGCGTGAGCCGGACGGCACCGAGAAATTTCAGCGCGAAGCCGTCGTTCCACGCATCGTCGGGGAGGTCGAGAAAGGCGCCGGCGCGCGTCGCGCCTGCCGAGTTGACCAGAATGTCGCAGCGCCCGTGCCGCTCGCTGACGGTCTTGAACAGGTGCTCGCAGGCGTCGAGCTTGCGCAGGTCGCCCGCCACCGTCATCGGCGCCGCGCCGCCGCTCTTCATCGTCTCGGCGGCGGCCGCCAGATTTGCGGCCGACGAGGCGGCGAGAACCAGGCTGGCGCCCTCGCGGGCGAACGCCTGCGCCACCGCCCGCCCGATGCCCCGGCTGCCGCCGGTCACGACCACCACCTTCCCGGCAAAATCGCCCGGCATCGCATTTCTCCCTTTGCTGGTTTCACATCTTCGGCAGGTGCTGCAGCGCCGTCTCGACCAGGGTCTTGGCCGGAAACGTGCGCTCGAGCTCGTCCGTCTTCTCCTCCGCGTAGGCCAAGGCGAGGACCAGCGGCACAGTATATTGCGGCGTCCCCAGCGTCGTCTCGGCGGTCGCCAGCATGGCGGAGGCGAAGCGCACCGGCATCGGCACCGGCGCCACCGGCTGGTTCAGGGGATCGGCGCATAGCGCCGGCGCCGTCGTCACCAGGTATTGGCGGCACACGAACGGGCGCTCGGCATAGATGCTGCAGGCGTGATCGACGAGGAACGGACAGGCGATCCTGAGGCCGAAATAGCGCACGGTCGTTTCCCGCGCGGCCTCGGCGGTCATGTCCTGCCGGTTGCGCATATAGGCGTCGAACAGGCCTGCCTCGCGCACGCGCTCAACCGCCGCCGCGAAGGCGGTGCGCACCTGCCGCTGGCGCGGCTGCGGCAGATGGGCGACGAGCCGCGCCACGGCGTAGGCCTCGGGAGGCGTGATCGGCACCGGCTGGGCCTCGCAGCAGGCCGAGCAACCCTTGGCGCAGGTCACGCGCCGCTGCGCCGTCTCATGGTCGCGCACCGCACGGTCGATCACGGCGTCGTCGCGGGCGCGCAGGACGGGCAGCACCTGGTCAAGACGCCACCGCTCCCGCGGAGCGGTGGCCGATGCCGTCACCGGCCGCCCATTGACGGTCAAGGTGATGGGCATGGGACGGGACATCGAGATGTGATCCTGGGCGCGGCGCCGGGCCCGGGTTATATCGCGAATGTGATGCTCGCCACAGTGCGCTTCCTCCGGGTTGCGCCATCCAGGGAGGGTTCGAAACCCCTTTCGCCGTCCTTGCGGCCGCACCGGCCCATGCCGGCGCATCCCTCAATGGCATTCTGAATGGCAAATCCGTCAATGGCATGCTCAATGGCGCGCAGATCAATGGCACGGCGATCGAGTTCGTGCTCGTGGCCGGCAACCTGAGCGGCGTGGAGCTGCCGCGCTAGCCTTCATTCCGCGGACGCGGCCCGCTGAGCCGCGCGATAACCCCGCGCCTTTCAGGGGGAAAGCTGCATTCTGACGATAAGTGGCCGGCCAATGGAACCGCGGCGCGCTCCGTCTGTTAGATCAAGGCTCCGACGTCATATCCGATCCCGGTAGGCCATCGAGCCGTTTTGGGGTGCTGGCGGCTGATCATCCATGCGACTTATCGATTTGCAGAGTATGCGAAAGCTGTTGGGGCGCGAGGTCGAACGCGCCGGCGGGCAGGTAGCCTGGGCCAAGCGGCACGGGCTGCACCCCTCGACCATCAACAAAGTGCTGAACGACCAGCGCCTTCCCGGCCCGCGCATGCTGGCGGCCCTCCACCTGCGGAAGGTCGTTGCCTATCAGCGCGGGAATCGCGGGAATTAGGGCGGGTGCACCCTCGTCGTGATGGCAGGGCTTGTCCCGGCTCTCTCGCTTGCAGACCACCGACGACCGGGAAGGCGTTCATCCCGCCGCCGCTGCTTCTTTGGTCCGGATCTCCACCTCCGACGTCAGCGTGCGGTGCACCGGGCACTTGTCGGCGATCTCAAGCAGCCGCCGGCGCTGCTCGGCGTCCAGGTTCCCGTCCAGCCTGATGGTGCGGTCGATGCGGTCGAGCATCCCCTCCTTGGTCTCGCAGGTGGCGCAATCGTCGGCATGGATTTTCTCGTGCCGCAGCACCACCTCCACCCGCTCCAGGCCCAGGCCCTTGCGTTCGGCATAGAGCCTGAGCGTCATGGCCGTACAGGCCCCGAGCCCGGCCAGCAGGAACTCGTACGGGTTCGGCCCGCTGTCGAGCCCGCCCACCTTGACCGGCTCGTCGGCCAGAAGGTGGTGCGGGCCGATCGTGACCGCCTGTTGGAACCGGCTCTCCCGGGTCTCGGCCACCATGACGTCGCGCGGCTCGGCGGCGGTCGCGGCGGGCGCGGCGTCGAGGTACCGCTCGGCCCAGGCCGCGATAACGTTGGCCACATAGGCGGCATCGCTGTCACGGCCGAGCAGGTGGTCAGCGTCGGCCAGCGACACGAAGCTCTTCGGGTGCTTGGCGGCGGTGAAGATATGCGAGGCATTGTCGATGCCGACGAGGGCGTCGGTGGGCGCGTGGAAGATCAACAGCGCCTTGCGCAGGGTGGCGACCCGCTCGAGCAGGCGCTGCTCGGCGACGTCATCCAAAAACTCGCGGCGGATGCGGAATTGCCGGCCCGCCAGCGTCACGTCGACCTCGCCCTGCTGGCGAATCTGATCCACGTGCTGCCGGAACAGGCCAGTGACGTGGCGCGGATCGGACGGCGCGGCGATCGTCACCACGGCGCGTGCCTCGGGAATGTCGCCGGCGGCCGCCAGCACGGCGGCGCCGCCCAAGCTGTGGCCGATCAGGATGGCGGGCGCGCAGTGGGTCTGGCGCAAGTGGTTGGCCGCGGCCACCAGGTCGGCCACGTTAGACGAGAAGGTGGTATTGGCGAACTCGCCTTCGCTCATGCCCAGGCCGGTGAAGTCGAAGCGCAGCACCGCGATGCCGGCCCCGGTCAGCCGCTCGGCGATGCGCTTGGCGGCGCGCACGTCCTTGCCGCAAGTGAAGCAATGGGCGAACAGCGCATAGGCTTTGGGCTCGCCGACCGACCGCTCGATCCGGCCGGCCAGGACATGTCCCTGTGCGTTGGGGAAGTCGAAGCGTTCACTGCGCATCTCGTGGCCTCCCGCGATTCTCGCCATCCGGGATCATGGTCGGCGAGACCCGGCTGACGGGCAACTCACGTGTTCGCGCCCGGACGTGATCGGGGCTTCAGCCCCGCGACGTGGGCTGGCGCGGATGCACATGATCCTTGAAATCAGGAAAACTTTTCCAGGCCGGCTCAGGCGGGTCGCACCCGGGGCGCGGCGCGTAGATCGACGGCTCGACGAACTGCAGGGTCGGGATGTAGCGCGGGCAGTTGGGAAAGATGGCGCGCGCCTGCACGCGGACGATGAGCTGCGCCCCCACCGTGTGCGCCAGCAGCGGATCGGCGCGGTTCACCCTGGCGGTCCCGTTGACGCGCAGCCGCCGCGGCTTGTCATGCATGGCGATGAACAGGAGCCCGACTGAAGGGTTGACCACGATGTTGCCGAGACTCTTGAACATGCCATTGCCGTCGTAGTCGGGAAAGGCCAGTTCGCTCGGCCCCACCACGCGCACAAAGCCCGGCATCCCGCCCTTGAACGAGCAGTCCGGCCGCCCGTCGCGGTCGGCAGTAGCGAGAAAAAAGTAAGGGGCGCTTTCGATGAAGGTCCGATCGTCGGGGGAAAACGCCGTGCGCGTGAGCTTCTCCTCCAGCCGGTCGGAAATTCGGCGGCTGTCGAACGCATCCTGCAGCTGCCGATTGCCGTCGTGATAGAGCAGGCTGTCGCTCATGGCTGTCCCTCATGACCGCATCGACGCGGGTCATCCTAGCGCGGATTCGGTCCCTGGAGCCGATCGTTGAAAGCTGGTGCCGATGCCCTACGCCGCCTCGGCTGACCAAAACTTATGCATCGTGCTCAAACCCGAGGCGCCCCCCGGCCGCTGCGCGCAGTTTCCAGGTAGGTGATTTCCTTGAGTTAATTCCCGCCGCCGCGGCCGTGCGGCTTGGCACATCCATTGCACCCATGAAAGTCACGCCGGCGGGGGCAGCTCTTTTCGATCGGTGAGGGAGGCTAAGTTTGTCCGACAACCCGTTCGACCCGAACCGTCGGCTGGGCCGGTTCGGCTGTGGCTGCGGCCGTCACCGCAGCCAGATCGAGCACGACGCCGCCACCGCGGGGCTGCTCAAGACCCCGAGCGAGAATGAGCGCTACAAGGACGTGGTCGCCACCGCCGTCATGCGCGCCGTCATCCCGCGTGATGCGGCGCGCCGCGCCTTCCTGAAATCGGTCGGCGCATCGACCGCGCTCGCCGCGCTGGCGGACGTCTTCCCGCTCGCCACCGCCACCGAAGTCTTCGCCCAGGGCGCCGCGCTGGAGAAGAAGGACCTCAAGGTCGGCTTCATCCCCATCACCTGTGCCACGCCGATCATCATGGCGCAGCCCATGGGCTTCTATGCCAAGCGCGGGCTCAATGTCGAGGTGATCAAGACCGCCGGCTGGGCGGTGATCCGCGACAAGACGCTCAACAAGGAATACGACGCTGCCCACATGCTGTCGCCAATGCCGCTGGCGATCACGCTCGGTGCCGGCTCCACGCCCATCCCCTACACGATGCCGGCGGTGGAGAACATCAACGGCCAAGCGATTACGCTGGCCATGAAGCACAAGGACAGGCGCGATCCGAAGCAGTGGAAGGGCTTCAAGTTCGCCGTGCCGTTCGACTACTCGATGCACAACTACCTGCTGCGCTACTACGTCGCCGAGCACGGGCTCGACCCCGACACCGACATCCAGATCCGCGCGGTGCCGCCGCCCGAGATGGTGGCCAACCTGCGGGCCGACAACATCGACGGTTTCCTCGGGCCTGACCCGTTCAACCAGCGCGCCGTCTATGACGGCGTCGGCTTCATCCATGTCCTGTCCAAGGAACTGTGGGACGGCCATCCCTGCTGCGCCTTTGCGGCCTCGCGCGAGTTCATCGCCGCCATGCCCAACACCTATGCGGCGCTGCTCAAGGCCATCATCGACGCCACCGCGTTTGCACACGCGGCGGAGAACCGCAAGGCGATCGCCGAGGCGATTGCGCCCGCCAATTATCTCAACCAGCCGGTCACCGTGCTCGAGCAGATCCTGACCGGCACCTATGCGGACGGCCTCGGCGCCGTGAAGCGTGACCCGAACCGCATCGACTTCGATCCGTTCCCGTGGGAATCCTTCGCCGTGTGGATTCTCACCCAGATGAAGCGCTGGGGCCAGCTCAAGGGCGACGTGGACTACGCCGCCGTGGCGCGCCAGGTTTATCTCGCCACCGACACCGCCAAGCTGATGAAGGAGGTGGGGCTCAGTGCCCCGCAAAACACGAGCAAGACGTTTCGCATCATGGGCAAGGAGTTCGATCCGGCCAAGGCCGACGACTACATCAAGAGCTTTGCGATCCGACGGGCGGCGTGATGCGCGGGCCACAGATCGCATGGCGCTTCACGCGTATACGCCGCAGGGTGGGCAAGGGCGCGTTGCGCCGCGCCGTCAACACACGCTGCGCTTCGATCGCGCCGTGCCGATCCTACGGAGCACGCCCCGAAGGGCGAGGGCCGGACCAGGGATGGTCCGCGCAGCAGGCCTCCGCTGCCTGGCGAGCATGGCTCGACGGCCCTCCCCCTTTGGGGGCCTCGCTCCGTAGGGTGGGCAAAGGCGCGTTGCGCCGCGCTTTCAACACACGCTGCGCTTCGATCGCGCCGTGCCCACCATACGGAGCAAGGATTGGTGGGCACGGCGCGCATTCGACCTACGATTCGTTGCAGCGGCATTGCGTAGCGCGCCTTTGCCCACGCTACAGCGTCCCGCCCGAACGTCGGAGCGCGCTGTGACCGCCTCCCTCACGCTGCGGGCGGCAATCGTCTCGCTCGCGCTGTTCCTTGCGTTCGTGCTTGGCTGGCATCTCGGGACGCGTGGCACCGGAACGGTCGCCGCCATGGACCCGGAATACGCCAAGCTGGTGGGTGCCACCGCGGCCCAGGGCAAGTCGGCGATGCCCGGCCCGCTCGACGTGGCGGACAAGATCTTGTCGCACCTGCGGCGGCCGTTCTACGACAACGGCCCCAACGACAAGGGTCTTGGCATCCAGCTCGCCTGGTCGATCGCGCGCGTCGGCGCCGGCTATTTTCTGGCCGTGCTGGTCGCCATTCCGGCCGGCTTTCTCATCGGCATGTCGCCGCTGATGAGCCGCGCGCTTGATCCCTTCATCCAGGTGCTGAAACCCATCTCCCCGTTGGCCTGGATGCCGCTCGCGCTCTACACCATCAAGGATTCCAGCCTGTCGTCGATCTTCGTCATCTTCATCTGCTCGCTGTGGCCGATGCTGATCAACACCGCGTTCGGCGTCGCCTCGGTGCGGCGCGAGTGGCTCGACGTCGCCCGCACGCTCGAAGTCGGGGCGCTACGCCGCGCCTTCACCATCATCCTGCCCGCCGCTGCTCCCACCATCCTCACCGGCATGCGCATCTCCATCGGCATCGCCTGGCTGGTGATCGTTGCGGCGGAAATGCTCGTCGGCGGCACCGGCATCGGCTACTTCGTGTGGAACGAGTGGAACAATCTGTCGATCACCAATGTGATTACGGCCATCCTGGTGATCGGCCTGGTCGGGATGGTGCTGGACCAGATCCTTGCCCGCCTCACGCGGCTCGTCACCTTTCCGGAGTGAGGTGCGCGATGCGAAAAGATACGTTCGCCGCACCGGCTTCACAGCTTGTCGTCCCCGCGAAAGCGGGGACCCATATCCGCCGGCCGAGGAGATCCGAACACGGCCCTGCCACACGCCACGTTCAGTGCTCATGGGTTCCCGCTTGCGCGGGAACGACGCCGAGGCTGTAGCGGTCCATGTCCGACAAATTCATCTCCATTGAGGGCATCGCCAAGAAATTTGCCGCGCCGGGCGGGGGCACCGCCACCGTGTTCGCCGACCTGTGGCTGGCCATGCGGCGCGGCGAGTTTGTCTGCGTCATCGGCCATTCCGGCTGCGGCAAGACCACCGTCCTCAACATCCTGGCCGGACTCGACGTGCCGTCGGCCGGTGCCGTCATCGTCGACGGCCAGGCGATCGAGGGGCCGAGCCTCGACCGCGCCGTGATCTTCCAGAGCCATGCGCTGCTGCCGTGGCGCACCGTGCTGGGCAACGTCGCCTATGCGGTGGCGTCCAAGTGGCGTCACTGGCACGCGCCGCAGATCCGTGCGCACGCGGAAGGGTTCATCGACCTGGTCGGGCTCGCCGGCGCCGCCGAGAAGCGGCCGGCCGAGCTCTCCGGAGGCATGAAGCAGCGTGTCGGCATTGCCCGCGCGCTCTCCATCGAGCCGAAGATCATGCTGATGGACGAGCCGTTCTCGGCGCTCGACGCGCTCACCCGCGGCACCCTGCAGGACGAGGTGCGCCGCATCTGCCTCACCACCGGCCAGACCGTGTTCATGATCACCCATGACGTCGATGAGGCGATCTATCTCGCCGACCGTATCGTGCTGATGACCAATGGCCCCGACGCCGTGCTCGCCGAGATCGTCGAGAATCCGCTGCCCAAGGAGCGCAAGCGCCACGACATCCACCGCCATCCGCTGTACTACCCGACGCGTAACCACATCATCGATTTCCTCGTCAGCCGCAGCCGCACGTTCCTGGCCGAGGTGGGAAGGCAGCTCGACCCGCGCCACGTGCCCGTGGTGCGCCCGCGCCCGCGCGAGGGAGGACAGGCGGCCGCCGGCTCTGCGGCACTGCGTCCCCATCACCACGGCACCATCCAGATGTCGTGAGCATGTTCTGCAAGGGCTTGCATCCGCTCGGCCGTCATCCCGGGCGAGCCGCGACAGCGGCGAGACCCCGGACCCAAGTACCCCGGCGTCCGAAAAGAGCAGAAGCTGGGATACATGGATCCCGGCCCTCGCGCCGGGCGGCGCCCGGCCGGGATGACACCCGGAGGATCTGTCGGCAAAATCGAATCTAACGAACAGGAGACCCAGAGATGAATCGCGCCGCTCTCACCGAAAAGATTCTCGACATCAAGCGCCAGAAGGGCTGGAGCTGGAAGCATATCTGCCAGGAGATCGGCGGCTATTCGCCGGTGCTGCTGGTGGGCGCACTGCTTGGCCAGATGAAGCTGACCAAGCCGCAGGCCGCCAAGGCGGGCGAGCTGTTCGGCCTGAGCGCGGCCGAGACCGCGCTGCTCAACGAGGTGCCGATGCGCGGCGCCGGCGTGCCAATGCCGCCGACCGATCCGCTCATCTATCGCTTCTACGAGCTGGTGATGGTCAACGGCCCGGCGTGGAAGGCTCTGATCGAGGAGGAGTTCGGCGACGGCATCATGTCGGCGATCGATTTCGACATGCAGATCGAGCGCCTGCCCAACCCCAAGGGCGACCGCGTCAAGGTCACCATGTCGGGAAAATTCCTGCCCTATAAATACTACGGGAATTCCGGCAACGTCCCCGAATACGGCTACCGGGAGGAGTAGCGAAACTGTCGGCGTAACTTCGCGCGCGTATGACAGTACGATGTCGTTCATGCGACATGCACAGGATGATTTTTGCGTGCGAATGTTTCGCCGGACACTCGCGTCACATCAGCGTCAGGCAATCCGGATAGTGCAGCCCCTTATTGTGACCGATCGCGCACGTTGTGCGCAGCGAAAAGGGGGCAGTCGTGCCGAATCCGAACAAACCATTGCTGACGTTCCTGGCCACAATGCTGCTGGCGGTGCCGCTGTGCGCGATCGGCCTTGCCGCGCCCGTGTTCGCCGATCAGGACGATGACGATGACCACGACGGTCCGCCGCGGCACGCGTCCCGGTCGCCGAAAGTCGTGTTGATCTCGCTTGACGGCGCCAAGCCCGACCTCATTCAGAAATTCATCGATGACGGCGTCTTGCCCCGCGATGGCGGCCTCGCCGAGATCAGCCGCGGCGTCGTGGCACGGCAGAATGTGACTGCCCAGCCATCGCTCACGGCCGTGGCGCACATTGCCATCGCCACCGGCTCCACCGCCGTGCACAATGACATTCCGTCCAACACGTTCCAGGCGATCGTCGGGTCGATCACCTCCTCGATCAGCGGATTTGCCGCGCCGATCGGCGGCTATCAGATCACTCCGCTCGCGCCCTCGCCGAATCCGACCGCCGAGCCGTTGTGGGTGCGGCTGCGCCAGCAGGGCAGGACCGTGGTCGCGGCGACCTGGCCGGGTGCCGACGGCGCCGACATCCGCATCAACAACGTCGTGGTGCAGCCGGCTCAGCCGATCCGCGTCACCGACTACACGGTGCCGTTCGGCGCCTTCGGCGGGCTGGGTGCGGTGGGATTCACCCTGACTGCGGCCAATTTCGCTCCCGACACGGGAGTGACCGCGCAGCTCCAGGCGGCCGGACATTTTTCGCTCAGCCCGGTGCTGGCGACGCCCGCGCCGGTAGAAACGTTCTCCTGCTCATCCGCCGCCACCGCGACCTGCACCACGGCGGCGACGCTCGATCTGAAGTTCGCCATCCGTGTCGCTGCGCTCGACACCACCAATGACGGCGTCGTCAACTACGACACGCTGGTGTTCTTCGACGCCACGCAGGGCATCCAGCCCGGACCGTTCCAGGCTCCGTCGACGGGGCCGGCCTATGTGAAGCTGGGCGGGCGCTCGGCGCCGTTCTTCTTCGAGGGCACCGGCAACAAGATCGGCGCGGCCTATTTCGTGTCGGCGCTGGCCCCGGATCTGTCCACGGTCCGCTTCGCGCGCTACGGCGCGAACTTCATTCCGCGCAACGCGCCGGTTCTCGCCGATGTCGACGACATCAACAACAATATCGGCTTCTGGCGGCCGCAGGCCGACTTCCGCATCCCGGAACGCCTGAGCCCCGGCTTCACCAATTTCCCCGATCTCGAGCTCGAGGCGATGTATGAGGATCAGGTCAAGACGTTCGTGCGCTATCAGACGCGTATCGCCGAACGGGCCATCGAAACGCATCCCGGCGCCGATCTGGTGATGATCTATATCGAGCAGCCGGACGGCTCCGAGCACCAGTTCCTGTTGACCGACCGCCGCCAGGCGACCAATCCGCGCGATCCCAATTCCATCTTCGACAATCAGGATCGCGCCAAGATCGCGCGTTACGACTCCTACCTCAAGGTTGCCTATCAGGTCGCCGACCGGGCGGTGACGCGGATCGCCGACACGGCGGGCCCGGGGAGCAACATCATCGTCGTCTCCGACCACGGATTTGCGCCGTTCCACACTGCCGTCAGCCTGACCAACATCCTGCGCAACGCCGGGATCGACGTGAGCAAGCTCGCCCTCCGCACGTCGGGGCCGGCGGCCAACATCTACGTCAATCTGCAGAACCGCGAGTCAAGCGGGACGGTGGATCCGGCCACTTACAACACCCTCGTGACGCAGATTGCAGCCGCCCTCAAGAATGCCACCGATCCCAACCCGCGCTTCAACTTCTCCCTCGACCACGCGCGCATCTTCAACAATGTCCAAGCGCGGCCGCTCAATTGCGAAGAAGGGACCGGCCTGTGCACCAGCCGCGACATAGGACAGGATTTCGGCGATGTCTTCGCGCAGATGGACGAGGGCTACAATTTCGACGGCATTCAAAGTCCCGGCGTGGCCCGCCTGGGCGATGCGCCGTTCGACCCCGCCACGACTGTGCTCTCGGTGCCGAATTTCTACGGCGCCCACGGCCACGATTCCGACCTCAGGTCGATGAGCGCGACGTTTCTCGCGGCCGGCCCCAACGTCCGCCAGCACAAGACGATCAACCGCGTGCGCAACATCGACGTGGCGCCGACCATCATGCACCTTCTCGGGGTGCGGCCGGCCCGCACCGTCGACGGCCGCGTGCTCGAGGAGATTCTGCGCTGAATGCCGTCTCCGCAGGGTGGGCACGGCGCGCGAACTCGGCGTTTGCCTGGTAGACAAAATCGCCACCGCGCCGTTGCCCACATCAGCGTCACAAGGGGCGAATTTGCCCACCCGACAGCGCGCGCGTCCGCTCAGCCCTTGACCTCGGTGTCCGGCCGGTCGCGGCCTGAGGAGCGTTCCTCGTGCCAGCGGCCTTTCTCGTCCTCGTACTCGATGTCCGTGGTCTGTCCCGGCGCGAGCTGCTCCCGCGCCGCCTCTTCGGCGGCGCGCCGCGCCGCGTCGTGCGTCGGGAAGGGCTCGGAGAACACGTCGCCGACCCGATACGCCCATCCACCGTCGTGCTCCACGATCTCGTAGGTGACTTTGCTCATGTGCCGCTCCTCGCGCTGTGCGGTGTTGGCTCGGCCGGGTGCGCGCCATGGCGAACGCGCGGCGGATGCCTTCATTTGCGCATGAACGCCGTCTAGACCCTTGCCGGCTTCCACGCGCGTCTCACGTATTCGCTGGCGGCGCGCTGTCAAGGAGGAGATACCAATGACCAAATATGCGCTCTACGTCCCGCTGCAGGCCAAGCCTGGAAAGGAGAAGGAGGTCGCAGAGTTCCTGCGTTCCGCCGTTCCTCTGGTGGACGCCGAACCCGGCACGGTCTCGTGGTTTGCCATTCAGGAAGGACCATCCCGTTTCGCCATCTTCGACACGTTCGACGACGAGGCCTCCCGCGACGCGCATCTCAACGGCAAGGTGGCGGCCGCCTTGATGCAGAAAGCCAAGGCCGGCGACCTGTTCGCCACGGCGCCCGAGATCCACAAGCTGGACATCCTGGCCGACAAGCTGCCGAAGTAACCGCGCGCATGATGGCGTGGTTTTCGTCGACGTTGGGCCGCCGCCGTCGCTTTTGGTGGCGCCGGCACCGCCGGCTGCCTCATCGTTGCTGGGGACGCCGTGGGGTGGATTTCCCGCCGGCGCGCGGCGCTTCGCCGGCTGCCAGGAGATGGGCCGTGAGCTCGGCGGCCGATGTCTGGCTGGCGGTGTAGTGCTGCCGCAGGAAATAAAACAGCAAGATGCGGTTCCTCCCCTTCGCCAGTCCGCGCGGCGTGCGATGGCAGGCCGCACAGTTGGTGGCGAACAGGCGCTGCCCGGATTTTCCGGCATCGAGGTCCTGGGCGCGCACCGGCCCGGCATCCAGCATCAACATGCCGGCCAGGACAGACGCCATACGCCGAAACGTCCACATGCGTTCAGGCCGTCGGAAAACGCCCCCGGGATCGCGGATGCAGCATCGCGCTTGCGGAGCTAGCCGGCAGGATTGTGGTTGAAATAGGTCGCCACACGCCGGGACTCGCGCGCCGCCGCCAAGGCCGGACCTGGGATCGGCCGCTGCCGCCGCCCGGCGCGCCGCCAGGTCGCCCAAAGAAGAAGCGCCCGCCGGTTGCGGCGGGCGCCCAGGGCAGACGGTTGGGGGGAACTGACCTACGAACCGTCCGCTTGGATCGAAGCCCCGGCCTCCGTGCCGATTTCCGCGCGACGCTGGCCCTTTGATAACCGGATGCTATCGTAAAGATATATTATCATAAAATACAACTGAAAGTCAATACCTGTGGTAGATTGGCCAAAGCTATGCGCGCCGGGCGAGCCGGCAATTCTCGTGCGGGCAACAGAGGGAGTTTCGTCGGCGGGGCGATTGTCCGGCGTTATGCCTTGAGCGCCATAGCCTGCACAATCAGTTTCCCGGCGCCTGGCGCTTGAGCATTCTTGCTGTGATCGCGCGATGCCCGCGCGTGTGCTTGCGCGCCGCTTTGCGCTTCTGGCTCTTCGTCCGTTCTTGCTTGGGCTCGACCTGCTCCGGTTCCGGCGCGTGCTGCTCCATCATCAGCGCTTCCGGCGGCCCCGGGCGCGTGCCGCAGGCGCTGTTGACCGCGCGCACGGCCGGCGGCCCGTACACCGC
>Ga0209466_1000137_pt1 | contig 16431 bp, 15 predicted proteins | sample PanSoiPlo30MoBio_FD_188323 | JGI IMG/M metagenome (GOLD analysis project Ga0209466, IMG submission 188323) | Tropical forest soil microbial communities from Panama analyzed to predict greenhouse gas emissions - Panama Soil Plot 30 MoBio (SPAdes)... | ecosystem: Environmental > Terrestrial > Soil...
ACCTGCTCGAGACTGTCGCCGCTGGCGAGCCTGCGCGCAAGCCGCGCTTCCGCCGGGGTGAGGTCGAACAGGCGGCGGAGCGCCGATTCCGCAGGAACCGGAAGGTCGCGAAGCTTGGCGAGAAGCTCGCGATCGCCCAGCGTCTCCTCCGGCCCGTCTTCCGCCACACGCAGGCGGAGCACGCCGGCGACGGCGGCGATCGGGTATGGACGGGAAGGCGAACAGGCGGCGGAGACGGTCGACTGGCCGGTGGAAAAATCCGCCGCGTCACGCGCGCCGTCCGGAGCGTGCGTGCGGGCCAGGCTTGTGGCCAGCTGGCGCGGGCCGATTCGATATCTGGCTGCGGTCATCAGGCTCCCCGTCGGTTGGCCGGGGTGACCGCGTGTGGAACGAACAGACGAGACGCTTGGCGGCGCACGCCCGGTGCGGGCGCGACCACCGCTCTTAACGTTTGCACGCTATTCCCCCAGTCCCGTTCAGTTTGACACGTCTTTTGTTGTTCTCGCCCCCCGCCACGCACCGACCGGCGAACCGGAGCGGCAGCGACGTTCCTGTGACTTGTTTTGTTCTCCTCTTGTAATCGACAATTCTTCCGACGCAAAGCCCAAACATGCGAACGGCATATATCCATTCGTTATAGTAGGCTTAGATCGCAGATTAAGCTTGCACGCCGCGAGCCTTCGTCTTGCCGTTGTAAGGGGGAACGATATCAGGCGGTTGACGCCGAGGAACCCTGCGGACTCGCGTCCGGATTGCAATCGCGCTCCACCGAGACGTCGCGCCGGCGCAGTCAGGTGCCGGCGGCGGGGCCGGTCGTGGTCTTGTTGGCGTGGGCGACGTAGCTCGCGATCACCGCCTGCATGATGGACTGGATGTCGATCCACTCCAGCTCCAGGCTGATCCGGCCATCGGAAAAATGGAACATATAGGCGCGCTGTTCCTCGACCTCGGCGCGCAGCAGCCGGTCAAGCGTTTGCGTTGCGGCCTGGAGCGCCTGCTGATCGAGATTCATGACGCGGACAAGGTGCGTGAAAAATCGAGGCCTCGCCGCAAGTGTCTCATCGGCACGACGGCGTCGCATCATTCATTCCAATGATAGCCGGAAGTAATTGTCGCCGCGCGGTCAGCTTGGTGTCAGGGAGGGCGTGGGGCGGCGGCGACTGGATGCGGCGTCGAGGTCGTCGCGCGACAGGCACAAGCGCCCGCTGCCCATTGCCGCTGCCTATTAATGATGTACCGGTCGAAGCCGACCTGCGACCGGCGAAACCACCCTGGTTCGTGGTCGTAGATGACGTTGAACTGTCGGAGCACGCCGGCTTGCCACCAATCACGGCCCTAACCACGTCCACGCCGCCCATTCACCTTATACTGTGGGGCCATTGGCCTTGAGGGGGCGGATCGGCTAGAAGCATAAACCCGGCGGAACCGCCCCCCTTTGGCCGCGTTTTCGCTGAAAATGTGCAATAATGAGAGCCTATGCGCGAGCTGTTCCCTGACGGCTGGAAATCCCGGTTCGAGCGTTTCCTGCTCGATCTCGATTCACGCATCGATTTTGCCGTCTTCCAGACCCTGGCCTGGACGCGCGAATATTACGAGCGGTTCTCCACCTTCATGGACCGGTTCCATGTCGGCGGCTGGCGCCGCTGGCTCAACGAGGCCGCCTCGGAAGCCGCCACGCTGGGGATGGGCGGGCTCATCGCCATGCTGGCGCTGGCGATTCCCGCCTTCCGCGAGACCTCGGACGACGACTGGTTGAAGAAATCCGAGCTCGCCGTCACGTTCCTCGACCGCTACGGCAACGAAGTCGGCAGCCGCGGCATCAAGCACAACGATGCGATCCCGCTGGAAGACTTCCCCGACCACCTGATCAAGGCCGTACTGGCGACGGAAGACCGGCGCTTCTACGAGCACGTCGGCATCGACCCGTCGGGCCTAGTCCGCGCCATGACGGCCAATGCGCGCGCCGGGGGCGTGGTGCAGGGCGGCTCCTCGATCACCCAGCAGCTGGCGAAAAACCTGTTCCTCAACAACGAGCGGACGATCGAGCGCAAGGTGAAGGAGGCGTTTCTCGCCATGTGGCTGGAGACGCGCCTCACCAAGAACGAGATCTTCAAGCTCTACCTCGACCGCGCCTACATGGGCGGCGGCACGTTCGGGGTGGACGCGGCGGCGCAGTTCTATTTCGGCAAGTCGGCGCGCGACGTGAACCTCGCCGAGGCCGCCATGCTGGCCGGGCTGTTCAAGGCGCCGGGACGGTTCGCGCCGCACATCAACCTGCCGGCGGCGCGCGCGCGCGCCAATGTCGTGCTCGACAACCTGGTGGAAGCCGGGTTCATGACCGAGGGCCAGGTGTTCGGCGCGCGGCGCAATCCGGCCAACGTCGTCGACCGGCGCGACGAGCGCGCGCCCAACTACTATCTCGACTGGGCGTTCGACGAGGTGAAGAAGATCGTCGACACGCTGCCGAAGTCGGTGATCGAGCGGGTGTTCGTGGTGCGCACCGCGCTCGATGTCAACCTGCAGCGCAACACCGAGATGGTGATCGAATCCAAGCTGCGCGAATACGGCCACGAATACGGCGCCAAGCAGTCCGCCACCGTGCTCATGGACATCGACGGCGCTGTGCGCGCCATGGTGGGCGGCAAGGATTACGGCCAGAGCCAGTTCAACCGCGCCACCGACGCGCTGCGCCAGCCCGGCTCGTCGTTCAAGCCCTACGTCTATGCGACGGCGTTCTCGGAAGGATTCAAGCCGACCTCGATCATGGTCGACTCGCCGGTGTGCATCGGCAACTGGTGCCCGCACAACTACTCGAATTCCTATTCGGGCTCGATGACGCTGACCCAGGCGCTGGTGCGCTCGATCAACGTCATTCCGGTCAAGCTGTCGATCGCCATGGGCAACGGCAATCCCAAGATCGGCCGGGCGAAGATCATCCAGACGGCAAAGAAAATGGGCCTGCGCACGGCGCTCAACGACACGCCGTCACTGCCGATCGGCGCCGCCGAGGTGACGGTCCTGGATCACACTGGCGCCTATGCCACCTTCCCCAATCTCGGCAAGGCGGTGGCGCCGCACGCGGTGCTGGAGATGCGCACCGGGCCGGGCGACCTGGTCTGGCGGTTCGACCGCGACGGCAAGAAGCCGGAGCAGGTGATCCGCCCGCAGGTCGCGCTCGAAATGAACGTGATCATGAACAAGGTCGTCGAGGAAGGCACCGGCAAGCGCGCGATCCTCGACAACATCAAGGCGGCGGGCAAGACCGGCACGACCAACGCGTACCGCGACGCCTGGTTCGTCGGCTTCACCGGCAACTACGTGTGCGGCGTATGGGTGGGCAATGACGACTATGCGCCCACCCGCAAGATGACCGGCGGCTCGCTGCCGGCGATGATCTGGCACGACATCATGGCCTATGCGCACCAGGGCGTGGAGCTGAAGAACATTCCCGGCGTGGCGCCGGCGCCGGCGTCGCCGGCCGCGGTGGCGGAAACCACGGCCAGCACCGGCGATGCGCCGCAGCGCCCGGCCCTGCTGACGCGGCGCGCCGCCGACATCCTGCAGCGCGTCGAGCGGCTGATGGAAGACGCGACGCGCGCGTCGGCCAGCGCGCCCGCACCGGCGCCGGCCAAGGAAAGCGGCGCCAGCCTCGGTCAGCCCGGCACGGTGGCGGACAGCACCGGCGCTTCGTTTCGCAACTGAGCCAATGGCGCGAGTGGCTGGTGGCGAATAGCGAATAAGGGAAGACTCAGCACCCTTCCCTATTCGCCATTCGCTATTTTGCCATTCGCTGATAGGTATTCCTCCGTGCGCCTCGTCATCGGAATCTTTTTCGCCTTTCTGGTCGCTGCCGCGCTCGGTCTCGGCATGACCTGGCTTACGCTCAGCAAGGGTGTGGCGTTCGGCGGCGTGAGCATCGGCGCGTGGACCGCCTACCCGAAAATCGGCACCGCCGAGATTGACCCCTATGGCCGCGCCACGCTCGCCCGCACCGGGCTCCTGCCGGTCGGCTCGGGCGACGGCATCGCCTTCGTGGCGCGCGGCGACGACCACGGCCGGTCGTTCGACGGCCGCTGCGACGTGACGGTCAGCGGCACCACGCCGCCGGCGCGGTTCTGGACGCTGACGCTGTACGATCCGGAGGGCCGGCTGGTGGCCAACTCGGTCAACCGCTATGGCTTCACCAGCCAGGAGATCGTGCGCCGCTCCGACGGCAGCTTCGACATCGTGATCGCGCCGCGCGCGCGCTCCGGCAACTGGCTGCCGACCGGCGGCGTCGAGCGCTACGTCCTGATCATGCGCTTCTATGACACGCCGGTCGGCGTCGCCACGCGCACCGGGCGCGAGTCGCCGATGCCGTCCATCGCGCAAGGAGCCTGCCCGTGATCCGGCTGGCGCTGTGGCTGCTCGCCGGCGTGCTGCTCGGCGGCGTCGTGCATCTCACGAGCATCCTGCTGCTGCCGCGCACCGCCAGCCAGGACGCCTACTCGCGGCTCGAGGCGATCACGCCGGTCAACGCGGTTGCACCGCTGCCGGCGCCGGCGCCGGACAACGACGTCCTGCCGTTCATGGATCCGGCGTTCGCCGTGGCGGTGTGCCGCTACGATCTGACGGCGGCGCCGCTCAAGCTCACCACGCCGGTCGGCCAAGCCTACACGTCGGTGTCGTTCTATACCCGTTTCGGCGTCGCCTACTACGCCATCAACGACCGCGCGGCGGGACGGCGCACCATCGAGCTCGACCTGATGACGCCGGAGCAGCGCAGCCAGCTGCCCGAGGACGAGGAAGTCACGGCGGCGGACCGGCTGATCGTCGAGTCGCCGACGCCGGTGGGACTCGTGGTGCTGCGCGCGCTCGGTCCGGAACCGAGCGCCATGGCGGTGGCGCGCGGCGTGCTCGCGGCCGCCCAGTGCCGGCCCAATCCGCAGCAGTAGAGCCAGTCATCGCAGTGATGCGCGATTGCACCTGACGCGCCTCGCCGGGCACGAGATGCCAAACAACGGATCGCCGGGTGGCTGTTACTTCGTGACGATGGCAGGACCGGCGCCGGGCGCCGCAACTGCCGGCACTGCGGCCCAGCCGGCGTACATGTTGGCGATGCGGGTGTCGAGCCCGGTCAGCACGCGCTCGGCCTCCAGCGCCTTCTGCGATGGCGTGCCGATGACGAGCCGTTCGAGCACGAAGCGGTAGGCGGCGGCGCGCTCGCCCAGGCATTTCTGCACCCACGCGAGGATCGCGCCATTTTCCGCCACGCGTGCACGCGCATTGGCGTCCTCGTCGATGGTCAGGTTGGTGACGAAGGCGAGGCTCTGCTCGCGCTTGCGGTCGAAGCCGGCGACCTGCGAGGCGACCGGGAGGAACTGCTCGATGCCGAAAAGGTCGTTGCGCACGGCGTCGATGAGCTGCTGGTACCGCGCGGTGGGCGAGCGCGCCGGCAAGCCCAGAATCTTGCGCGCGTAGGCGCCGTAATCGACGATCTCGCCGTAGTACGGGATGACACTGGTGCGGCGAAACTCGCCGAGAAAAAAGTACCAGCGCTGCCGGCTGTACGGCGGCCGGATCAGCGCATAGGCAAGCTCGCGCAGGAGCTGCTCTTCATCGGTGAAAGGATAGGTCGAGGGCAGCACGCCCGTCGCCACGGCCGCCTGTGCGCCCAGCCAGTAGGCGCGGTCGTTGCTGATAATGGTCTGACGCGGGCGGCCGAAGTCGCCGTAGCAGCCGCTGAACAGGAAGGCGAGAACGGCGAACGCCGCTTCGCAGCGCAACGTCGCGCGGCGGCGCGGCGAATGATGCGGACGAAACGTCATGGCGGCGATCATTCCGGCTCCCGCCGCGCGGCGTCACGATCGAGTGACGCGGCCGCGGCGCCGGCGTCCGGACGATTTGCCGGTGCCAGGCGAGCCGGTCGGCTCGTCGGCGTGCCGCTCGATGCGGATCACAGGGAGAATGATGATACTGGCCGGCTCGCGCAGCCCCACGCGCCGCCCATCGGCCATCCGTTCTTCCAACGGAAATCTGATGACAGCTCCCATGTTGCCCCTCTCCGCTCAGGCCGGCAGGGCACACTCGCCCGCACACCTTCGGAACCCCGGACCTCGATTAGCGACCTCCATGGTTAACACTCCGCTAACGAGCCGCGACTAAGGTCATGCGCGGGATTACGGAGGGTGATGGTCGTGACGACGTTGCCGAACCTCGATGGGCTGATCGCGCTGGCGCGCCAGGACGGAGTCGACATCCGTCCGACGTTGCTGCGCGTGCTGACCGACATGTACGTCGAGAGGGATGTTCACACGCGCGGCGAGGAGGAGCACTTCACCGAGTTGGCGTTGTCGCTGCTCGGCAGCCTCGACATGCCGACGCGCGCGGCCATCGCCAGAAAGCTCGCTTCGTATGCGCAGGCGCCGCACGCGGTGGTGTGCCGGCTCGCGCGCGACGTCATCGAGGTGGCCGAACCGATCCTGAAAAGCTCGCCCTGTCTCAGCGGCGACGATCTCGTCGCCATCATCCGCGACTGCGGAACGCTCCACGCGGCGGCGATCGGCGCACGGAACGGCCCCGCGGCCCCCGAGGGCGCTCGTGTACACTCCGAGCAGGCCCGCGTCCTCGCGCTTGCGCACGCCGACATGAGCGCATCGGCGGTCGGCCACGCCGAGAGCCTGCATGCCGGCGAGCCCGAGGCCGGCGAGCCGGTCCTGGACCTGGCGGCGCGAGGCGAGCCGATGGCGCTCGGTGACTATTTCCTCGCAGCCGGCGCGGCGGAACGGCGGCTCTTGCTGGCGAACCTCGATGATGGGGCGCTGACGCGGTCGGAACAGGCGCTGGTGGCCGGCAGCCAGGAGACGATTGCCGAGCTGGAAACCGCGGCGCTGCGGCGGCGGCCCGAGGATTTCGTGCGCGCGATCGAGAGCGCGCTGAAAATCCCGGCCGCCACGGCGCAGAAGATCGTCGCCGACGAGACCGGCGAGCCGGTGGCGGTGGTCGCCAAGGCGCTGGGCATGGCGTCGGACGTGCTGCTGCGCATCATCCTGTTCCTCAATCCGGCGGTCGGTCACTCGGTCGAGCGCGTGTTTGCCCTCGTCGATCTCTACGATCAGCTCAACGCGCAGGCAGCGCTGCACGTGGTGTCGAGCTGGCAGGAGCGATCGGTAAATGCCGGCGAGCGGCACAGCGCACGCCATCAGCCGGTGCTGTGGAACGACGAGCGGCGCGGCGCACGCCGCACTTTCGCGGAGCACGGCCGCCGCTTCCCGCTGCAGCTGCCAGCCAGCGATTTCGGCCAGCAGAAGCCGATCATCCGCAAGAAGATCATCGGCTACACGGATTTGTGATCGCCTCCATCGTAGGGTGGGAAGGCGCGCAATACTCAGCACATCGACAACGCGGCGCGAATGAAGGCGCGCCGTGCCCACGCGTCATCCAATCTCCCAACGCGGTCCTTGCCGATTGCGACGCCGCACGCGTGGGCACGGCGCGATCGCGAAGCATCTCCTGTTGGTCACGAGGCGTGCACGCGCCTTTGCCCACCCTGCGGAGTCCGACGCCGTCACCGCACCAGGTGATCGAGGAAGTGGCGGCCCGACCGGTCCTCGACCTCGACGATCCAGATGTCGGGATCGAACTTCAGCTCGCGGCCGAGATAAGACTCGACATCGCCTTCGGCGACCGGCTGGGTGGGAAAGCTCGGCGAGAAGGCGCGATCGGCCGGGCGGGCCTCATCGAAGGCCGTCTGCGGCGCCGGCCCGTAGAGATCGGCCGTGCCGTCGAGCCGGCTGATCTTGATGAACACGGCGCCCGCTTCCTCGGCCCCGCGCCGCCGCACCACTGCGTAAACGCCTTCGACATAGCAGCGGCGAACATACGCCGCCACCCAGATGGCCGACTTGAGGCGCAAGATCGTCTCCGATTTCCCGCACGGATCAAGCCACCCTACGGCGCCGGCAGACGTTACTCCAGCGGGCGGCCGGTCACGGCGGCGAGCTCGCGCACGAGCCGGTCGGAGATCTGACCGGTCACCGGCAGCTTGCGCTCGCGCTCGAAGCGCTCGATCGCGGTCGTGGTCTCGACCCCGACGATGCCGTTCGGCTTGAGCTGGCCGTAGCCGAAATCGGCGAGCGCCCGCTGCACCGCCACGATGCGGCGGGACGGCAGCACCGGCGGATTGGCGACCGGCGTCGGCGACACCGGATGGGCCGCCGGGGCGGCGGCGGCGTGGCGCGCCGGGCCGCCGATGGCATGGCGGGCCGGCGCGGCCGCAACTGGCTGGGGGGCCGGGCTGGGCTGCGGCGCGGCGGCCGGACGCGCGAGTGGCATCGGTATCGCGGGCGGCGTTGCCGCAGCGAGGTGGCGGTCGCTCGTACGCGGGCGCGCCGGGATGCTGGCCGTGGCGTCCAGCGCGACCGGGCGCGGCTTGCCGGGCAGCATGGGTGCCGGGTGCGGGCTCGCCTGCATGAACAGCGCGTTGATGAGGATCGCCCCGGCCGCCGCGGAACCCAGGATGAAGCCCAGCGAATCAAGCGGGCGGCGGCTCAGCGTGCGCCACAGCCGCACGGCGAGCGGCACGAAGGGGGCGCCAAGGCGCGCCAGGAACAGGCCGACCGTCGAGCGTTCGTAATCAGGGTGGTCGTCCATGACGGCGGCAGCCGCACTGTTGCGATAGCTAGGCACGTTTCCTCACCTGACGGTCGGGATTCTCCCGGACGATGGGCAGTTCCGAGACCTGAACCTTGCGCGTCGCTTCGCGCCGCGCAGCTTCGCAGTCGAGCGGCAGGCGCACCATGATGCGCGTGCCTTCGCCGACGCGGCTGTGAATGTCGATGTCGCCGCTGTGCAGCGCCACGAGTCCCTTGACGATCGACAGGCCGAGGCCGGTGCCGTCATAGGGCCGCGCATAGGAGCCGCGCGCCTGGAAGAACGGGTCGCCAACGCGCTCCAGGTCTTCCGGCGCGATCCCAACGCCGGTGTCCTCGACCGTCATGACGATCCAGGCTCCCTCCGGCCGCGCGGTCAGCACGATGCGTCCGCCGCGGTCGGTGAACTTCACGGCGTTGGACAGCAGATTGAACAGGATCTGCTTCACGGCGCGCTTGTCGGCGACGATCTCGGGCAGGTCGGCGGAGAGCCGGGCGATGAGGTCGACGCCCGCGTCGCGCGCCTTGAGCGCCAGGATGTCGCAGCACGTGCGCAGAACCGGCGCCGGCGCGAACGGCTCCGGCGTGATCTCGAAATTTCCGGTCTCCATTTTCGACACGTCGAGAATGCCGTTGACCACCGCCAGCAGATGCTCGCCCGACTCGTGAATGAGCTTCGCGTAGTCCTGGCGCTTCGCATCGTCGAGCTTGAGCATCTCCGGGTTCATCAGCATTTCCGAGAAGCCGATGATGGCGTTGAGCGGCGTGCGCAGCTCGTGGCTGACGGTGGCGAGGAACCGGGCCTTGGCCGCGTTTGCGCGCTCGGCGTCGCGGCGCGCCTCCTCGACCGCCTGCTCCTGCGCCTTGCGCTCGGTGATCTCGCGCAGGACGGCGACGATCTCGTGGCCGTCCGGCTCGCCGGACGCAGCCGACATGTCGACCTGGTCGACCGGGCGGCAGCGCATCTCGACCCAGATGAACTGCGAAACATGCCGCACCGCTGCGCTGGCGGAAGCGCGGCGCACGCGAAATTCGAGCGAGCGCGCGGCTCCGCGTGCGGCCGCATCGGCCAGCGCCGTGAGGTAGGCGGGGCGATCGGCGACGTGAACGCGATCGAACAGGCCGTGGCCCATAAGTTCACGCGGCGGAACTCCGAACAGGGACTCGGCGGCCGGGGACACGAACAGCACCGCGCCGTTGCGGCCGTGCCGCGTGATGGCATCGGTCATGTTGCGTGCCAGCAGGTGATAGCGCGTTTCGCCGCTCACGATGAGCCGCGAGCCAGTGCGCGCGAACGCAACGGCGCGCAGCGCGACGGCCGTGGCGTACAGCGCCGCCAACGCAACCGCAAGGCTGGCCAGCAGGGAACGGTCGAGCACCGGGGCGCGCGACGGTGGCAAGATGTCGAGCTCGCCGCCGACCGCCAGCAGGAGGATGGCGCCGAGCGCAAGCACGGCGGAGGCGAGCACGGTGCGGCGCGAGGCCGACAGCGCCGCTTCAAGCGGCACCATCGCCAGCCACACCACGGCAAACGATCCGATGCCCCCGGTGCGCGCCGCGATGACCGAGATGAGGAACGTCAGCGCCAGCGCCGCCAGCACGTGCGCCATCTCGTAGCGCCCGCTGGACGACAGGAAATAGGCGTTGAAGATCGGCAGCAGCATCCAGCCGAAGACGAAGGCCTCGAGCCAGCCGGGAACGCCGTTGAACACCAGGTAGACCGGGAACGCCGCCAGCGCCGTGAGGCCGAGAAGAATGCGCGAGCCGATGAACGCGCGATGCCGATCGCCCGTCAGCGTGTCGTGTCGCGCCGACGGATGCACCAATGCATCGATGTAGTCGCGAAACGGTGCGAGAATGTTCACGACATTATGCACGTCCGCACCCGCCAGACGCGCTCCCCTGTGTCCGTCACGATGGTGTCAAAGGCGCCTTAGCGTTCGCTTAAGGCGCATGGCAGAGCGCACCGGGATAACGAACGCAAAGGCAATCCGAACGACACACAACGGCGAATTCGGCCAGCATGGTGAACGATCCGTTGCCACCGCATCGGCCGCCCGAGCCGTTAAAAAAGTGCTGCAGTTTTCGCAAACATTTTCGGCAAATTTGTTTCAAATCTGGACAAAAATCGCTTCCGGCCGAGAACGTCGCATTCAGCCGCGTTTGCTAGCGTGATCGCGGGTGCGGCAAAATAACAATCGCCGCAAGACAGGGACAGGCTCATGCGATTCTTGATCAAAGTGGCATTCTGGCTGGCGATCGTCGCCATTCTGTTGCCGGGCGGCGACAAGCATGCGACCGCGCCGGCGCCCGAGGTCAGCCCCACGGAAGCCGTTTCGGCAGCGGGCGCCGCGATGTCCGACATGGGCCGGTTCTGCGCGCGTCAGCCGGATGCCTGTGCGGTGGGCTCGCAGGCCGCCGCCGCGTTCGGGCAGAAGGCGCAGGCCGGCGCCAAGAAGCTGTACGAGCTTCTCAACGACCGGCCGGGGCCGAACGAGACCGGATCGGTCGGCAAGCCGGCCGGCCGCCCCGCCGGCGCCGCCCAGCCTTCGCAGCACACGCTGACGCCCGCCGACCTCAACCCGGCCTGGCGCGGACCGGAGCCGCGCAAGGATCCGAAGCGCCCGGCCTGATCCGCCTGGGCCGCGGCTTGGGCGGGCAACTCCGTCTGCCAGGCCTTGGCGAGCGCGGCTCTCCTTTTCTTTTCGCGTCCCGCCTGGGCTATATCTGATCACCCGTAATACTTATATGCATGCGCAATACTTATATGCATGCGCATCGGGCGATCCGGACACCATGACGATCGACGAAATCATCGAGAACTTTGCGCTCCTGGACGACTGGGACGACCGCTACCGCTACCTGATCGAGCTCGGCCGCGGCCTGGTGCCGTTGCCCGAAGCGGCGCGGACCCAGGCGAACAAGGTCCAGGGCTGCGCCAGCCAGGTCTGGCTCGCCAGCGCGGTCAAGCCGGACGGCGCGGCCGGCCCGATCCTCGAGCTCGTTGGCGACAGCGACGCGCATATCGTGCGCGGCCTGATCGCGGTCCTGCTGGCGCTCTATGGCGGCAAGCCGGCCCGGGAGATCCTGTCCACCGACGCCGTTGCGTTGTTCGATCGTCTGGGCCTGCGCGAGCACCTGACGCCGCAACGGTCCAACGGCTTCCGCTCCATGGTGGAGCGTATCCGCGCCGATGCGCGGGCCGCATTGGCCCCGGCGGCGTAAGGCCCCCGCGAAGGCGCGGACGCCTCAACACCTTCAGCCAATACTGCAACGACGGCGACTATGGGTTCCCGCTTGCGCGGGAACGACCCCGCCGCGATGGCTCGCGCTTACTTCCGCCGGCGGCGCTGCTGACCCAGCCCCATCTGTTTGGCGAGCTGCGAGCGGGCCGCCGCGTAATTGGGCGCCACCATGGGATAATCCGCCGGAAGACTCCATTTGTCGCGGTATTGCTCCGGCGTCATGTTGTATTGCGTACGCAAGTGGCGCTTCAACGACTTGAACTTCTTTCCGTCCTCAAGGCAGACGATGTAATCCGGGGTGACCGATTTCTTCACCGATACCGCCGGCTTCAGCGGCTCCGGCTGCGTATCACTGTGGCCGCCGGAAATCCGCATGAGGGCGGTATGAACTTGATTGATCAGGCCCGGCATATCGGCTGCCGGGACCGGGTTGTTGCTCACATAGGCGGAGACGATTTCTGCTGTCAGTTCGATGAAATTGCTGCTTGCCATATTTTCACTCATCGCCAACGTGTTCCTGCCGACATTTGATCTTGTGTACCAGCCTCACAAGCCAATGAGTACTGGGACCTTAGAGAAAGTCGCTCCCGTGCGGACACTTTTTGTTTGGCCGACGAATCGAAAGACGTGAACTTCCTGACATTATTAGTATTATTTTACGGCAGACGCAAGATGAAAGAAGCACTTCGACAAAGATTTGGGCGGCTCTATTCTAAACTTCTGCTCGTTACAGCAACCGCCAAGAATTCGCTGGAAAACCTTGTTTGCGGCCACTTGAGAAATTGCTGCGTCATCACGGCGCGCCCGCTTGTGTCGGCCGGCGCCCTGCCCTAGTTGGCCCGATGCTCGAACGCGTCAAAAATCTTCCCGCTCCGCCCGCCGCGGAACGCCGGCCGGCCAGGTCCAGCTGGCACGGCACCATCCTGACCGACGATTTCGCCTGGCTGCGCGCGGCCAACTGGCAGGAGGTGATGCGCGATCCGGGCAAGCTCGATCCGGCCATTCGCGCCCACCTCGAAGCGGAAAACCAGTATGCCGACCAGGCGCTGGCCGACACCGAGGCGCTGCAGGCCACGCTGTTCGCCGAGATGAAGGGCCGCATCAAGGAGGACGACAGCAGCGTCCCGGCGACCGACGGCGCCTATGCCTATTACCTGCGCTACCGCGAGGGCGGGCAACATCCGGTGATCTGCCGCCGCCCACGCGCCGGCGGCGACGAGCACGTCCTGCTCGACGGCGACGAACTGGCGCACGGCAAGGCCTATTTCCACCTCGGGTCCACGCAGCATGCGCCCGATCACCACCTGCTGGCCTGGGCGTCCGACGATGCCGGCGCGGAGTTCTACACGGTGCATGTGCGCGATCTCGCTACCGGCGCCGATCTCGCCGACATCGTGCCCGATGCCACCGGCGCGGTGGTGTGGACCAACGATGCCACAGCCTTCTACTACGTGCGGCTCGACCGCAATCACCGGCCGTCGCGCGTGTTCCGCCATCGCCTCGGCACGCCGGTCGAGGACGACGTCCTCGTCTACGAGGAAAGCGCGCCCGGATACTTCGTGTCGGTCGGCGAGACGCAGTCGCGCCGGTTTGGCGAAATCTCGATCCACGACCACGAGACCTCGGAATCCTGGCTCATCGATCTCGCCGATCCCGATGCGGCGCCAAGGCTTGTCGCCGCGCGCGAGACCTCGATCAAGTACGAGGTCGAGCACCATCCCGCTCTGTTCGGTCAGGAGGCGCTGGTGCTGCGCACCAATGCGGACGGCGCCGAGGATTTCAAGATCGCATGGACGCCGCTGGCGGCGATGGGACGCGCCAGCTGGCGCGATCTCGTTGCGCATCGCCCCGGCGTCTATGTGCTGTCGTTCGTGCTGCTCGCCGACTGGCTGATCCGCCTCGAGCGCGAGGACGGGCTGCCGCGCATCGTGGTCAGGCATCTCACCGCAAGCGATGAGCACACGGTCGCGTTCGATGAAGAAGCCTACGCGCTCGGCATCGACGGCGGCTACGAGTTCGCCACCAATGTCCTGCGCTTCACTTACTCGTCGATGACGACGCCGAGCGAGGTCTGGGATTACAATCTCGCGACGCGCAGCCGGACCTTGCGCAAGCGCCAGGAGATTCCCTCGGGCCACGATCCGTCAGCTTATGTGACGCGTCGCCTGCAGGCGCCGGCGAAAGACGGCGAGACGGTGCCGATCTCGCTGCTCTACCGCAAGGGTTTCGTGCGCGACGGCGAGGCGCCGTGCCTGCTCTACGGCTACGGCGCCTACGGCATCTCGATGCCGGCGGCGTTCAACACCAACCGCCTGTCGCTCGTCGACCGCGGATTTGTCTTCGCCATCGCGCATGTGCGCGGCGGCACCGAGAAGGGATGGCGCTGGTATCGCGAAGGCAAGCTCGCCAAGAAGCTCAATACCTTCACGGACTTCATCAGCGCGGCGGAGCACCTCGTGGCCGAGCGGTGGACGCAGCCCGCGCGCATCGCCGCCCATGGCGGCTCGGCCGGCGGCATGCTCATGGGGGCGGTCGCCAACATGCGGCCGGATGCATTCGGCGCCATTATCGCCGAGGTCCCGTTCGTCGACGTGCTCAACACAATGCTGGACGACACGCTGCCGCTGACGCCGCCGGAATGGCCGGAATGGGGCAACCCGATCGTCGACCCCGACGCCTTCCGGATGATCGCAAGCTACTCGCCGTACGAGAACGTGCGCCACCAAAACTATCCCGACATGCTGGTGCTCGCCGGCCTGTCGGATCCGCGCGTCACCTATTGGGAGCCCGCCAAGTGGGTGGCGCGGCTGCGTCAATACAAGACCAACGGCGCAGTGCTGGCGTTCCGCACCAACATGGACGCCGGCCACGCCGGCGCCGCCGGCCGCTTCGATCGGCTGAAGGAAGTGGCGCTCGCCTATGCGTTCGCCATCAAGATGATGGGCAAAGCGAACGGGAACTCGTGAGTAGCGAGCAGTGAGCAGTGATTTTGTGAGGGAGGCTCTTCCTTACTGACTACTCACTATTCGCTAGTAACCACTCACCGCTTGCTGTTTCACGATTCGCGTGACGCCAGATAGGCGCGCAGCTCGTCGATCGAGGCGAATTTCACCGTCCCTTCCGCCACCTCGGCCTCGATCGATCCGTCGGTATAGAGCGTATAGGCCATGCCGTCGATCACGCCAGATTTGAAGATCTGCGCCTGCGGCGTGGCCGCGGCCGGCTCGACGTGGTCGCGGTCGGCGCGCGGCGTCTCGATCACGGCGGTCGCGACGGCGGAGTAGGCGTCGGGCGCCGGCGCACGCCGCCAGAACCCCTCAAAGGCGCGCCGCGGCAGCGGCGCCGTGGGAGGTGAGGGCTGCGCCGGCGGCTCCTCGACCACTGCCGCCGCGACCGGTATCGCGACAGCCGCGGGCTGCCGGTCTTCGGGCCTGACCGATGGCACCTCGGGCGCTGCCGCGGCCGGACGCTCGCCTGTTTCGAAGCGTGGCTCCGGCGGCAGCACCGGCGCGGGCACTGCCACGGCGGGCGCCGCCGAGGCCGCCGCGCCGACGACCGGCTCGGGACCGAGCGCGCGCGGCACCGGCCGCGGTTCGAGCAACTGCGCGATCCGGCGCAGCTGGCGGATGGCTGACGCCAAGCCGATCAGCCCCAGGCTGCCGACGAGCGCAATCGTTCCCACCATCAGCAGCGTGTCGCCGGCGCCGAGCCCATCGCGGCGAACGCCGAAGCCGATCAGCACGATGCCGGCGAGGCTGATCACCAGCCCGAGCGCCAATAGGATGACGTGCATGCCGGGTACCTGCCCTCCGCAAGCGCGCGATCCTCCCCAGGCGAAATCTTGACGCGCTCACGCCGTGCTCGCAAGCAGGGCTACGGGCGGGTTCCCGACTTTTGCGACGCCGGCGAGCGTTGCACCGGTAGCGGGGGAGGCCTATGAAGAGCCCCTGAAGATGCCCCTTCATGCGGCCGTTGACCTGTCGCTGGCAGCCGGCCACTGACCCGTCGATTGCCCGTTGTCAGAGCTTCAAGGAGGACGCCGATGTCGTTCACGCTGCCCGACCTTCCCTATTCGCATGATGCGCTGGCGCCGCACATGTCGCGCGAAACGCTCGAATACCATCACGACAAGCATCACCAGGCTTACGTGACCGCCGGGAACAACCTGCTCAAGGGCACGGAATGGGAGGGCAAGTCGCTCGAGGAAATCGTCAAAGGCTCGTTCGGCAAGAATGCCGGCCTGTTCAACAATGCCGGCCAGCATTACAACCATACCCACTTCTGGAAGTGGATGAAGCCGGGCGGCGGCGGCGACAAGATCCCGGGCGATCTCCAGAAGAAGATCACGTCGGATCTCGGCGGGGTGGCCAAGATGAAGGAGGACTTCGTCCAGGCCGGCGTCACCCAGTTCGGCTCCGGGTGGGCGTGGATCGCCGTCAAGGACGGCAAGCTCACCATCATGAAGACGCCGAACGGCGAGAACCCGTTGGTGCACGGCGGCAAGCCGATCCTCGGCTGCGACGTGTGGGAGCATTCCTACTACATCGACTACCGCA
>Ga0209466_1000138_pt1 | contig 16402 bp, 15 predicted proteins | sample PanSoiPlo30MoBio_FD_188323 | JGI IMG/M metagenome (GOLD analysis project Ga0209466, IMG submission 188323) | Tropical forest soil microbial communities from Panama analyzed to predict greenhouse gas emissions - Panama Soil Plot 30 MoBio (SPAdes)... | ecosystem: Environmental > Terrestrial > Soil...
GCGGAACTCGCTCGGCGTCATGCCGAGCAGATCGGACGACGCCGCATAGAAACGGCCGCTGGAGTTGAAGCCGGCACCATAGATCGCCGCGGTCACGCTGCCGCGGCTGGCGAGTGCATCGCGCACGCGCCGCCCGCGATGGGCGCCGGCATAGGCCTTGGGCGTGACACCGGTCGTGGCCTTGAACAGGCGGTGGAAATGGAAGCGGCTCAGGCCGGCCGCCTTGGCCAGCGTCGCGAGGCTGGGGTGCTCTTCCGCCTCCTCGATCATGCGGCACGCCTGCGCCACCGCTGCCGCCTGCCGCGCATCGGGCGCAAGCTCGTTCGGCCGGCAGCGCTTGCACGCGCGAAAGCCGGCGCGCTCGGCTTCGGCACAGGAGGCGTGGAATTGCACGTTCTCGCGGCGCGGCAGCCGCCCCGCGCACGACGGCCGGCAATACACGCCGGTCGTCCGCACAGCATAGTAGAACACGCCGTCGGCGGAACGGTCGCGTCGCTGCACGGCCTGCCAGCGCGCATCGTCGTCGCGGACCGGCCGGAATCGCGGCTGGTTTGCGCTCATCGTCGAGGACACCATCTCTTTGCTCCATCGGGTTGCGGACGGATCCTGCTTCCGTCTCGTCACGGACAATCTAGGGCGCGCTGCGGCGCAAGCACTCCGCTCCTTGCTGTCAAATCCAGGATGGCTGCGCCACCCGAAACCTGCCCGCCCCTCCGGCATTTCGCCGCCGCGCGAAGCCGGCGCACATTCCACCGCAACAACCGGAGTGTGGCGCGTGTCATCGGTCCCCAAGTCATCCGCGGGGACGAAAGGGATGCAACGCGGAGCGCAACAATGATCACGTCGCATGACGGAATGCTGCTGGGCCATCAGGCGGAAAACCACGCACGCCGGCCGCCCGCTGCCTTGCCGCAACATAGAACGGCCGATCCGGCCATTCTCTACTTCGGAACGCCGGTGGTGCTGATCAGCAGCGTCAACGAGGACGGCTCGTACAACCTGGCGCCGATGTCCTCAGCCTGGTGGCTCGGCCGACATTGCATGCTCGGGCTCGCCGCGGTCTCGCAGACCCCGCAGAACCTGATCCGCACGCGCGAATGCGTTCTCAACCTGCCATCAGACACGATGGTGGCGGGGGTGAACCGCCTGGCGCGCACGACCGGCTCGGATCCGGTGCCGGAAATCAAAGTGCGGCGCGGCTATCGTCACGTGCGCGACAAGTTCGGTCTCGCAGGGCTCACGCCGATCCCGTCCAAGGCCGTGGCGGCACCGCGCGTCCAGGAATGCCCGGTGCAGCTCGAGGCCAGGGTCGAGTCGGTGCATCCGCTGGCCGAGCACGATCCGCGCCAGCGCGGACGCGCGCTGGCGATCGACGTCAGGATCGTGCGCGTGCATCTGGCGGGATCAATCCTGATGGACGGCGATCCCGACCGGATCGATCCCGACAAATGGCGGCCGCTCATCATGAGCTTTCAGCAATTCTACGGCCTTGCGCCGGACCGGCTGCATTCTTCGGAGCTGGCAAAAATCCCGGAATCGGCATACCGGCTCTGATGGCGAGGAGACGGATGCAACTGCATTCGCCGCGGAGCTGCTATTTGCCCTGGCGCGCGCCCGTTGACGAGCCCGCGCGCCGCCGCGCATCATGGTGTCCCGCCGAAAACCCTCGCCACAGATCAGGATTCCATGTCCCCGCTCAACGCCGACGAAGAAGCCGCCTCGCTGCGCAGCATGGCGGGCGCGCCCGTTTTCATGAACCTGCACGAGATCGTCGCCAAGGCCCGGCAGAATCTCAGTCAGAACGATTGGGACTACATCGTCGGCGGCACCGAAAGCGAGACGACCTTGCGGCGCAATCGGCTCGCCCTCGACACGGTCGCGTTCCGGCCCCGCGTGCTGCGCGACGTCAGCGCCGTCGACGCATCGACCACGGCATTCGGACGCAAGCTGCGGCTGCCCGTCCTGCTGGCGCCGGTTGGCTCGCTCGAAAGCTTTCACACGGCAGGCGCGGAATCCGTCGTGCGGGCCGCGCGCGAATTCGGCGTCGTCCACATGCTGAGCTCGGCCTGCGAGCCGGGGCTCGAGGACGTCGCCAAGGCGGCGGCTGAGGCCGTGCGCATCTACCAGCTTTATGTGCGCGGGGACGCCGCCTTCGTGGACGACCACGTCGAGCGCGCCATCGCCAACGGCTATGCGGCGTTCTGCCTGACAGTCGACACCGCTCACTATAGCCGGCGCGAGCGCGACGTCGCCAAACGCTTCGTCACGCTGGGCCGACGGCGGGCCACCGGCCGAACATTCCAGGCAGCGCTCGACTGGCACACGGTCAAACGCATCAAGAGCAAGTTCGACATTCCGCTCGCCCTCAAGGGCATCGGCACGGCGGAAGACGCCCGCATCGCGGTCGAGCACGGGGTCGAGTGGATCTATGTGTCCAATCACGGCGGCCGCCAGCTCGATCACGGCCGCGGCTCCATGGATGTGCTCCCCGAGATCGTCGAGGCGGCCGGCGGCCACGCGAAAATCATCGTGGACGGCGCCTTCTGCCGCGGCACCGACATCGTGAAGGCGATCGCGGCCGGCGCCCACCTGATCGGGCTCGGGCGCATGCAGTGCTACGGGCTGGCGGCCGGCGGCCAAGCCGGCGTGGTGCGCATGCTGGAGCTGATGGAGGACGAGGTGCAGCGCTGTCTTGGCCTGCTCGGCGTCACGAATCTCGGCGAGCTCGACCGCAACTACCTGCACCCGGCACCGGCGACCACGCCGCCGCACGTGCTCAGCGCGTTTCCGCTGCTGCGGATCGAGGACTATCGGTACTGATGCAAATCAGACCGCAAACTCGTTTGCCTTGTCGGTGGCGGCCTGCCCGTTTCCGGGTCGCCACGACATGGCTCGCGGCCGCGCTCCCTCCCGTATTTCACAGCAACAGATTGCATGAACGCAGCGGCGACCCGCGTCATCTAATGAAGCGACTGCCCATTGGCGCTGACATGTCCGCTTCTGTGGTAGATTGCGGACCACGCCTTTCTGCTGCCTCTGACGGATGCGGACAGCCATGACTCTCTCGAACAAACAGCAGACGCAGATCAAGCATTTGCTGATCGAGAACCCCGAGATCACCGTCGAGGAAATCAAGGCCAAGCTCGGGCGGGATGGCGCCGCACTCACCTCGGCCTCGATCGCCGAGTTGCGCGCCGACGTGCAGCACTGCCGGCGCCTGCTCGAGGAGGAAGGGTTGATGTCGCCGGCCAAGAAACCGCCGGGCCGTACCGGATCAGTGGACGGGAAGCAATCGCCCGAAGCGAAGGGTGCCAACGCGCAATCCATCGCCCGACCTCGCTCGACTGGACTGCAGGCGCGGATCAAGAACTTGCTCAACGAGAACCCGGACATCAGCGTGGACCAGATCAGGGCCCAGCTCGGGCGCGACGGCGCTTTCGTTTCGCCGGAATCGATCGCCGAGCTGCGTGCCGACGTCATGCACTGCCGACGCCTGCTCAAGGAGCAAGGCCTACTGCCGCCCGTCAAGAAATGAGCGGCGGCCGGCGCGCGGCAGCGCGCAAGGCCCTGGCTTGCCAGCGGGCTTCCGTCTCAGAAGCGGTTTTTGGGTCGGCGTCAGCGGTTGCCGACGACCGCCAGGCGTGGCGCCGGCGCACCCACGGCGGCCAGCGCCGGCCGCGCCGCCTTGCTGCCCGCCGCATTCGGGGCGTAGACGCCGCGCTGGTCGGTCAGCGGCTTGAACGAGTCGGTCAACCCGACCACGGTCTCGGCCGCCCCCAGCACCAGATAGCCGTCCGGCTGCAGCACCTTGGCGAGGCGGTCGAACACGTCGATCTTGGTGTCCTGGTCGAAATAGATCAGCACGTTGCGGCAGAAGATGATGTCGAAGTGGCCGAGATGCGTGAAGTTGTGCAGCAGGTTGAGCGGCTTGTACTGGACCATGGCGCGCAGTTCGGGCGCGATCTGCCAGCTCTCGCCGACCTGGCTGAAGTACTTGACCAGCATCTGAATCGGCAGGCCGCGCTGCACCTCGAACTGGCTGTAGATTCCCGCCTTGGCCTTCTCCAGCACCTCGGTCGACAGGTCGGTGCCGATGATCTCGATGCGCCAGCCGGCGACCTGATGCGCCATCTCCTTGAGGCACATGGCGAGCGTATAGGGCTCCTGGCCGGTGGACGCCGCCGCGCACCAGATGCGGATCTGGCGTTGGGCGGCGCGCGCCGCCAGCAGCGCCGGCATGATCTGGCCGCGGAAATGATCGAACGGGATCTTGTCGCGAAAGAAGAACGATTCGTTGGTCGTCATCGCCTCGACGACCTCGACGATCAGCGCCTCGGCGCCGGGCGCCTTGAGCTTCTGCACCAGCCCGCCGAGCCCCTCCACGCCGGCGCGGCGCGCGACCGGCAACAACCGGCTCTCCACCAGATACTGCTTGTCGGCCGACAGGGTCAGGCCCGAGCGCTCCTTCAGCAGTTTCCGCAGGTAATCGTAGTCGAGCGGTGTCACACCCGGTCTCCCTGAAACAGACGGACGACCTTGGGAGCGATCTGATCGATCGGCAGCACGGCCGAGCACACGCCCGCATTGGCGGCGGATCCCGGCATGCCCCACACGACGCTCGTCGCCTCGTCCTGGGCGATGACGCTGCCGCCGTGCGCGACGATGTCGGCGGCGCCATGCGTTCCGTCGTGACCCATTCCGGTCAGGATGACGCTGAGGATGGCGTTGTTCCAAATCTCGACAGCCGATTGAAACAGCGGGTCGACCGCGGGCTTGCAGAAATTGACGGGCGGGCCGTCGTCAAGGGCGATGAACGGATGCGGCTGGCGGCGGATCACCCGCATGTGCCGGCCGCCGGGCGCGATATAGATCTTCCCCGGCACCACCGGCTCGCCGTCGACGGCCTCGTGCGCCGGACGCCCGCTGGCGCGCGCGAGGTGCTCGGCGAGAATCGTCGTGAAGGTCGGCGGCATGTGCTGGATGATCAGCACCGGGGCGCGATCGATGACCGGCGCGAGATGCGGCATGATCCCCGTCAGCGCCTGGGGACCGCCGGTGGACGAGCCGATCAGCAGCACCCGCGGCGTCACCGTCGAGAACGGCCGCAGCCGGAGCGAGGTGTGGACGATCGGGATCGGGCCGATGACGGCGGCGGCATCGCTGATGGTCCGCGGCTCGATGCCGGCGGCGCGGGCGGCCGGCTCGGCCACCGGCCGGCGCGCGGCGTCCGCGCTGCGGCGGCGGCGCCCGCCGAGCTGGCGGATTTTTTCGATCAGGTCGCGGCGAAAGCTGGCCGAGGTCGTGACCTCGCGGTTGGTCTCGGGCTTCGGGATGTAGTCGGCGGCCCCGTAGGACAGCGCCTTGAGGCTCACCTCGGCGTTGCGGCGCGTCAGCGTCGACGCCATGATGACGACGAGGTCGCGCTTCTTCTCCAGGAGCAGCGGCAGCGCCGACAGCCCGTCGAGATCGGGCATCTCCACGTCGAGGATGACGACGTCGGGATTGGTGCGCTCGAGCTGATCGACCGCCTGGCGGCCGGTGCGCAGGGACGCGACGACCTGCATCCCTGGCTCTTCATCGATCCAGCGCGAGACGAGTCCGCGCACCACCACGGCGTCATCGACCACCATGACGCGGATCGGGGCCTGCCCGGAAGCGGACGCGGCGGGCGCAATGGTGGCGGCGAGACTCATGGGGCACGCAACTCTGCACAAACGCGACTGGCGGGCGCGGCACTTGAACCGCGGCGGGGCTCAGATCAGGCCCACTTCCTGGAACTTGGCTTCGACGATCTCCTTGTCGAACGGCTTCATGATGTATTCGTTGGCACCGGCATGCAGCGCACGCGCGATGTGCACGACGTCGGTCTCGGTCGTGCAGAATACGACCTTGGGCTTGTCGCCGCCCGGCATGCGCCGCAGCGCCTTGAGGAATTCGTAGCCGTCCATGACCGGCATGTTCCAGTCGAGCAGCACGGCGTCCGGCATGTCGCGTTTGCACGCGTCCAGCGCCTGCTGCCCATCCTCGGCCTCGGTGATGCCGAAGCTGAGGCCTTCGAGGATGCGCCGCGCCACCTTGCGGATGACGCTGGAGTCGTCAACGACCAGGCAAGTTTTCATCGTGGCCTTACTCCCCACCCATGCACCAACGTGCACGTTTTCACTTTACGTTTCCTCACGCGGCCAGGGCATCGCTGCCCATTTCAAGGACGCGGTCGACGTCGAGAATCACCATCAGCTGTCCTTCGAGGCGATGCACGCCGCCGGACACCCGCTTGAGATGCTGGTCGAGATTCACGGGATTGGGCTCGCGCGTCCCGTCGGCCAGCTTGAGCACTTCGCCTACCGTATCGATCAGGAGCCCGTAGGACTCGCCCTTGAGCTCGATGCCGACGGCCATCGGCGGGCGGCCGTCCGCACGCGGCGGCAGCCCGAGCCGGCGCCGCATGTCGATGGCGGTGACGATGCGGCCACGCAGGTTGAGCACGCCGGCGATCTCCGGCGAGGACAGCGGTACGCGCGTCAGCCGGTCCGGCATGAACACGTCCTGCACGCGCGAGATCGGCAGGCCGAACAGCTGGTCCCCGATCATCACGGTGACGTATTCCGTGACGTGCTCGTTGAAGGTCTCATTGCTCATGGTCATGTCCGCTGTGCTCACGCCGCCTGATTGAATTCGATGGTCGAGTCCTTGAGCGCAGCGATGAGCCCCTGGCGATCGAACTTGGCGACAAAGTCATGGAAGCCCGCCTGGCGACCGCGCTCGACCGCGGCCGGCGACGTAATCGACGACAGCGCGATGATCGGGATTCCGGCGCTGCGCGGATCGCCGCGGAGCGCCTCGGCGAGATCGAAGCCGTTCATGCCGGGCATCTCGATGTCGGACACGATCATGTCGAAGCGGTGGCCCTTCTTGATCAGCGCGAGCGCGTCCTCGGCGCCCGAAACGGCGGTGACGTCGTAGCCGGCCGCCCTGAGCACCGGGCCCAGCATGTTGCGGAAGAACGCCGAGTCGTCGACGAACAGCAGCGTCCGCGTCAGCGCCTCGTTGCGCATCTCGTTGCGGCGGAACCAGTCCTCGAACGCCAGCGGCAGGAAGTGGCTGACGTCGATGATCTCCGTCGCATGGCCCTTGATCACCGCCGAGCCGAGAATGCCGGGCACCTCGCTGGCGACCTGGATGTCGAGCTTGTCCTCGACGATGTCGACGATCTCGTCGACCACCAGGCCCATCGAGCGGCCGGCATCCGAGAACACCAGCAGGGGCTGCGCGCCCTCGGTGCGCACGCCGACCTCGGAATTGACGCAGACCAGCGGCATGAGCTGGCCGCGGTACTGCACCAGGTGACGGCCGTTGGAGAACTCGATCTTCTTGCAGTCGATCTCCTCGAGGCGGGTGACCAGCGACAGTGGCACCGCCTTCGGCTCGGGTGAGCCGGCGCGGAACACCAGCAGCGAAACGGTCTTGTCGAGCGCGGAATTGCGCTGCGCGTCGGCTTCCTCCTCCTCGGAGGCCGAGCCGGTGGTGCCCACCGCCTGGGCGATGCCGTTGGGGTCGATGATCATGATCACCGAGCCGTCGCCCAGGATGGTGTTGCCGGAGAACATGGTGATGTGACGCAGCTTGGTCGACATCGGCTTGACCACGATTTCTTCCGTGTGGAACACGCCGTCGACGACAATGCCGAAGGTCTGGTTGCCGACCTGGGTCACCACGATGAAGCCCGCTTCCGCGTCGGTCGGCGAGCCGGCGTCGGTGCCGAGCAGCTTCTTGAGGTGGATGAGCGGCAGCAGCTTGTTGCGCAGGCGCAGGACCGGTGTGTCCTTGATGCGCTCGATACGGTTCTCGGAATTGCTCTGCGCCCGCACCAGCTCGATGACCGAGAGCTGCGGGATGGCGAAGCGGTCGCCGGCCGACTCGACGATCAGCGCCGACACGATGGCGAGCGTCAGCGGGATCTTGATGGTGAAACACGATCCCTCGCCGAACACCGACTTGACGTCGACGGTGCCGCCGATCTGGTCGATGTTGGTCTTGACGACGTCCATGCCGACGCCGCGTCCCGACACGCTGGTCACGGCGGTGGCGGTAGAGAAGCCGGGCGCGAAGATGAACTTGTGGATCTGCGCCTCGGTCATCTTCTCGGCATCAAACTCGTTGGTGAGCCCGTGGGCGATTGCCTTCGCCTTGATGCGCTCGGTGTTGAGGCCGCGGCCGTCGTCGGAAATCTCGATGATGATGTGGCCGCCCTCGTGATAGGCGGAAAGCCGGATCGTGCCCTTCTCGGGCTTGGAGTGAGCGCGCCGCTCCTCCGGCGTCTCGAGGCCGTGATCGGCGGAATTGCGGACCATGTGGGTCAGCGGATCCTTGATCAGGTCGAGCACCTGGCGGTCGAGCTCGGTGTCGGCGCCGTGCATCTCGAGCTCGATGTCCTTGCCGAGCTCGGTGGCGAGGTCGCGCACGATGCGCGGCAGCTTCTGCCAGGCATTGCCGATCGGCTGCATGCGCGTCTTCATGACGCCTTCCTGCAGCTCGGCGGTGACGTTGGAGAGGCGCTGCAGCGGCACCTTGAACTCGGAATCTTCGTGACGACGCACGATCTCCAGGAGCTGATTGCGGGTGAGCACCAGCTCGGACACCATCGTCATCAGGTTCTCGAGCGTCTCGACGTTGACGCGGATCGACTGCGACGCGACCTTGCTGTCGATCTTGTCGGGATCTTCCTTCTCGATGACCGGCTTGCGCTCGGCCTTGGCGGCCTTGGCGGCGCCCTTCTTGCCCGGCGCGAGGTCGGGACCTTCGGTTTCACGGAAGGCGCGCTCGAGTTCGTCGAGCGAGACCTCGCCAGGACGCAAGGGACGCTCGAGCGTTTGCTGCACCAGCGTTCCGACCGTCTGCCTGGGCTCGGCCAGCGCCACCGGCTTGGCCTCGGGACCCGTGGCCTCCATAGCCATACGCTCCAACTCACTGATCAGATCGGTATCGGCGCCTTCCGGCTCCTGCTGGGTCTGTTCCAGCTCGTGCAGGACCTGCTTGAGGCGATCGATGGTGGACAGGACGAGCGTGACCGCTTCGCCGGTCACCGCGGTGCCGTCGCGAAACTTGCCCATGAGTGTCTCAGCCGCGTGCGCGAGCGCTTCCAGGCGCGGCAGACCAAGAAACCCGCAAGTGCCTTTGATCGTGTGAACAAGGCGAAAGATGTTGTCGAGGATCTTGGCGTTGTTGGGATCCTGCTCGAAACGAACCAACTCGACGTCGACCAGGTCGAGGCTCTCGTTCGTCTCGGTGAGGAACTCCCTCAGGAGATCGTCCATGGAAACAGGGCCTTTATCGCGGGCATGGCTCAAGCAGCCGCGCCTTTCGGGAGCGGGCCCAGTGTGTTTCGAAAGGGTTTAATTTTGGTTTGCGCGACAACGGCGCGATTGCGTTTCCATGCACTTTCCGGCGACCGCCGCGACGGACCGCGCACAGCCGCATGATCTTCGCCGCGCCGGCGGCGGCGAATTAGCGATTTGTTAACGGCTGAAGCGGAAGGAATCGGCCTTTTGACCGTAGTAATACATACGCGCCGGCCGCGCCGGGCCGGTTCCCGCGCCGTATTGCCGGGCAGCCGGCGATCAGCCCGTCGCCGGGGCGGCCGTCAACAGGATACCGTCGCCGTTGGCCGCCATGGCCACGTTGAGCCCGCAGGCGCGGGCCAGCATGCCGGCGAACAAGGGCTGTATCCCATGGGCATCGACCGGATGGTCGGCGGTCTCGCCGGAAAGCAGCCCGGGCACCGCCTGGGGAATACGGGCATTGAGCCCGGACGCCCTCACCTTGAACCCCATCGCCTCCCCGTCGCCGAGCGGGTCGACCGTCATGGTGCCGCCGCGCGGGATGGTCTGCCCGCCGAGCAGCAGCAGGTTGAGCAGGAGCTTGACCCGGTTCTTCGGCAACAGGAGGCGCGGCAGGTTCCAGGCGAGCTTGGTCTTGTCATCCTCAAGAAAACCGCGGGCCACCGATTCGGCATCGCCGAGATCGATCTGCGCCCCGGCTGAGCCGGCGGCGCCGAACGCCAGGCGGCAGAACTGCAGCCGGGCCGAGGCCTGCCGCGCGCTCTTCTTGATAAGATCGAGGGCGAAAGTCTTGGTCGATTCGTCGTTGTCGTCCTCGAGCACCTCCAGCCCGTTGACGATCGCGCCGACCGGGCTGATGAGGTCGTGGCACACCCGCGAGCACAACAACGCCGCGAGGTCGAGGGAATCGGGCACAGCGGGGCCGGACATGAGCAAACTCTCCGGGCAGTCAGGGGTTATGGGCTGAATGGCCGCGAATCGGCTTCGCCTGCGGCTTACGGCCTGTGATACACGCGGTCGAACCGGCAAGGCAAGGAAACATGCCGTCAGTATATTCCCTGGCCGACGATGGCCGGCTGCTCGACCAGCTGACCATGCTGGCGGCGCGTGCCGCGGCCGCCATCATGGCCATCGCGCCGGCGGCGCTCGACCAGCGCCTGAAAGCGGACCAGTCTCCGGTCACGGCCGCCGACGAGGCCGGCGAGGCCGTGATCCTGGAGGGACTGGAGCGTCTGCTGCCGGGCGTGCCGGTGGTATCGGAAGAAGGCACGATGCGTCCGTCAGCGCTGCCGTCCTGTTTCGTGCTGGTCGACGCGCTCGACGGCACGCGGGAGTTCTTGGCCGGCAGGCCGGAATTCACCGTGAACATCGCGCTGGTCGCCGATGGCAGCCCGGTGATGGGCGTGGTCGCCGGCCCGGCGCTGCAACGCGTGTGGCGCGGCATCGTCGGGCACGGCGCCGAGCGGCTTGTCCTGGCCGCCGGCGAGCCGGCCGACCCGACCGCCATCCACACCCGCAAGGCGCCGGCGCAGGGGCTGGTCGCCGCCGTGAGCCGGTCGCACGGCGATGCGCGGACGGCAGCCCTGCTCGATCGCCTGCCGGTAACCGAGCGCACAGCATTGGGCTCATCGGCAAAATTCTGTCTGGTCGCCGAAGGGGGCGCCGACCTCTATGCGCGGCTGGCGCCCACCAGCGAATGGGACATCGCCGCCGGTCATGCCGTGCTCGTCGCCGCCGGCGGGTCGGTCACTCAGCCAGAGGGCGGCGCCATCCGCTATGGCGGGGTGCAGCGGGACTTCCGCGTTCCGGCCTTCGTGGCGTGGGGGGATGGCGAAGCCGCGCGCCGCTATGGCGTCTGATGCCCGCGGTCGCTTGCGATCGCGTGTCAGGGAAGCTCGCGCACGATGTCCGGCCAACTGGCGCTGGCGGCGGCGATTGCCCGCTGCGGGTCGGCGGCAAAGCGGTCGCGGGCCTCGCGCGTGTGGAACAAGAACAGGCGGTTCTCGGCGACCACGAAGAGGTGCGGATGGCCGGGTGTCGCGCTCCCGTGGGCCAGCACGATCGGGTCGTAACCTCCGAACTGCGGCATGTAGACGTCCGGACGCTCGGCGAACGCCGTGCGATTACCGGCATTGCGGAACCGCCACACGGCGCCGCCATAGGGCAGTTCCAGCTGCTCGCTTCCCATCGCGGCCGCCGCGCTGGTGAAATAGGCGACCGGGTCGAAGCCGTAGATGGCCAGCCCGGTGCGCCGATCGACCACGATGCGCTCGGTGGTAGCGGCGGCCAGCGAGGTGACCGCCGCCGGCAATGCCGCGGCCAGCGCCAATCCCGTGAGGAATGGCCGGAACCAGCCCTTTCTGCTACGCCGTGGTGCGGTCATACTTTTGCCGATGATCTGCGAGTCGAGTGATTTGCGGCCGTTTCTAGGCCATCGATATGTGCAAGCCGTTAAAGAATAGATCGATCTCGAGGGGAAATTCATGCGCGCTGGCCTTCGTATCCAGATTGTTTTGATCGCGCTGCTGGTCGGCGCGATCGCGGTAATGACGGCTGCGGCGCAGCCGGCGCCGCAGCCGGAACCGGCGCCCGGGCCGGCACCGGTGCCGGCCTATTCGTCGAACGAGGTCGTTGACGCCGGCCATCGTTTCTTCGGCACCGTGTCGCGCGGCCTGGCGCAGATCGTGGAGAAGGCCGGCAGCCAGTTCGGCCTGCCCAACGGCTATATCCTCGGCCAGGAAGGCGGCGGCGCATTCATCGGCGGCCTGCGCTTCGGCGAAGGCGCGCTCTACACCAAGAATGCCGGGGACCTGCGCGTATTCTGGCAGGGACCGACGGTCGGCTGGGATTTCGGCGGTGAAGGCGCCCGCACCATGATGCTGGTCTATGGTCTGCCGGCCACGGATGCGATCTATCAGCGCTTCGTCGGCGTCGACGGATCGGCCTACGTGGTCGGCGGCCTGGGCATGACGGTGCTGACCTTCAACAACATCGTCGTGGTGCCGATTCGCTCGGGCGTGGGGCTGCGCCTCGGCGCCAATGTCGGCTATCTCAAGTTCACCGATCGTCCGACGTGGAATCCCTTCTAGTGTTTTGACGATCGGCGCGGCGCGGAACGTCGGCGCGCCGATTTAGGTTAACCGACCGCCCCGGCTGGTGCCGGCGCGGCGCCCATGCCATGTTGGCGTCGGACACGGCGGAAGCGCAGAGGCATTTCCATGATCGAGCCGATCATCTATTTCGCGCTCGGATTCCTGATCGCGAGCCTGCTCGGGCTGGTGATCGTGCCGCTGGTGCATGCCCGCGCGGTGCGGCTGACGGCCAAGCGCCTGGAAGCCTCCACGCCGGTGTCGATGGCCGAGATCCAGGCCGACAAGGATCAGCTGCGCGCCGAGTTCGCCATGTCGACGCGCCGCCTCGAGATGAGCGTGGACCAGCTCAAGGCCAAGACCACCAGCCAGTTGGCGGAACTGGGCAAGAAGACCGACGCGATCAATCGCCTCAGGGTCGACGTCGGGGAAAAGACCGCCACCATCTTCGCGCTCGAAGCGCGCGAGAAGGCCTTGAAGGAGCAGCTGCGCACCACCGAGGACGAGCTTGCGCTGAAGACCGGCGCGTTGCGCCAGGCGGAGCGATCGCTGACCGAGCGGCAGTCCGACTTCGCCAGCCTGACTTCCGCGTTCGACGAAAAGTCGGTCACCGCCGCCGGCCAGGGCGTCGAGATCGTCGCGCTCAGGACACAGATTGACGCGCTGCAGGAAGAGGTGACGACGCTCGAGCGCGAAGTGAAGGAGACCGAAGGCCGCCTGGCCCAGGCGCGGCTCAACGTCGAGACGGCAAGTCAGAATCTGGCCGACGAGCGCGGCAAGGTGGAGAATCTGGGACGACGCGTGGGCGAATTGGAGCAGCAACTCGCCGACCAGACCGCCGAAGCGCACAACCTGAGCGCCCGCGTGAGCGAACTCGAGGGCCAGGTCGCCATGCTGGTCCAGCAGCTGGCGGAGCGGGAGCGCGAGCGCGACCAGTATCGGCTCGAGCTCGAGGCGGCGCGGCGCATCGAAGCCGATCTACGCGGCGAGCTGACGTCGCTCGATCGCCGGCACGACGCCGCCACCGAGGCGATGCGCGCCGACAAGCTTCTGGTCGAAGGCCAGCTCGAGCGTGCGCGCGAAGACCGCACCCGGCTGCAGCGCGAGGTGGGGGCGATGAAGCGGGAGGCGGAGTCGTCATGGGCCGCCGAGCGCGTCGAGAATGCCTTGCTGCGCGAGCGGATCAACGACGTGGCCGCCGAGGTCGCGCGCCTGACCGCGGCGCTGGAAGGGCCAGGCTCGGCCATCGACACGCTGATCGCCGAGGCCGCCGCGCCCCGCCGGCAAGCCGGCGGCAACGGCCCGGGCGCGCAGGCCCGGGCTCAGGATGCCGGCGGCGAGCCCAGGAGCAGCCTTGCCGACCGCATCCGCGCCCTGCAAAGCCGGGCGTCGCGCCTGCATTCGGCCACATAAGGCGGCCACGAACGAAACTGCGCAGGCATTCGTCCCGATGAGCGCCACGGGGCCTTGCCGCCGGCGCAACGACCAACGCACGAGCCGACGATGTGAGCCCGGCCATGACGAGACGATCTTCGCAGCGCGCCGTGCAGGCTGCCCTGCTGCTCGGCGCCCTGCTGCTGGCAGGGGCGGCGGCAATGCCGGCCGGCGCCGAGGACGCCGAGATCAGCGCGCGCCGCGCCGCCGAGCGCAAGGCTTTTTCCGACGACGAGATCACGCGCGGGTTTTTCAAGACGGTGTTCGGCGCCGAGTTGCGCCTGCGCGGCCGCACCGACCTCATCCGCAAGTATGACGGTCCGGTGCGGGTGTTCATCGAGACCCGCGGCAAGCCCGACCGCCGCGCCGACGTCGCCAAGGTGATCGAGGACATCCGTGCGCGGGTCGATCATCTCGACATCGCCGTGACGGACGACCGCAGCGCCGCCAACTATTTCGTCGTGCTCGTGCGCGAGCGCGACCTGTCGCGCACGGTGCGCAGGATGTACGGTCGCGCCAGGGCGAAACGCATCGCCCGGCTCGAACCGCAGTGCCTGTCCGGCTTCCGCAAGGACGACAGCTATCGCATCGTGCAATCGAACATCCTGCTCGTCGCCGACGCCGGCGATTTCATCTTCTACGATTGCGCCTTCGAGGAGCTGTTGCAGGCGCTCGGGCCGATTAACGACACCGACGTGCCCTGGACCATGTTCAACGACGACGTCCAGATGGGGTTCTTCGACGTCTACGATCAGTACATTCTCAATATTCTTTACGACCCGCGCATCAGGCCCGGCATGACCGCCGATCAGGTGCGGGCCCTGCTGCCTGAGATTCTGCCGACCGTGCGCGCCTGGATCGCCAAGGTGAACGATCAGAAGCCGTGAGGCCGGCTTTATCGCTGCCGCGCCGCGACGGCGGGCCGTTCGCCCGTCCGCGCAGGCCGCCCCCACGGCATTAAGAACGCATCAAGGTTGCCGCCGCGTTAATTCACGCCCGGCCGTTGTGGAAACTCAGCCGTCTCGGGGCGCACGCGGCGCGGCGGCGCGCGGGCGATAACCCAATGTGACTCCCGTCACATTCTTGGCGGCCGCGCAATGCGACTGTGGCCACAGCGAGTTTCTCGGGCTTCACCATGATCAAGCTCAATGCGCTCCGTGTGGCCAAATATGCGCTCCCGCTGGCTGGGCTGGTGGGCGTGGGATTCGCCATCAGCGCGGGCCTCGAGAAGCTGGCACCGCAAAATGCTGAGGCGGCCCTGCCGCAGCGGGCGCAGGGCATCCGCTACGCCAGCGCGGCGCGCGTCGCGCTCATCATCGGCAATTCCGAATATCCCGATGCCAGTGCACCGCTGCGCCATCCGGGAAAGGACGCGCAGGCGCTCGCCGACGCGCTGCAGCGGAACGGTTTCGACGTCGAGGTGCAGGAGAACCTCGGCAAGGACGAGATGAAGGCCGCGGTCGAGCGCTTCAAGAGCAAGATCAGGCCGGGCGCGGCGGCGCTCATTGCGTTCGGCGGCTTCGGCATCCAGATCGACCGCCAGACCTACATGATCCCGGTCGACGCCCAGATCTGGAAGGAAGCGGACGTGCGGCGTGACGGCGTCAGCATCGACGCGGTGTTGGCCGACATGCACCGCCGCGGCGCCGACGTGAAGCTTGCGATCCTCGACGCGTCGCGCCGCAATCCGTTCGAGCGCCGCTTCCGCGGCTTGTCGGGCGGGTTGGCCGCGATCGACGCGCCCGCCGGCACGCTGCTCATGTCGGCAGCGGCGCCCGGCAAGGTCGCCTACGAAGTCGATGGCGAGCACAGCCTGCTGATCGGCGAGCTCTTGAAGGAGATCAACGCGCCCGGCGTGAATGCCGAGATCGTGTTCAACCACACCCGGATCGGCGTGTCCCGTTCGTCCAACGGCGAGCAGGTGCCGCTGGTGTCGTCGTCGCTGATCGAGAACTTCGTCTTCGTGTCCGGCGCCTCGCGCTACGCCAAGCAGTTCGATGCGGCCGAAACCCGCGTCGCCCCGGCGCCTCGCGTCGCCCTCGAGCCGACACGGGATGATGGCGCCACGTCGAGCAGGATCGCGGCCGCCCCGCCGGTCGAGCCGGCGCCCGAGAAGCCGGTCGCCACCAACCCCAGTGCGAACTACGAGCTCGCATCGCGCCCCGTCGACACGCCAGTCGAGAAGGCGGTGCAGAAAACGGTCGACAAGCCGGTCGAGAAACCGGTTGAGCGGCAGGCCGACAAGCCGGGCAGCAAGGAGCAGAAGCCGGCCAGGAGGAGCGACACCGCCAAGTCGCGGCGCAGGCTCGATGACGTGAGCGAGGAGGTCGTGCGCGAGCGGCCCCGCCTGTTCGTCCGCCGGTACGCCTCGCCGTTCCAGCCCTGGCGCTTCGGCGGCCACTTCCGGCGCCACTCCTTCAGGAGGCCATGCTTCCGTTTCTAGAGCATGATCCCGAAAAGTGGGTACCGGTTTTCGGAAAAGATCATGCTCCAAGCATAACTTAGAGCGAGATGGCGATTCGAAGAAAAGTCGTCTCGCTC
>Ga0209466_1000139_pt1 | contig 16298 bp, 14 predicted proteins | sample PanSoiPlo30MoBio_FD_188323 | JGI IMG/M metagenome (GOLD analysis project Ga0209466, IMG submission 188323) | Tropical forest soil microbial communities from Panama analyzed to predict greenhouse gas emissions - Panama Soil Plot 30 MoBio (SPAdes)... | ecosystem: Environmental > Terrestrial > Soil...
GCCCTGCTCAGGCCGTGATCGTCTCCGGCAAAGCCGCCTCCCACGGCACCTCGACCAGGTGCTCGGCAATGAACCACACCTGCAGCTCGCCGGTGCGGAAGAAGCGCATGGCGTGTTCGTGTCAAGGGGATGGCTGGGCCGGAGCCGCATCGGTCATGCTCGTGCTCGAAACGAGTCCGGAAACAGTTTTGCATCGAGTCTCTCATATGAGCAGAGCCCTGAGATCGTATCTCAGGGCTCTGGTTTCAGGCTGACCTCCGGCAGTTTCACCGGCCAGTGCTCCGGCGGACATGCGCGCGAGGCGCATAAACCGGCACCTGACCATACGCGCCGTACGGGGTGGCATCCGCGTTCGGATGCAGACGGTCACCGTTGTCGAACCACTGCGTCTGGTTGCCGGTGCCGATATCGGGATCATACGACTGGGCGAACGCCGGCGACGCGATGAACAGAACCGCCACCGAAGCAAGAAGAGCCTTTTTCATTTCCATCTCCGTCTTCATCTCATTGACCCCGCCCGCGGCACATGTGGCTCATGGCACGCTCCGATGCAACGCAACTAACTGTGAGAGTGCAGTGAAAACACATGGCTCTAATGGCGTCTGTCGCCTCTTCATTGAGCAAGATTTTTCAAATCACAGCAAAACCGAACAAATCTATTCCGAGCCGGCGCGCCGTGAGGCCGTCAATTACCTTCTGGCACGCAACGATCGGGTCACTATGTTAGGTTTCTGAACGCCGCATGCATGGCAGCCGAACGGCGGCTTATCGGAGAACCGAACGCAAATGGCACGAGTCTCACGTTCTCGTGTAACGGCTCCAGCCCTTGTGCTCGTTGCGGCCGCTGTTCTCGCCGCCGCGATATTCATCTTCGACACGGTGACGCCGTACGGCATGGCGATTGCGGTGCTCTACGTCATCGTCGTGTTCATCGCTGGCAGTTTCCTCCCGCCGCGTGGCATCCTCGTCACCGCTGCCGCATGCGCTGCTCTGACGGTCCTGAGCTATGTGCTGCAGCACGGAGACGTCAATCCCGCCGATTCGCTCGGCAGGGCACTCATGAGTCTGTCGGCCATTGGCGTAACCACGCTGCTTGTCCTGCGCAATCATTCCGCCCAGGCTATGCGGCGTGAGCAGGCGCGGCTGCTCGACCTCACCCACGACACCGTTTTCGTCCGCGATATGCGCGACATCATCACCTACTGGAACCGGGCCGCCGAGGAGATGTACGGCTGGACCAGGAACGAAGCCGTCGGCCGTGTCTCACACGAGCTGCTGAAAACCATTTTCCCGATGCCGCTCGAACAGATCATGGCAGACGTCCATCGCGCCAGGCGCTGGGAGGGCGAACTCGTCCACACCGGCCGCAACGGCGCGCAGATCGTCGTGGCGAGTCGTTGGTCCTTGCAACAGGACGAGCGCGGGGCCGCGGTGACGATCCTCGAAACCGACAACGACATCACGGAGCAAAAGCGCGCTGAAGAGGCGCTGCTCAAGGCGCAGACGGATCTGGCTCACGCCAGCCGCGTGGCAACGCTCGGCGAGCTGGCAGCTTCCATCGTGCACGAAGTCAACCAGCCGATCGCGGCCATCGTATCGAATGGCGATGCGTGCTTACGGTGGCTCGGCCAGAAGCCGCCCGACCTGGGGGAGGCGCGTGAGTCCGTGGAGGCCATGATCCGCGACAGCTACCGCGCCGGCGAAGTCGTGCGACGGCTGCGCGGACTCGCCAAAAGGACGGAACCGCAGAAGGTCCGCCTCGATTTCAACGAGATCATCGATGATGTGCTCCTGGTGGTGGAACGCGAGATGCTCCGCCACCAGGTGACGGCGCGCACGGAGCTTGCGCACGCACTGCCCGCGGTGTTTGGCGATCGCATCCAGCTGCAGCAGGTGATCCTGAATCTCATCATGAACGCGCTCGACGCCATGTCATCCGTCTCCGGCCGCTCGCGCGAGCTCATCGTGCGCGCACAGCGGCATGATGACGATCACGTCATCATTGCGGTGCAGGACTCCGGCATCGGATTCGAAACAGAGAACGCAAACCGCCTGTTCGCGGCGTTCTTCACCACCAAGCCCGATGGCATGGGCATGGGCCTGGCGATCTGCCGCTCGATCGTCGAAGCTCACGGCGGGCGGCTATGGGCCTCGCCCAATGCCGGGCCGGGCGCGACCTTTCAGTTCATCCTGCCGCAGTGGCGACCCGACGCGTCGGAACTGCCGCAGGCTAATAGTGCTCGGAGTGCGAACTGACCTTGCCTCTGAACACGCTGTGCCTGATCACCGTGTAAAGGAGCATGAGGGGGAACACGAACAGGCCTTCGCCCCAGAACATGAAGGCCAAGCTGGAATGAGGTCCGGCCGCTTCGTCGGCCGTAACGGAAAAGGGATCATGTAGGGCCAGAACGAGATCGCGAGCGTGCCAAAGGCGGCCACGAAGATGATGACCACCATGGTGAACGCCAGGCCATCCCAATGATCCCACGCAACACGCCGACTCTTATCGTGCCGGCCGAAGCGATCATCTTCAACCGCGATGGGCTGCAGGTCGCAACCGTCGAGGACGGCACAGTCCGCATCAAGAGAATATCGATTGCCCGCGACCTGGGAACGCAGGTCGAAGTCCGCGACGGAATCAAGAAGGGAGATCGCGTCATTTTGAATCCGCCGATCAATCTCGTGGACGGCGGCAAGGTACAGACGCGGCCGCCGGGTGCCGTGGCGGCAAAATAGTCCAGCGCTCGACGCACCTGTCGAGAACACCAGCGTCGGCAACCCACGGAATCCAGCAGCGCGGAGGCATCAGCAGCAATTTGCGACAAGAAATGCTGCCTCAGCTGGTGCAGATACGGATGCGAACGCACACGGAGGCACTGCTGTGGACGATGTGCTCAAACGTCATTCTGTTGCGACGCGGCGAGGCTTCCGCATGACGAATGGGCCCGGCGCGGCGGTCATGAACGCCATCCACAATGCCACTGGCGCGCGCATCCGCGATTTCCCCGCCACGCCCGACAAGCTGTTGGCTGCGGTCGAGGGACTCGACGATCATGTTTGAACGTGAAAAAGCGGAGAACGTCATTCTGGGCGGCGGCGAGCCCGGCAAGTACATGGCCTGGGAGCTCGCGCGCCAGGGGCGCCAAACCGTCGTCATCGAGCGCGCCCTGATTGGCGGCTCGTGTCCCAACATCGCGTGTCTGCCCAGCAAGAACGTGATTCACAGCGCCGAGGTCGCACACCTTGTTCGACACGCGGCGGAGTACGGGCAGCGCACCGGGCCGGTCGTGACGGATATGGCGGGCGTGCGCCGACGGAAGCGCGAGATGGTCGACGGACTGATCGACATCAATCGCAAGCGGTTCGCGGCCGATGGGCTCGAATTCGTTCTCGGCGAGGGCCGTTTCCTCGGTCCCCGGGAAATCGAAATACGCCTGGCAGCGGGAGGGACGCGGCGGATCGAGGCGGACCGGGTCTTCCTCGATCTCGGGACGCACGCGGCGGTTCCCGACATTCCAGGCCTCGCCGACGCTGCTCCCCTGACCCATGTCGAGGCGCTGGAGCTCGCGCGTTTGCCCGAGCACCTGGTCGTGCTTGGCGGCGGCTACGTTGGGGCCGAGTTTGCGCAGGCCTTCCATCGGTTCGGCAGTCGGGTCACCGTGGTCGAATATGGGCCGCAGCTCCTCGGTCGGGAGGACGCGGACGTCGCGGACGCCGTCACGGTGATGTTCCAGGAGGAAGGGATCGATGTGATCCTGGCCGCCGAAGCCCGGTCAGTCGAAGGGCGTTCTGGCGACCGGGTGCGTCTGCACCTCCGGTCAGCGGCGGGCGAACGGGTGCTCGAGTGCAGCGACGTGCTCGTGGCCACCGGCCGCACGCCGAACACCAAGGACATCGGGCTCGACCGTGCGGGCGTGGAGCTCGATTCACGCGGCTACATCAGGGTCAACGAACGTCTTGAAACCAGCACGCCGGCGGTGTGGGCCATGGGCGAGTGCGCGGGCAGCCCGCAGTTTACCCACGTCGCCTTCGATGACTTCCGGGTCGTGCGTGACAATCTTGCAGGGGTCCAGCGGACGACGCGCGATCGCGTCATTCCATACTGTGTGTTCATCGATCCCGAGCTCGGCCGGGTCGGATTGAACGAGACCGAGGCCAAGCAGAAAGGAATCGACGCGCGGATCGTCGCGCTGCCCATGACGTCTGTCTTGCGCGCGCGCAGCCTCGGTGAGACGCGCGGTTTCATGAAGGTGCTCCTCGATGCCGCCAGTGATCGCATTCTCGGCTTCACGATGCTGGGGCCCGAGGCCGGCGAGGTGATCGCCGTCGTCCAGACGGCCATGTTGGCCGGGCTTCCCTACACGCGGCTGCGCGATGCCATCTTCACGCACCCGACGATGGCTGAGGGACTGAATGTCCTGCTCGCGAACGTGCCGGCGCGCAAACGAGCGGAACACGACGGCCGACAGGCGCGACGCCGCCATGCTCGCCGCGCCGACGCTGCACCGAAAGCTGCAGCCGTCTAAGGTGCAGCGACGGATACGCGAAGCTGGTCTCACGGCCACGTGACAAAGCTTGAACTGAAATTTAGTCGTCCATGCGTGTCGGCTGCATATGTACGCAACGAAGGCCCAACACCAAGCCGCGACACGGATCGGAAAGCGTGGCCAACCATAAGAAGAAGGAGCAATGGCCATGAAGCCGTATCTCAAGCTGCCGGCCATTATCGGAGTCATTGGGGCATCGGCGCTGGCCACCAATCTCGCCGTGGCCGTGACGAAGCCCGCGGGCGAGCGGCAGCAGGTCGCCCAACCGTACGATGACGCCGCACGCCGTGCCGGCATAAGCGACGTGCGAAGTCTCAAGTCGGAATAGAGCAGTTGCAGGCAGCCAGCCAAGTGGACGGGCCGTGGTGTGCTTCGCTGTTGCTGCCCTGGGGTGAGTCATGTTGGCGAAGGGACACGGTTCAGATGGTGCGCCACGCACCGCTTCGGCGGTGGCGGAACTGCCGTCCGCGGTGTCGTCGGCACTGTCTTCAGTCAAAGCGGATGACCGTCGCGCTCCAGACCCGGGACAGCCCATTGAGGCAAAGTCCCTGGTGCCCGGCGGCATGGAGCCGCCGCCCGAGAAGTCGAAAGAGCAAGCTGGTGATCCCGCTGGGGACGAAACGCACAAAAGTTTGCTGCGGCGCCATCCGATCGCCATCCCGGTCGGCGTGACCTTGCTGCTGCTGGGAGCTGCCGCCGGATACGTCTACTGGGACGACGCTCGGCACTTTCAATCGACCGACGATGCCTTCATCGCGTCGCGCCAATTCGTGGTGGCCCCGAAGGTGGCGGGTTACATCACGGCGGTGCCGGTCACCGACAACCAGCACGTCGGCGTGGGCGACATGATCGCCCGCATCGACGAACGTGATTACCGCGTCGCCCTCGACCAGGCCCAAGCGCAGGTGACGGCCGCACAGGCCACCATCGAGAACGTCGACGCGCAGATCGGCGTGCAGCACGCGCAGATCAACGCAAACCAGGCCCAGGTGGAGCAGGCGCAGGCGAACCTCGTGTTCGCACAGCAGCAGGCTGCGCGCTACGGGACGCTGGCGCAAAGGGGCGCGGGTACGGTGGAGAATGCGCAGCAATTTGAGTCCCAGCTGCACCAGCAGGAGGCGGCTCTCAAGACCGCGCAAGCCACGCTTGCGGTCGCTCAGCGGCAGATTGACTCGCTCAACGCCCAGCGCAGCAGCGCGCTCGCCAGTCTCGCACAGGCTCAGGCTCAGCGCGACCAGGCGCAACTGAACCTGTCCTACACGACCGTAGCGGCAGCCCAACCCGGACGCGTCGCCAATCTCACGGCCGCGGTCGGTCAATTCGCCCAGGCCGGCACCAGCCTGACGATGTTCGTGCCCGACGAGATCTGGGTCGACGCCAACTTCAAGGAGACGCAGCTCGCCGAGATGCGGCCTGGCCAGCCCGCCACGTTCCGGATCGACGCCTATCCCGGTCGCGCCTTTCACGGCCACGTCGCCAGCGTCCAGCCGGGATCCGGGACGGCGTTCTCGCTGCTTCCGGCCGAGAACGCCACCGGCAACTTCGTCAAGATCGTCCAGCGGGTGCCGGTGAAGATCACGATCGACAACCCACCCAACGACGTCGCCGTCGGCCCTGGCATATCGGTCGTGCCGAGCGTGCGGGTTGATCCAGCTCCTTCGCTTCTAGAGCGGCTGAGGGCGCGCCTGTGAGCGCCGCTGCCGAAGGCCAGATCCCTAAGCATGTTCCCCAAAGTGCAGCGAGCGGCACGGCCAATCCGTGGCTGATCGCCGTCTTGGTGGCCTTCGCGGCGTTCATGGAGGTGCTCGACACCACCATCGCCAACGTCGCCTTGCGCTATATCGCCGGCGGGCTGGGGGTCAGCCAGGACGAGGCATCATGGGTGGTGACCACCTATCTGGTCGCCAACGCCATCATCCTGACGGCCAGCAGCTTCCTGGCGAAAATGTTCGGCCGCAAGGCGTTCTTCCTCGCCTGTCTCGGATTGTTCACCGCGAGCTCGGTGCTGTGCGGAATGGCGTGGAATCTTCAGTCGCTGCTGCTGTTCCGCATCCTGCAGGGTCTCGGCGGCGGCGGCATGGTGCCGGTGTCACAATCAATCCTCGCGGATGCGTTCCCGCCGGCGAAGCGTGGCCAGGCCTTCGCTCTGTTCGGCATTGCCGTGGTGGTGGCCCCTGTTGTGGGGCCGACGCTCGGCGGCTGGCTGTCGGACAATTATTCGTGGCACTGGTGCTTTCTGATCAACGGGCCGGTCGGGCTTGTCGCTATCGGCCTCATCTCCGTGCTGCTGCGCGAATCGCCCGCCGCCATTGCGGAATGCAGACAGCACAGGCGGCAGGGCACTCGCTTCGACGTGATCGGCTTTGTGCTGGTCGCCACCTTCCTCGGTGCGCTGGAAATGGTGCTTGATCGCGGCCAGGAAGATGACTGGTTCGGATCGAACTTTATCGTCACCTTCGCGGTCATTTGCGGCCTTGCCTTCGTACTCATGATCCCGTGGGAGGTGACCCGCCGCAACCCCGTCGTCGACATCCGCATGGTGGGCACGCGCCAATTCGGGGCTTGCTTCGTGGTCATGCTGGCGACCGGCGCCATCCTGTATGCGACGACACAGTTTCTGCCCCAGCTGGTGCAGGAGGATTTCGGCTATACGGCGACCTGGGCCGGCCTCGTCCTTTCGCCGGGTGGACTCGTCACCATGGTCATGATGTTCGTGGTCGGGCGGCTTTCCGCCGTGGTCCAGCCCAAGTACCTGATCGCTACGGGCGCCGCGATCGTTGCTGCTGCGATGTACGATTTGACCAACGTGTATGGCGATCTCGGCTTCTGGTTCTTCGCGACGTCGCGCATGCTGCTCGGCGTCGGACTGCCGCTGATCTTCCTTCCCGTCATCACGGCGTCCTATGACGGCCTTCCACCCGACAAGACCGATCAGGCGTCCGCCCTGATGAACGTGGCGCGCAATACTGGCGGCTCGATCGGCGTGTCGCTGGCGTCGAATGTCTTGGCGCATCGCGAGCAGTTTCATCAAAGCCGGCTGATCGAGAACGTCATCCCGTCCAGTCCGCAGTACCAGCTCACCCTGCAAAAGGTGACGCAATACTTTGTCGAGCAGGGCAGTTCGCTGATACAGGCGCAGCAGCAGGCCTTTGCCTGGGTGGCACAGCAGATTCAGACGCAAGCATCCTTTCTGGCATATATCGATGTGTTCTGGACGTTGATGCTGCTTTCGGCGGCTTGCGTGCCGCTGGCGCTCATCCTGCGCAAAAGCAAACTTGGAAGCGCCCCTCCGGTTGCGCATTGATGCCCGGCCGCTGCGGCAGGGCACGGCTCCTGCAGGCGATGCAAAGGTTTTTGGCAACCGTGAGCCACCTGGAGCAATCCAAGCAAAGCCGTCGTGGCGAAAAGCAATTAGATCAGCACTGTCGCGCACTGATGGCCAGCCAGGCGTAGCGCAGCGAGGTAGAGAGATGGCTGTAAGGAGTATGGCCGTGCGATCGGCGGTTCAGGCGCGTCCGGTGGATGCCGGCATCGCTGCCAGCCGACGCATGGCGTGTCGCGATCGCATTGCGGCCGCGTCCAGGCACCGCACGTCGCACGAAAAGCTCACGCAATGTTGAGTTGCGTGCGCGCATGCTCAATCCAAATGAGCGATGAGGGCGAGGCCCTCAGGAGATGCATATGAAGAATATACTGATCGCTGCCGCAGCCCTCGTCGTGATGGCGAGCGCGACAGCACCCGTGTCCGCCCAGCCTAACGGTTGCCGTTTCCTTGGTCACTCGCGCGGCGCGACCGGCGGCGGCCCGGGCTACAATGCCTACAATGACTATTACGCGTGGAGCCCGGGGTGCTATCACGGCCGTCCGTCGCCCTACGCCCGCTACGACCAGAACGGCCACATCTACGACGAGAACCTGCCGGGTCGGGATTGATCGATGATCGCCGGCGCCGAGGCGGAGGAGACTGCCCGGCGTTGGCAAGAAGCGCGCTGAAATCCATGGCGGTGACGCGCCGGTTTAGTCGCTAGAGCCGCCCTCGACAAGCGCTCCTCACCCCAGCACCTGGGTACGTGCCGAAGCTTCTCCCTCGCGCCCGATATTCGACTGCGCCTCGTGCTGATCCTCGTCAGCGATCGGCAAGGTGAACTGGAACGTTGCGCCTCGCCCGCTCTTCGCTGACGGCCACAACCGCCCCCCGTGGGCTTCGATGATCGACCGGCTGATCGCGAGTCCCATCCCCATCCCGTCCGGCTTGGTCGTGTAGAATGCCGCGAAGACGCGCTCCGCGCTGTCTGCGTCCAGCCCGGTACCGCTGTCCTCGACCGTGACCAGCACGGTGCCGGCTTCGTGTGGGCGCGACCTGATTCGCAACTCGCGGCGCCGGTCCGCCACTCCCTTCATGGCTTCGATCCCGTTCACCGCCAGATTGACGATGACTTGCTGCAACTGCACACGGTCCCCTTGCACCGGCGGCAAGCCGGCGGCCAGTTCGGTCCGCACCGCGATGCCGTGCTGGCGCGCTTCCGGGTTGACGATGGCAAGCACCTCTCGAATCGCCTCGTTGAGATCGATGCGGACCTTGGACGAAGAAGATTTTCTGACCAGCGAGCGTATGCGCGCGATGACATCACCCGCTCGCCTGCCGTCTCGCCTGATGGCGTCGAGGGTCTGCCGTACTTCGCTCAAATCCACGGGCCGCGCGTCAAGAAACCACAGCGCCGCTTGGGCATTGGTGACGATCGCGGCGAGCGGCTGGTTGACCTCATGCGCAATGGAAGCGGTAAATTCTCCCATTGTCATCACGCGCGTCACGTGAGCCAGTTCGGTCTGCGCTTGGTGCAGCGCCTGTTCGGCCTGCCTGCGCTCGGTCAGGTCCTCGACTTCGATGGCCGTACCGATTGCTAAACCGTCGCGGAAGATCGGACTGGCCGTGTACTGTACGGGGAAGAACGTGCCGTCCTTGCGCACGAACAGCTCCTCTCCGTGCAGCACTCGGCGCTGCCGCACGGCTTCTACGAGCCGGCATTCGCTCAATGGATACGGCGTCCCATCCGGTTTGGTGTGGTGTATCTTGTCGTGGACGATCTGCCCGATCACTTCCTCCGCGCGATAGCCCGTGGTCCGCTCGAACGCGGGATTGACGAATGTCGCCCTTCCGGTCGCGTCCACCAGGTACAGCATGGACGAGGCGTTGTCGGTGATGGTCTTGAGGAGCTGCATGTGGTAGCGCTGCGCCTCTTCCGCCCGCTTGCTTTGAATGGCCACGCCCGCCAGATGCGTGATCTGCTCGATGGTTGCCTGATCACGCTGGCTGGGGCTGCGCGGCTCGCGATAGTACATCGCAAACGTCGCGATCACCTTCCCCTCCGACGAGAAGATGGGCGTCGACCAGCAGGCGCGCAGTCCGTGCGGCAAGGCCAGTTCGCGATAATCGGCCCATAGCGGATCGGTCGCGATATCCGAGACGACGACCTGTGCGCCGCGGTATGCCGCTGTGCCGCACGAACCTGCGCACGGCCCGATGACGGCTCCATCGATGGCGTCCGTATAGGCTTTGGGCAGGCTTGGCGCTCCGCCATGCCGCAAACGGTCGCCGTCGACCAACAGGACGGATGCTAATACATCCTGAGCTTGTTCCTCGACGAGCCGGCACAAGCCGTCGAGGATGTGCGCAAGCGAATCGCCCCTGGCCACCATCTCGAGAATCCGCTTCTCTCCGGCGAGCAAGGCCTCGGCGCGTTTGCGGTCGTCGATCTCGGTCGAAATTCCATACCATTTGAGAATGTTTCCCCGATCATCACGCAGGGGCACGGCGCGAGTCAGAAACCGGAGATATTGTCCATCGGCTGCGCGACGGTAACGCACCTCATTCTCGAACGGCGCGCCGATGGAAAACGAGGCGAGCCGGTAGCCGACATGGCGATGGACATCCTCCGGGTGAACGGCGGCGTGCCAACCTGTCCCCGCCGAATTCTCGGCGGACAAGCCCGTGTATTCCCGCCAGTGGCGGTTCACGAATTCAATCGAGCCGTCGGGCAGGGCCGTCCAGGCAAACGTCGGCATGGTTTCGATCACATCCCGAAGCTCCTTCTCGCTTTTGCGGGCCGCTTCGTAGGCCTCGGCGAGTTGCCGCGCGGCGTGATCGCGTTCATCCATGACGGCGGCGAGGATCAGACACCAGGTCGCAGTAACGCCAAGGAAGAGCTGCCCGAGCTGAGCGTGGCCGACCGGCGAAAGATCCGGCGCGGCAAACGGTCCCCGGCCTGTCAAGGTGAACCAGAGGGCGATCACACTCACGATCGCGAGTGCACCGGAACCTCCGCGCAATCCAAACCTCAGGATACCCCACAGCAGCAACGGATATACCAGGTACGGGTGGACGCGGAAGCTTGGCAGGTGACTGAACACCGCGACGGATGCTAAAGCCGTGCACGCGACCAGCAGACTGGCTTCGAGAACCCGCCATGGCGAGACCCTTGCCGGCGAGGATGCGGCGTAATCGTTGAAGGCGAACACGAGCGGCACCACGAGCAGGATGCCGACAAGGTCTGCGATCCACCACGTCAACCAGCTGTCACTGAACGCCGTGCCGAATGCAATGTTCACCGTCAACGCGCCGATGATGGCGCCGCAAGGAGCGCTGATCAGCCCACAGACAGCGACCAGTCCAATGGTGTTCTTCAGGCGCCCGAACGTGAAAGGTGGGGGAAACAGCCATCGCAGGAGCGATGCCCCGATCACCGCTCCCACCGTGTTGGCCAGCCAGAAGCTCAAACCTACCCAGGCGATCTGGCCGTGGAGGAGGTCTGACGCAAGATTGGCCATGAACGCAGCGGCGACCAACCGCGGCCATGTGACCGGCGCGGTCACCAGCAGGGCGGCAAGATACAGGCCGCTGGGCGGCCAGACCGTGGCAAAGTTGCCCGGTTTGACCGAGAGCGCCTGGCCCACTTCCGCGGCCGCGAAGTAGCCAAGAGCAAAACTCACCATCAACAGCAGTTCGGACGACCGCAGCCAGCGTTCCACCGCCATGGATCGTTTCATCACCAGGGATAAGGAAGGCCACATCATCGCGCAGTCTCCGGTTGCCGCCGCCCTCCTGCTAACGCGGCGGAATGCAGCCTGTGGCCCGGGCAAGTGTTCCTTAGAAGCGATGTTCCGCTGTCTTCTGGGACCGGCCGTGTTGTCCAAAGCGGACGTTTCTCCCGCTTCCGGGCGCTGGCGGCTGCAGCATCCTCGGACCACGTCCGGTCCATCGTGCTAAGCCTTCCTCATTCACGGTGAACTTTCAATTCCGGGATTGGCTCGTTTCGCCATTCTATCCGGGCCAGCGCCGCAGCTCCGACAACCATTGTCGGAAAGGTCAACCAACAAGCTTCAATCATATCGTGATGACAATCCAGCCGTGACTTTGTTTCCCAGGTAAACAGTCTCTTATGATTTTTTGAAAGGTTCCGGCCAATGGAGCGCCCCTGGCCGCGTTTTTGTCGCGAGCCGCCTGGTGACAGCCGTGCTACGCCAACGCTGATGCAGTGTTGTGTTGTCGGAGTCGCGATGGGGCGGATGCAAATGAGCCGTCTCGTCGTGCCGGCGCTCGAAGCTGCCTTCGCCGAGCGCGGCGTTCACCTCGTCGCGGTGCCGGTTGACTATTCGGAAAACATGCGAGTTCTCGTTGACGAGCTGCGCGGCGCTGCATTGAACGGCCAACGGCCAATCTAACTAGGGGCGCGCGAACGGACTTTGCCGCCGTTGCGGCGCTTGGCGCGTTATTGCGCCAATCAACCGCATTGCGCCAATCGATCGCCGATGATTTGCTCTGCTCGCCCCCGGCTTGGTTCAAAGGGAACAAGCAACAACAGACAAGCATTAGCAAAATCGGGCAAGCAACAGCAACGAAAACCATTCAAAGAGAGATAACCTGCTTCAAAAAAGGAGATTTGCATGGCGCGAAACGCCCGGGTTTCGCAACTGAGCGAAGCCATCCCGGTCCCCGGCAAGATCGCGATCACGTTGGTCGTCAATGGGGTCGAGCGGCAGCTCGACGTCGCACCATGGACCACGCTGCTCGACGCGTTGCGCGATCATCTTGACCTGACCGGCACGAAGAAAGGCTGCGACCACGGCCAGTGCGGCGCGTGCACGGTGCTGGTGGACGGGCGGCGAATCAATTCCTGCCTTGCGCTCGCCGTCATGAAGGACGGCACTCACGTCACCACCATCGAGGGCTTGGAAGAAAACGGCGTCCTGCACCCGCTGCAACAGGCGTTTATCGACCACGATGCGTTTCAGTGCGGCTACTGCACATCGGGACAGATTTGCTCGGCGGTGGGCTTGATTGCCGAGGGCAGGGCGAAGAGCGCGGATGAGATCCGCGAACTGATGAGCGGCAACATCTGCCGGTGCGGGGCGTATCCCAACATCGTCGCAGCGATCCAGCAAGCAATGGGTTGAGCCATGATCAATTTCCAATACACGCGGGCGAGCAATGTCGCCGACGCGGTGCGCCAGATTGCCGCCAATCCGACGGCGAAATTCATCGCCGGTGGGACGAACCTGGTCGACCTCATGAAGATGGACGTCGAGCGTCCGTCGCGGTTGATCGACATCTCGCAACTGCCGCTCAAGACTGTGGATGAGACTGCCGACGGAGGCTTGCGGATCGGCGCCCTCGTGCCGAACTCCGACCTCGCTTACCATCCCCTGATCGAGCAACGCTACCCGCTGCTTGCGAGCGCCATCCTGGCGGGTGCATCGGCACAGCTGCGCAACATGGCTTCGACCGGAGGCAACCTCCTGCAGCGCACGCGCTGCGCCTACTTCTATGACACCGCAACGCCTTGCAACAAGCGCCAACCAGGCAGCGGCTGCTCGGCCATCGAGGGTCTCAACCGCGGCCACGCGATCCTCGGCACCAGCGAAGCATGTATCGCAACGCATCCATCTGACATGTGCGTGGCGCTCGCTGCGCTCGACGCCAAGGTGCACGTGACCGGGCCGAGCGGGGATCGCGCAATCGCGATGTCGGATTTCCACCGGCTGCCCGGGACTACACCGCAGCTCGACACGAACCTCAATCCGAACGAGATGGTCACGGCGGTCGAGCTTCCGCCCCGCGGCTTTGCCACCAACTACACCTACCTGAAGATCCGCGATCGCCTCTCCTATGCGTTCGCCCTTGTGTCGATCGCGGCGGCGCTCGAGCTTGAAGGGGGCACCATCAAGGAGGCCCGGCTGGCGCTCGGCGGCGTTGCGCACAAGCCATGGCGTGATGTCGCGGCCGAAGCGGCCCTGCGCGGGCAGGCCGCCAACCAGGCGGCTTTCGTGCACGCGGCGAACCTGCTGCTGCGCGACGCCAGGGGCTATGCGCACAATTCCTTCAAGATCGAGCTGGCGCGCCGCGGCATCGTTCGCGCCCTGACCCAGGCCGCGCGCGGCACGCCGCAATCGCAATCCAACAAGAAGGTCCTGTGAGCCAGCCGATGCACCTTGCATCGCCATCAGAACAGGGCGCGCGTCGGCGGTCGCTGCGCAACAAGTCAATCAAGCGAGAAAATTCATGACGGCTTACATCGGCACCCCCACATCCCGCATCGACGGCCGCGCCAAAGTCACCGGCGCAGCCAAATATGCCGCCGAGTTCAATGTGCCCGGCCTCGCCTATGCCAGTATCGTCGCATCCACCATTGCCAAAGGCCGCATCGTGCGCATCGACGCGAGCGAGGCGCTGCGGGTTGAAGGCGTGATCGACGTCCTCACCCACCAGAACCGGCCGCGCCTGCCGGACAACGATAGCGCCTACCACGACGACGTGGCGCCGGACGGGTCGCCGCTCCGGCCGCTTTACGACGAGCGCATTCTATTCAATGGCCAGCCCATCGCCCTGGTTGTTGCCGAGGACGCCGAAATCGCGCGTTTCGCGGCATCGCTGGTCCGCGTGGACTATAACGAAGAAGCGCATGTCACCGATGTCTATCGCCGGCGTGATGAGGCCGTCCCGCTGGAACTCGGCAAGATGTTCGGGCCGCCGAAGCCGCGCGGCACGCCCGAGGCGACATTGGCCGCCGCCAAGGTGCGCCACACGGGCGAGTATTACGTCCCGATCGAGCATCACAACCCGATGGAACTGTTTGCCGCCACGGCAGTGTGGGAGGGCGGCGGCAAGCTCACGGTCTACGACAAGACCCAGGGCGTGCAGAATGTCCAGCGCTACCTCTGCGGCGTGTTCGACCTCAAGCCGGACGACGTGCGGGTCATGTCGCCTTTCATGGGCGGTGGCTTCGGTTCGGGGCTGCGGCCGCAATATGAGGTCGTACTCGCCGTGCTGGCGGCGCGCGCGCTCGAGCGCTCGGTGCGCGTCGTGCTGACGCGCCAACAGATGTACGGGATCGGCTACCGGCCCGCCATGATCCAGCGCATCGAACTGGGCGCAAACCGCGACGGAACGCTCGATGCGATCACGCACGATGCGATCACCGTGACATCGCAATATGAGGATTTTCATCGGCAGGAGACCGGCTGGTCCGGTCTGCTCTACAAAAGCGCCAATGCGAAGTACGCGCACGGGCTCGTCAAACTCGACCTGCCCACCTCATGTGACATGCGCGCCCCCAGCGCCGCGACGGGCGTCTTTGCGCTCGAAAGCGCGATGGACGAACTGGCGGTCGCGCTCAAGCTCGATCCGCTGGAGCTGCGCCTGCGGTGCTACTCGGATCGCGACCAGACCACAGACCGGCCGTACAGCAGCAAGAATCTGCGCGATTGCTACCGCCAGGGTGCGGACGCATTCGGTTGGGCCAGGCGCAACCCCGAGCCGCGCTCGATGCGCGACGGCACCGAGCTGGTGGGCTGGGGCATGGCCACCGGCATCTGGGAAGCATTGCAAGTGCCCATCGCGGTACGCATCGCGCTCTCCGCCAATGGGCATGCGGAAGTGTCCTGCGCGACCTCCGACATCGGCACCGGCACCTATACGATCATGGCCCAGGTCGCCGCCGACATGCTCGGGCTGCCGCTCGACAGCATTACCATCAAGCTTGGCGACTCGACACTGCCGCAGTCTCCGGTCGAAGGCGGATCATGGATCGCGGCCTCGGTGTCGAACGGAATCGCGACGACCGCCGCGGCGGTCCGCAACGAGCTGCTGCGGCTGGCAAAGCGGATGCCGAATTCGCCGCTTGCCAACGCCGCGCCTGACGACGTTGCGCTGGCCGACGGCAAGCTCGTGAGCAAGCGGGATGCTTCGCGTGCGGTGTCGATCCCGGATGCCATGCGGCATGGCGGAGCGGACCGCATCGAGAGGGAGGAATCCACCACCTTCGCCCACGAAGGCCCGCATGCCCACAATGTCCATTCGGCCATCTTCGCCGAGGTGAAGGTCGACGAGCACCTCGGCGTCATTCGCGTCACCCGCGTCGTCAACGCGGTTGCCGCCGGGCGCATCCTCAACACGAAGACGGCGAGCAGCCAGATCATGGGCGGCGTGGTGTGGGGCATCGGCATGGCGCTGCACGAGGAAACCCTCGTCGATCACCATTTCGGCCGCATCATGAACGCCAACATTGCCGAATATCATGTGCCGGTGAACGCCGACGTGCACGACATCAAGGTCATCTTCGTCGACGAGCCGGACGACATCGTCAATCCGCTCGGCATCAAGGGGTTGGGCGAGATCGGCATCGTCGGGGTCGCGGCGGCGGTCGCCAACGCGGTCTATCATGCGACCGGCAAACGCGTGCGCGACCTGCCGATCAC
>Ga0209466_1000140_pt1 | contig 16259 bp, 20 predicted proteins | sample PanSoiPlo30MoBio_FD_188323 | JGI IMG/M metagenome (GOLD analysis project Ga0209466, IMG submission 188323) | Tropical forest soil microbial communities from Panama analyzed to predict greenhouse gas emissions - Panama Soil Plot 30 MoBio (SPAdes)... | ecosystem: Environmental > Terrestrial > Soil...
CGCACCGAGGCGGCGGAGTGATTCTCAAGCAGCTTTTTGGCGTTGCTCGATCCACGATCGGATGCGCCCGGCGAATACGCGTCGCTATTGCGCCCTATGCTTGGCGGCCTTCATGCCGAGGTCGATGAGGCGGCGCAGGGCTTCCGAGCGCGAGGGCCTGTCGGGCTCTTTGGCGGCCCAGGCGTCGATTTCGGCGACTTTCCCTTTGGAAAGGCGGAACGCCATCATGGGGTCCTGTCCAGTGGCAGGACGTCCGCGCTTTTTTCGTATTACAGCTTTTCTTGACATGGCAGATAATTTGTATTACGAAAAATAAGAGAGGGACTAGGCATGTCCCTATCTCCGTCTCGTACTGTTCGCGTTTCCATTCATCAGGCGTGCCGGCCGCGCGTGGCGCGCGCAGGCGGTTTTGACCGTGCACATGGAGACACCATGTCCATGGTTGGCGCAGGCTGTCGCAAAATCTCGCGCCGCGCAACCATCGCCGCAACCCTCGGCGCCTGTGTGTCGGCGCGCCTGCCGCGCCGCGCCGTCGGCGCGGCGGCTGCCGCCGCGGCCGATCCCATCATGGAATTGATCGCCACGCATCGGGCCGCCGGTGCGGCGGTCGAGGCGGCGGCGCGTCACCTCTGCGACGTCGAGGGAGGCGCGGCCGACGACGGCGGCCAGGACCGCGGCACCGGCGCCGACGACGATCCGTTTTTCCTGGCGGCGCTCGCCGCCTTCGACGCCGCGGACGAGGCCGAACCGCGCGCCGCCTGGGCGCTGGCGCGTGCCCGGCTCACCGGTCCCGCCGCCGCGGCCGCCCTGCTCCGCTACGTCGCCGACGTGGAGGCCGACGACCGCGAATGGCCCGCGGCACCGGACGGCGACGGCGGCCGCAACTGGGCCGCCACGTTCCACCGCAACCTCGCGGCCGCGTTCGACGCGATGACGCCGTAGCCCGGATGAGCGCGACAGCGCGACATCCGGGCCTTCGCCCGGGGAGGGCTCGCGCGCCTTCACCCGCCGCAAGGGCTACGGCCCGCAGACGGGAACCGCCTGGCGCGGCGGCGCGGACGCACCGAGGCAGCGGAGTGAAGCCTGGATGCATCCGAAGGCTGTGATACTTTGCTTTCGTGCAAGGGGTCGCGGATGGCGGCTGATGTGACGAGACAGGAATTCGAGGGCCGCGTGGGGGTGCTCGAACGCGAGGTCGAGGGCGAGAACCTCGTGACCCGCCATATTCTCGAACAGACCCGCCGCAACAGCGACGACCTGGCCGCCATCAAGACGCGTCTGGATCGCGTCGAGCAGAAGCTCGATGGCTTGGAGCAGAAGGTCGATGGCCTCGGGCCCAAAGTCGATGGCGTGGACCTGAAAGTCAACCGACTGGCACGCGATCTGCCTACGGTTGTCGCAGATGTCATGCGCCAGGTCCTGCGCGAGCGCGACGGATCAGGCTGAACCCAGCCCGGAACTTGCCTGATCCTTCAGGAAGGGGGACACCATGAGCCGGTCGAAATATGCGCTGCCAGCGCTGGTGCTGTTCAGTGCGCTCGTTCCCGCCGGCGCCCACGCGCAAAACAAAGAGGACAAGCCGTTCGACCTGAAGCCGTTCACCCCGCCGGTCATCGCTTTGCCGCCCAGTGCGCAAGTGGCGCCCGGCACGAGCAGCCAGACGACCCTGCCCACCGACCGGGCGTCGCCGATCTACAATCCGCAGGCAGAGCGTTCATCCGGCCCGGGCCTGAACATCACGATTCCGAGCCCGCTTCGCTAACCCAGTAGCCCGGATGAGCGAAGCGAAATCCGGGTAAAGCTTCGTCGCATGACGATGAAAAAACGAATACGGGACGCCATTCGCGCGGCGATCCAGGAGTGCGCGGACGAAGCCGGTCTGAGCTATGAGGAATTCCTCCGTCGGTATCGCCACCGATGGCGCAAGGCTGGCACTCGGAGCCCAAAGAAACGTCCGAGAATCAAAGCCTCATGAGGTCCTCGCATGTCGCGGTGCTCATGCGGGCTACGCGCTGATCAGTAGGCCCTGATGGGCCGGTCCCGGATTTCGCTGCGCTCCATCCGGGCTACGGACGCCGTAGCAACTTACGGCGCAAAAATCTCGTTGGCGGCCGACGAGGTGCCGCCCGGGCGCGGACCGCCGGAGATCACAAAGATGCGGCCGCCGACGGCGGCCGCCCCGAGGCCGTGGCGCGATGTGGGCATGCGCGCGTGCGTGCTCCAGGCATTGCCGGCCGGGTCATAGGCCTCGACCTCGCCGAAGGTGCCAGACGGCGCCTCGCCGCCGAAGACGAAAATGCGCCCGCCGAGCACTGCTGCGGCGATGCCGCTGCGCGCGGTCGGCATGGGCGCGCGCGCTGTCCAGCGGTCGGCGGCCGGATCATAGGCCTCGTTGACACTGAGATTTTGCCCATAGTTGCCGTTGCGGCGGCCGCCGATGGCGTAGAGCTTGCCGTCGAGCGCCGCCACCGCGTGATGGTCGCGCGGCGTCGGCACCGATGCGCGCACGGTCCAGCGATTGGCAACGGGATCATAGACCTCGTGCGCCGACGTGTTGCGGCTGGTCGGGCCGACGCCGCTGACGGCATAGATTTTTCCGTCGATCACGGCGGCCGCGAGCGCACCGCGCGGCGTCGGCATGGCGGCAAGGGGGCGCCACGCCGACGTCGCCGGCTCGTAGACGAACACCGCGTCGCTCGGCGTCCAGCCGTCGACATAGCCGCCGAGGACATAAAGCTTGCCGTCCAGTCCCACCGCGGCGGCGTGATGCACTGCGTGCGGGAAAGCGCCCCCGCGGCTCCAGCGGTCGGTGGCCGGATCATAGATTTCGAGCTGAAGCTCGCCACCGAACCCGCCCACCACATAGATCTTTCCCGCCACTTCGGCGGCCGCGACCTCAGTGCGCTCGGACGGCATCGGCGCGCCGTTGCTCCAGCGCCCGGTCCCCTGACCCGAGGCGCCCCCGACCTCCAGGAACAAGCCGACGAACAATGCAGCAAGTAGCCCGGATGAGCGAAGCGACATCCGGGATTCATATCCGCGGCCTGACCCGCATGTCGCTGCGCTCATGCGGGCTACGTCCTGATATGCCTCTGCACGAACGCCGCCATGCGCGCAAACATGTCGCCCGTCTTGGACAGATCCGGCGAGTGACCGGCGTGGCGATCCATGTCGATGTATTCCAGCGCGATCTCGCCGCCGGCCTTGCGATACGCGGCGACGAAGCGCTGCGGCTCGTTGCCGGGAAGATCCGAGTCCGCGTCCTTGTAGTCGTGCAGGACGTCGCCGCGGCCCTGGAACCACACCGCCGGCGGGGTGACCACATTTTCGCCACGCTCGAGCGCCAGCAGCGGATTGCCCTCCGCCATGTTGGCCTCGCTGCGCCAGTACGCGTCCTGGCGTGCGATGATCGACTTCGGCCATTCCGGCGGATTGGCGCTCGCCAGCTCGCGCCTGGCGTGGCGGTAGCGGCTGAACGGATTGATCACCGGCCATGACATCACTACGCAGCGCACGCTGGCATCAGGCGCGCTCGCGCCCGCCAGCGGGATCGCGGCGTAGCGCGGATCGTGCGGCCGCATGGCGACCAGCATCGCCAAGTGTCCGCCGCTCGACTGGCCCGAGAGACCGACCAGGTCGGGCCGCGTCTTGAGCGCCGGCGCGTTGGCCTTGGCCCAGCGCACCGCGTAGTTGATGTCCCGCACCGAGGCCGGGTACGGGTCCTCGTTGCCGGAGCGGAAATCGAGCGCAATTGACACGATGCCGTGCGACGCCATGGCCGCGTGGCGCAGCCGCTCGGTAGTCCGGTCGCTCAGGCACCAGGCGCCGCCATGGCACTCGACGAGCGCCGGGAACGGCCCTGCCCCGCGCGGCCGGAACACGCGAGCGAGCAGCGGCTTCTCGCCGTGGCGGAGGTATTCGACATCCTCCACGTCGAAGTCATGCGTCTTGGCTTCGAGGATTGCGGTGGTCATGGTCAGCCTTCCTTTGCGAGATTTGCTGGATACTCGCGCACGACGCCGGCCGCCGCAACCATGGTGGCGGAATTGTTGCAAAACTGCGAGCGGCACAATGCCCAGGCTTATGCCTCATCACGCGCCGCGCTCTCTTTTGCAATTGCGAACGCGCGGCACGCGCCGATCCGCAGAATAACAAAATATTTTCTCGACAACCGAGGGGCATCGTGATTCATAGGTCGTGGTCCTGATCAGTGGCAGGGATTCCTCATGGCACGCATCCTCGTGGTCGACGACGAAGTTTCGATTCGTGTCGCCATCCGGATGATCCTGGAACGCGCCGGACACACGGTGGTGGTCGCCGAGGGTGGGCACGCCGCCGTGCGCGCCATCGAGGCGTTCTCGTTCGACGTGCTCATCGTCGATATCTTCATGCCACGCATGGACGGGCTGGAGACCATCAAGGTTTTCCGCGAAAACGCCCCCGACGTTCCGATCATCGCCATGTCCGGCTATGCGGTGCGCGGCGAATCCATGCCGGATTTCTTCCACAAGGCCCTCGATCTCGGCGCCGCCCTGTGCCTGTGCAAGCCGTTCAAGGGCGGCGACCTGATCAACGCGATCGAGACCTGTCGCGCCGCCAGCGCCGCCAACGTCGCCTGATACGACCGGCGCGACCCAGGATCGCGCTTGAAATATCGGCTCGTCATCTTCGACATGGACGGCACGCTGGCTGACAGCTTTCCGTGGTTCATGACGGTGATGAACTCGGTGGCGGACAAATTCCGCTTCCGGCGGGTCGCGCCGGACGAGGTCGAAACCCTGCGGCGTCTCGACTCCCAGCGCATCCTCGAGCGGCTTGACGTGCCGCGCTGGAAGTTGCCGCTGATCGCCCGGCACATGCGCGCCCTCAAGGCGCAGCATATTGCGGACATCGCGCTGTTTCCCGGCGTAGATGGCATGTTGCACGAGCTCAAAAGTCGCGGTCTCCGCATCGGCGTCGTCAGCTCCGACTCGGAAGCCAATGTGCGGCGCGCCCTGCGCGGCGAGAACGCGCGCCGCATCGACGACTACGCTTGCGGCGCTTCGCTGTTCGGCAAGCAGGCCAAGTTCAGACGTGTGCTGACGCGGTCGGGCGTCGCCGCGAACGATGCGATTGCCATCGGGGACGAGCTCCGCGATGCGCAGGCGGCACGCGATCTGGGAATCGCGTTCGGGGCGGTGGCGTGGGGCTACACCCATGTCGAGGCGCTGCAGGATGCGAAGCCCGACCACGTGTTCCTCGCCATGAACGATATCGTCACGCAATTGACATGATGATGCCACCAAGCGCGCACGGCAGACGCCGGACGCGACTACTCCTCCAGCATCGTGTCGATGAACGTCGCCGGGTTGGCGCAGAATTCCCGCATCAGCCGGTAATGGGCTGCCGTGTCGCCTCATCGAGATAACGCGCCACCGAGAAGAAGCTTTCGGCGCGGAAGAACCAGCCGGTGGTGATTTTCGGCAGCCAGCTCGCGCGCAGCGCTTGCGCCAGTGTGCCGCCCATGACCGCGAGCGCGCCGGAATGATCGACCGGCTGGTAACCCTTGCGGCCGCCGGCCTCGTCGTAGCCAGCGAACGCCGCGATGCCTTCCAGCAGCGTCGACTTTCCGGTGCCGTTCTCGCCGACGATGATCGCGATCGCGTGGTCGAAATCCAATTCGAATCCGTCCTGCAGGAAGGGCAGGCAGAACGGATAGGCGGCCCGGTCACGGACCTCCGCCGCATCGAGCCAGACCCGCCTGAGATAAGGGAGCCGGCAGATTGATCGTGCGCTTCTTCCAGGCCATGGCGTATGCCAGGATGCGACGCTTTCGGCGGCAAGGACGAGATGGCGGCACGGCACACTCATATGGATGCGGACGACGACCTGCGTGAAGACATTTCGCGTCTCGAGGCGCATATCGAGGACCTCGCCAGGACGATCGAGCGGTGCCGCAAGATCAGCCTGGCTGCCCGGATCGCCATTGCGGCCGGAGGCGTGATCATTCTGGGCCTCGTGCTCGGCGCGATCAGGTTCAACCCGACCGCGATGATCGGCGGCCTGGCGGCGGCGATCGGCGGCATCGTGGTATTCGGATCGAACGCCAGCACGTCGAAGCAGGCCATGGCCGACATGACGGCCACCGAGGTCCGCAGGGCCGAGCTGATCGGCCGCATCGACCTGCAGGTGATTACCTCGCCCGGCAGCTAGCGGGCACCCAAAATCGCGGTAAGCTGCGCCGGTCACCAGGGCCGGGGTCGACGATGCTGGTCAGGATTGTTGCCTGGATCGCGCTGCCGGTTGCGGCGCTGCTCGGCGCCGTGCCGGCGCCGGCGCAAACCTACCCTGCCCGGCAGATCGAGCTGGTCGTGCCGTTCGTCGCCGGCGGCACCACCGACAACATCGCACGCATGCTGGCCCAGCGGTTTTCCGACCGATGGCGGCAGACCGTGGTGGTGACCAACCGGCCGGGTGGCGGCAGCACCATCGGAACGCACGCCGTGGCAAAAGCGCCGCCCGACGGCCATACGCTGCTCGTCACCACCATCGGCTTTGCCATCACGCCCGCCCTGCAAAAACTGCCCTATGACGCCGTCAACGATTTCGCGCCGGTGAGCGAGCTCGCTTCGGTGCCACTGGTGCTGGTGGTGCACGCCTCGGTACCAGCCAAGACGCTGGCGGACTTCATCGCGCTGGCGAAATCGCAGCCCGGCGGGCTGGACTACGCCTCCTCCGGCACCGGCACCTCGCCGCATCTCGCCGCCGAGATGTTTTGCGCAATGGCAGGCGTGAAGCTGGTGCATGTGCCGTTCAAGGGCAACGCCGAGGGGCTCAACGCCATGCTGGGCGGACACGTCAAGGTCTATTTCGCGCTGGTGCCGGCGGTGTTGCAGCACGTGCGCGCCGGCACGCTGCGCGCCATCGCGGTGACGACGGAAACGCGGCTGGCCGCCCTGCCCGACGTGCCGACCATCGCGGAACTGGGCTTTCCAAACTACGAGATCACCTCGTGGCAGGGCCTGTTCGCCCCCGCCGGCACGCCCAAGGACGTCGTGGCAAAAATCAATGCCGAGACGGTGGCGATGCTCAATGCCCCCGACATCCGCCAGCGCATCTCGCAGGAAGGCGCCGATCCGGTCGGCAGCACGCCGGAACAATTCACCGCCCGCGTGAAGGCCGAGGTCGCCAAGTGGGGCAAGGTGGTCCGCGAAGCCGGTATCGGGACACAGTAACCGGCTTGGCCTCGGCCGATGTCGCACAATAGTCACCTGTCTCGAGTTCCGTGAGATGAGGCCCGCCGGCCAGTTGTGCTGCCGCTCCGATCCGGATACCACCACTGCACCCACGCATTGGAACCCAACGGGGCGAGGGCGTAATATCCGCGCCGGTACGGGACGCCGCCATGACGCTTCGTCACCGCCTGTCGCTCCTGGTTGCCATTGCCCTGATTCCGCCGCTGCTGCTGACCGTGTACCACGTCGTGCGCTCGCAGATTGTCCTCGACAAGGAGGCGCGCGACGAGGCCCTGGCAGCGGCGCGGCTGATCTCGGCCGAGTTCAGCCAGCTGATCGAAGGCAGCCGCCACCTGATGACCGCGATGACCAAGCATCCGGCGGTCCCGGGCGACGAGGCGGCCTGCGCCGCCTATTTCCGCGCCGTCATCGCTGACATTCCGGTTTATCGCGAGGCCGCCATCGTCGATACGGAGGGGGTGGCCCATTGCTCCACCATTCCGGTTCCGGCCAGCCCCGACGTGAAGAATCGCCTCTATGTGCGCGAGCCGCTGGCCACCGGCCGGCTGACGGTGGGGCCGCTCGCCTATGACCGTGCGACGAACACCACGTCGATGCACATGTCGATGCCCTACCGGAGTTCCGACGGAACAGTCAAAGGCGTGATGGTCCTGGTGCTCAATCCCGACCGCATAGCCCAGGACCTGGTGGGGCGCTCGTGGCGCCCGCAGCATCGCATCATCGTGCTCGACCGCGAAGGTTCGCTGGTCCTGGCCATTCCGCAGGACAGCGCCGAAGAAGCCCAGACGATCGCCCAGGACATCTTCCCCCGGGTGGCCTCCGCCTCGTCCGACACGGTCTATACCAGGGCCTCCGGCCGGCGCCCGGAGATCGTCGGCGTCGTGTCGGTGGACACGGCGCCCAACGACCTGTTCGTGGCCGTCGCCATCGATCAGGACACGGCCCTGGCCGAGGCCAGGCGCGCCAACGAACAGAGCCTCGCGCTGGCGCTGGTGACCATCCTGCTGGCCATCGCCGGCGCCTGGCTCGCCACGCATTTCCTGATCGACCGACCCATCCGCGCGATCGTCGACACGGCGCGGCGGCGCGAGGCGGGCGATATCGCGCCCTTCCCGGCTTTCAGCTTCTCGGCCGAGTTCGGCGAATTGAGCACCGCCCTTTCCCGCATGGCCAACAGGATCCACGACCTGATGGAGCAGAAGGGCTTTCTACTGCGCGAGCTGCAGCATCGCGTGATGAACAGCCTGACGCTGCTGTCGAGCGTGCTCGACATGCAGGGCCGCAATGTCCGCAACACGGTCGCGCGCGAGCACCTTGCGCGCGCGCGCGACCGCGTCGTCGCCATGGCGACCGTCTATCGCTACCTCTATCAGACGAATACGCCGGACGAGGTCGAGTTCAGCGGGTTCCTGCAGGTGATCTGCGCCGAGAGCCAGAACGCCTATGCGGGCGTGTTCAAGCCGATCATTGCGGTGGATGCGGACCGGCTCGAGCTGTCCGGCTCGCACGCGATCTCGCTGGCGATGCTGACGCACGAGCTGATCACCAACGCGCTCAAGCACGCCTATCCGGAAGGACGGCCGGGGCCGATCGACGTCATCCTCAAGCGCGATCAGGAGACCATCGAGCTGCGCGTCGCCGACCAGGGGCGCGGCATTCCGGAGGATTTCCAGATCGACCAGTCGAGCTCGCTGGGGATGCGGGTCATCGCCTCGACGGTGCGTCAGCTCCGCGGCACGCTCGAGATCAAGCGGCGGGACCCCGGGACCGAATTCGTGATCCGCATCCCGGCCAGCGTGCTGCAGCCGAAGTGAGCCCGGATCAAGTCCGGGCGAGGCTTTTCGGGATCATGCCCTACGCCGCCGCGAGCTCCTTGTCCTTGGCCTCGGCGCGCTTGAGCGCCGGACGCTCGGCCAGCCGGGCCGTATAAGCAGTGAACTCCGGCTGCTCGGGCAGCAGCTTGAACAGCATGCCCCAGCGCAGGCCCGAGCCGATCACCACGTCGGCGGCCGTGAACTGCTCGCCCATGAGATACGGCCCCTTGGCCACGGCCTTGGTGAGCACGTCCAGCACCACGTCGTACTCGCCGTAGCCGAGCGCGGCGCGCGGCGCCGCCTCCTTGCGCGGATAGGCGCGGTCCATGATGGCCGGCTCGATACAGCTCGGGCCGAAGAAAAGCCATTTGAAATAGACGCCGCGCCGCGGGTCGCCGACCGGAATGCCGAGCTTGCGCTGGGGGAATTCGTCGGCCAGATAGGCACAGATGGCGGCCGCTTCGGTGATCACCACGTCGCCATGCTTGAGCGCCGGCACCTTGCCCATGGGGTTGATGGCGAGATAGTCCGGCGCGTGCTGTTCGCCGCGCTTCATGCTCAACAGGTGGATCTCATAAGGCTCCCCCACCTCCTCCAGCATCCAATGCACGATCGACGAGCGCGACGGCGCGACATGGTAGAGCGTGAGCTTGGCCATGCAGGCTCCTGTTGCTGATGCGCTGCGGTGTATCGCCGGATCATGGCCGTTGTGCGAACCGCCGCGCAAGCTGCGCCGCGCCCAGCCGCAACCTGTGCGCCTGCACGGTTCAGACGACTTTGCCAACGCGCTGTGGCGTCACGGCAACAGCTTCGCGCCCGACTTCATGCCATCCTGGCCTCGCGTAGGCTGGGTTCGGGGGAACAGGCATGAACGCGCGGGTTCTGTTCCTGGCGGCTCTTTGCGTCGCGTCGACGCCCGCCCGCGCCATCGAAGGATCGACCGTCGCCGGCCCGATCGGGGGAACCGACATTCGCTCGGCCCAGCTTCCGCCGCCCGGATTGTATGGCGGCCTCGCCGCCCTGTGGGCGGAAGCGTACGATTTCCTCGGCCCGGACGGCAGCACGACGATCCCGGCGCTCAGCGAAGCCCATCTGCAGCGCTACCGCGCCGGAGCCTTTCTCGTCTGGGTTCCGGATTTTCAGCTCGCCGGCGGCTCGTTCGGCCTGTTCGGTCTCGTACCCGGCGGCATCGAATGCGGTCGCCTGTTCGCCCTCACGCCAAACAGATGCATTTCCGGCTTCGGTGATCCCTATTTGGAAATCGCCTGGTCGCGTTACTTCGGCACGCCACGACCGTCACGCTATCCCGACGCATTTCCGGTACTCGAAGGGCTCACGCTCGCCTTCGGCTTCGGCGTGGTGTTTCCGGCCGGACGCTACGATCCGTTGGTGGCCAACCTCCAGGGGCCGACCATCGGCAACAACATCTGGGATTTCGCACCGAACGTTGCCTTCACCTACGTGACGAAGCCGATCATTGCCGACGGCACGGAGATCAGCGCCAAGCTGTTCTGGAACAATTATCTCGTCAACCCGGCAACGCAGTTCCAGACCGGCGCGGTTGTCAACCTCGACTTCGCGGTGTCGGAAAAGATCGGCCGGTTCCAGATCGGCGTGGGCGGCTTCTATGCGTTCCAGGCCGAGGACGACAAGCTATTCGGCGTGCCCGTCCCGCCCAACGGACACCGCGCCGAGGCGATGCAGATTGGGCCCCTCATCGCCTACGACATGCCCGAGCACCTTGCCGTGATGAAGTTCAAGTGGCTCGAAAGCACCATTGCGGTGAATACCGTGAAGGCGCACGGCTTCGTCGTCACGTTGGCCAAGAAACTGTGGTGATCCGGCGCGTCCCGAAACGCCGGAACGCGGCCTGCCGGCTGTCGATCGCGAGCTTGCGGAAGACTGCAGCGATTTGGCGGATTTCGCGTGACCTATTTCCCGGGTAGGCTGGACCATCTTCGATTCGGTGTGGTCATGCGACTGCCCATCCTGATCCTGGCGTCGGTCGCCTCCGTCACCGAGGCCGCCGGGACGGAGTCTACGCCGGTCGAGCGTCTCGTCGCCCGCGAGATCCATGAGATTCTGCCGGCGGACGGGATCGGCGGTGCCGCAGTGGCGGTGCGGATCGGGGGCCGCACACTGTTCTTGAATTATCGCGCGGCCGACACCGCGCAGGGACGGCCGATCACGTCGGATTCGCTGTTCAACATCGCCTCGCTGCGCAAGCTGTTCGAAGCCACACTGCTGGCCCAGGCGGTGCAACAGGGCGAGCTGACGCTCGACGATCCGGTTGCGCGCCACGTGGTCGAGCTGCAGCACGCCGGCTACATGCGTGACGCAACGGTTGGGCAGCTCGCCGCCCACACGTCCGGCCTGTCGCTGCCGCAGGATTACGACCCCTGGCCGGACTGGGGCTATACGCTGCCGGAGTTTGTCCGCACACTGCAGGCTTGGACGCCGGACAGGAGTCTTTCGCCCGGCCAGGAGCACGTCTATACCCATGCAGGTTTTGTGCTGCTGCAGCTGGTGCTGGAGCGACGCTTCGCCATGCCGATCGCGGAGCTGATGCAGCAGCGGCTGCTGCGGCCGCTCGGCCTGTCATCCACCGTGGTGCCGGCGGCTGGCGCATACGGGCGTGCGGCCCTCGCGCCGGACCTGATGCAGCGCACCGTGCAAGGCTATTCGCCCAAAGGCGCGCCGATCGGAGCGCCGGGCGATCAGCAGACCTACTACGACTTTCCCGGCACCGGGCAGATGTTTTCCACGCCGCGCGACCTCGCCGTGTTCCTGGCCGCGCACCTGGGCGAGCTGCCGGGACATGAGGCGCTGCAGCTGGCAATGAAAGCGACGCAGCAGACCCAAGTGTTCTACGGCCCGCGCAACGCCCAGGCGCTCGCCTGGGAGGTTAATTACAATTTCGCTCCGCCCATCATCGAGAAGAATGCCGGCCTCAACAACACGTCGGGCTATATCGGCATGCTGCCGGACCACAAGCTGGGCATCGTCATCCTGGCCAACCGCGGCAGCCAGCACGCCGCCGAGATGGGCCGCCGCGTCCTGCCTGAGCTCGCCCGGGCGGTAACGGCGTCGCAACGACCATTGCTTATTCCGCCACCATCGAGCGGCGGCGACGCGCAACCGTCAACGCCAGCGGCTCCGCAACGGTTGAATGAACCAGTTTTGCCATGATGCGTTGATATGAACCAGCACGGCAGGGCGCGAGGCGGGTGACCGGCGGCCACGGTGTCACGGCCTCCATGCAGCACAGGAGGCCCGTGATGGCACGTTCACACCTGATTTCTGGCGCAACCGAGACCCAGGTTCCGCTCGCGGTCCGCAAGATCGGCCTCGCCGATCTCAAGGACGCGCTGGCGCGCGGCGTCGATGATTTCATGGCCATGCCGAGCCATGCCGGGTTTCTCTGTCTGATCTACCCCGTCATCGCCCTCGTACTGGCGCGACTGGCTCTGGGCTATGACGTGCTGCCGATGCTGTTCCCGCTGGCGGCCGGGTTCGCCCTGCTCGGTCCGCTCGCCGCCATCGGCCTCTATGAGCTCAGCCGGCAGCGCGAACAGGGCCGCGAGGTGTCGTGGAAGGACGCGTTCGACGTGTTCCGGTCGCCCTCGTTCGGCCCCATCGCGGCGCTCGGCGTCCTGCTCCTGATCATTTTCTTCGTGTGGCTGGCAGTGGCGCAGACCATCTATGTTGCGACGTTCGGCTATACGCCGGCCGCGTCCATTCCGGATTTCCTCACCCGCGTCTTCACCACCCGCGAAGGCTGGACACTGATCCTCTTGGGCAACGGCATCGGCTTCCTGTTCGCCGTGCTGGCGCTCACCGTCAGCGTGGTGTCGTTCCCGCTGCTGCTCGACCGCGACGTCGGCGCGGCCGCGGCGATGCTCACGTCGGTACGCGCCGTGCTCGCCAATCCGGTGCCGATGGCGGTGTGGGGCCTGATCGTGGCCGGTCTCCTGGTCCTCGGCTCGCTGCCCTTCTTCCTCGGCCTCACCGTTGTGCTGCCGATCCTCGGCCATGCGACCTGGCACCTGTACCGCAAGGTGGTGCCATAGCAGTGTAGATGCCCCGCCCCCGGCGCGCGACGGCGAGCGCCGGCCGCGGGGCCTTTGCGGTCGTGCGAGCCGCAGCGGTGGTTGCGCGGCAAACCGCACCTTTCGCATAAATTTTTATCGGCTCGGGCAAGCGCGGCACAACCGCGCCGGAAAAAACCGCGCATCCCCGCGGCGTGTTTACCGAAGCGTAATCGGCAAGGCGTGTGATCGGGCGGCAGGAGCCAGGAAGGCGTTCGCCATGCACGCGCCCCTCTCACGCGACATCTCAGGCCTGCTGAGCTCGCTCCGCGTGCTGATCGTGGAGGACAATTCCTTCACGCGCAAAGTCAGCCGCGGCCAGCTGGCGCATCTCGGCGTCAAGACGATCTACGAGGCCGTCGACGGCGCCGACGGCCTGGACGCCATCCGCAAATATGCTCCCGACCTGGTCATCGTCGATTGGGATCTGCCGGTGGTGACCGGCGCCGAGCTAGTGCGCATGGTGCGGTCGCCGCACACGTTCCCGCTGCCCGACATTCCCATCATCGTGCTCACGTGTCACGGCGAGCGCTGGCGGGTGATCGAGGCGCAGCGCTGCGGCGCCAACGAGTTTCTGGTCAAGCCAGCCTCGGCCCAGGCCGTCCTCGACCGCATCGTGGCGATCTTCATGAATCCGCGCCCGATGGTGCACCTGCCCAACTATTATGGACCGCAGCCGCGCGGCGCCTTCATGCAGTACCTGCGCCACTGCGCCCGGCATCAGGATGTGCGGCAGGGCGCGCCGCCATCGCCGCCAGCCGTCCAGGCCGTGGCGCCGGCGCCGGCTTAAGCTTCATTCGGCCGGCGGCGGCGGCGCGCCGCGGTGACTATAGACATCGGCCCACGCCAGGGCCGTTGCAAACAGGCTGAATGCAACGACGATTCCAACGATGACGAACACGGTTTCGATCGGCATGACCTCGCCCTCAGGTTGCGGGCAAAGGCTAGCGGCGGCACCGCCCGGCGCCTTGACCTGAATCAATCGGGGTGATGGAGGCCGGGAATGGCGCGCGCTCAGCTTACCTTGCGCGTCAGCGGATATTCGGCGCTGTCGTAAAGCTTGCGGATGGCGTCGCCGTCGAAACGCTCTTCGTCCACTTCGAGCACGGTCCCGAGCAGCAGGACAGACGGCATTTCTTCGATCGCGAACCGGATCGCTTCCGCCGCCGTATCGAAGCGGCGATAGCCGGCTGGGCGATTACCCTTCTTGCTCCGGCTGGGAAACAGCTCTGCCGGCGCTTGATAGTCGAAGCTGGCCATGCGGTATTTAAGCACAGCCGGGGCGGGAAAGCGAGCCAACCCAGGCCGCAGGCGCTGCGGCAAAGCCGCGGTCCGGTCAAACCCCGCACGCCGGTACCGCTCTTGTCCCGCGGCGCGCCGCTGCTAACGTGCGGCAAACAGGAACACGTTCGGGAGGAACCGCATGCTGCGACCGCGCTGCTGGCCGCCGATCACGGCGATCCTGGGCCTGCTCGTGCTCACCGCGGCGGCTGCGGCGCAGCAGCCGCCGGTGAAAATCCGCGCCGGCTGGGTCAGCACGCCGGCGTCCCTCATCCCGCTCATTTTCGCCAAGCCTGGCCTGGCCAGGCACCGGGACAAATCCTACACGTTCGAACCGATCTACTACGCCGCCTCGCCACTGCAGATCACGGCGCTCACCAACAATGAGCTCGACATCGCGGCGCTCGGCTATTCGAGCTTTCCGCTGGCGGTGCAGAATGCCGGCCTCACCGACCTGCGCATTCTCGCCGACGAGATTCAGGACGGCGTGCCCGGCCACTACGCAACGCCCTATTGGGTGCGCAAGGATTCCGGCATCAATCGCATCGAGGATCTCAAGGGCAAGGTGGTGGCGACGAACGGGTTGGGCAGCGGCGTCGACCTGATCATGCGCTCGGCGCTGCGCCAGCACGGCCTCGAGGACAAGCGCGACTTCACTGTGATCGAGGCGCCGTTTCCCACCCAGAAGGCGGTGCTCAAGGACCGCAAGGCCGACCTGATCGTAACTGCCCTGCCGTTTTCCTACGATCCCGAAGTCATCGACATGGCCAGGATCCTGTTCGACTCGCGCAGCGGCTTCGGCGACGTTGCCCTGTCATTCTGGACCGCGCGCAAGCCGTTCGTCGAGAAACACCGCGCCGCGCTGGTCGATCTCCTGGAGGACTACGTGATCGCGCTGCGCTGGTATCTCGACCCGGCGAACCACAAGGAGGCAGCGCAGATCACGGCCAGTTTCCTGAAGCGCCCGCCGGCATCGTTCGAAGGTTGGCTCTTCACCAACCGCGACTTCTACCGCGACCGCAACGGCCTGCCCAACCTCAAGGCGCTGCAGGCCAACATCGACAAGGTGAGAGATCTCGGCTTCATCAAGGGCCCCCTCGAGGTTGCACCCTTCGCCGAGCTCGGCCTCATCGAGGAGGCGGTGAAGCGATTGCATTAACGCCAGCGGGCCCGCCGTTGCCGGCGGGCCCGCGTCAATCGGCAAAGTCATGAAGGCTCAGGCGCACGGCTCAGCGATTGCCGCCGCCCCCGCCGCCACCAGCGCCACCTCCCCCACCACCGCCGGCTCCGCCACCAGCGCTACCGCCGGCACCGCCGCCCATGCCGCCGCCGCCCATGCTGCCGCCGCCGGCACCGATCTCTATGAGGTCGACGGCCGGGGCCTTCAGCAGTAAGCCGCTGCCTTTCTGGAACCGTCGCACGCGCCCCACCTCGAGCTCGGTCGTGCGCGTCGGCTGGCCGCCGGTTATCAACGAGATCTTGGCGGTCGTGCCACCCATGTCGAAGGCGAGAACGTTGGGTTTGCCGAGCCGTTGGGCGAAATGGGCGGCGATCGACACGCCGGCAGCGGGACCGGATTCGACAAGGCGGACCGGGAATTGACGGGCGAGGTCGAGGCTCAGTGTGCCACCGCTGGAGCTCATCACGAAGAAGGCGCCGCGGGAGCCCCGCTCCTTCAAAGCTTCGGAGAGCTCGGCCAGATATCGCGACATCAGCGGCTGAACGTAGGCGTTGGCCACCGTGGTCGAGACGCGGCCATACTCGCCGATCTCCGGCAGCACGCGCGAGGACAACGCCACGGCAAGATCCGGCCGCTCGGACCGGATGGTCTCTGCCGCAGC
>Ga0209466_1000141_pt1 | contig 16226 bp, 12 predicted proteins | sample PanSoiPlo30MoBio_FD_188323 | JGI IMG/M metagenome (GOLD analysis project Ga0209466, IMG submission 188323) | Tropical forest soil microbial communities from Panama analyzed to predict greenhouse gas emissions - Panama Soil Plot 30 MoBio (SPAdes)... | ecosystem: Environmental > Terrestrial > Soil...
TTCGAGTTCGACGGCAAGGCCTACCGCCCGCGCGGCACCCAGCTGAATTGAGCCCGCAGGCGCGGCAGCACACGCCGAACTGACGGCGAATCGTCCCTCGGCGCGAGCGGGGCACGATCCGGCCGACGGCGCCACGACGCAACCACTAACCCCCTTCCGGCGTTTGACCTCGTACGAGGCGCTGCGCTCCGGCCCAAGCCGCGCTCTGCCTCGGTCCACGAATGGCGCAAGCGGCGATGTGGAGACGCATCCTTTTCGTTGTTCTCATCATGACCGTGCTCGGTGCCGCAGGCTTTGTCGCCTGGGCCTGGGAGCCTGCGCTCGCGCTCAACCCGCCGCCGGACAGATCGTCGTTCGACCGCGAACTGGTGCAGCGCGGGGCCGAGCTCGCGGCGATCGGCAATTGCGGTGTCTGCCACACGACCGCAGGCGGAAAACCGTTTGCCGGCGGCCGGCCGCTGCCGACGCCGTTCGGCACCATCCATGCCACCAACATCACTCCCGACCCGAAGGCCGGCATCGGGCAATGGTCGGAAGCCGCATTCGAACGCGCCATGCGCGAGGGCGTCGACCGCGCCGGGCGACATCTCTACCCGGCCTTTCCCTACGATCATTTCACGCGGCTCACCGACGAGGACGTGAAGGCGCTCTATGCCTTCATGATGACGCGCGACCCGGTGCGCGTCACGGCACCGGCCAACGATCTGGCCTTTCCGCTCAATATCCGACTGAGCGTCGCCGCATGGAAGCTCCTGTTCTTTCACAAGGGACGCCGGCAGCTGGAGGCCGGCCACGACGCGACGTGGACTCGCGGTGCCTACCTGGCCGACGCGGTTGCCCATTGCGGCGCCTGCCACACGCCGCGCAATGCGCTCGGCGCGCAGAAGAGGGGCCAGGACTTTGCCGGCGGCAGCTCGGAAGGCTGGCACGCGCCGGCCTTGAATGCGCAAAGTCCGGCGCCGGTACCGTGGACGGCCGACAGCCTTTTCACCTATCTGCGCAGCGGCAGCGCGCCACTGCATGGCACCGCCGCCGGCCCGATGGCGCCGGTCGTGCACAACCTTGGCGGAGTGCCGGAAGACGACGTGCGCCCCATTGCGGTCTTCATAGCATCGGTCGCCGGGCCGCCCTCGCCCGAGCGGCAGCGCATGGCCGACGAGCTGATCCAGCGTTTGAGCAACCCCGAGACCGTCGGGCTCGCCGCTGACGGCCAGCCCGGGGCTGCGATCTTCGCCGGAGCGTGCGCAACCTGCCATTCGGAGACGCGGCTGCGCGGCGCCGCCGGGGCCATCAATCTCGCGCTGAGCACTGCGGTGAACGCGCCCGACCCGCTCAATGCCATTCGCATCGTTCTTGACGGCATCGGTCCGGCGCAAGACCGGCGCGGCCCGCTGATGCCTGGCTTTTCCGGCGCGCTCACCGACGGCCAGATCGCTCAGCTCACCGGCTATGTTCGCGCGCAATTCAGCACGCAGCCGGCATGGCGCGACCTGGAAACGACGATACGGCGCATCCGCGAAGGTAAGGATCAATCGTGAGATCCGGACCTCGCGCCGGTCGCCAGGAAGGGACACTGCATGATCACACTCACCGTCAATGGCCGCACGCATCAGAGCGACGCCGATCCCAGCACGCCGCTGCTCTACGTGTTGCGCGACGATCTTGCGCTCAACGGTGCCAAATTCGGCTGCGGCCTGGGCCAGTGCGGTGCCTGCACCGTGATGGTGAATGGCGAAGCCATCTATTCCTGCGTCGTGCCGATCGCGGTGCTCGAAGGCCGTGCGATCACCACGGTGGAAGGCCTCGGTACGGCCGACAATCCCGGAGCGTTGCAGCGCGCCTTCATCGACGAGCAGGCGGCGCAGTGCGGCTATTGCATACCCGGGATGATGATGCGCGCCCATGCGCTGCTGCAAAAGAATCCGACGCCGTCGGACGAGCAGATTCGCGCCGCGCTGCAACCCAACCTGTGCCGCTGCGGCACGCATATGCGGATCCTGCGCGCGGTCCGGCGCGCTGCGCAGACCCTGACATCCGCCACCGCGACCAATCCAAAGGAAGGCGTGCGATGAATGTTCCGCCTCGGATCCACCTGTCGCGTCGGACGCTGCTTGCCGGCGGCGGCGCGCTCGTCGTCAGCTTCTCCCTGCGCGCCGCAATGGCGCAAGATGCCCAGAGCACGGGACCGGAGCCGCGGCAGGCGCCCCTGCCGGGGAGCCTCAAGGGCAGCCCCATGCTCGACTCCTGGATCCGCATCGCAGCGGACGGGAGCATCACGGTGTTCACCGGCAAAGCGGAGCTGGGCCAGGGCATCAGGACGGCGCTGGTACAGATCGCCGCCGAGCAACTCCGCGTCGCGCCCGCTGCCATCGCGCTCGTCGCAGCCGATACGGCCCAGACTCCCAACGAAGGCTACACGGCCGGCAGCCATTCCATGCAGGACAGCGGCACGGCGATCCTGCACGCCGCGGCGCAGGCGCGCGATATTCTGATCGGCATCGCGGCCGGCCGCCTCAGCGTGCCGGTGGAGCGGCTGAAGGCGGACGGCGGCGCCGTGCATGCAGATGACGGGCGTCGTCTCGCCTATGGCGAGCTCGTCGCGGGCAACGTCCTGAACGTGCGGGCGCAACCGCAATCGAAGCTGCGGGAAGCGAGCGCCCACACCATCATGGGCAAGTCCATGCCGCGGGTGGACATCCCGGCCAAGGTCACCGGCGGCGTTGCCTTCGTGCAGGACCTCCGCCCCCCCGGCATGGTGCATGCGCGCGTGGTGCGACCGCCGAGCTACAGCGCGCGCCTGCGCGACATCGATGTGAAGCCGGTCGAACGTATGTCCGGCGTACTCAAGATCGTGCGCGACGGCAGCTTTCTCGCCGTGATCGCCCAGCGCGAGTACCTGGCCGTCATGGCGATGCGCGCGCTCGCCGACGCGGCGACGTGGAACGAGAATGCGCAGGCGCTGCCGGAGGAGCAGACGATCTTTGCGCACCTTGAAGGATTGCCGGCGGAGGACTCCACGATCCTCAATGTCGGCCAGCCGGCTTCAGGCGCCAGGATGGTCGAGGCCGCCTACCGTCGGCCCTACCAGATGCACGGCTCGATCGGCCCATCCTGCGCGGTCGCCGTCATGGAGAACGACGCGCTGACGCTGTGGACGCATTCGCAAGGCGTCTATCCGCTGCGCAAGGCGGTTGCCGAGATGCTGAAGATGCCGCCGGAGCGCATCCGCTGCATCCATGTGGAAGGCTCGGGCTGCTACGGTCACAACGGTGCCGACGATGTCGCCGCCGATGCCGCGCTGATCGCCCGCGCCTTTCCGGGCCGGCCGGTGCGGGTGCAATGGATGCGCGAGGACGAGCACGCGTTCGAGCCGTACGGGCCGGCCATGATCGCGCGCGCGAAAGCCGCTCTCGACCGCGACGGCACCATCGTCGACTGGCAGTACCAAGTGTGGAGCAATACGCATTCCACGCGTCCCGGCGCCGCCGGCAACCTGCTTCCGGCGCTCCACCTCGCGGCGCCGTTCTTCCATCCTGCCCCGCGCCCGCTGCCGCAGCCGGAAGGCGGCGGTGACCGCAACGCCATTCCGCTCTACCGGCTGCCCAACGCGCGCGTGATCCACCACTTCATCCCGACCATGCCGCTGCGCGTCTCCGCGCTGCGCGGCCTCGGCGCCTACATGAACATCTTCTCGCTCGAGAGCTTCATGGACGAGCTGGCAGCGGCGGCGGGCGCCGATCCGGTCGAGTTCCGCCTGCGGCACCTCGACGATGCGCGCGCGCGCGAGGTCATCACGACGGCGGCGCAGCACTTCGGCTGGCGCAGCAGCGAACGGCTGCCCAGCCACCACGGTCGTGGCTTTGCGTTCGCGCGCTACAAGAATCTCGCCGCCTATGCGGCGATTGCGGTCGAACTCGAGGTCGAACACGAGAGCGGTCGCGTACGGCTGGCGCGGGCAGTGGCCGCGACCGACAGCGGCGAAGCCGTGAACCCGGACGGAATCCGCAACCAGATCGAAGGCGGGATCATTCAGTCGGCGAGCTGGACGCTGTACGAGGCGGTCGGCTTCGACCGCATGCGCATCACCAGCCGCGACTGGGGAAGCTACCCGATCATGCGTTTCGCCGGCGTGCCGGAGCGGATCGACGTCCATCTGATCGACCGCCCGGGCCAGCCGTTCCTCGGCACCGGCGAAGCAGCGCAAGGTCCGGCAGCGGCGGCCATCGCCAATGCCATCGCCGACGCCACGGGTGTCCGGCTGCGCGACCTGCCGTTCACGCCGGAGCGCGTCAAACGCGCAATCGGGGTTTAGCTCGGTTCAGCGGGCCGGTGCGGCGGGCGCCGGCGCGGCGCCGTTCTTCTGCTCCAGCTTCTTGCGCGCGTCCTCGGCCTTCTTCTGCAGCTCCTGCTGCAGCTTCTCCTGCCGCGCCTCGAACTCCTTTGGATCGGTTGGCGGGCCATCATTGGCCTTGGCGAAATCGGCCAGCGGGATGGGGTAGCTGGCGGCCTGGCCCGGCAGGTTGATGCCCTGCAGCACCACGTTCTGCCCCTTCTTCAGCTTGCCAACGAAGTCGGGATTGACCTCGACGTCCGCCATGCAGCCGTTGGGCAGGCACACGATGTAGCGCCCCATCACGGGTTCGTTCTGGTCGATGACCACGCGCGTACCCTGCGGAAGTTGCATCCCGAGCGGCAGCGTGATGCGGAAGATCTTCTTGTCCTCGCCGGCCTGCTCGATCAGGGCGGCGCCGGCGAGGAACTGGCCGGTCTCGAGGCGCGCCTCCTTGACGGTCAGGCACACTTCCTTGGCGTTCGCCTGGTTCTGGTCCTTGCCGCAGAACTTGGTCCACGGCGAGTAGATGACCGGCATCTGCTCGCCCCCTTGGCCCTGGCTCTGCTGCTGTTGCGGCTGGGCCGGCTGGGCGGGCTGGGCCTGCGGCGCCGGCTGCTTCGGGGCGGCCTTGGGTGCCGGCTTGGGCGCGGCCTTGGGAGCCGGAGCGGGGGCAGGCGCCGGCTGTTGCGCAAACGCGATCGGCGCCGCCGCGAGGACCAGGATGGACGCCGTCGCCACGAGGGCGAACGCACGGCGCGCCGGCCAGACCGGCGCGAACAAAGCCGAAAATGTCATACTTGAGGTCCCTCTTCTCCGCCGCGCGCGCGACGTTCGCCCTGCGCCGAGGGCCGATCCGATCGTACGCTGTCTGTTCGCGAAATGCGGCATTAGCGTGGCGCCAGGCCCCTCGCCTGATAACCGAAATCCGCCCGTTGATAAAGCCCGATCGCGCCCTTTGGCGACCCCCTCTGCCCGCCGCGCGGGATCATGCTGAATTGGCTGACGGTCGTCCGGATGCCTTTTCAATGTGTCCTCAATACCCCTGCGGCGAACCTCGCTTATCGGCCACGGTCACCCTGGGCAGGAGATTGACGCTCCAAATTCTCGCGCGCCTTACGGGCACGCTCTTGCAGCCCGTGTTCAAGTCTCCGCTGCTGCGCCAGAAGCGCCTCGGGGTCGGTCGGCGGCCCCTCGTTTGCTTTCGCAAAGTCGGTGAGCGGCAATTGATAGGTCGCGACCTGCCCGGCCGGATTGACGCCCTGTAGAACCAGCACCTGCCCCTTCTTCAGCTTGGCCACAAACTCCGCGTTCACTTCCCGCTGTGCGATGCATCCGTCGGGACGGCATGTGATGTAAGGCGCGCCAACCGGCTCGTCCTTGTCCACGGCGAAGCGCGCGCCCTGGGGCAGCAGGATTCCCAGCGGAAGCGTAACGCGCATGACCTTGGTCGCCTCGCCCCGGATCTCGATCAGCGTGGCTGCTGCCAGAAGCCGTCCGGTGTCCAGGCGCGCCATCATCTGCGTGCTGCACAAATCCTTCTCGCCTGCCGGGGTTTGCTCCTTGTGACAAAGCTTGATCCACGGCGAATAGACGACGGCCATCTCCTGGGCCGTGCGAGCCGCCGCTTGACCTTGCTGCGGCTGCGCCGGACTCGCGTTCGGGGCCAACGGCTTCGGCTGGGTCTTGGGCGCGGGTCTGGGCTGGACGGCCGGAGGCTGCTGGGCGGAAGCGCCCGGCGCGCAGAGCAGCGCGACCATCGCCATTGTGGCCAGAAGCGCCAGGACACTGCAAACACCGAGCGCCGGCATTGTCGCAATGCGAGGCTTCAGCCTTTGCGCGCTCCACCCCATGCGGCCCCCCGTTGTGGCCACATGGCGCGCGCACAAAACGGCAACAGAATGGCGCCAATGGCCGCTGAGCCGCGGCTCGCATCCGGTGGATTGGACCGGCAGCCCGACGAGATGCCGCGATAGCCTGTGCTAGATTGCAGGCCGGCTAGAAACGAATCGTCCGAGGCTCAGTGATCGCCTTCGCCCGCCCCCGTCGCAGCGCGTGCTACACGCCTTGGCTGGGTGTGCTCGCCTGCGTCCTCGCCGGCTTTGGGGCGGCGGCGAGCGGCGCCGAGCCGCGTCACGCCCTCGCCATGCATGGCGAGCCGGCGATGGCGGCGGGGTTTTCCGCCTTCCCCTACGTCAATCCGAATGCGCCCAAGGGCGGACGGCTGACCCAGGGCATCATCGGCACGTTCGACAGCCTCAATCCGTTCATCGTCAAAGGCCTCGCGGTCTCGCAGATGCGCGGCTACGTCATCGAGAGCCTGCTGGCGCGCGGCTACGACGAGCCGTTCACGCTCTACGGCCTATTGGCCAAGACGGTCGAAACGGATTCCGAGCGCACCTACGTGACGTTCACGCTCGATCCGGCGGCGCGCTTTTCCGACGGCCGTCCAGTGACCGCCGAGGACGTGATCTTCTCCTGGCAGCTCCTGCGCGACAAGGGGCGGCCCAACTACCGCACCTACTATGCCAAGGTCGCCAAGGCCGAGATGGTCGGCCCCGGCGCCGTTCGCTTCGATCTTGCCGGCGCGCACGACCGCGAGCTGCCGCTCATCCTCGGCCTCATGCCGGTGCTGCCCAAGCACGCGATCGATCCCGCGACCTTCGATGAGACCTCGTTCACGCCCCCGGTCGGCTCCGGCCCCTACGTGGTCGGCGAGGTGGAGCCCGGCCGCAGCGTGCGCCTCAAACGCAATCCCGCCTACTGGGGCCGCGACCTCGGGGTGAATCGCGGGTTGTGGAATTTCGATGAGATCCGCATCGACTACTACCGCGACGCCAATTCGCATTTCGAGGCGTTCAAGCGGGGCCTGTTCGACGTGATCACGGAACGCGACCCCGGCCGCTGGGAAACCGCCTACGACATTCCGCCTGTGCGCGACGGGCGTATCATCAAGGATGCGTTCCGGGATGGGCTGCCCAAGGAACTCAATGCCTTCGTCTTCAACACGCGACGGCCCATTTTCACCGACATCCGTGCGCGCGAGGCGCTCGGCCTCCTGCTCGATGCCGAATGGATAAACCACAATTTCTTCTTCGATCGCTTCCGCCGCACCGCGAGCTATTTTGAGGACTCCGAACTCTCCGCGCGCGGCCGGCCGGCCGATGCGCGCGAACGTGAGCTGCTGGCCCCCTTCCCGGAGGCCGTGCGTGACGATGTGCTCGAGGGCACCTGGGCGCCTCCCATCAGCGATGGCTCGGGCCGCGACCGCGAGACGCTCAAGCGCGCGCTGCTGCTGTTGGCAGAAGCCGGATACGAGCTCGACGGCCAGGTGTTGCGCGAACGCGCCAGCGGCAAGCCGTTCTCGTTCGAGATTCTGGTCACCACCAAGGACCAGGAGCGCCTCGCCATCGCCTTTGCGCGCGACCTCAAGCGCGCCGGAATCGAAGGCCGCGTGCGCGTCGTCGACGCCGTCCAGTACGACCGCCGCCGCATCAGCTACGACTTCGACATGATCCTGAATCGCTGGGACCAGTCGCTGTCTCCCGGCAACGAGCAGAGCTTCTACTGGGGATCCGCGGCCGCCGACGTGCCGGGCACGCGCAACTACATGGGCGCCAGGAGCCCGGCCATCGACGCCATGATCGCGGCCATGCTGGCAGCGCGCTCGCGCGCCGATTTCGTCGCCGCTGTCCGCGCGCTCGACCGCGTGCTGATGTCCGGCTTTTACGTCGTTCCCCTGTTCCACCTGCCCGAGCAGTGGGTGGCACGCTGGGCGTACATCGAGCACCCGGCGGTGACATCGCTCTCCGGATACCTGCCGGAAACCTGGTGGCGACAGCCGCAATCTCGATGAGGCCGTGATGATCCTGGGCAAGTCCTTGCGCGACCATGCGACATCCGACAGCCCGTTCCGGCGCATGACGCTGGACGACCTGTTCCGCCGCGACGTTGAGCGGCACGGGGACGCGATCGCGCTGATCGATCCACCGGATCGCGCCAGCTTCACCCACGGCACGCCGAAGCGCCTGACCTATGCCGAGGCCGACCGCGCGGTATCGGCCATCGCGGCCCGCCTCGCGGATCTGGGCCTGAAGACCGATGCCATCGTTGCGCTCCAGCTGCCCAACACGGTTGAAAGCGTGCTGGCGCTGCTCGGCGTCTTGCGCGCCGGGATGATCGCGGCGCCCCTGCCGCTGCTGTGGCGGCAGATCGAGGCGGTCGACGCGCTGAGCCGCATCGGCGCGCGTGCCCTCATCACGTGCAGCCGCATCGGGCCGGTCGATCATGGCGAGCTGGCTATGCACATTGCGGCCGAGACGTTCACCATCCGGTTCCTCTGCGCCTTCGGCGAACAGCATCTCGATGGCGTCGTGGCGCTTGACGACGTGTTCACAGGGGCGCCGGCTTCCACCGACGCAGCGTCCGGGCGACCCGGCAACCCGGCCGAGCACGTCGCGGTGGTGACGTTCGACATCTCACCGGACGGTCTGGTGCCGGTGGCGCGCAATCACGCCGAACTCATCGCCGGAGGCCTGGCCGTAATGCTGGAAGGCCGGATCGGTCACGACAGCGCCATGCTGGGAACATTGGCCACGTCCTCCTTTGCCGGGCTCAGCACCACCGTCATTCCCTGGCTGCTGAGCGGCGGACCGCTCGCGCTGCACCATCCTTTCAATGGGGCCGTCCTCGCCGCGCAGTGCCGCGAGCGCGGCGACGTGGTCGTCGTGCCCGGACCATTGGTCCCGCGCCTGACGGAAGCCGGCCTGATCGGCGGCCGCACCGGACCGCGCACGATTCTGTCCGTATGGCGGGCACCAGAGCGGATGGCGGGCAACGCCCCGTGGCCGAAGGGCGACAACGCCCTGGTGGACGTGTTGGCGTTCGGCGAAATCGGCCTGATCGGCTTGCGCCGCCGCGCCGACGGCAAGCCCGTTGCCCTCACGCCGGGTCCGATCGCGGCGCCGCACAGCCAGAGCGAAGCCTTGGTGCTGGTGCATGTGATGCGCTCGCAGGCCGGAACGATCGCGCTCCGCGGCGCCATGATCCCGCACCATGCGTTTCCACCCGGCGTCGAGCGCAGTGGTGTGCCGCGGCTGAAGATCGGCGATGACGGGTTCATCGATACCGGCTATGGCTGTGGGTTCGAGCGCGTCGGGGCGTTCACCGTCAACGCGCCGCCGGCGGGAATCGTCAGCGTCGGCGGTTATCGCTTCGTGCTGCGGGAGCTGCAACAATTCGTCACCAGCGTGGCGGAAGGCTCGACGCTCGCCGCACTCCCGGACGGTCTGGCCGGTCACCGGCTGGCCGGCGTCGCCGGTGACCGCAACTCGGTGCGCCGCATTCTCACCGATCAGGGCGCCAATCCGCTGATCGTCGCCGCCTTCCGCGAACGGCACGGCGACCGCGCCTCGGCAGCGTAACCGGTGCGGCGCGATCCGATTTTGCCCGAGCACGGTGACAAGCCCTCAACTGGATGCGTCATTTGCCACCATCGGGTTGAATGGTAGCGCGCTACGGTCTGCGGCTCTTTGGCGCTCCGGGTTCCTTCAAACCCTTTCAGGGCAGTCCCCAATAGACCCGCTTGGCCGCGAGCCACTAGCGTCTGGCGATATTCGTCGCTGCAGTGGCTTCGCGTCCTTCCGTCGAGCGGATGAACGCGACCAGCGAGTGTGCCCGCCAAACCTCGCATGACGGAGTGACGCAGGAGCGGCGCTCATGCCCCTGTTTCGCTATTTCATCACCGTTGGCACAGCGCTCACGGCGCTGTTGCTGGTTGTCAACCTGTTGCTCGAGCCCAGCCAGCCGACTCCGCAGCGTGCATATACGGGCGCCGAGACTAATCCTCCAAGCCCTGGAGTTGCCAGCCCAGTGAGTCGACACACTGTGGGCGTCACGCGGACTCTTCCTTCGGCGCCCGATCCATACGCCCTGCCGCCGCGGGCGGCGGCGCAAAACGAACAGGCGGACCCGATCGCAGGGAACTCTGCGGATCCAGCATCGCGTACAAACGAAACGCACAGAAAATCTGCCAGGGAAACGAAATCCAGGCGGAAATCGGCGCAGGCCCGCGCGCGCAACCCGGACGTGGACGATCCGTGGCGCTACGTCAGGCAGCCTGCATATTCCCCACCTGCATATTCCGCATCTGCATACTCCGACACCCGTTACGACAGCCGTGCCGGCCTTCGACCGCGGTGGTCCTCGTCCTCCCAGGGGACCCTGGGGCCGCACTAGTTCTTCTCGGACAACCATTGGTGAAAGCCCTTAGGGATTGTCCCGCATCAGATTCAGGGTGCGTCCCGATAGCCCGCCATCGCACGGCTGCTACAATGCAGGCAGAATCATTCGTCCTCCGCCGATGTCCGCTACGGCTCGGCAGGCGTGCGAATGCCAAACCTGGGACACACACCGCTCCCACCCCCTGGCGCGCGGCACCGCAATCCTCCCCCCTCAAAGTTCCGCGCGCCCCCTTTTCCTCGCCGCCCCAGGACGGCCGAGTGACACGACAGCGGCGGGATCAATGCCGCGCCATTGTTTTCCGCTGCGGTCGTGGCGCTTCGTGCGGGGACACGCGCCGGTCGATTTCACTCCCTCCCATTTCGCTTTACGATGCCGGCGGCGCGGCGGAAGAAACGCCAGCAGGGAGGGCGGAGATGATGGTTCGGACCATTCTGGGCTGTGCGATGCTTCTCGGCGGCATGGCGGCTGCCGCGACCGAAGCCGGTGCAACCGCCGACGGCAAGCGGATCGCCGTGTTCATGGGGCCGACCCAGGACAAATATCTTGGCGCGCTGAGCCGCACCTTCGACACCACGGCGAGCGGCTACGGCATGAAGGTCACGGTCTATTCGAGCCCATTCGACCCGGCGCTGCAGGCGCAGCAGCTCGACGACGCCATCGCGCAGAAATTCGATTTCTTCGTCGTGCAGATCATCAGCCAGCGGGCGATCATTCCGGTGCTGACCCGGGTCAAGAACGCCGGCATCCCGGTGGCCCTCGTGGTCGCCCCGATGGTGGGCAACGAGGCGGGAGCCCAGGACCTCTATCTCACCCACGTCGGCTATGACGACACCGCGTTCGGCGGGCTGATCGGCGAGGCCATGGTCAAGGCGCTTCAGGAGTCCGGCCGCAACAAGGCCAAGATCGCCGTGCTGGCCGGGTCGATGGCGGAAGGCAAGGCGCCGCTGCGCGAGCAGGCGTTCCGCGAGGCCGTCGCCAAGCAGCCCGGCATGGAGGTGGTGATCACCGAGGACGTGAAGTGGAACCCGGCGGTCGGCGAACGCGCCGCCGGCCAGTTGCTTGCGCGGTTCGCCGGCCAGGGCGGGCTCGACGGCTTCTACGGCATGAACGACGTGGTCGCCAACGGCGCCATCCAGGCGGCGGAATCGGCCGGCGTGAAGGTGGGGACCGGCAAAGGCGACCTCATCGTGGTGGGCGGCAACTGCCAGGCGCCCGGCGTCAAAAACATCGAGACCGGCAAGCAGGCCGCCACCCTGCTGATGCTTCCGGTGGAGGAGGGAAAAATCACCGCCACCAAGGTCAAGGAGTTCTTCGAGGGCAAGAAGCCGGAAAAGATCACGTTCCTGCCGACCGAGACGATCACCAAGGCCAATCTGGCAAAGTACGCCCAACCCTGTTCGTATTAGGCGGTGCGCGCGCCGAACGTTCCGCCGGCGAGCCGGTGCGTCAGTGTGCGCTGCATCCCTTGCGGTGCACACTGGGATGGGCTACGCAGGCCATGATCCGGGTCAACGCGGCTGCAGAACTGAACAACAGCCTGTATCGCCCGCCATATCGGTCAGCGAAGACCGAGAGGTCCGGTTTGCTCACGCAATCGAGGCGCGCTCATGGACGCAAAAACGGGCGACAAGGCCAAAACCAGCACGCTCAGCGCCGGCAACCAGAACTGGGACCTTCCCGTCTATGACGGCACGATCGGCCCGAGCGTGGTCGATATCAGCAAGTTGTACGGTCAGTCCGGGATGTTTACCTACGATCCCGGCTTCACCTCGACCGCCAGTTGCGAATCCAAGATCACCTATATCGACGGCGACGAAGGCATCCTGCTCTACCGCGGCTATCCGATCGAGCAGCTCGCCGAGCACGGCGACTTCCTCGAGACCTGCTATCTCCTGCTCTACGGGGAACTGCCCACCGCGACGCAGAAGGCCGATTTCGACTATCGGGTGACCCGGCACACGATGGTGCACGAGCAGATGAACCGGTTCTTCCAGGGGTTCCGGCGTGACGCGCACCCGATGGCCGTGATGGTGGGATGCGTCGGCGCCCTGTCGGCGTTCTATCACGACTCCACCGACATCTCCGACCCGCACCAGCGCATGGTCGCGTCGATCCGCATGATCGCCAAGATGCCGACGCTGGCCGCGATGGCCTACAAGTATTCGATCGGCCAGCCGTTCATCTATCCGAAGAACGACCTCGACTACTCGACCAACTTCCTGCGCATGTGCTTCGCGGTGCCGTGCGAGGAATTCAAGCCGAATCCGGTGCTCGCGCGCGCCATGGACCGCATCTTCATCCTGCACGCCGACCATGAGCAGAACGCGTCGACCTCGACGGTCCGGCTTGCCGGCTCGTCGGGCGCCAATCCGTTCGCCTGCATCGCCGCCGGCTGCGCCTGCCTGTGGGGACCGGCGCATGGCGGCGCCAACGAAGCGGCGCTGCGCATGCTGGCCGAGATCGGCACGGTCGACCGCATCCCCGAATACATCAAGCGGTCGAAGGACCCCAACGACTCGTTCCGCCTCATGGGCTTCGGCCATCGCGTGTACAAGCACTACGATCCGCGCGCGAAGATCATGCAGAAGACCTGCCACGAGGTGCTCAACGAGCTCGGGATCAAGGACGACCCGCTGCTCGAGGTCGCGATGGAGCTCGAGCGCATCGCCCTGCACGACGATTATTTCATCAGCAAGAAGCTCTACCCGAACATCGACTTCTACTCGGGCATCACGCTCAAGGCGATGGGCTTCCCCACCACCATGTTCACCGTGCTGTTCGCGCTCGCGCGCACGGTCGGGTGGATCGCCCAATGGAAAGAGATGATCGAGGACCCGCACCAGAAGATCGGGCGCCCGCGCCAGCTCTATACCGGCGCGGCGCGCCGCGACTACGTGCCGATCTCGCGGCGGAAGTAAAAGATCACACGATCGCGGCGATCAGCTGCTCGCGCCACGGCGCCTGCAGCCCGTCCTGGCGTCCGACGAAGTAGCGGCGCTGCGCCAGAGACGGCTCCAGGTGGAAGATATCGCTGAAGCCGAAGCCACCCAGCCGCGCAACCATGTCCGGCGGACGGACGCGGGTGAGCCACGGCTCGCCCATATGGTCAGTGCGCGCGATCGACACGCGGACCTCTTCGCGATCTTCTCCTGCCAGGTCGTCGTCGGGCAGCACGAACGAGAGGACCAGTTCGCTGCCGCGGGCCAGCGACGCGACGAATCCGAACAACGCGTCCAGCGCGCTGCCGCTGAGGTACGGCACGACGCCCAAGGCCGACAGGAAGGTGGGGATTTTCCGGTCGAAGCCAGCCGCGCCGAGCACGTCGCCGAGCCGGCATTCCTCCAGGTCGATCGGCACCGGCGCGAGGTTTGGCGGCGTCGCCAGCGCGCGGGCGCGGAACTTGTCCTGCGTCCACGCCAGCGTCGCCGGATGATCGAGGAGGAAAATCCGCAGCGCGCGGGCAAAGGCGGGTTGCCGCCACGGAAATGTCTCGAGACCGGCGCCCACGATCACATATTGGCCGGCGCCGCGCGCCGCCGCTTCGGCCAAGCGGTCCTCGGCAAATCGGCTGCGCAACGCCACCAGCGTCCGGTACCGCTGCGATGACAGGGCGCGATGATCGGCGCCGGCCGCAAGGATCACCTCGGCGGCGGCTTCAGGGACGAGGCCGACAGCAATCGGGTCGTCCAGGAGGCGCGGCCTGTCGAGCAACTGATGCGCCGCCCGCCCGATTGCGGGGCGCAAAACGGTTCGGCTCGGTTGTCCGGGCAGCATGCGGCTCGGTCACTGAACCGCCAGGCCGACTTGCCTGATCACCGGCTTCCACACGGCCTGCTCCTTGCGGATGAAGGCGGCGAGCTCGGACTCCGACATGAACCGCGTATAGACCCCCAGCGCCTCCAGCCGCGCCTTCACCCCGGGCTCTCCGAGAACGGCACGCAAATCCTGGCCCACCTTGTGGGTGACAGGGTTTGGCGTTCCGGCCGGCGCCAGCATGACGAACCAGCCGTTCGCCTCGAAACCGGGCAGCGTTTCCGCCACTGTCGGCAGGTCGGGGAAATTCGGCAAGCGTGTTGCCGACGCGACCGCGAGGGCTTTCACCGATCCGCTGCGGATTGCTCCCAGCAGCGACGACATGCCGTTGACGATCATCGGCACGCGGCCGCCGATGGCATCCTGCAGCGCCGGCGGCGTGCCCGGATAGGGAACGAAGGTCACGTCGATCGCGGCACGGCTGCGAAAGAGCTCGCCCGCCAGGTGCGGCAGCGATCCGCGGGTATTGGCCGAATAAAGAATCTCGCCCGGTCGCTGCCGCGCGAGGGCGATGAGATCCGCAAGCGTACTGACGGCGAGCGAGGTAGCTGCCGCAATGACCATCGGCTGCTCGCTGATGAATGCGAGTTGCACGAAGTCCCGGTCGAGATCGAACGGCAGCTTGGCTTGCGTTTCTGGCAGCACGATGAACGCTGACGATGCCGCCATGTAGAGCGTGTAGCCGTCGGGCGCGGCGGCCGCGGCCGTGCGGGTTGCGATCAGCCCGCCGGCGCCCGCCTGGTTGCTGACCAGGACCTGCCTTCCCCAAACTTGTCCGAGGCGTTCCGCGATGATGCGGGCGACGACGTCAGGACCGCTGCCTGCGGTGAGGCTGGCGATGATAGTCACCGGCCTTTCCGGAAAAGTGTCGGCCCGCACCGGCGTCCAGGCGAAACTGCTCAGCACGGCGAGTAACCAAGCACCGCATAGGCGAAAGCACATTCTGGCCATGTCCTTGACGGGTACCGATACAATTTGCAATTGCGGCAAGTATGAAGCAATATAAGTCGAATTTGGTCAACCCGGCCGCACCTCCCAGGTGTTTACCTATGAAGCGGACCCGCGTGAATTGGGAGAGGCGCATCGGCCGGCGCCTCAAGCTGCGCGATATCTTCATCCTGTTCACCACCGTGCAGTCGGGCAGCATGGCCAAGGCCGCAGCCCATCTCGGCATTTCCCAGCCGGCGGTGTCGGAAGCCATCAACGACCTGGAGCATGCGTTCGGCGTGCGTCTTCTCGACCGCACGCCGCAAGGCGTCGAGCCCACCATTTACGGGCGCGCGCTGGTCAAGCGCGGGCTGGCGGCGTTCGACGAACTCCGCCAGAGCGTAAAAGAGATCGAGTTTCTCGCCGATCCCACGGTGGGAGAACTGCGCATCGGAACCATCGAGCCGATGGCGGCGAGCCTCATTCCGGCGATCATCGACCCGCTGTGTCAGAAATATCCCGGCGTTCTCTTCCATGTGACGCAGGCGCCCGGCGTGGCGCAGCAATACCGCGATCTGCGCGAACGCAATGTGGAGCTCATCCTCGGGCGCATGGTGACGCCGAATGCGGAAGAGGATCTGCACGCGGAGATCCTGTTCGAAGAGCCGATGTACGTCGCCACCGGGCTGCACAGCAAATGGGCTGGCCGTGACACGATCGAACTGGCGGAGCTGGTCAACGAGCGGTGGGTGCTGCCGCCTCCGGACAGCGTGATCGGGTCGGTGATCGCGAATGCGTTCCGGGCCAGCGGCCTGGACGTGCCGGGCAGCGCGGTCGTGTGCAATTCCCTCCAGTTGGTGAATGCCCTGCTGCCGACCGGTCGCTTCCTGGCCCTGCTGCCGCGCTCACTGCT
>Ga0209466_1000142_pt1 | contig 16042 bp, 12 predicted proteins | sample PanSoiPlo30MoBio_FD_188323 | JGI IMG/M metagenome (GOLD analysis project Ga0209466, IMG submission 188323) | Tropical forest soil microbial communities from Panama analyzed to predict greenhouse gas emissions - Panama Soil Plot 30 MoBio (SPAdes)... | ecosystem: Environmental > Terrestrial > Soil...
GCGATGCCGGCCTCATGCACGACCTTGCCCCAGCGCACGATCTCCGACCTGACGTAGTCCCGCAGCACGTGCGGCGGCGGCGAGTCGAGCGGCAGATTGCCGAGCTCGATCAGCCGCTGCTGCACCTCCGGCAAGGCCACGATGGTTTTCAGCTCCTGGTGCAACCGGCCGACGATGTCCGGCGGCGTGCCGGCCGGCGCCACCACCATCAGCCAGGCGGCGGCGTCGAAGCCGGGCACGCCGGCCTCGGCGATGGGCGGGATGTCGGGGAGCGGCGCGAAGCGCGCGGCCGACGAAATGCCGAGCGGACGCAGCCTGCCGTCGCGGATCAGCGCCACTGCCGGCGCGATGTCGGAGAAGATGAGCGGCACGTGGCCAGCGACCACGTCGTTGATCGCCTGCGCCGTGCCCTTGTAGGGAATGTGCGTGAGCTGCATGCCGGTCATCGACTTGAGCAGCTCGGTGTAGAGATGCGGCGGACCGCCGACCCCGCTCGAGCCGAACGACAGCGGCTTGTCCCGGGCGAGGCGGATGAGGTCGACGAGCGAGCGTACCGGCAGCGACGGATGCACCAGCAGGACGAACGGTACGCTCGCTACCAGCGCAATCGGCGCGAAGTCGGTTGCCGGATCGTAAGGCAGCTTCCGGTGCAGCGTGACCTGAATGGCGAGCTGCGTGCTCGTGCCCATGAACAGCGTGTATCCGTCGGGCGCCGCCTTGGCGACCGATGCGGCCGCGATGACGCCGCCGGCGCCAAGCCGGTTCTCCACCACGAACGGCTGGCCGAGACGATCGGAAAGCTTCTGCGCCAGCAGGCGCGCGACGAGATCGGCGCCGCCGCCCGCCGCATAGGGCGCCACCAGCGTCACCGGGCGCGCCGGATAGTTCTGCGCCTGGGCGCTCGCGGCCAAGGCGAATGCGAGCGAAATCGCGGCAGCCGCGCGCCGGCCAGGTTTCGTCCGCCGCATCCACCTCGCCGGCAACTCTCTCAGCATGCCTTCACTCCGTTCCGGCCAGGCCGGCCTGGCGCACCACGTTGGCCCAGCGCCCGATCTCGGCGGCGACGAAGCGCTTGAGCTCGTCCGGCGCGGGAGATTCGATCGGCACCAGCCCGAGCCGGATGAACTCGCTGCGCATCTTCTGGTCAGCCGCCATGGCGCGCAGCTCGCCGAAAAGTTTTTCGACGATCTCCGGCGGCGTGCGGCCGGGCGCCACCAGCATGAACCACGAGGCGGCGTCAAAGTCTTTCACGCCGACTTCGGCGAGCGGCGGCACGCCCGGCAGCGCCTCGACGCGCTGCGCCATCGACAGGCCGATCGGGCGCAGCTTGCCGGCCTGGATGAGCGGCAGCGCGATCGGGATCGGGGCAAACGTCATCGGAATGTGGCCGCCGGCCACATCGCTGATCGCCGGCTGCATGCCCTTGTACGGGACATGCGTCAGCTCCACGCCGAGCGCGGCTTTGAGCATCTCGCCGCCGAGATGCTGTGCGGTGCCGGGCCCGGCCGAGCCGAAATTCAGCCCGCCCGGCGTCGCTCTGGCGAGCTTTGCGATGTCGGCGACCGATTGGATCGGCAGGCCTGAATTGACCACGAGCACTTCCGGCACGCGGGCGATCAGCGCCACCGGTGTGAGATCGGAGGTCGGATCGTATGGCAGGTTCCTGAACAGCGTGACGTTGGTCGCCATGGTCGAGCTGGTCGCCACCATGAGCGTGTAGCCGTCGGGATTGGCGCGCGCCACGTAAGCCGCGCCGACGACCGAGCTCGCGCCCGGCCGGTTCTCCACCACGAACGGTCTTCCGAGCTTCTGCTCCAGCCGCGTTCCAATCAGGCGCGCGAACAGGCTGTACAAGCCGCCCGGCGCCGCCGGCGCCACGATGGTGACGGTGCGATTGGGATAATCCTGCGCGTGCGCGTCGAGCGGGGCCGGCGCGGCCGCAAGGGCAAACGCGGCCGCCGCGAGACGACTGAGCCTCATCTGCACAACCTTCTTGCGGCAAAGGCGCGGCCGCGCCACGGCCGCGCCTGATCCACCGGACGGCGCGCCGTCACATCGCGCGCGCACCCGCGCGCTTGAGAACCACCGTGGCGCTGCCTCCGCCCGACGCCGTCGGATTGAACAGCTTCATCTCGTCGCCGGTGATCGTGTAGGTGCGCTTCTGCGAGGTCCCCACCCAGTTCGGGAACGTGGCGGCCTCGATATTGACCGTGACCGAGTTGTCGGCCGCATTGGTCGTGTAGCTGCCGAAGTAGCCGATGCTGCCATGAACGATCTTCTGGCTCTCCTCGGCGGTCGCCGTCTCGCGATTGTTGGACGTGACTTTCGGGAGGTCGCCGCGCGTGACCACGACGGCGAAGCGGCCGTCCGGCGTGAATACCTGCGTGCCCTTGACGTTGCTTCCAAAGGGCTCGGTTGTCTTGTCGCCCTGCTGATACGTGACGGAAACAATGTTCCAGGCGCCGACCAGGTTCTTGTCGAGCTGCGCCGATGCCGGACCCGGCATGGCGAAGGCCAGCAGCGCCAGCGCTGCCGCAACGCGTGCAAACATCCTTGTCATGGTTTCCTCCCTGCAGCCTCGGAACCGTCACTGTCGCGGTCCATTCGGGCCTGTGCTCGGGCGGGTCGCCCCTGAGCACGAGCATTCCCGTGCTCGTGGCCGACACTACCACGTTTCTTGACAGGGCGCCGCAGGATCACCATAAAGCGGGCCGCAGCGCGGGCTTTTGCGGCCCGTTTTCGAGCGATTTTGGGCTGCACGGCAGCGGCGGCGACACCCGACATCGACGGAAGACAGCCGGTCCGGATCCGAGCACGGAAACGAACACGAGGCAGACATGTTCGCGGTCATCAAAACCGGCGGAAAGCAATATCGGGTCGCCGCCGAGGACGTCATCACCATCGACAAGGTGAAGGGCGAGCCGGGCGAGATCATCGAGTTCGGCGAGGTCCTGCTGCTCGGCGGCGACAGCGTACAACTGGGCAATCCGACGGTGGGCGGCGCCAGCGTGGCTGGCGAGGTGATCGATCAGGGGCGAGGCGCAAAAATCATCGCGTTCAAGAAGCGGCGCCGGAAGAACTCGCGGCGCAAGCGCGGCCATCGCCAGGAATTCACAGTGGTGCGCATCACCGAGATCCTGACCGAAGGGCGGAAACCCTCGCCGCGGCCCCAGGCCGAGGCCAGGCCGAAGCCGCAGCGCGCGCCGGAGCCGGAAGCCGAGAGCGATGAGGCCGAACAGCCGGCCGCCACGCCGCGCAAGCGGGCCGCCGCGAAGAAGACGGCGGCGAAGAAACCCGCGGCCAGGCCGAAGGCCCAGAAGCGGACCACCAGGACGACGGCCAAGACCGCCAAGAAACCGGCCGGCAAGGGACGCAAGAAGTAGAAAAACAAGGCGAAATCCCCATCTTACAAAAGATTGAAGTCCGCTTCTGGCAGTGTTGCGGATTTCGGAGATGATTTCGTCACGGGAATCGGTTACAGACTAAAGACGAAGGGTAAGAGCATGGCACACAAGAAAGCAGGCGGATCATCGCGCAACGGCCGCGACTCGGCGGGCCGGCGGCTCGGCGTGAAGCTTTATGGCGGTGAGAGCTGTCTCGCCGGCAATATTCTTGTACGCCAGCGCGGCACCAAGTGGCATGCCGGCCACAATGTCGGAATCGGCAAGGATCACACCCTGTTCGCACTGATTGATGGACACGTCGAATTCAAAACCAAAGCAAAGGGCCGCACCTACGTTTCCGTAAACCCGATGACGGAGGCTGCGGCCGAGTAAGACGGTGGATCATATGAGGTCCGCCGACATCCAGTCGAACCGGCGGACCCAAACGGGTTCAATGAGGGGGAGACGGGATGCCGGCTCCCCCTCATGACATTTCAAAGAGGAGCCCGTGTCATGACACTAGTAGAGGAAATTTCTCCCGAGATTCTTCGCGAGAGCAGTACCCTCGTCCTCGAGACCGATCGGCTCACGTTGCGGGCGCCGCGCCTCGAGGACGCCAAAGCAATTGCTCATCTCGCCAACGACCGGCGCATTGCCGAGAACACGACGCGCATCCCGCATCCCTATCGGCTGGCCGATGCCGAAGCTTTCATTGCCCAGGTCAACCGCGGCCGCGACGAGCTCGCCTTCCTGGTCACCCTCGACGACGAGCCGATCGGCGCCTGCGGACTCGTCCAGATCGACGGTCCAACTCCCGACCTCGGCTACTGGATCGGCGCGCCCTACTGGGGCAACGGCTACGCCACCGAGGCGACGCGCGCCGTGATCGATCACGCCTTTACGACGCTCGGGCATGAGGCGGTCCAGGCCGGCGCCCGTGTCACCAACCCGGCGTCACGCCGGGTGCTGGAGAAATGCGGTTTCCAGTGGACCGGGGTAGGTCTCTACCGCATCCGGGCGCTGGCGAGTTCGGCACCGATCGACCGGTTCCGGCTCGACCGCGGCATCTGGGCCTCGCTCAAAAGCTGGGGGCGCGGCAAGCGCGTGGCGTGAAGGAGAACATGATGGCACTCCCCGCCTTCGCTCGTCCGAGGCGAATGCGCCAGCCCGACCGCAGCAGATCCGACCGGAGGAGTTGACGCGCGTCCGATCGCGCGAGGCAAGCGCTGAACCCCAGCCCTTCCGCGCCGAGCGGAAGGGCTTTCGTTTGCGAACCGGGTTCGGCGCTACGCCGACGAGCCGCAATAGGGGCATTCAATGGCCGTCGGGCTTCGCTTCAAGAATTGGATGCGAGTGAAACAAATCTTGTAGCGCTGCGACGAAAGTGCTGTGGGCGGAAACATTGACAAGTGTGCGCAAAGGGCGCACGCCTATTATCAGCGCGGGATGCATATTTGCGCCGCGCATAGCCCAACGAGGAGGTGGATGCATGACGCCACCGGGCCAGAAGGGCCGTGATGATCGCCGCGGCATTGTTCGGGCTGTGGCGTAGCGGCACCTCACGAACGACACGCCGGGAACGGTCACCAGGGCCACATCAGTAGGGCAAGGCCCGCCAAGGCCCTTCCCGGCGTCGTTATTTTTGTTGCTAATCTCCCCATCTGTCTGACGCTTTGGGCGCCTGCGGCGGCTCGCCGCAGCGCGATCCCGTCGGTGCGATTTTGCCGCCCGGCTTTGAACCCCGCCTCCCGTCCGACTCACCAAACAAGCGAGCCCCCTAAGGGCCGCGCCGGCTTTTGCAGCGCAAAGCTGCCTGGACAGGGAGGACCAAAGCCGTGGGCTATCATCATGTGCTCAGGACCGCCGCTCTGGCGTCGACGTTGTGGATGAGCGTGAGCGCCGCGCTCGCCGAAAGCCGCATGGCGCTGGTGATCGGGAACTCGAACTACACCAGCGTGGCGGCGCTGCCCAATCCGGCGAACGACGCCAAGGCGATGGGGAGATTTTTGACCTCCGCCGGCTTCCAGGTGACGCAGGCGCCCAACCTCACGCAAGCCGACATGCGCCGGACCATTGGCAACTTCGCCGGCATGGTGGCCGAGCGCGGACCCGACACGGTGGCGCTGGTGTTCTATGCCGGGCACGGGCTGCAGGTCGATGGCGAGAACTATCTCGTGCCGGTCGATGCCAGCATCCAGCGCGAGGCAGATGTGCCGCTGCAGGCCACGCGGCTTGCCGACGTGATGAACGCCCTGGCGTCGGTGCCGAGCAAGAGCCGCATTGTCATCCTCGACGCCTGCCGCAACAACCCGTTCTCCGAGATCAACAAGACCAGCGGCCGCGGCCTGGCGATCGTCGACGCGCCCACGGGCTCGCTGGTGTCGTACGCTGCGGCGCCGGGCGGCGAGGCGCAGGACGGCGACGGCCTCAACAGTCCCTTTACGGCGGCGCTGCTCAAGGTCGGCCAGGAGCCGGGCCTGCCGATCGAGCAGGCACTCAAGCGCGTGCGCCTCGCCGTCAACGACGCTACCAACCGGCAGCAGACGCCGTGGGAAAGCTCGTCGCTCACCACCGAGTTCTCGTTCTTCCCCACCGGGCCCGCCACGACGGCGAGCAGCGGCCAGTTGAGCATGCCGGCGGGCTCGCGCGCGGAGACGCGGTCGGTCGACGCCTGGCAGAAGGAACTTAAGTCACGCTCGCCGCGCGACGCCTATGAGACCGTGGTCCGCGAGGACAAGGTCGAGGCGTATCAGGCCTATCTTGCGCTCTATCCGTCGCAGTCGCTGTCGCCGGTGGTGCGCACGCTGGTCGACCGGCGGCGCGAGATGATCGCCTGGCACGATGCCGTCACCATCAACACAGTCGCGTCGTACCAGAATTTCCTGGCTGGCTACGGCAGCAGCGATTTCGCCATTACGGCGAACCGCCTGGTCGACCGGCTGCGCACGCGGTCGGTGTCCAATGCGCTGTCCGCCTTCGCCGCGGCCGGTCCTACGTGCCCGTGCAACAACCCGCCAGCCCCCACGACGCCGCGCCAGCGCCGCGCCGACGTGTCGCCGAGCGACGACCCGACCGGTTCGGCTCCGGCGGCAACGTCATCCGGTTCCGGCGTGCCGGTCGTGTACACCGACCCGCTCACCCCGCCGGCCGTGGTGGTGACGCCGCCGTACATCCACCCGCCACGTGGCCACGACAGGCCGCGCGGCGGCGACAAGCCGGGCAAGGACAAGCCGACGGGTTCGAGCGGCGACAAGCCGACGGGGTCGAACGGCGACGGGCGCGGCTACGGCAGGGACAAGACCAAGCTCGGCAACGGGCGCGGCCTCGACCCGCGGGCTGCCCGCACGAATGCGTCGTCGCACAAGTTGGGGCAGACCAAGTCTGCCGGACCCGTGCGCAGCATGACCATGAACCGCATGAGCATGAACCGCCCCGTCATGATGAACCGCCCGATGATGATGAACCGCCCCATGATGATGGGCCGCATTGGCGGCTTGCGCGGCATGGGCGGCATGATGGGACGCCGCTTCTTCTGAGTCCTGGACGAACTGAAGATCACCCCTCCTGTCCCGCCCCACAAGGGGGGAGGGAACGCTGTGGCGCTCAACGTCGTCTCGGCGACTCCATATGATCCGTTCGTCTCTTCCCACGGGTATGCACGTGGTGCTGAAAAGGCACTCTCCTCCGGTCACCTCCCCCCTGGTGGGGGAGGGACCGGGAGGGCGCTACTTGGCTTAGATCTCAACGTCGCGGATTGCCGTGTAGCCGTGCCGACGTTACCTAACGCGGCATGAAATTCTTGGATGAAGCCAAGGTCTATATCCGCTCTGGCGACGGCGGGAACGGGTGCGTCTCGTTCCGGCGCGAGAAATTCATCGAGTTCGGCGGACCCAATGGCGGCGACGGCGGCACCGGCGGCGACGTGGTGGCGGTCGCGGTCGAGGGCCTCAACACGCTGATCGACTACCGCTACCAGCAGCACTTCAAGGCCAAGCGCGGCGGCAACGGCATGGGCAAGGACCGCGCCGGCGCCAACGGCGCCGATGCGGTGCTCAAGGTGCCGGTGGGCACGCAGGTCTTCGAGGAGGACGGCGAGACGCTGCTGGCCGACCTCACGGCGCCGGGGCAGCACGTGGTGCTGGCCAAAGGCGGCAATGGCGGCTTCGGCAACGCGCATTTCAAGTCGTCGACCAACCGCGCGCCGCGCCATGCCAATCCCGGGCAGCCGGGCGAGGAGCGCACCATCCGGCTGCGGCTGAAGCTGATCGCCGATGCCGGCCTCGTCGGCCTGCCCAACGCCGGAAAGTCCACCTTCCTCGCCGCCGTGAGCGCGGCCAAGCCGAAGATCGCCGACTATCCGTTCACCACGCTGCACCCGCAGCTCGGCGTGGTGCGCATCGACGAAGCCGAGTTCGTGCTTGCCGACATCCCCGGCCTCATCGAAGGCGCGCATGCCGGCGCCGGACTGGGCGACCGCTTCCTCGGCCACGTGGAGCGCTGCCGCGTGCTCCTTCACCTGGTCGACGGCACCGGCGACGACGCGGGCAAGGCCTACCGGCTGGTCCGCGCCGAGCTCGAAGCCTATGCCCACGACCTGGCCGACAAGCCGGAGATCGTGGCGCTGACCAAGGCGGATGCGCTCACCGATGAGCAGATCGCGGCACAGACGGCCCGCCTGGCGCGGGCGGCGGGACAGACGCCGCTGGTGCTGTCGGCGCATTCCGGCCGGGGGGTGGCGGAGACGATGCGCCGCGTGCTGGCCGTGATCGTGCGCGCGCGCCAGATCGACAGCCCGGACCCGGCCCTCGTGACGGCCTGGTATCCTTAAGGACAAACGCCTCCCCACCTTCATCATGGCCGGGCTTGACCCAGCCATCCATCTTCTGAATTTGAGCTATGTTTTTGCTGGATGCGCGGGTCGAGCCCCGCGCATGACGAGTCCAGAGCGCCCATGACCACGCCTCGCCTCACCGACTTCCGCCGCATCGTCGTCAAGGTCGGCTCGTCGCTGCTGGTGGATTCGCGCGCCGGCGCGCTCAACGAGGCGTGGCTCACGTCGCTCGCCGAGGACCTCGCGGGCCTGCATGGCGAGGGCCGCGACGTGCTGGTCGTGTCGTCGGGCGCCATCGCGCTCGGGCGCAGCCGCCTCAAGCTCGCGCCTGGCGCGCTCAAGCTCGAGGACAGCCAGGCCGCCGCGGCGGTGGGCCAGATCGCACTTGCGCGCACCTGGACCGAGGCGCTCGGCCGCCACGGCATCACCGCCGGCCAGGTACTGCTGACGCTCGGCGACACCGAGGAGCGCCGGCGCTACCTCAATGCCCGCTCGACCATCGCCAAGCTGCTGGAATGGCACGCGGTGCCGGTGATCAACGAGAACGACACGGTCGCCACCAACGAGATCCGCTACGGCGACAACGATCGGCTCGCGGCGCGCGTGGCCACCATGGTGAGCGCCGATCTCCTGGTGCTGCTGTCCGACGTCGACGGCCTCTATGACGCGCCGCCCGGCGAGCATCCGGCACCAAAGCTGCTGCCGCTGGTCGAGCGCATCACGCCGGAGATCGAAGCTATGGCGGGGAGCGTCGGCTCCGAACTCTCGCGCGGCGGCATGCGCACCAAGATCGAGGCCGGCAAGATCGCGACGCAGGCCGGCACCCACATGGTGATCGCCTCCGGGCGCGTGCCCAATCCGCTGCGGACGATTTCCGGCGGCCGCTGCACCTGGTTTCTCACGCCCGCCAATCCGGTCACGGCGCGCAAGAAATGGATCGCCGGCTCGCTCGAGCCCAAGGGCACGCTGCTCATCGATGCCGGCGCCGTGGCGGCGCTGCGGCGGGGGAAGAGCCTGCTGCCGGCCGGCGTGAAGAAGGTCGACGGCGAATTCAGCCGCGGCGATGCCGTGATCATCCGCGGCCCCGACGGCGAGGTGGCGCGCGGGCTGATCGCCTACGACGCCGAGGACGCGGCAAAAATCATCGGAAAATCGTCGGCAGATGTGCTGCTCATTCTCGGCTTCGCCGGCCGCATCGAGATGGTCCACCGCGACGATCTGGTGATGGGGCGGGAGTGACTCCGCGCTGTCGTTCCCGCGCAAGCGGGAACCCATGTCCACCAGCGGTGCGACGGTGATCGACCGTGCCACAATGTTAGGAACGTGTTCATGGGTCAGCCCCTGCGCGGGACAACCCAGGGGCGTCGGCAATCACACAAAGGACGCATTCCCCGTGGACTAAAGTGGCTTGGCGCCATAGGGTTTCGGGGTGGCGCTCGATCGTCGGCCGGCCACACTCGTCCCATCAAGAAGGGTTGTTCGTGTTGTCACGGCGTGCTGCGCGAAACCTGCTGTGCGCCCCGGTCGCTGTGCTGCTTGCGGCCAGCGCGAGCGGTGATGTGCAGGCGCAGGGCAAGCTCGAAGCGCGCTACACGGCCTCGCTCGCCGGCATCCCGGTGGGCAAGGGCGTGTGGGTGGTTGACGTTACCGACGATCAATACACCGCCGCGGCCAACGGCAAGACGACCGGCATCCTGCAGGTCTTCTCCGGCGGGCACGGCTCGGTCGCCGGGCGCGGCACCGTAAACGGCAAGCCGCTGTCGTCCGACTACGCCTCGACCGTGGTGGTCGACAAGAGGATCGACACGATCCACATCGCGGTGAACGGCGGCAACGTGAAGGATTTTTCCGCCGAGCCGCAATGGCTGCCGACGCCGGATCGCGTTCCGGTCACCGACGCGCATCGCCGCGGCGTGCTCGATCCCATGTCGGCTTGGCTGATGCCGGTCCCGGGAAACGGCGATACCGTGAAGCCGGACGCCTGCCGCCGCACGCTCTCCGTGTTCGACGGCCGCGGACGCTTCGATCTGACCCTGTCGTTCAAGCGCATGGACCGGGTCAGGTCGGAAAGGGGCTACGAAGGCCCGGTCGTGGTCTGTGCCGTGCAATATGTTCCGATCGCCGGCCACCGCCCCAACCGCGCCGCCGTCAAATACCTGATGGCGCAGCGCGACATCGAGGTGGCGCTGGCGCCGGTCGCCGGCACGCGCATCGTCGTGCCCTACCGCATCTCGGTGCCGACCGCACTGGGCCCAGCCGTGCTCGAGGCGACCCAGTTCGTGACCGGGCCGCGGATTGCACGCCCGGTGCCGACGACCAACGCCAAGACCTTCTGAAACCGCAGCTCCCGCGGTCAGCCCGCGCCGGCGGTCCGATGCGGCGCCAGCGATGCGATGATGTTGTGGCTTTCGCCGACGGCAGGCCGAGCATGATGTTGACTCTCCGCCTGATCTGTGATCGTCGGCGGCATTAACGGTTGCGCCGTCTACCGTTAGGTAAGAATCCCTCGACTTCACTGGCGGTAGTAGCGTGACAAGCCTTTACGGCCATATGTCGCAGTGAACGAAATCCGAAAAGAACCGAGTCAGCGATTCGGCCGCGATTCGTTCAAGACTCGTTCCGTTTGTTAAGGTGGCGTCCCGGCGGCGTTGCAATATGGTACAGAATCGCGGGATGTCAGGCCGTTGGAAATTCCAATGGAGGCCCTAGCTGAGCAGCGGACAGGATAAGACCGAGCTCGCGGCCGGCCGGGACGGCTGAGTTCCCTTGCCTCGGCCGCGGCTTGCGTCGTGTCTTCCCCAGGCCGGATTGCGCCGGCCTGTGCAACCATGTGGCCGGGCGCGCGTTCGGTCGCCATCGGGATTCCCAAACGGTCGCTGATGCCGGTCTCGTTCTCTGCGCCCCCCAACCGCGATGTCCGCGCGCGCGGCGCCGGCGTGACCGCCGTGCTCGGGCCGACCAACACCGGCAAGACCCACCTGGCGATCGAGCGCATGCTGGCCCACTCCTCCGGCATGATCGGGCTGCCGCTGCGCCTGCTGGCGCGGGAGGTCTACAACAAGGTTGTGGACAAGGCGGGCGCCGAGGCCGCCGCGCTCATCACCGGCGAGGAGAAGATCAAGCCGGCCAACCCGCGGTTCTGGGTATGTACCGTGGAGGCGATGCCGCGCGACCTCGACGTGGCGTTCCTGGCGGTCGACGAGGTGCAGATCGGGTCCGACCTCGATCGCGGCCACGTGTTCACCGACCGCATGCTCAACCGGCGCGGCCGCGAGGAAACGCTGGTGCTGGGCGCCGCGACCGTGCGGCCCATGGTGGAAAAGCTCCTGCCCGGCGCCCACATCCTGAGCCGGCCGCGGCTGTCAAGGCTCACCTTTTCGGGCGAGAAGAAGCTCACGCGGCTACAGCGGCGCTCGGCCATCGTGGCGTTCTCGGCGGAGGAGGTCTACGCGGTCGCCGAGCTGATCCGCCGCCAGCGCGGCGGCGCCGCCGTCGTGCTCGGGGCGCTCAGCCCGCGCACCCGCAACGCCCAGGTTGCCCTCTATCAGGCGGGCGACGTCGACTATCTGGTGGCCACCGATGCGATCGGGATGGGGCTCAATCTCGACGTCGAGCACGTCGCCTTTGCGTCCGACCGCAAGTTCGACGGCTACCAGTTCCGCCGCCTCAAGCCGGCCGAGTTTGCGCAGATCGCCGGGCGCGCCGGACGCGCCACCCGCGACGGCACCTTCGGCACCACCGGCCGCTGCGCGCCGTTCGAGCCCGAGCTGGTGCAGGCGCTGGAGAGCCATACGTTCGAGCCGATCAAGGTGCTGCAGTGGCGCAACACGACGCTCGACTTCGCCTCGCTCGGCGCGCTGCAGGCCTCGCTCGCCATGACGCCCAAGGAACCGGGGTTGACGCGCGCGCCAGTGGCCGAGGACATCCTGGTGCTCGAGCACGCGGCGCGCGACGACGACGTGCGGAAGATGGCCAGGACGCCCCGGGACGTGGAGCGCCTGTGGGACGTCTGCCAAGTGCCCGACTATCGCAAGATCGCGCCGGCGACGCATGCGGAACTGGCCACCACCCTCTATGGTTTCCTGATGCGGGAGGGTAGAATTCCGGTCGACTGGTTCTCCCGCCAGGTGGAACAGGCTGATCGCACCGACGGCGACATCGATACCTTATCGACGAGAATCGCCCATATCAGGACGTGGACCTTTGCGGCAAACCGCCCGGACTGGCTCGCCGATCCCGAGCATTGGCAAGGCGTCACCCGCACCATCGAGGACAAGCTGTCCGACGCGCTGCATGAGCGCCTCACCGAACGTTTTGTCGATCGCCGCACCAGCGTGCTGATGCGGCGCCTGAGAGAGAACACGATGCTGGAAACCGAAATCGCAAAGTCCGGTGAGGTGGTGGTCGAAGGCCATGTCATCGGCCGCCTCGGCGGTTTCCAGTTCATGGCGGATCCGACCTCGGGCGGGCCGGAGGCGAAGGCTTTGCGCGCTGCGGCGCAGAAGGCGCTGGCGGGCGAAATCGACACGCGGGCGGCGCGGCTCGCCCATGCGGCGGACGACCAGTTCGTGCTCGCCTCGGACGGCACAATCCGCTGGGTGGGCGAGGCGGTGGGCAAGCTCGTCGCCGGCGACGACACGCTGGCGCCGCGCGTGCGCATTGTTGCCGACGAGCACCTGACCGGCGCCTCGCGCGACGCCGTGCAGGCGCGGCTCGACCTGTGGATCAAGGCGCATGTCGAAAAACTGCTCGGGCCGCTGCTGACGCTGTCGCGCGCCGAGGATTTGACCGGGATCGCCCGCGGCGTCGCGTTCCAGCTCGTGGAATCGCTGGGCGTGATCGAACGCCAGCGCATCGCCGAGGAGGTCAAGGGCCTTGACCAGACGGCGCGCGCGTCGCTGCGCAACTACGGCGTCCGCTTCGGCGCCTACCACGTGTATCTGCCGGCGCTGCTCAAGCCCGGCCCGCGCGTGCTGGCGCTGCAGCTGTGGGGGCTCAAGCGCCAGGACAATGAGCTCAAGGGCATCGACGAGGTGCGCGGACTGGCGATGAGCGGGCGAACCTCGTTCCAGGCCGACAAGGAGGTTCCGAAAGCGCTCTACCGCACCGTCGGCTATCGCGTGTGCGGCGAGCGCGCCGTACGGGTGGACATTCTCGAACGCTTGGCCGACCTCATCCGCCCGGCGCTCGCCTGGCGGCCCGGCGCGCCTGGCGAGAAACCTGCCGGCGCGGTCGACGGGTCCGGCTTCACCATCACGGGGGCGATGACCTCGCTCACCGGATCGTCGGGCGAGGACTTTGCCTCGATCCTGCGCTCGCTCGGCTATCGCATGGAAAAGCGGCCGAAGCCGGCCGACGCCGCCGCCACGGCAGCCGTACCCGCAACGGAGACCGTGGCGGACGCGTCCGGGGTGAACGCGTCCGCGGACCCCGCAACCGGTGCCGCCGCCGAGGCCGTCATGATGCCGGCAGAAGCGCCAGAACCGCCGGCGGAGGGGACCACTCCCGAGGCTCCGGCCGAGGCGGCGACGGCCGCACCTCCGGCCGAGGCGGCGACGGCCGCACCGCCGGCCGAGCCGGCAACGCCGGAGCCGGCCGTATCCGCGCCCCCGGCCGAAGCGGCACCCGCTCCCGAACCTGACCCGCAGGCGGCTCCGGTCGAGGTGGGCGAGCCGGCGGCGTCCGCCGCGGCGGAGGCGGCTGCCGCCCCGGGCGAGGACGCCTTGATCGAGGTGTGGCGGCCGGGCCGCAGCAGCGAACGGCGTGGCGAGCGCCGGCCGCATCGTGGCTCGCGCGAGCGCCGACCGCCTCGACCTGCGGCGGCCACGGCCGCCGCCGAGGCGACGTCGGCCGCCGCCGGCGGCGAGGCTGCGGCCGCACCGACCGAGGCGGACACGCGGCGTCCGCGCCGACCGCCCCGCGAGGAGGCCGCGCGCGACCAAGCGCCGCGCGAGGGCCCGCGGCGTGACCGACCGCCACGCGAGCGGCCGCCGTACGAGCGCCAGGATGCCGGCCGGGCGGATGCCGGCCGGCCCGACCGCGAGCATCGGCGCGACCGCCGGCGGGAGCGCGACCGCGACCGCGACCGCCCCGACCGCGATCCCGAACTGCGCGCCGCCTTCATCAAGGGCCAGGGCCGCAAGGACCGCCGCGACCGCGAACCCGACCCGAACTCGCCTTTCGCGAAGCTGGCCGCCCTCAAGGAGCAGCTGGAGGCCAATGCCAAGGAGCGGCGTTGAAAGTGGGGCAAATGGCGAATAGCGAATGGCGAATAGGGAAGAAGCCAAGATCCCATTCGCCATTCGCTACTCGCTATTCGCTATTCGCCTCCTGATGGCCGGCGACCGCCAGCGCATCGACAAATGGCTGTGGCATGCCCGGGTGGTGCGCGCACGCAGCGCCGCCGCGGAGCTGGCGGCGTCTGGCCATGTTCGGATCAATGGCCAGAGGATCGACGCCGCGAGCCGGGCGGTCCGCGTCGGCGATGTGGTGACGATTGCGCTCGATCGCACCGTGCGGGTGCTGAAGGTGGTGGGTTTCGCCGACCGCCGTGGCGGGGCGGAGGCGGCGCGCGTCCTGTACGAGGAGCTGTCGCCGCCGGCGCTGCGGCAGGCTGCGCCGCCCGAGCCGCCGGCTGCCGAACGGTATCAAGGTACCGGTCGGCCGACCAAGCGCGAACGGCGCGCACTCGACCGCCTGCGCAATCCGGACGAGTCCGATTTATGAACCGACAGCACTTCCGGCACGATTGTGGCGGATGGAACCCAAAGCACCCTGTGGCGTTAACACCACTGTTAACCGGTTTCGACAATTTGGTGGCTCAAATAGGCAAAAATCGCCTTCTTTGCACGGCCACAACCCTTTGAATCTACCGGAAATCGTGATATATATATTGCGTGATTAACAAATATATCACACCCGAACCGGCTCCCCCTGGGGAGCATTGTTTTTTCGGGTGGTCTCCCCGGGGAAACGACATCTGGAGGGCGTGTAGTTCCACGCGTGCGCTGTGGCAGGAAAATCGCGTCAGAGCTTGAAGAAGGCCAGCAAGAAGAGCGCCGCGGGCAGCAGCCGCCGCAGGACCTCGCATGTCTCACGGGGCGCCGTACGTCGCGCGGCTCCCAAAGCCAAATCGGCCGGGCACGGCCGGTCGAACGGTAAAAAGGTAACGCGCAGAATGATCAATACCAAGAAGTCGGTCGCCCGTCCCGCTGCCAAGAAGACCGTGGAGCGGGCGGTTCCGAAGAAGATGGTGGACCACGAAGCCCTGAAGAAGGCCACCCAGCGTCAGGGCTTCAAGACCAACGAGTTCATCGTGTATCCGGCTCATGGCGTCGGTCAGATCACGGCGATCGAGGAGCAGGAAGTCGCCGGCTACAAGCTCGAACTGTTCGTCATCAACTTCGTCAAGGACAAGATGACGCTGCGCGTGCCCACCGCGAAGATTGCCTCCGTCGGCATGCGCAAGCTGGCCGACCCGGGTGTCGTGCGCCGGGCGCTCGAGACGCTCAAGGGCCGCGCCCGCATCAAGCGCACCATGTGGTCGCGCCGGGCGCAGGAATACGAGGCCAAGATCAATTCCGGCGACATCGTCGCCATCGCCGAGGTGGTGCGCGATCTCTACCGGTCGGAGAGCCAGCCCGAGCAGTCCTACTCGGAGCGCCAGCTCTATGAGGCGGCGCTCGACCGGCTGTCGCGCGAGATCGCGGCGGTACAGCGCCTGACCGAGACCGAGGCCGTCAAGGAGATCGAGGCCGCCCTCGCCAAGGGCCCGCGCCGCGGTCCCAAGCCGGAAGGCGACGAGATCGTCACCGAGAAGGCGGCCTGA
>Ga0209466_1000144_pt1 | contig 15934 bp, 11 predicted proteins | sample PanSoiPlo30MoBio_FD_188323 | JGI IMG/M metagenome (GOLD analysis project Ga0209466, IMG submission 188323) | Tropical forest soil microbial communities from Panama analyzed to predict greenhouse gas emissions - Panama Soil Plot 30 MoBio (SPAdes)... | ecosystem: Environmental > Terrestrial > Soil...
AATCCTCGACGATTACCAAAACGTGGCCCGTCGCATGGCCGACTGGGCGAGCCTGCCCGCCGGCACCGAGGTGGTGGTCTTCGCCGATCACCTGAGCGGCACCGATGCCGTTGCCAAGCGGCTGGCCGACTTCGACGCGGTCGTCGCGATGCGCGAGCGCACGCCGTTTCCGCGCGCGCTGCTCGAGCGGCTGCCGAAGCTGAAGCTCCTGGTGACGACGGGCATGCGCAACGCGTCCATCGACGTAGCCGCGGCCGTCGAGCGCGGCATCACCGTCTGCGGCACGGCAGGGCTTCCCTACCCCACCGCCGAGCTGACGTGGGGGCTCATACTCGGCCTCTTCCGCCGCATTCCGACCGAGGACCGCGCGACCCGCGAGGGCCGCTGGCAAGTGAGCTGCGGGCTCGGCCTCAACGGCAAGACGCTCGGCGTGATCGGCCTCGGCGGCCTGGGCTCGCGCGTCGCCAAGATCGGCCGGGCGTTCGAGATGGACGTGATCGCCTGGAGCCAGAACCTCACCGTCGCCCGGGCCACCGAGGTGGGCGCGACGCTGGTCACGAAGGACGAGCTCCTCGCCCGCTCCGACGTGGTGAGCGTGCACCTCGTCCTCGGCGACCGCACGCGGGGCCTGCTCGGCGCGCGTGAGCTGGCGCGGATGAAGCCGACGGCCTATCTGGTCAACACGTCGCGCGGGCCCATCGTGGACGAGACCGCGCTCGTCGACGCCGTCCGGAAGGGTACGATCGCGGGCGCGGGGCTCGACGTGTACGACGAGGAGCCGCTGCCCCTCGACCACCCGCTGCGCAATCTCCCGAGCACCGTGATCACGCCGCACCTCGGCTACGTCACCGAGGAGGGCTACCGGATCTTCTACGGACAGGCACTGGAGGATGTGAAGGCCTGGCTGGGGGGTCAGCCGGTGCGGGTGCTGCGCCCGCCGATAATGATCGAGCGGCTGCCGGCGCCGTCGGCGCGCGTCTTGCCCGGCACGATGTGGCTCATCGCCTCGTACACCGCGTCCACCACGGCATGCACCGTCGGATTATAGGTGTTCACCGGGGCCGGAAAGTGGGGGTTGAGCACGCTGCCCTCGCGCGCCGTGAACGTGAAGGCGTCGAGGAGCCCGCTGCTCACATAAAGGTGCGGATCGATCATGGCGATGAGGCCATAGGCGCATGCCGCCTGTACCAGCGGCGGCCGGATGTTCGCGGGCCCAAGCGTCTGGTCGGCGGCGCCGGAAAAATCGAAATGGATCGCGTCGCCCCTTTTCTCCACCGTCACGTGGACGCGCACCGGCTTTTCCAGCTCGACCCCGTCGTCGTCGACAAATCGCTCGGCCGAAAATGTTCCGTCCGGCCACTCAGCCAGCGCGGCGCGCACAGTGGCTTCCGACATTTTCAACAGTCGTTCGCAGCAGGCGCGCAGCTTGGCCGCGCCCAGCTTGGCAGCAAGCTCGCGGAGCCGTCGCTCGCCCAGCCGGTCGGCGCCGAGCTGGCCGCGGATGTCGCCCAGGACCAATTCGGGCGTGCGGCTGTTGGCCGCGATGATGCGCTCGATGTCGTGGTTCGCCCCGCGCCCGTCGGCGAAGCGGACGGCCGGAATGTGCAGGCCCTCGTTGAAGATTTCTCTCGCCTGGCCGGAGCAGCTTCCCGGCACCGGCCCGCCGATGTCGCTCTTGTGCGCGATGCTGCCGCAAAAGCCGGACAGTTTTGCGTCGATCATCACGGGCGTGATCACGGCGATGTCCGGCGCGTGCGGGCTGCCGCCCTGGTAGGGATGATTGATCAGGAAGGCATCGCCTTCCTGGATGCTGCCGCCGAATTCCGTGATGACGGCGGCGCAACAGGCCGGGAACGCCCCGATATGCAGCGGCAGCACCACGTGCTGCGCCACCACCCGGCCGTCGGCGTCCATGATGGCGCAGGAGGCGTCCTGCGACTCGCGCACGATGGTCGAAAAGCCGGTGCGGAACAGCGCGTTCTGCATTTCCTGGACGATGCCGCTCAGGCTCGCCTTGGCGACCTCCAGGTCGATGGCGTCGACGTCGATCTGGCCGAAGCGTCCGCCTTCCACGTCAGGCCTCCTCGACGATCAGGTTCTTCCAGCGATCGACGCGGGCGGCCTGGCCCGGATAGATCACGGTGGTGCAGTCGAGCTGGTCGAGGATCGCTGGGCCGCCTACGGTGAGCCCGACGTCGATCAGCTCGCGGCGATAGACCGGACAGTCCATGACGACGCCGTCGAACCGCACCGTGCGGGTCTCGCGCAGCGCATCCTGCAGCGTCGTTCCAGCCGGCGTGAAGGTCGGCAGTTCCACCGGCGGTACGACTCCAACACCGCGCACGCGGTAGGACACGATCTCCACCGGCTCCTCCAGCGCCATGTGGCCGAACAGCGCCTTGTGCTCTTGGTCGAAGCGCGCGCGCAGGGCCGCCACCTCGATCGGATCATCGCAGGCCAGCGTGACCTCGTAGCCCTGGCCGGCATAGCGCAGGTCGAGCGCACGCTGGATGCGGATCTGCCCGGGCGCGAAGCCGTCATGTTGCAGGTCGGCGCACGCCCGCGCCGCCAGCCGATCGAACATCGCGGCGATCTCTTCCGGCGCGACCCGGGCGAGCGCCGCCATCTTCGACTGCACGTAGTCGTGCTTGACGTCCGACAGCATGAGGCCGAGGGCGGAATAGACGCCAGGGTAGAGCGGCACGATCGTGCCGGCCATGCCCAGGTCGCGAGCGATGCGGCCGGCATGCACCGGCCCGGCGCCGCCGAAGGCGAGGAGCCAGAAATCGCGCAGGTCGTAGCCGCGCATGGTGGAGATCGCCTTGATGGCCTCCTCCATCTTGACGTTGATGATGCGGATCACACCTTCCGCGGCCGCCATCACGTCGAGCCCCAGCGGCTCCGCCACGTGCTCGGCGATTGCGCCGCTGGCCCGATCGCGATCGAGTTGCATGCGTCCGCCCAAAAAATTGTCGAAGCTCAGCCGGCCCAGCACCAGGTTGCAGTCGGTGATCGTCGGTTGCGTTCCGCCGCGGCCGTAGCAGGCCGGTCCGGGCATCGCGCCGGCGCTCGTTGGCCCCACCGCCAGCCGGCCGAAGCGGTCGACCGCCGCGACGGTTCCGCCCCCCGCGCTCACGGTGTTGATGTCGAGCGACGGCGCGGCGATGTCGCGGCCGTCGATCTTGCTGCGGCTCGCCACCGCCGCCTCGCCGTCGCGGATCAGCGCCACGTCGCACGACGTGCCGCCCATGTCGAACGTGATGATGTTCTTCTGTCCGGTCATGCGGCAGCCGTGCACGCCGGCGGTGACGCCGCCGGCCGGCCCCGACAGGAGCGTCGTGACCGGCCGCTCCGCCGCTCCCGCGAACGGCGCCATGCCGCCGTTTGACTGCATGATATAGGTCTGCCGAGTCGTCACGCCGGCGCCGGCAAGCCGGCGATCCAGCTCCGCGATGTAGCGGGCCAGGATCGGCTGCAGGTAGGCGTTGATGACCGTTGTGCTCAGCCGATAGTACTCGCGGATCTGTGGCAGCACCGCGGACGACAGCGAGATGCTGCAGCCGGGAACCTCCTCGCGCAGGATGTCGCATACCCGGCGCTCGTGCGCCGGATTGAGGAAGGAGAACAGCAGGCAGATCGCCATCGACTCGACGCCTTGCGCAGCGAGTTTTTGCGCAGTCTGGCGCAGCGCCGCCTCGTCGAGCCGCTTGAGCACCTGGCCCTGGAAATCGATGCGCTCGCTCACCTCGCCGGTCAGGCTCTGCGGCACCAGCATGGCGGGCTTGTCGAACATCACGTCGAAGATGGCGGGGCCATAGGGCCGCGCCTGCTCGCCCACCGGATAAATGCCGCGAAAGCCCTCGGTCACCAGCAACCCGGTCTTCACGCCCTTCTGCTCGAGCAGCGCGTTGGTGCCGACCGTGGTGCCGTGGCAGAGATAGCCGATGTCGGAGGCCTTGACGCCGTCGGCCAGCAGCACGTCGACGCCTGCAAGAATCGCGCGCGACGGATCGTCGGGCGTGGACGCCACCTTGGCGATGGTGACCGCGCCGGTGTCCTCGTTGAGATAGACGAAATCCGAGAACGTGCCGCCGGTGTCGACCGTGACGCGATAGCGGGTCATCTCAGCGTCCTCCGCGCCGCGCCTGCGCACGCCGTCGTGCCGCTTGCTCCACCTCTCCCCAGCGGGGAGAGGTCGGCGCGCTTTTGCGCGCCGGGTGAGGGGGCAAGAGCCTTCGAGAATCACTCGCCCCCTCACCCCAACCCTCTCCCCATTGGGGAGAGGGAGCGCGCCGAGTTCGTTGCTTGGTCATTGCGCCGTGATGTTCGCCTGGCGGATGACTTTGCCCCACAGCGCCGCCTCGTCGGCGAAGAATTTCGCCGTATCGGCTGGGCTGGTGGCGCCGGGCTCGAGCCGCAGCTCGCGCAGTTTGTCGTCGATGTCCTTGGCTTTGAGAATCTCGACAACGTCCTGATTGATCCTGTTGACCAGCGCGGCGGGCGTGTCGGGCGGCGCCGCCAGACCGAACCAGGTGATGGAGCGGAATCCCGGCAGGCCGGATTCGTCCAGCGTCGGAATGTCGGGCAGGGCCGGCGAGCGCTCCGCACCCGCGACAGCGAGAATGTTGACCTTGCCGGCGCGGAACAGCGGCACCGACGTGGTCAGCGTGTCGAAGAACAGGTCGACGTGGCCCGCCGTCACGTCGTTGAGCGCCGGCATGGCGCCGCGGTAGGGCACATGCACCATCCGGATATTGGCCAGCATCTCCATCTGGCTGGCCGACAGATGCGCCGTCGACCCCACGCCCTGCGACGCGTAGAGCAGTTTTCCCGGATTGGCCCGGCCGTAGGCGATGAGCTCCGTCACCGATTTGGCCGGCAGGTCTTTCTTCGTCACCAGCACGTTGGGCACCTTGGCGAGGAGCGTGATCGGCACGAAACCTTTCGGGTCGTAGGGGAGGTCGCGATAGAGCAGCTGGTTGAAGGCGAGCGGCGCGGGCGGCGCCACCAGCAGCGTGTGGCCGTCCGGCGCGGAGCGGAACACGCGATCGGCACCGATGTTCATGGCGCCGCCGGCGATGTTTTCCACCACCACCGGCTTGCCCCATTTCTGCGTGAGCTGGTCGGCGGTCAGTCGCGCCAGCGTATCGGTGGTCGACCCGGCCGCCGCCGGCACGACGAGCTTCACCACGCTCGCCGGAAACGTATCTTGCGTCTGCGCCGGTGCGGCCGCGACGCTGGCGGCGATCACGAGCGCGAGCAACATTGGCCGGCGCATTGTTGTTTCCTCCCGCTGGCCCGTCGTCCCCGCGCAGGCGGGGACTCATGCGCACCGTCGAAGAAATTTCGCACCGGCGGTGCTCATGGCTTCCCGCTTGCGCGGGAATGATTCAGCATCCAAGCCATTTCGGCGCCGCGCCGCAAGGTGCCATCATGGGCCCTTGTGCCGTGCAACGGAGGTCGCATGGAGCCGACAGAGCTCGCCGGAATGCTGAAAAGGCTGAACATCCATGCCGACCGATGGTCCCGCGAGGCTGGGCTGACACAGCATTGCCTCGACGCCAGACCGTTCGGCTCGGCCTACGTCAGTATCTCGCTGGCGGAGCAGGGACCGTTCTCGTCGTCGAACTTCAACCGGGTTTATTTGTGCGGGGCCGGGGAGGGATTGACCGCCGAGGGATTGGCGCGCATCGCCGATCTCTTCCGGCAGGCCGGTGTGCACAGGTACTACGTCTGGCTCAGTCCCGGACCGCGCATGGAGGCCGTCCGCGCCTGGCTGACGGATTCCGGCATGACGCGGCACCCGCATGTGCGCTACCCGACCCTTGCGCGCGACGCCGGCATGCCGCCATATGCGGCGGCGCGAATCGAGGCACGCGAGATGGACGCTGGCGAGGCAAGGCATCTCGCGGAACGTCACGAGGGTATCGCCTGGCCGGATTATCGTCGCTCGGCCGGCGCGCCTGGCTTCCGTCACTTCATGGCATTCTGCGACGGCACGCCGATCGCGACAGCGGTGCTGCACGTCCTGGATGATCTCGGCTATCTCGGGTCAGCGCTCACGGCCGAGCCGTTCCGCGGCCGCGGCGCTCAGCAGGCTTTGATCGCCAAGCGGATGGAGACGGCGGCCGCGCTGGGTTGCCGCGTCCTTGTGTCCGAGACACTGTCGTTTCTCGAAGTCTCCCTCGGGAACCTGCAAAAGGCGGGATTCAGAACGATCTTCGAGAAGGAGGTGTATGAGGCCGGTCTCAAGGCATGAACGGAACGGTGCGTCGGACAACGCGTCCTGAGTTCACCCCGTCCACTTCGGCGGATTGGTTGCCTTAATGCGGCGCGCCTCCTTCACCAGCTCCTTCACGGCGCCGGTGATCGGCAGTGACAGCCCGGCCTTGTCGGCCATTTCCGAGACGATCTGCATGTCCTTGAGCGCCCATGTGAACGACACCTGTTCCCAGTCCTCCAGCGCCGCCGACTTGCCCGAACTCATGAGCAGCGCCTCGCGCAGCTTTTTCAGGTCGATGCCGGTGGTCTCGGCGATTCGGCCGGCCTCGATCAGCCCGATGGCGCTCACCCACAGCAGCAGGTTGTTCATCGCCTTGCCGACTTGGCCGTGGCCGACCTCGCCCAGGTGCGCGATGTCGGACGAGAAGGCGGCGTAGATCGGCCGCCCGCGTTCCACCACCTCGGGCTTTCCGCCGAACAGGGCCAGCAGCTTTCCGGCATCGGCGAACCAGCGTCCGCGGCAGATCGGGGCGTCGAGCACGTCGACGCCGTTGGCCCGCGCCTTGTCATCGAGCGCCCGCACGAAATCGGGTGCCACCGTCGACGACACCGCGATGATCGCCCCGGCCGGCAAGGTCTGCAGCACGCCGTCGGGGCCGAGCACCACCTCGCTGACCTCCTCGTCGTAGCCGACCCCGAGGATGACGAACGTGCTGGCGCGCCCGAGCTCCGCCGGCGTCTTCGCCACCGCGGCGCCGGCCGTCCGCGCCTTGTCGACAGTCTCCGCGTTGATGTCGCAGGCCGTCAACTCGTAGCCATGGTTGATCAGATGCTTGGCCATGGCGAGGCCCATGCGGCCCACGCCGATGATGCCGACTCGCTCCTTTTCATTCGCCATCGCGTGTCCTCACTCGTTGACACCGTAGTCGCGCGCGGCGCCGTCGCGCGTGACCAAACCTTCCCTTACGTCGGCGGCCACCGCGGCGCGGTCGCGCCGCTGCGGATCGCCGTAGCCGCCGCCCCCCGCCGTCTGGATGAGGAAGCGTTCGCCCGCCTTCATGTCGTAGCGGCCGGAGGCGCCCGTGTCCTGCTCCTCGGTCGTGCCGAGCCGGATCACGAAGCGGCTGCGCGCGCCGGGCTGGCCGCCGGCAAGCCCGGCGGGCGGAAACCGTGTCTTGTCGAAGCGGCGGATCACGGTGGCGTCCGCCAGCAACTCGTACTCGCGGCACATGCTCAAGCCGCCGCGCCATTCGCCGGCGCCGCCGGAATCCGCCACCAGGTCGAAGCGCGTGATGCGGCAGGGAAACTCCGATTCGAGAATCTCGATCGGCGTGACGTGCAGGTTGCTCAGGTGGGTGGCGGTGGCCGATGCGCCGTCGCGGCCCATGCCGCCGCCGTAGGCCGAGCCGAGAATTTCGTACTGCATGCCGGCCTGGCCCTGGCGCGGCTGGGCCCAGGCGATGCTGAGCGCGCTCGACGAGCCGGCATTGGCGATGGCGCGCGCCGGGTTGAGCTTGCCCAGCGCCTCCAGGATGACGTCGGTGAGCTTGAGGTTGACCATCTGATAGTTCGATACCGGCGCCGGCGGCTCGGCATTGACGATGGTGCGGGGTTTCAGCACCAGGCGCACCGCATCGCGCATGCCATCGTTGAAGCCGAGCCTGGGCGCTAGGCAGCCGATCAGGCAGTAGAACACGCAGGCCTCCACCATGGAGGGCCGCAGGTTCACCGGGCCGCGCGCCTGCGCGTCGCTGGCCGAGAAGTCGAAGCTGGCGAGGCCGTCATGGATGGTCACCGTGACGGCGAGCCGGATCGGCTGGTCGACCACGACACCGTCGCTGTCGAGAAAGCCTTCGGCCGACGCCGTGCCGTCCGGCAGCTGGCGAAGCGCGGCGCGCATCTCATCGGCGGCGCCCTGCAGGATGGCGGCGAAGGCGTCGGTCACACTGTCGGCGCCGAAGCGCGCGCACAGATCCTTCACCCGCGCGGCGCCCATCTCGGTGACGGCGATCTGCGCGCGCACGTCGCCGCGCACCAGCTCGGGCTGACGGCTGTTGGCAAGAATCAGCCGCTCGATGTCGGGCAGGGCGCGGCCGGCGGCGCGGATTTTCACCGGCGGGATCAGCACGCCCTCGTGGTAGAGCTCGGTGGCGTTGGCCGAGGTCGATCCGGGCACTGCGCCGCCTACGTCCGCCTTGTGGGCGATGGAGCCGGCGAACGCTACGATTCTCTCTTCGGAAAACACCGGCGCCACGAAGGCCATGTCGGAGACGTGGGGCAACCCGCCCTCGTACGGATGGTTGGACACGAACACGTCTCCGTCTGCGATGCCAGCCGCGCGCTCGCCATAGAGTTTCAGGATGCGGCCCACCAGGTGGCGGTACACCGGCGCGTGAAAAAACATCGGCGGCGCCACGATCAGGCGGCCGCTCGCGTCGAGGATCACGCAGCTGAAGTCGCGCGACTCGCGGATGATGGTGGAGTAGCCCGAGCGATAGAAATGATAGTGCATCTCGTCGACCAGGCTGGCGACCTTGTTGCGCAGGATCTGGACCGTGATGGCGTCCATGCTCATCTCTCGAGAATCAGGTTGCCGAGGCGGTCGGTGCGCGCCGTCCAGCCGGGCGGGACGACGGTAGTGGCATCGAACTGCTCGACGACGGCAGGGCCGGTGAAACTGGCATCCGCCGGCAGCCGGTCGCGCTCGTACAGGGTGGTTTCCGTCGCCGCCGCGCTGGTGAAAAAAACCTGCCGCGTGCCCTTCCTGGCGGCCGCGAGCGAGCCTCGCGTTGTTGCCGCCTCGCGCGGCCGGTATTTCGGCACGGCGACGCGCACGCGCACGCGATAGCTGACGATCTCCACCGGCCGCTCCTTGGCGGCATGCCCGTGGATGCGCGCATGGCGCTCGTCGAAGCGGGCGCGCAGCAGCGCCAGCGAATTTTCGTCGAGCGCGTCGCCAAACAGCCCGTCGAGCGGCGTGCGCAGCTCGTACCCCTGGCCGGTGTAGCGCAGGTCGAGCTCGCGTGAAAACCGCGCGTCGCCGGCATTCATGCCTTCCGCCGTGAGCTCGTGGCGCGCCCTGGCCTCCAGCGCACACAATTGTTCTTCCGCGTGCGCGGCGGAAACGTCGGCCAGGGGCTTCAGCTCGGAGCGGATGTAGTCGTGCACCACGTCGGTGCACAGCAGGCCGAGCGCCGAGAACGCGCCCGGCCGCGGCGGCACCAGGATGCGCCGCATGCCGAGTTCTTCCGCCACCGCGGCGGCATGCACGGCGCCGGCGCCGCCGAACGGCAGCAGCGAAAAATGCTGCACGTCGACACCACGCTTGGCGGCGAACACGCGCACCTCGTCGGCCATGCGCATGTCGACGATTTTCCTGATGCCGGCGGCCGCCTCGCGCACGCTCATGGCGAGCGGCGCGGCCACGTGCGCGGCGAGCGCCGCCTGCGCGGCCGCAACGCCCAGCGTCTGCGCGCCGCCCAGAAAGTAATCGGGATTGAGCAGGCCGCACACCAGGTCGGCGTCGGTGACGGTCGGCTGTGTGCCGCCGCGGCCATAGCACGCGGGACCCGGATCGGCGCCGGCGCTCTGCGGTCCGACATTGAGGAAGCCTGAGCGATCGACCGTGGCGATCGAGCCGCCGCCGGCCGAGATCGTGGTCATGTCGAGCGCCGGCACGTCGATCTGCCGCCGCGCGATCACCCCTTCGGTGGTCTCCAGCGGCATGCCGCCCTCGATGAAGGCGATGTCCGCGCTGGTGCCGCCCATGTCGAGGGTGACGAGCCCGCGCTGGGCGTCCTGCGCGGCCCAATAGGCGCTCGCCTGGGCGCCGCCCGCCGGCCCGGAGAACAGCGTGTGCACAGTGCGGCCGCCGGCGATCGCCGCGGCGAACGGCATGACGCCGCCATTCGACTGCATAAGGAAGCGCTGCGGCGTGGTGACGCCGATCTCGTCGAGGCCGCCGTTGAGATGCGCGATGTAGCGCACCATCACGGGCTCGAGGTAGGCGTTGATCAGCGTGGTCGAGAGCCGCGGCCATTCGCGGATGCGCGGCAGCACCTCGCTCGACAGCGATACCGGCATGTCCGGCAGCTCGTCCGCCAGGATTGCCCGCGTGGCCTGCTCGTGCGCCGGGTAGGCGAAGGCGAACAGGTAGCACACCGCAATCGACTCGACGTCCAGGCCTTTGAACTCGCGCGCCGCCTGCCGCACCGCGTCGCGGTCGAGCGGAACGAGCACGTTGCCGGCAAAGTCGGAGCGCTCGGGGATTTCCCTGGTCAGGCTCTGCGGGGCGATCGGAGGGGGCTTGGCGTAAAAATAGTCGAACAGGTTGCCGTCGCGCGCCTGCGCCTGGATCTCCTGCACGGCGCGGTATCCTTTGGTGATCAGCAGCCCGACCCGGGCGCCGCGCATCTCCAGCAGCGCGTTGGTGGTGATGGTCGTGCCGTGGGCGAAGAACGCGATCTCACCGGGCGCGATCCCGCGCGCGATCAGCCTCTGCACGCCGTCAAGCACGCCCAGCGCCGGATTTTTCGGCGTGCTCGCCACCTTTTCCACCATCAGCGCGCCACTCTCGGGATCGAGCAGCACCAGGTCGGTATGGGTCCCCCCCACATCGACGCCGAGCCGGTAGCGCCGTTGTTTGCGATCAGCAGTTTCCGCACTCTCCCTCATCCTGAGGAGCCCACCGAAGGCGGGCCCTCAGGATGAGGGCGATGGTCGAAGGACGGGCGCTCCTTTAGGATGAGGGCCGCTGCGACAAGTATCATCCACTCTTGTCCCCGATCAGCATGGCGCTGACGCCGCCGTCGACGAACAGCATCTCGCCGACGATGAACTCGGACTCGTCCGACGCCAGGAACAGGATCACGCGCGCCAGATCCATCGGTACGCCGGGCCGGCCCACCAGGTTGACTACCGGCCGCGTCGGGTCGAACTCGTCCTTGCCCACCGGCGAGCCGATCTTGTTCGGCACCACACCGTTGACGCGGATCTTGTGTGGCGCGAGCTGCACCGCCAGCGAGCGCGTCAGGTTGGCGACGCCGCCTTTCGCCGCCGTGTAGGCGATGGCGCGCGAGCGGCCGAAGAAGCCGGAAGTCGAGCCGATATTGACGATGCGGCCGCCGCTGCCCTGCGCCACCATCTGCCGCGCCACGTGCTGGCTCATCAGGAACGGGCCGGTCAGCGTCACGGCGATGACCTTGTCCCACTCCGCCTTGGTGATCTCCAGCACGTGCTTGTTGTCGGAGATGGCCGCATTGTTGACCAGGACGTCGACGCGGCGCCATTGCGCCACGACGCCCTTCACCAGCCGCGCGATGTCGTCCTCGCTCGCCACGTCGGCGACGAACGCCGCCGCGGTGCCGCCCGCCGCAACAATGTCGGCCGCCACCTTGTCGCCGCGCCCCTTGTCCATGTCGACCACGGCGACCTTGGCGCCCTCCTGCGCGAACAGCTTTGCCGTGTCCTCGCCGATGTTGCGCCCGGCGCCCGTGACGATGGCGACTTGACCCTCGAGCTTCATGCGCCTTCAGTTCTCCAGCATCGCCACGCAGCGGGTCCAGCCGGCCGACGCCGCCGCGATCTTCACCGGGAAGCAGCACACTTTGAAGCCGAAGGCCGGCAGCCTGTCGAGGTTGGTCAGCTTCTCCATGTGGCAATAGCCGATCTCGCGACCGGCCTTGTGGCCTTCCCAGATCAGGCTAGCGTCGCCGGTCTCGGCGAAGCGTTTGCGCGTGAACGAGAACGGCGCATCCCAGCTCCAGCCGTCGATGCCGGTCACCCGCACGCCCTGCCGGGTAAGAAACAGCGTGGCCTCGCGCCCCATTCCGCAACCCTTGTCGAGAAAGTCGGGCTGGCCGTAGGCGACGCCCGCCGCCGTGTTCACCAGAACGATGTCGAGAGGTTTGAGCGTATAGCCGATGCGGTCGAGCTCCCGCTTCACGTCGTCGGCGCGGCAGACATATCCGTCCGGCTTGTCACGAAAGTCGAGCTTCACGCCGTCGGAAAAAAACCATTCGAGCGGCACCTCGTCGATCTTCAGCGCCGGTTTGCCGCCGTCCATGGTCGAGTGAAAGTGCCAGGGCGCATCGAGATGGGTGCCGTTGTGCGTCGTGATGGTCACGCGCTCGACCGCCGGGCCTTGGCCATCGGGAAGCTGCTCGGGCTTGAGGCCCGGGAAAACGGCGGCAAATTCCTTCGCGCCTTCGGCATGGCTGCGGTAGGTGATGTCCGGCAGCATGCTCGGCGGATCCGAGACGATGCCGCCTTTGAGCGCGACCGACAGGTCGATGATGCGCATGTGTCCTCCCTGTCTCCCGGGCATGTACGACGGCGTTATCTTTACTCGTCATGCGCGGGCTTGTCCCGCGCGACGCGGTAGCGGAAGAGCTGGCATGCAAAGTCGCGCCGCTTGCGCCACCTCTCCCCGGCGGGGAGAGGTCGACTTGCGAGCGCAGCGAAGCAAGTCGGGTGAGGGGGTACGGGCTAATTGAAATTCACTCGCCCCCTCACCCCGACCCTCTCCCCGCCGGGGAGAGGGAGCGCGCCGAGACCGTGGCTACGTCGGAATCACCGGCAGCAGCAGGTGCGAGGGTCGGTTGAGGTCGTGGTAGACCTTGTGCAGCACCGTCCGGGCGCTGCAGATGTGGTAGGGCACGTATTCCGCGTTGGTGGCGCCGGCGACGCCGGTGGGGAGATCGAGGCTCATGATCTCCAGGCAGATGCGGTGCCCGCGCCGGAACAGGTTGGCGGTGGCCATGATCTCGATCCTGTATTCCGTCACCTCGCCCGGCGTCACCTTCTGCTGCGCCGCGCGCGTCAGCTTGTGCCATGGCCGCCACGGCTTGGAGCGCGTCTCGTCGAGCGCGCGGTGCGAGGCCTTCAGCCAGCCGCGCGTCACCTCGCGCTCCGGCAAATCTTTCGGCAGCTCACGCTCGCCTTCGCGCACGCTCATCACCGAGACGTCGGGGCCGACGTCCTTGAGCGCGACGATCCAGTTGGTGTCATCCTGATCGATTTCGGCGAAGAGCGTGAGCACGCTCGGGCCGGCGATCAGCACGTCCTCGGGCAGCGGCTCGCTCAGGTAGCGCAGCTTCTGCACCGTGTTGGTCTGGCTCGGCGGCATCTGCACGAAGGCGTCGGGCGGCGTGAAGGCGTCGACGCTGCCGGCCACGAACGGCTCGGCTGAGAGGCGCTCCCAGTTGCGCAGGTAGAGCCTGGTCCATTGCGTCTGCGGCAGCGGCCAGTTGTCGGCATGGTGCCACTTGTTCTCACCCATCACCCAGAACTTCACCGGCGGCTCGCGCATTACGCCGGTGTCGAGGCCTTTGAGCCAGTGGTCGTACCATTTCAGGATCTCGTGGTGGAACGAGCGGAACGGGCGCTCGAGGTGCGCCGGCCCGGTGAACATCAGTTTCTTCGGCGCGTCTGCCCCGGCGAAATAGTTCTGCGCGCCGTTGAGGTGGGTCTTGTACGTGTAGCCGTACCAGCCCGAGCCCGTGTAGAACGGCACCTTGATCTTCTTGAGGTCCGCCTCGGCCTTCGCCACCACCTCCTCGCTGTCGTACGGGTTGATCAGCAGCTCGAAATAGGGCGGCATGTGCTGCCCCTTCTGCGCCACCAGGTTCAGGATGTTCGGGTACATGCGGTAGTCGGGATTGGCCATCGCGGCGCGCCACCACGACTCGCGCGGCTCGGGCAGCGTTCCGGGCCCTCCGCGCTGCTGATGCATGGCGGCGAAATGGCCGACCAGGTAGCGGAACAGGTGGATGACGCCGCCCGGGTATTCTTCGCGGAAGCCGCCGAGCACGCCGTAGGCCCCGCGCGGGTCGAACGGAAAGATCGCCTTGAGGTGCGGCGGCTGCTGCTTGGCCACGTGGAACTGCTCGGCGCCGAAGCCGGAAATGCCCACCATGCCGACGTTGCCATCGCACCACGGCTGCGCCGCGATCCACTCGATCAGGTCGTAGCTGTCGAATTCGCGCGAGCCGCCGCCTTCCGACTTGCCCACGCCGCGCGGGGAGCCGATCACGTGCACGTAGCCGCGCGACACGAAGAAATGGGTGTCGCCTGCCTCCAGCGGCCCGGTCCATAACGGCGTCCATGCCGGCTGCGGCGGCAGCGCTTCCGCTACGTCGGGACCCTGAAAATCCTTGTTGTAGATGGCGAAGGCAAGGAGGCAGGGGAGCTTTTCCGGCGTGTCCGGACGATAGACGTCGACGCACAGTTTGACGCCGTCGCGCATGGGCACGGACACGTCGCGCTCGCGCAGCATTTTCTGATGGGTCGGGGCGCGGCCGTAGTCGCAGGGCGGGGCTTCGCCGGACGCGAACAGCGCCCTCGTGTCGGGCTGGTTGTCCATGGAATTCCGTACAACTTGGCTCAATGTCGCGCGAGTGCCGGGGCATCGGTGTTAGGCACCGCCCGTGGATTCCTATCGTGTCGCCGGGCCGCGCGGCAATGCCTCCGTGCGGGGACGGCCACCGCGGCTGCCGCGTTCGGACGCGCCGGCGCTGCCCATGTTCTTGGATCGCCTGTCGATTGCGCCACCAACGTCGAGCGGCCGACGGCGCGCTCGCGCGCTGTCTTCGTTAATGCGAACAAGTTTAAGGAACTCGCATCACAATCGCTAAGCGTGTGATCAGGTTGTCGCAAATGTGAGGCGCATTCTCAAACTTGGAGCACAATCTACGGACTAATACTGACCTCGGCGTATTCCTGGGAGGACAGAACCATGTTGGACCACACCATCAAGATGCTGGTCGCCGACGATTCGCCGGCGACCCGTGGCATCTTCCGGCAGGTGGCCGAGAGGTCTTGCTCGTTGATCCAGCTCGTCGAGGTGACCAACGGCCGCGACTGCATCAAGGAGCTGAGCCGCGGCGACATCGATCTCGCCTTCATCGACGTCTACATGCCGGAAATGTCCGGCCTGGAAGCGCTGCGCGGCGCGCGCTACGTCGGCGTGCGCACCTTCGTGACGCTGATGTCGGGGCCCGACAGCGATCGCTTCATGGATCTGGCGCAGCAGCTGCGCGCCTACGAGTTCCTGCGCAAGCCGTTCGGCATTCGCGAGATCGAGGCGATCGTGGAAACCTATCGCCGCGTCGTCGGCCCCACCAAGGTGCTGATCGTCGACGACTCGATGACGGTGCGCAAGATCGTGCAGAAGGTGCTGGCCGGCAGCATTTTCCGCATGGACTGCTACGAGGCCGGCGACGGCACCACGGCGCTCGCCTTCTGCAATCGTTTCGACTTCGACATCATCTTCCTCGATTGCAACATGCCGGGCCTCGACGGCCTGGCGACGCTCGACCGCATCCTGCTGCGCAATCCGGAAGCCCTGGTCGTGATGATCTCGAGCGAGCGCAACAAGGACAACGAGATGCGCGCGCTCAAGCGCGGTGCCGCGGCGTTCCTGCACAAGCCGTTCTCGGCGCCGCACATCGACGCCGTGCTGCACCGGCTGTTCGGCCTGCGCGTGCCGGATCTGGCGGCGTGGTCGAACGAGACGGCGAGCGCGCAGCCGGTGGCGGTGCCGCCGCCGGCGCTGGCCCGCGCCGCGGCCACTCGGCTCGATCCCGACGACGTCATCTGGATCGAGAACCCGCAGGACTAGAGCGAGATGACTTTTCTTCGAATCGCCATCTCGCTCTAAGTTATGCTTGGAGCATGATCTTTTCCGAAAACCGGTACCCACTTTTCGGGATCA
>Ga0209466_1000145_pt1 | contig 15778 bp, 14 predicted proteins | sample PanSoiPlo30MoBio_FD_188323 | JGI IMG/M metagenome (GOLD analysis project Ga0209466, IMG submission 188323) | Tropical forest soil microbial communities from Panama analyzed to predict greenhouse gas emissions - Panama Soil Plot 30 MoBio (SPAdes)... | ecosystem: Environmental > Terrestrial > Soil...
GATGCCTGTCACCGCAGCACGGAGGAAGGCAGATGGGTGAAGCTCGACGCGCACTCGTGACCGGCACCTCGACCGGCATCGGCCGTGCGATCGTGTTGCAGCTCGCGCGTGAGGGCTATGATCTGGCCGTGACCGAGATCGATACGGATTGGCTCGGCGAACTCCTGAAGCATCCCGACCTCCAGGGCCGGAAGGTCGTCTCGATCCGCCTCGACCTGCGTGAGCAGGCGAGCATCGAGCAGGCCTTCGACCGCGCGCGCAACGGGCTGGGCGACATCGATCTCCTGGTCAACAATGCCGGCCGTGCCCTGCACAAGCCGGTGGTGGACGTGACGTGGTCCGAATGGGACGACGTAATGAATACCAATCTGAAGGGCACGTTCTTTCTGTCGCAGCAATTCGGCCGCGCCTGCATCGAACGCCGCCGCGCCGGCTGCATCGTCAGCCTGGCGTCGACCCACGGCGTCATCGGCATCGCCAATCGCTCGGTCTACGGCATCTCCAAGGCCGGCGTTGCCCACATGACGAAAATGCTTGCGATCGAATGGGCCGAGCACGGCATCCGCGTGAACGCCATCGCGCCGACCACCGTGCTGACGCCGTCGCGCGAAAAGATGCTGAGCGACCCGAAGGCGCGTGCCGCCATGCTGGCGCGCATGCCCACCGGCCGCTTCGCCACCATGGAGGAGATCGCTGCTGCCGTGGTCTATCTCGCCAGCCCCGCTGCCGCCTCGATCACCGGCCACACGCTGCTGGTCGACGGCGGCCTGACGGCGTACTAGGCATTTTCCGGTGCTACTGACTCGTCATGCGCGGGCTTGACCGCGCATCCATCATTTCTTCGACGCGTCAGGAATGACGATCACCTCGTCCCGGCGCACGTCGAACGCCATCAGGTCAGTGCCGAGCGCGAGCGGCCCGGCATAGTTCTCCCGTGTCTTGCGCTCGACGTCGCCGACCTTCGGCGCCGGATAGGCCGGCGAGCCCAGGAACACGAGATGCGTGTATGCGGCGAGTTTTGGTTGCAGCCGGGCGAACAGCGCACCGGCCTCTTCCGGCGTGATGTGGTGCCCCATGATGTATTTCACCACCGGCGTCTTGTCGTAGTACTCCTGGTTCGCCATCGCGACCTCGTGGATCACCAGCGTCGCGCCCTGCGCATGTTTTTCCAGGTTTTCGCTGTACTTCGTGTCGCCCGAGATGACGACCGACCGTCCGTCGTAGTCCACGCGGTAGCCATAGGCGGGCTTGATAAGGTCGCCGTGGTTCACCTCGAACGCCGTCACCTTCACGCCGTTCCTGTCATAGACCACGCCGTCACTGGCATAGTCCGACGGCGCAATCGCCACGCCTTCCATCGGGTTTTTCTCGTCGGCATAGCGGATGCGGATGTCGTCCGCATAGGCGCGTTCGAGGTTCTGCATCAGCGCCACAGTGCCGGTTGGCCCGATGATGCGGAACGGGTTTTGGCGGTTGCCGTAGTAGCGTTGAATCCAGCCCGTCAGCCACAGGTCCGGAATGCCGGACGTGTGGTCGGAATGAAAGTGCGTCAGGAACACGGCATTCAATGCGCCGATGGGAACGCTGATCTGGTTGAGGCGGATCGTGGCGCCGCGGCCGACGTCGAACAGGAGCTTCTCCTGGCCGGCCTCCACCAGGGTTGCGGCGCCGAAGCGATCGGGAACCGGGAAGGGCGTGCCGGTGCCGAGCAGCGTCACCTTGAAATCCTGCGCCTGTGCCCCCGTGGCAGCCGCGATGCAGGCGGAGAGAAACGCGAAGCACCAGGCGATGCGCATGCCAAGCCCCCATGCAGGCTGCGGACGACCTGGATCAGTGTAGTCGCGATCGTGCTCCTGGTGTAGGGCAGGCGTCCTGATCGCTCGCAGCTCTCACGCGCCTGCCGTCCGCCCAGACACTCAACCTGCGAAGGAGGGACACCGATGCACAGCCCGATCCTGGCGCCGCTGGTCGTGCTCGTCCTGTGGTCATTCGTCATGTGGGCCTGGCTCTATGCGACGCGCATCCCGACCATCGTGAAGAACCGGATCGTGCTGGATCCCCGCCGCCCGCCGGAAGAGTTTCATGCACAGCTGCCGCCCGAGGTGCGCTGGAAGGCCGACAACTACAACCATCTGATGGAGCAGCCGACACTGTTCTACGCCGTGGTGCTGACACTGGCATTTGTGGGCGCAGGCGCCGGGCTCAACGCCGCCCTGGCCTGGCTCTATGTCGGACTGCGCGTGGTCCACAGCCTCGTCCAGGCGACCATGAACGTGATCATCGTGCGCTTCGCCATTTTCATGGCGGCGTCGGTCGTTCTGCTCGTGATGTCAGTGCGCGCCGCCCTTCTCGTACTCTGAAGCCTCGACGGTTGGGCGCCGGTCGACTGCGGCCAAAGCTTACGCCGCCGCCGCCTTGCCGATGGTGGCATTGACGCGCGGCATCACCTCCTCGGCCATGAGCTGCATCGAGCGCTTGCCCAGGTCGGGGTCGACCCAGTCCATGCCGGCATAGACGAGCTCGCCGAAGTCGCCGGTCTCCTCGCGCAGCGCCAGGATGCTGTCGACCACCTTGTTGACGCTGCCATGGATGACGCAGTGCTGCATGACCCAGTCGTGGGTGATCTCCTCATCCGGCTGGTCCTTGTAGCTCTTGAACACGTAGAGCCGTTTTCCCCGCTTCATCTTGGCCAGCATCTGGCCGTAGTAGAAGGCATAGGGGCTGTTCTGGTCGGTGCGGCCATAGCGCGCCGCCACTTTGTCGTCGTCGTGCACGAAGATGGCGCGCGCCACCCGCCAGTCGGCGACGTTCGCCTCCTGGCCCGCTTCCGCCTTGCCCTTGCGATAGTTCTCCCAGTGCGATTTCAGGTGCTTCGACAGCAGGAAGTTGGCCGACAGCGGATGGAAGTCGCGCTTGCCCATGAGCACGACGCCGGGCGAGAACGGCGCCACCACGGTGCCGACGATCTCCGGGCGCGGCTGCTGGTACGGCCTTCCCAGGTAGCCCATGCCGATCTTGGGGTCCGCCGTCTTCCTGGTCGTGACCTTGTAGCGGTTGTCGGGAAAATCGATGTCGTAGGGCGGATCGCGCTCCCAGATGGCGAGGATGACGTCGATCGACTCGGCGAGCATCTTGTTGCGGTCCTCGTCGAGGGTGCCGAGCACCTCGGAGTCCGACGGCAGCGCGCCGGCGCTGATTCCGAGGATGAAACGGCCCTCGGCCAGGTGATCGAACATCGCCGCCTGCACGGCAACCAGCACCGGATGCATCTGCGACAGGTTGGTGGTGCCGGTCGCCAGCTTGATCTTGTTCGTCTCGGCAATGAGGGTTGCCTGAAACAGCATGCTGTTGGTGACGTTCTCGCAGCGATCGGTGAGGTGCTCGCCCATGAAGGCGTCGTGGAAGCCGAGCTTGTCGGCCAGTATGATGGCCTGCCGGTCTTCCTTCAGCGTTTCGGTCCAGTTCCGGTGCATCGGATGCACCGGCATCGTGAAGTAGCCTAACCGCATTCCGACACTCTCCGATCGTGGCGCGCGCTGCTGGGGGCAAATCAGGTGGGCGGGCGCCCCAATGTAGCCGGGAGGCTTTTGCCTCGCCAGTTCCCCCGGCCGCTTGCGACGCATGGCTGCTGTTATCCCGGCCGGTTCCGATATAGGCTTGAGGTCTTGGCCCGATGTCGCGCGCGATTTCCGGGGGACAGATGAGCAGCGGCAGTCCGCACCGCACCGATCCGAACGCTGTCGGCGAGGCCGCTTCCGTCGCGGACCTGAGCGACGTGATGGTGCGACGCGAGCCTTCGGGGGTAGCGCCGGCCGTGACGGCGACCAATGTCGTGCTTTTCACGCGATCACGCCGGGAAACTGCCGATCCGGCGCCGGCGCTCGCGTTCGACCCGTCGACGCGGCCCGCGCCGTATCGGCCTCGTCGCGAACAGTTCGCCCTGATCGCCGGATTGTTCGCGCTGTCGCTGCTCGTCCATGGTGTGTTGTATCTTCTGTTCAACCGCCAGCCTGAGCCGATGGTCAGCATCGGGCTTGAGGCGATCTCGGTCGAGATCGTGGCCGGCGCTGAGACGCCGGCCGGCCTCGCGACCGACACTGGCCCCGATACGACGCAGGCGACGCCGGCCGACGATCCGGATCCGACGCCGACCGATGTCGACACGGCGGATCCCGAACCGCCAAAGCCGGTCCAGACCGCCGAGGCGCCCGCCGACGTCACCGAGGCCAAGCCGGAGCAGCCCAGTGAGCCGCCGCCGGAGCTTCCGCAGCCCCAGGAGCCGCAGCAAGCGCAGGAGCCGCAGCAGGCGCAGCAGGAGCCGCAGCAGCCGGAGCCTCAGGTCACCGCCGCCTTGTCGGTCGAGCCGCCGGCGCGCGAGCCCGTGGCGGCCGCGCCGGAGGAACACAAGCCGGACATCGTTCGGCCTGCGCCGAAGCTGGCACCACGCGAGACGCGGCAGAAGCCGAAGCCCGACGTCAAACCGAAACCGCAGCACGCCGACAAGCGCACCCGAACCGCCAGCCGCGAGGCGGAAGCGACGGGGCCGCGCGCCAACGCAGCGGGCGGCGTCGGCGTCGGTCGCTCGCAGAACGACACCAATTATCCGGGCCTCGTCCGCGCCCATCTCGCCAGGTACCAGCGTCAGGCCCACACCGAACAGGGCAGGGCGGTCGTGACCTTCGTGCTAGACGGCGGTGGCCGCGTTAGCAGCGTCTCGCTGGCCCGCAGCAGCGGCGTTGCCAACCTCGATCAGGAGGCGCAGGCGTCGGTACGGCGGGCCTCGCCATTCCCGGCGCCGCCGAACGGCCGCAGCGCAAGCTTTACGGTCCCGGTGAATTTCGCGTTCCGCTGACCGAGCCACCGGTCGTCCCCGCGAAGGCGGGGACCCATGATCACCGCGCCATCGTTGTATTGCGAGGCTTGTGGCTATGGGTTCGCGCTTGCGCGGGAACGACCGGAGTGTGCTGCTTTCGCCGTGCTGACCTACCGCGGCGGGATCTGGATCAGCTCGCTGAGCTGCTCCGTGGTCAGCTCCGATGACGTGAACTTCAGCGTCACGGCATCCTTCACGATGACACCCAGGCCGTGGACGCGGTCGGGCGAGATCGACTCCTTGGGGAAGAAGCCATCGCGGATGCGCCGGGCGGCCGCCTCGGAAATGCCGGCGAACTCCGCATAGGTCTTGAGTGCGGCCGGATCGGCGTACATCCAGTCGATGGTCTCGCGATAGGCCGCCATGTAGCGATCGATCGCCGCCTTGCGCGTCTGCAGCGTCTGCGTGTTGGTGAGCAGCAGCCGCACCGTCTGATCCTTGAACAGGGTGTCGTTGCCGGTGGCGAGCAGCCGGATCTTCCCCTGGTCGAGCAGGTCGAGCCCGATCGGCGGCGCCGACCAGCCGACATCGATCTGGTCCGACATCACCTGCGTCAGCGTCGCCGGCGGGCCGCCGGTCGCGATCGCCTTGGCCTTGAGGTCGTATTGCTTGATGAACGCCGTGACGATGCCGTGCGTCGACGATCCGTTGGTCGAGTACGCGATGGTCTTGCCGTCGGTGTCCTTGAGCGACTTGATCGGGGAATCGGCCTTCACGTACCAGAACAGGTCGCCGGCGCCGGTGATCTCCGCGCCGATGATGCGCACTGGCGCGCCTTTCGCGAAGGCGCTGAGCACGCCCATGATGCCGACCCCGACCCCGATGTCGACGCTGCCGGCGATCACGGCCTGCTGCGTCTCGCCCGCCCCCTGGGTGTAGAGCAGTTCGAGCGCGAGGCCGTGCTTCTTGAAGATGCCGCCGCGATACCCGACCTCGGTGACGCCGGTGTCCCACAGCCCGCGCTGCCCGATCGCGAGCTTGAGGGTCTCCTGCGCCCGGGCTTGCGTTGCCGCCCCCAGGCTCAGCGCCGCCGCGAGGCAGCCCACCACAACGTGATTCATTGCTCCTCCCAGGCGCGCCTGTTTTTGCTCCTCCGCGCCGCGCCCAGTGTAGTTTTCTCCGCAAGACTTGCCAACGCGGCTTAACCCGGCATGAGCCGGGTGCTATCAATCACGGACCAGGGGCGCGGGCGAAACGCGATGCACGACACCGATTTCCTGCACGAGCATGGTGAACTCAGCGACGCCGACCGGGCGAACATCGCGCGCACCATCTGGAGCGAGGAAAATGTCGAGCTGAAAACCGTCGGCATCGACATCGGTAGCTCGACCTCGCATCTGCTGTTCGCCAAGGTTGTGCTGCAGCGCCAGACCCAGGGTCTTTCCAGCCGCTTCGCCGTTATCGACCGCCGCGTCGTGTGGCGCTCGCCCATCATGCTGACGCCGTTCCTGCCCGACGGATCGATCGACGGCCATCGCCTCGGCCATTTCATCGCTGACGCCTACTGTGCCGCCGGATTCAAGCGCCACGATATCGACTCCGGCGCCGTGATCCTCACCGGTGAGGCGATCAAGCGCAGGAATGCGCGCGCCATCGACGAGCTGTTCGCGGCGGAAGCTGGAAAGTTCGTGTGCGCCACCGCCGGTCACCGGCTCGAGGCGCGCCTGGCGGCGCACGGGTCGGGCGCCGTGCGGCTGTCGAAGGAGCGCGCGCAATGCGTGCTGCACGTCGACATTGGCGGCGGCACCACCAAGCTGGCGCTCATCGACAAGGGCGTGATCCTGAGCGAGGCCGCGGTCGCGGTTGGCGGCCGCCTGCTGGCGACGGATGCGGACGGCGCCTGGACGCGCGTGGACGACTCCGCGCGCGTGGTCGCCGATGCTTTGGGATTGGCCACCGATCCGCACACGCTTGCCGACGCAAATGTGCGGCGAAACGTCGCCTGCGGCCTGGCGGCGATCGCCGCCGACTGCATTCTGGACGCGCCAAATCCTCTTGGTGATGCGCTTGCGCTCACCGAACCATTGGGGCGGCCCGTCGCTCCGGTGGCGCTCACCTTCTCGGGCGGCGTCTCCGAATACATTTTCGGTTACGAGCAGGACCATGGCGACATCGCCGGCCTGCTCGCGGCCGAGCTGTGTGGCGAGCTGAGCCGACGCACGAAATTGCCGCTGGTCGATCCGGGCGGGCGCATCCGTGCCACCGTGATCGGCGCTTCGCAGTTCACCGTTCAGGTCAGCGGCAAGACCATCCATCTGCCCGACCCCGGCGTGCTGCCGGTGCACAATATCCCGGTCGTGCATCTCGGCACCGACTTTTCCGGCGCCATCGACACGGCCATCGTCGCCGACGCCATCCTGGCCGGCATGGCGCGTCTCGATCTCGAGCGCCACGCGCCCATGGCAGTTGCATTTGCCTGGCGCGGCGATCCCGAGTACGGGCGGCTCACGGCCGCCGGCCGGGGCATCGTGCAGGCGCTCGGACCCGGACGCCGACGCGATGCCCTGCTGGTGCTCATGATCGACGGCGACGTCGGCAAGACTCTAGGCCGCCTGCTCGAGCACGAGCTCGCGTTTCCCGGCCGCATCGTCGCGATCGACGGGGTTCAGCTGCAGGAGCTCGACTATGTCGATGTCGGCGCGCTGATCGCGCCGCCCGGCGTCGTGCCGGTGGTGATCAAATCGCTGTTGTTTCCGTCGTGAGCCGGGAGGTCTTTCCCATGGACAAGCAGCCGCGTTACGGCATCGACCCCTACCTCGACTGGGTGAAGCAGGAAGGCCTGCCGGTCACCGAGGATTTCGGCGTCGACCTGTTCCAGGCCGAGATCGCCGAGTGGCCGCGCTACGGCGTCAAGGGCGGCACCGTGCACATGAAGGGCCGCGGCGATTTCACCAACATGTTCGTGCTGGAGATCCCGCCCGCGAAGTCGACACTGCCGCAGCGCCACCTGTTCGAAGACGTGTATTACGTGCTCGAGGGCAGCGGCAGCACGCAGGTCGAATTCTCCGACGGCACCAAGCGCAGCTTCGAATGGGGGCCGCGCAGCCTGTTCGCCATCCCGCTCAACGCCAGGCACCGCCACTTCAACGCCAGCGGACGCGAGCGCGCCCTGCTGGTCGATACCACCAACCTGCCCATGGTGATGAATACCTTCCACAACGAGGCCTTCGTCTTCGGCACCGATTTCGATTTCGTCGAGCGCGCGGGGAAGAAGGAATACTTTTCCGGCGAGGGCGACCTCATCACCGTGCGCCAGGGCAACCACATGTGGGAGACGAACTTCGTTCCCGACCTCTCCGCCATCGAGCTCAAGTCGTGGGGCGACCGCGGCGCCGGCGGCACCAATATCATGTTCGTGCTCGCCGACGGCACCATGCATGCGCACATCTCCGAGATGCCGGTCGGCACCTACAAGAAGGGCCATCGCCACGGCCCGAGCTTCCACGTCATGTGTGTGACCGGCCAGGGCTTCTCCCTGCTGTGGTACGAGGGCGAGCAGGACTTCCGCCGCATCGACTGGAAGCACGGCGTCGTGCTGGCGCCTGGTGACCGCCAGTTCCATCAGCACTTCAACACTGGCCCGCGCCCGGCGCGCTACCTCGCCACCGCGGTGGGCGGATTGCGCTATCCCACCACGGCGGCCAACCGGGTGTCGCTGCTCGGCGCCAGGCCAGGCGACACGCCGGCGGTGTCCAAGAGCGTCAAGGACGGTGGCGACCAGATCGAATACGAAGACCAGGATCCGCGCATCCACCGCCTGTGGCTGGAGGACATGCGCCGGCACAATGCCGTGCCGCAGATGGAAAAATTCATCCCCACGCCGCCCGAGTTCCTCAAGGCCACGGCGGCGGAATAGGGGGCGTGTCGGATGTCATCCTGGCCGAGCGCGTCAGCCGTTGATCCGGCCGCGTGTTCCATGAGGCGCGCGTGACCCATCCGGACTTTGCCACGGCGGCAGCGCTAATCAGCGCCGAGTCCGTGCGTTCGCTGCTGATGGACCTGGTCGACATCCCCAGCGCAACCGGCCGCGAGATCGGCGTTGCCCAGTACCTTGTCGCGCGCATGCGCAAGCTCGGCCTCGATACCGAGCTGCAATGGGTGGAAGCCGGCCGGCCCAATGCGGTCGGCCACCGGCGCGGGAGCGGCGACGGCGTGAATCTTCTGCTCACCGGGCACATGGACACCTCCTATTCGGGCGACGAGGAGCATCTGGCCGGGGAGGGGTTCCGGCCACAGGCGGTTCATCGCGATGGCTGGGTGTGGGGGCTCGGCGCCAACAACATGAAGAGCGGCCTGGCTGCAGCGCTTGCCGCGGTCGAGGCCATTGCCAATGCCGGCATCGATCTCTCCGGGGATCTTTCGTTCGGCGCCGTCGTCGGCGAGATCGAAAAGACGGCAGTCGAGGAATTCCAGGGGCCCGAGTACTCCGGCTACGGCATCGGCACGCGCCATCTCGTCACCCACGGAGTGACGGCCGATTTCGCCCTGCTGGCGGAGCCGACGGGCTTGCGCATCGCGAAAGCCAACATGGGGGTGATCTGGTTGCGCATCACGGTCGGCGGCACCGTGGCGCATTCCGCGCTCGCGCATCGCCCCGACGTAGTCAATGCGATTGCCGCGATGCACGAGCTGCAAGGAGAAATCGCGCAGTGGGCGCGCGACTACGCGGCCGCCCATGCCTATATGGGCGAGCATCCCAATGTCACCATTGCGGCGATCCGCGGCGGCGCCGCCTGGCGGCTGTCGCGCAATCCGCACGAATGCAGCCTGTATCTCGACATCCGCACGGTGCCGGGCCAGACCGTGGACGGCGTCAAACGCGAGCTCCGCCGGGTGCTGCGCGCCTTCGCCGCGCGCAAGGGCATCCCGGAGCCGCTCATGTACCTCTACGTCACCGACCCGCCGCTCGCGCTCGACGACAACCTGGCGATCATCGCCTCCCTTGCGACGGCGCAAAGGTTGGTCAGCGGCGAGGTGCCGCCGGCGATCATTCGCCGGCCGGGCGCCGATGCCGTGCACCTGAGTGCATACGGTGTGCCGTGCGTCTCGTTCGGGCCGGGCGGGCGCACGCATCCTGACGCGCGAGGCGCGTCCATGCACGCGTTCGGCGAGCATGTCCTGGTCGAGGACTGCGTCACCGCAGCGAGAATCTATCTCGCCTTGGCGCTCGACCTGTGCAGCCGGACCGCGCATGATGCGCCGGCAGCCTGAGGAGGGATCGATGGCGAAACGCATCATTGCGGCGTTGCTCGGCGCGGCAATCGGGCTTGCGGCGGCGACAGCCGAGGCGCAGACCTATCCCAATCGGCCGATCACTCTGGTCGTCCCCTTCGCCGCGGGCGGATTGAGCGACGTGCCGGCGCGCGTGCTGGCCGCCATCATGCAGGAGAACCTGGGCGTTTCCATCGTGGTGGAAAACAAGCCCGGCGCTTCCGGCGTGGTGGGGGCAACCCAGGTGCTGCGCGCCGAGCCGGACGGCTACACGTTGCTCGTGAACGCACTCGCCGACGTCCAGAACCTGCACTACCTCAATGTGCCCTACAATGCCGTCGACGATTTCGCCCTGATCGGTAAGATGGCGGACGGTCCGGCGCTGGTGCTGATCGTGGACGCCAAGCTGCCCTACCGGACGCTGGGCGAACTGGTCGCCGACGCCAAGGCCAATCCTGACAAGATCAGCTTCGGCACGTCCGGGCCGGCCACTTCACCGGCGATCGCCCTGACGCAGCTCAATCACCTCGCCGGCACCAAGATACAGGACGTGCCCTACCGCGGCTCCGGACAGGCCGCCGCTTCGGTCGCCACCGGGGCGGTGCAGGGGACGTTTACGTTCTATTCCGCCGCCAAGCCGTTGGCCGACGATGGCAAGGTACGGGCGCTGGCGGTGGCGGGTGCGGACCGGATCGCGTCGTGGCCGGACGTTCCGACGATGCAGGAACTCGGCTATCCCAATTTCGATCATCGCGGCTTCGTCGGGCTGGCGGCGCCGGCCAAGACTCCGCCGCAGGTTGTCGCGCTCCTCAACAAGGCGCTCAACCGGGCAGCAAGCAGCGACCTGTTCAAGGCACGCATGAACGCGCTCGGGATGACGGTCCCCGAGGCGGCGAGCAACACGCCCGAGACCTTCGCGGCATTCATGCGGAAGGAGTCCGCGCGCCAAGCCGACCTGGCCAAGCTCTCGGGCCACGACCCGCTGGCGACCAGGTAGGGCACTCGGCCACCACGCAACGCGATTTCAGGAGCGCTCCATGGCCAAGATCACTCGCGCCAACCCGCGCAACCTATCCACGCCGTTCGCCAACTATTCGCACGTGGTGACCGCCGAAGGCGCGCAGAAACTGGTGTTCTGCGCCGGCCAGGTCGCTGCCGATGCCGCCGGCGCAGTGCTGCCGCCCGACGATTTCAATGCCCAGGCGAAAATGGTGATGGAGAACCTGACCAACGCCCTGGCGGCCGGCGGCGCCAAGCTCAGCGACGTGACCAAGATCACCATCTACATCTGCAACCCGCATGACGTGCCCAAGGCGCGCGGCATTCTGGCGTCCTGGTTCGACGGCCATCCGCCGGCGAGCACGTTGTGCATCCTGCGCGGGCTCGCCAACCCGAACTTCCTGTTGGAGATCGAAGCGATCGCCGCGGTATAACGGGCGCTGGCGGGGAGCAGGCAACGTGCGCAGCAATCGTTGGATAGCGCCACTTGCCGCCCTGGCGCTCCTGGCATCGGCCGGAAAAAGTCTCGCGCAGGATGCGATCGCCGACTTCTACAAGGGCCGGCAGATCAAAATCTCGGTCGGCTTCAGCGCCGGCGGCAGCTCCAGCCTCTATGCCCAGTCGCTCGCCCGCCACATGGGCAAATATCTTCCTGGCAATCCCACGTTCGTGGTGCAGCACATGCCAGGTGCGGGTGGCCTGGTAGCGGCCAATTACGTCTACAACAACGCCGCGCGCGACGGGTCGGAATTCGCCATCACGGCGCGCACGGCGGCGCTCGAGCCGCTGCTGGGCAACCAGAACGCGCGGTTCGACCCGCTGCGGTTCAGCTGGATCGGCAACGCCAACATCGAGAACAGCGTGTGCGTCGCCTGGCACACGGCGGCGGTGAAGACGGTCACGGACGTGTTCGCCACCGAGCTGATCGTGGGCGGCGCCAGCTCGGCCGCCCAGGAGGTGATGTTCCCGCGCGCCCTCAACAAGCTCCTGGGGACGAAGTTCAGAATCGTCACCGGTTATCCCGGCAGCACCGAGATCCTTTTGGCCATGGAGCGCGGGGAGACCCAAGGATTTTGCGGCATCGGCTGGACCTTCCTCAAGCTGCGCAAGGCCGACTGGCTGAAGGAGAAGAAGATCAACATCCTGTTCCAGATGGCGCTGGAAAAACATCCGGAGATTCCGGACGTCCCGGCCATTCTCGACTACGCCAGGAGCGGCGAGGACCGGCAGGTGCTGGAGCTTCTGTTCGCCCCGCAGGAGATGGGCCGTCCGTTCTTCGCGCCGCCCGGCATTCCGGACGAGCGGGTGCGTGCGCTGCGCAGCGCGTTCGTGCAGACCCTGAAGGATGCGGCCTTCCTGGAAGAGGCGGAGAAGCAGGGCATCGAGGTGCAGCCGATGGCCGGCGAGGACATCCAGAAGCTGCTTGAGCGCATCTACGCGGCGCCCAGGCAGGTGGTCGACCGCGCCAAGGCGGCCGCCGAATAGGTTGCTGCCGAATCTGTTTGCCCAATAATTGAGCAGCCCGCCGTCGGGTGCAGCGTGCGCTGCTGCACAAATGCTGTGCAAAAATCGGCTTCCAATCCGGACAAAATGAAGAATCAAGGCGTTGGGTGCCTCACGCCCATGGCACGCTCCTTGCGATGTCCTGTGCTGGCGCGACACGGACGCTTGTCGCGTGCGTCAAGCAGAGGACAATCGCGATGCTCACCTCACCAGAAGCGGTCGCACAGCGGCCGATGACCCGCCGGTCGCTCATGACCGCGGCGGCACTTGCTTTCGGCCTCGCGGCCTTTCCGGCCCAGGCCCAGGACACCATCAAGGTCGGCATTCTCCATTCGCTCTCCGGCACCATGGCCATCAGCGAGACCACGCTGAAGGACGTGATGCTGATGCTCATCGAAGAGCAGAACAAGAAGGGCGGATTGCTCGGCAAGAAGCTCGAGCCGGTCGTGGTCGATCCCGCCTCCAACTGGCCGCTGTTCGCCGAAAAGGCGCGCGAGCTGATCACCAAGGAGAAGGTCGCCGCCGTGTTTGGCTGCTGGACCTCGGTGTCGCGCAAGTCGGTGCTGCCGGTGTTCAAGGAGCTCAACAGCATCCTGTTCTATCCGGTCCAGTACGAAGGCGAGGAGAGCGAGCGCAACGTGTTCTATACCGGGGCGGCGCCCAACCAGCAGGCGATCCCGGCGGTCGACTATCTGATGAAGGAAGAGAAGGTGCAGCGCTGGGTGCTGGAAGGCACCGACTACGTCTATCCGCGCACCACCAACAAGATTCTCGAAGCCTACCTCAAATCGAAGGGCGTGAAGGAAGACGATATCTCGATCAACTACACGCCGTTCGGCCATGCCGACTGGCAGACCCGCGTCGCCGCCATCAAGCGCTTCGGCTCAGCCGGCAAGAAGACGGCCGTGGTCTCCACCATCAACGGCGACGCCAACGTGCCATTCTACAAGGAGCTGGGCAACCAGGGGATCAAGGCGACCGACATTCCGGTGGTCGCATTCTCGGTGGGCGAGGAGGAACTCGCCGGCATCGACACCAAGCCGCTGCTGGGCCATCTCGCAGCATGGAACTACTTCCAGTCGATCGACACGCCGATCAACAAGGAGTTCATCGGCAAGTGGAAGGCGTTCATCAAGAACGACAAGCGCGTCACCAACGACCCGATGGAAGCCCACGTGATCGGCTTCGCCATGTGGGTCGAGGCGGTGAAGAAGGCCGGCACCACCGACCCAGACAAGGTGATCGATGCCGTCATCGGCGTGAAGGTGCCGAACCTCACCGGCGGCACGTCGGAAATGCTGCCCAACCACCACATCACCAAGCCGGTCTTCATCGGCGAGGTGAGGGGTGACGGGCAGTTCGACGTGGTGTCGAAGACCGAAGGCCTCGTGCCCGGCGACGCCTGGTCGCCCTACCTCGAAGGGTCCAAGGATCTGGTTGCCGATTGGGTGACCCTCAAGTGCGGCAACTACAACAAGGTGACCAACAAGTGCGGGGGCAGCACGACCCAGTGACGCTTGACTGACACGAAAGGAGGCGGCGGTCGCGCCGCCTCCCCACGCCTGATGCCGGGACCCATCTGATGCGTGCCTCTCACGATCGCCTGATCGCGCTCGTCGTTGCGATATTCATCGGCCTCGTCGCCGCTTCGGCTCGTGCCGAGACGTATGAAGCGGCGCTGACGCGCTTTGCCGCCGACAGCTATGCCGACACGGAAGCAGCCATCACCGCTGTCGCCGCGAGCGCTCACCCCCTGGCCGCCGAGGTGATCGCCGCGCTGCAGGCGGGGCGCCTCTTGTTTCGCAGCGAAGACAAGACGATTTACGTGCGGGACAAGACGGATCGCCTGCTCGATGCCTCGACCGGCGCGCCGATCGCCGGAGAGCCGCCGGGGCTCAAGCCGGTGCGCGTCAACAATCGCATCCGGCGCGCCATCGAGGCGGCGCTCGGCGGCCTGACCTTGCTGGCGCCTGAGCCATCGCGGCGGTACGAGGCGGCGCAGGCGGTGTTCAAGTCGCGCGATGCCGGCGCGCTGGCCACGCTCGACACGGCGATCGGCCGGGAGACCGACCCGGGCGTCAAGCGCGCCCTCACCGAAGCCCGCGCCGCCGTCGTCCTGTCGCTGCCGGACGCCAACGAAGCCGACAAGCTCGTGGCGATCGACACCGTCAAGGCGCGCGGCGATCAGGATGCGATCGCACTCCTGGGCGGGCTGCCGCCTGACACGCCGCCCGCCGTCCGCAAGGCGGCGGCGGACGCCATCGCGGCCATCGAAGCCCAGCTCAAGCTGTGGGAAGCGGCGCAGAACGCCTGGTACGGCCTTTCGCTCGGCTCGGTCCTGCTGCTCGCGGCCATCGGCCTCGCCATCACGTTCGGCGTCATGGGCGTGATCAACATGGCGCATGGCGAGATGGTGATGCTGGGCGCCTATACGACCTTCGTGGTGCAGGAGGTGATCCGCGCGCGCAATCCCGCGTTGTTCGACTATTCGCTGGCCATCGCCATTCCGCTGGCTTTCCTCGTCGCCGGCGGTGTCGGCATTCTCGTCGAGCGCGGCATCATCCGCTTCCTCTATGGGCGCCCGCTGGAAACACTGCTGGCCACCTGGGGCCTGTCGCTCATCCTGCAGCAGGCGGTGCGCACCGCCTTCGGGCCGACCAACAAGGAAGTCGGCAATCCGTCGTGGATGAGCGGCGCCTTCGACGTCGGCCATATCACCATCACGTACAACCGGCTGTGGATCATCTGCTTCACCCTGGGCGTGTTCGTCGCGCTGCTCGGCCTGCTGCGCTTCACCCGCCTCGGCCTGGAGATGCGCGCGGTGACGCAGAACCGCGCCATGGCGGCCTCCATGGGCATCCGCACCAGCCGCATCGACGCGCTCACCTTCGGGCTCGGTTCCGGCATCGCCGGCATCGCCGGCGTGGCGCTGTCGCAGATCGACAATGTCAGCCCCAATCTCGGCCAGGGCTACATCATCGACTCGTTCATGGTGGTGGTGTTCGGCGGCGTGGGAAACTTATGGGGCACGCTGGTCGGCGCGTTCACCCTCGGCGTCGCCAACAAGTTTCTCGAGCCCTATGCCGGCGCCGTGCTGGGAAAAATCGCCATCCTGGTGCTGATCATCCTGTTCATCCAGAAGCGCCCGCGCGGGCTGTTCGCCCTCAAGGGCAGGGCGGTCGAGGCATGACG
>Ga0209466_1000146_pt1 | contig 15736 bp, 12 predicted proteins | sample PanSoiPlo30MoBio_FD_188323 | JGI IMG/M metagenome (GOLD analysis project Ga0209466, IMG submission 188323) | Tropical forest soil microbial communities from Panama analyzed to predict greenhouse gas emissions - Panama Soil Plot 30 MoBio (SPAdes)... | ecosystem: Environmental > Terrestrial > Soil...
AAAACGTCGCCTACGGTCTCCGGCTCCGACACGCGCCGGAAGCAGAGATCCGGCAGAGAGTGGGTCAGGTCTTGGGGCGGCTTGGGCTCGGCCATTTAGCTGATCGCTATGCCCATCAGCTATCCGGTGGACAACAACAGCGCGTCGCCCTAGCCCGGGCCATGGTTTACAATCCTCCGGTGCTCCTGCTCGATGAGCCTTTGTCGAACCTCGACGCCAAGCTGCGCGAGGATGCGCGCGCCTGGCTGCGCGAAATCATCAAGCAGACTGGCACCAGCGCGCTCTATGTTACCCACGATCAGACCGAAGCGCTCGCCATTGCGGATCGAACGCTGTTGTTGGATCGAGGACAAATACAGCAGGAAGGAACACCTGAGCAAATCTATGCCCGACCCACGAACCTTTTCACCGCGGAGTTCATGGGAAGCAATAATAGATTTGAGGGAAAGTTAGTGGAGGTTGGTCGCGAGCGGGGCAGGTTGGAAGCAGAAGGATGGACTCTCTGGGGACGGCTTCGCGCAACCAAGAAGGTTGGTGAGAAGGCTACCGCTCTTATTCGCGTAGAACGCACGCGCTTGGGCGATGGCCCGGGCGCAGATCGTCTGCAGATGAAGCTAAATTCGGCCCTTTATCTCGGCGAGCGCTGGGAATATCTATTTCAGCTTGCCGATCTCCGCATCCGGGCTTGGGGCGAAGAGCGTTTGCAGGAAGGTGATTATTGGGTTTCGGTGCCTGAGGCTTCATTGTGGATTTTTTGACAACCGGCACACGGTCGTGTCCGTTGTCGTTTTCGCTCCGATCATCACCAAACCGTTGATGGCTTAATTTGATAAACATACCTGACGGAGCTTCTCCAGAGACGTTTGCGATCTCGGTAGTCGTGGATCGGTTGGGTGAAAGCGATGCCCAAAACCCGGAACACAGGTCACACCGCTAGCGGCCAGAGCTTTCATTTCTGCTTGCACCGCGTTTCTGATTGGACTGAGATCACGCACTTTCGTGCGCGTGTCGTCGATCGACGCTGTGAAGGAAGAGAACAAAGCCTTAGTGCGGCGCGGCGCCATGAAAGACTTTATATAACTGAAACACTGTCGCACGGCGCCCTCCGCTCTAAGCCTCGCCATGGAGTCTCCGTCATATCCGAGCTCTTCGAGGATTTTTTCAGTGTCGGCGGCGAGCAGCGGGTGGAGAGACCCGGAACTGGGTCGCCGGTGACGAGTCGGAATCCCGCGCGCACTACGGCAATCTCGCGATCAATTCCCGGCGTGGTTTGGAAGTGCTTGATAAGACTTCGCTCGGTGATTTGTGGATGTTCCAGGATTTCCGGGATCGACAGAACCTCGCCGGCGGGAACGGCGTGCTTGTTGAACAGGTTCGACCACTCCTCTGCCGATTTTCCTTTGAGCGCAGATTCAAGATCAGCCTTCAACTCGTAGCGGCGTTTCTTCCGGTCTTCGCGGTTAACATACCGTGGATCGGTGGCCAGCTCTCTGCGTCCAATCAGTTCGCAGAGTTTCTCGAATTGCTCCTGCTCATTGTGTCTTTCAGTGGTCCGTCCTTGCTAAAGCCTGAGATCGCGCAGTAGATAAGATCAGCTTTGACTTCTCTTAGCGTTTCATATCCTAGGCCCAGCCGGTCCATGACGCCAGGGCGAAAGTTCTCGACGATCACGTCAACTGTTGCCACCAGTCGGCGAAAAATTTCCTTTCCCAAAGGACTTTTCAGATTGATGGTCACCGAACGTTTATCGGCGTTTTGAGCGAGAAAGGATGCGCCCATCAAGCGCTTGTTCAACTTGGGATCGGCCCCTAACTGGCGGGCGAGGTCTCCTTGGCGGGGAACCTCGACCTTAATGACGTCGGCTCCCAGTTGTGCGAGCTGATAGCAGCAGAACGGCCCCGCCAGCACGTTGGTCAGGTCAAGCACGCGTACGCTATCGAGAAGCTTCATGTCGTCATTGTTCCATCAGGGTGCCTTCCTGACGGCCGAAGAAGTGCGAAAATAACATTTGACAAATCAAACACGCAATATGATCCGGCATTCGTTTCTGTCTAACGCGGTAGCCTCTCATACTACGATCGACTAAGTTGTACAACGAAGGACTGAGAGAAACTGAAAGAAGTCTACAGCCGATGGTTCCGTGATTCGCTTAAATTGATTTAGCCACAGGGTAATGTTACATTTCCCGCAACTTAAAACCGCCGTCGGGGCGTAGCGCAGCCTGGTAGCGCACACGCTTGGGGTGCGTGTGGTCACCGGTTCAAATCCGGTCGCCCCGACCATTCCTCTCTATTATTTATTTAGATTCGTTGTGCCGATGCAAAAATGAGGATTTGATCAAACGAATGATCGAATCTCGATAGAGAACCGTCGCTGAACCCGAGATCAACATTCAAATTGAGCTGTCTGTGAATCATTCCCAACCAGTTATCGCCGCTAGTGTTCATGAGAAATGAGAGTTAAGCCGCGTCATCTCCGGTATCGGGCGAAAATTCAGACTCGAATATCTCGGCCAAGATACGACAGACATCCGTTGCAGAGAGGATACCGGCGAGTTTTTGATGATGCAGAACGATCGCGGACCCGGCATGACGCTTCGCCATCTCAAAGGCAACTTCGTGGAGAGGGGTGTCGAAGGCAACGGTGTACGGATCATGCGTCATAATCTCGCTGGCTCGGATCCGTGCTCTGTCCTCAATTGGCAGTAAGCGATCGCCCAGGTGATACAGGTCTCGCTCTGAAACAATTCCGACAACTCGACCATCCTGTTGCACCGGAACATGATGGATATGGTGCTCGTTCATCAAGCGCTCCACTTCGGCAACATCGTTGTCCGTGTCAACAAAATAGGGAAAAGGGGTCATGACGGATCCGACGTAAGGAATTTTTTTGTACTTCTTCATATAAATGCCTCCTTGCAGTAACAGTGACCGCGCCTTTTAGGTACGCGGTTCGGGCATTTGGCTGACGGATCTACTTTCTCGTAACATTTCGTGGTATAGGCCACGAGTTTTTTATCACGTTATCGGTCGGGCTAATAGCCAGCAGCTTCATATTTCTCGAGGATTCGAATCGGGAGTATGACGGTTATAATCTCCGACCTCACTTATAAGCTCATCGACAGCGAAGATCAAAATATCTTCAGTATCGTAAAAGTCGAGACTTACCACTATACTGAAGGTAATGACCGAATCGCGAATCCCCCTCACGGCATCGTTCCTCAACTACACGCCGGTCCCGTTGGTTTTTGGCACTAGCGGTTTGCGCGGCCTAGTCAAAGATCTCACCGACCTCGAAGCCTATATCAATGTCAAAGCTGCGCTCCGGTATTTGTTGAGCATTGGTGATATGGCCACAGGCAGCGGTGTCATTATCGCCGGCGACCTCCGGCCAAGCACCGACCGCATCATGCGCGCCTGCGCTCAAGCGATAGTCGACTCGGGTTGCCAGGTGGAAAATGCCGGCAAGATTCCCACGCCCGCGTTGGTCGCATATGCCATTTCGACTGGACGCGCGGGTGTGATGGTGACCGGCAGTCACATTCCGTTCGATCGCAACGGCATAAAAATCAACAAAAGCGTCGGTGAAGTCTTAAAGTCCGATGAACCCGGCATCATGCTCGAGATCGAGCGCGTGCGCCTGGAGGAGTATAGTCGAACCGCCGCCACATCGACCTTCGACGCCTCCGGCATGCTCAAGCGGTTGCCCAACTTGCCGCTGCTCGATCGCGCGGCCGAAGAAGCGTACGTCCGTCGTTACCTTACGTGTTTTAACCGCGGCGGTCTCTCCGGCTTGCGTGTTCTTGTGTATCAGCATTCGGCGGTGGGGCGCGATATCCTATCGCAGATCCTGCGCGAATTGGGCGCCGAGGTGGCCACCGCCGGACGCAGTGATACGTTCGTTTCCATCGATACGGAGAACATCACTGACGAACAGCTCGATCGTCTGGAGGAGTTCGCCGTAGGTGCCGAAGCGTTCGGTGGGCCGCTTCACGCAATCGTGTCCACCGATGGCGACTCCGACCGGCCGCTCGTGACAGCCGTGCTGCCTGCCGCCGAGGTCCGGCCGGGCGGCCGACGCGTGCGCTTTTTGCCCGGTGACCTAATCGGCATCGTCGTCGCCGAGTATTTGCGCGCGGATGGCGCGTCGGTTCCCATTAGCGCGAACGATGCGGTGGAACGACACCTGGGCGAGCGCGGGGTTGTCCTCGAGAAGACCAAGATCGGATCGCCCTACGTCATCTCCGCGCTCGACGAATTACGCCGCGCCGGAACGCGCGCGCGGATCGTTGGCTGGGAGGCCAACGGCGGATTCTTAACCGGCAGCGATATCGCGTTGACCGCAGGGACGCTGACCGCGCTGCCGACACGCGATTCTACCTTGCCCATCCTGGCAAACTTGTTTGCGGCCGCCGAGCAGCGGATCGGATTGACCGCGCTGTGGAGCCGGCTGCCGGCACGCTTTGGCTGTGCCGGCTTACTCGACAACGTCCCGGTTGACGTTAGCCAGGCCATCCTTGCTCATCTGATTCCACCCGGCGATGTGATCGAGGTGGAGTTCAATGGTGACGGACGCGTATTCGACCGCAGCCGTCCGGGTGCGGCGCCCACACCGCTGCCGGAACCGGCAACCGCAGACTGGCAGCAACTCAACGCGACGCTACTGCGCTTCTTCACGCCCGCGCTTGGATTCGACGATGTCGTGCGGATCAATGTCCTCGATGGGATACGCGTCTATTTCCGCAATGGCGACGTCGCGCACATCCGGCCTTCGGGCAACGCGCCTCAGCTGCGCATCTATGCCAATAGCGATTCGCAAGTGCGCGCTGATCAAATCGTGGAGCTCGGACGACGCGAACCCGACGGAATCTTACGACGGCTGGAGCGAGAATTCACGTAAGACCCAATACTGAACAGTCATTTCTCCGACTTGGATTACTCCGGCCTAAGCATCTTTCGTTGGTAGCTCAGAGGGGTGGAGTGGGTCCAGCGTTTGAATGCTCGGTTGAAGGCGCTAACCTCCGAGTAGCCCAGCAGGAAAGCGACCTCGGTAAGAGAGTTCTTACGGTCTTTGAGATAGCTTACTGCAAAACGTTGCCGGGTGTCTTCAACCAACTTCTTGAAGTCTGAGCCATATTCCTTGAGTCGCCGTTGGAGTGTTCGCGGGCCCATCGACACCTTTTTTGCGACCCGGGAGAGCTTTGGATCCCCATCGCGCATGGATTCTGCGACCGCTTTTCGAATCGAGCTGAGCACGGCGTCTTCCCGCGGTATTTCGCTCAACACTTGATCAAGGTATTGCTTCATAATCTGATACAACTGCTGATCTGCCGCCGGGACCTCTCGCTCGATGAAATCGCGTTCAATAACCAAGGCGTTCGTCTCGCAGCTAAACACCACCGGCGCACGGAAGATTCGATGGTGTTCTGAAGTCTGTTCAGGCGCCGCGTGCGCAAACTGAACTTCTTGCGGGGCCCACTGACTTCCTACCATCATGCGAAGCGTATTAACGATGATGGTCATCCCGTGCTCGTTGCTTTGCCGCAGCGGCTCGAACCCAATGTCGGTTAACAGATAGCGGATGTAGCCGCGATTTCCTTCCACCGTGAAGAACCACTTGGCCGAGGAGTCGTAGACATGCAGGTAACGTTCGACGTTCTGTATGCCGGTGGCAATGGTGGGGGAGTTCAGCGCCACGTAAGCCAAAGGGCCTATGTTCTTGGGTTGGAAGTTCTCGCCGAAATGCAACCCGAAACAATCATCGCCGGTTGCCTGCGCCGCGTCTTTTAAGATTCCAGCGAAGGCGCAACAGGGGATAAAACCGTCCGACTTGGAAAAGACCGAGCGATCTAGATCCCAGGTCTGCAGAATCTGATCCGCATTTCCGCCTGCCGCCGTGATGGCCTCGAGCAGCCCGGCGGTTGCGGCTATAGAGATCATCGGTCTTGCGCGCACAGGCCCAAACCCCAATTTTCCTTAGCTCGAAATCATCGCAGCTGTCAATCGATTGTCGCCCAATGTCAAGACGGATAGCCGTGGAGTCCTTATCCTTTCACACAAAAGGGCAAAAACTATGGACATGGAAACTAAACTTTTTAGCTTGCCACTCACCGGAGAGGATCACGTTACGGTTATCGCTCGCGGACGCATAGATGTCGGCGGAGTCAAGCAGATTTTTCTTAGTGTCGCGGAGATAACTCAAATGCTGGTGGGTTGCGGGGTGCTGATTGATTTGCGGCAGGGCAGCTACCGGCTTACCTATCGCGATATTTATGGTTTGTTAAACGAACTCAAACCGGCTCTCCGGCGGCTGCATCATCGAATTGCCCTGATCTCTGCGCCGACGATCGAACAGTCGGATCAGCTTTTCATGCTCAGCGTTTGTCTCGCGGACCAGGGTTTAGAAGCAGATGTTTTTTACGACATCCCTAGGGCCATCGAGTGGCTGACCCACAAGCGGAGAGCGCCGGTCCTCAATTGACAATGTAGATGCGCGGGCAGCCACAAAACCTTCTTTGTTTCCCGGCTTCATCTGGGTGCACGGGTGTCAATAACGTGGCGTCCAATGTCAAGACAAAAATTTCTCGCGGCTTTATATTTCCTCGATTCGTCAAAATTATGGATTTCCAAATCAAACTCTTCAGTTGGCCGGACAGAGGTAATCACCTGATCCTGATCACGCGCGGTGTAATAGACACAAAGGCATTCGACCAGATTTTCCAAGAAGTACATACAGCAACCCAGGCCCTCCGGGACTGCAAAGTTGTGGTCGATCTACAAGATGCGATGTGCAATCTTGAGAACGCCGAAATCCAAGCCTTTGTTGACGGAGTGCAGCTGGATCGATGGCCATCCACTAACAGAGTTGCCATGGTGGCAGCACGGGAAATCTACCAGTACGACCAGCTGTCTGCACTAACCAACGGTTTGGCGAAGCGCGGTCTTAAGATTGCCGTTTTCGACGACTCAAAACTTGCCGTCACCTGGCTGGCCGACACCATTTAACGTCCGGTTCTCTGGAATCTGTTGAACCATTTGGCCGCGTCATCCCGGGCAAGTTGACGCTTATCAGCGCGACCCGGAATCCAGGGATGAAAAGCTTCTTGGATAGCCACCGCGTTCGCGGTTACGATGGTAGCGCTCATTCCGTTCATCCATATTTCAGCCTTCAGTTCCGGGACACTAGCCTCGGTTGCTGAGCGAGCTCCGATCAGAACACTGATCGCAGGTTGCGCTCGTGCTTTTGGCTTGCCTAGAGGAGTCCCGCGCTCTCTTCGTTCCTGTCTCCGGCGATAAGCCTCTGATCGCTGAGCAAATCTGCGCGAGCGTGATCTCCCGCGAATTCTGAAAAATACCAAAAATTTGCCGCTCAGCGCTGAGAGCGGACGAAACAAAGCATAAGGGCTCGGTTAATCATTCTGACCGACTTGTTGCTTCTTGTCATGGAAGGAGCAATTGGATTAAACTCCGACCGTACTCAAACTGCAATCAGTTCAGTGTCCGGAACTCTTTGGGTGCCGCACAGAGGGATGAACCCGAGACGAAACACAAATTGCTGGGCAAGAAACACCAGTTCGGCACCGCTGATAATGTTTTCGGGCTGTCATTAATCAATAGTGACTTTTCTCGGAAATGATAGATCATACGGAAGATCGAGAGGGAATGAAGATGGCAGAATCTCTTGCGGTACCGGAAGAGTTCAAAGTTGGAATTGCGCGCAGGACAGCTGATCTTATTTCCCAAGCTCAGCCAGTGCTATTGGTTTGCTTGGGCTATTACTTGGGTGCCTGGACCGCCAAAGCACTGAGATTTCCCGATTCTCACCTTTCGCTCATCTGGCCGCCCACCGCGATCCTGCTCGCCGCACTGCTGCTCGTACCGGGACGAAAATGGTGGATCTATCTACTCGCAGTCATACCGGTTCATGTCTTTGTGCAATCGCAAGACGATGTGCCTAGTTGGGGTATAGTTAGCCAGCTGATCGGCAACTTTAGTCAAGCATTACTGGCTGCTTTCAGTGTTCGCTACTTCAACAAAGAAGCGCCACTCTTCAACAATTTTCGCGGTGTGGTGGTCTTTACGCTCGGCGCGGTGATTTTCGCACCTGTGATTGTTTCCAGTATTGCCGCGTATCTCTATGTGCTTAGCGGATGGGAACAAAGTTATTGGTATGCATGGCGGGCGCGGGTATTGTCCAATGTTCTTTCCACTCTCATGATCGTGCCGCCAATTTTATTGGTCGGGCGTGGTCTGTCACAGACAGAAAAGCGCGATAGCTGGCATTTTTTGGAAATAGGATTGATTGCTGCTGGGTTCGGTCTGATCGGATACGCCGCCTTTCAAACCGAAACCGCGGTTGCGATTTTTCTTTATGCGCCTTTGCCATTGTTGCTATGGGCAACGGTACGGTTCGGTGTGGGTGGGCTGTGCTTTTCTCTCCTAGTTACCGCGTACCTGGTTTTCCTAGATGCCTCAGGCGGGCAAGGTCCCTTCGCCGCTCAATCGCCTGGCGAGAATGTGCTCTCGCTACAACTATTTCTAATCACCATCGGGCTGCCGCTTACGTGGCTGGCAGTGCTGATGCAGGAGCGACGCGAGAAAGAAATGGCCGTGCGCGAGAGTGAAGCCCGGTACCGTGCGCTGGTAACAGCCAGCGCCGAGATGGTGTGGCGGGCGAACGCGTGGGGGGAAGGTTTCTTTGTCAGCCCGAGCTGGCAACAGCTTACTGGACAGAACGAGAACGAGATGCGCGACTTTGGTTGGCTGCAGGCTGTATATCCCGACGACCGCGAGCGCGCCCGACGGTTGTGGGAGCGCGCAATGATTGAAAAACATGCCTACGAGAATGAGTTGCGAGTTCGCACTCGTGATGGGAGCTACAGGCATTTTTACGTCCATGCGGTGCCGATTCTAGCGCAGGACGGCAACGTGCACGAGTGGGTGGGAGCCAACATTGATATCACTGAACGTAAGCAGGCCGAGCAGGCATTGCAAGACCTTGTGGCTGGTACGGGTGTGGTCGGAGAGGAGTTCTTCCCGGCATATGTTCATCATGTGGCCGCAACGCTCGATGTCCATTGCGCGACCGTCGCCGAAGTCGCGGACGAGCAGCACTCTAGACTGAGGACCCTTGCAGCCTGGGTCGGTAAAGGGTTGGAAAAAAACTATGAGTATGACGTAGCCGATGCTCCTTGCGGTCAGGTATTGCGCGAGGGAAAGTTCTTTTGCTGCCCGGAGCGGGTGCAAGAGCGGTTTCCCGCATGCGGCTCTCTTGGCGATCTCAATGCGGTCAGTTACATGGGAGCCCCGCTGTTCAATTCCACGGGGCAACTCATTGGCAATCTCTGCATCATTGACAACAAACCTGTCGATGATGAACGACGCGCCAAGTCGATATTGGAAATTTTTGCCGCTCGCGCAGCTGCTGAAATAGAACGAAAACGGGCCGAGGATGCGCTGCGGGAGAGCGAGGAACGTTTGGCACGAGCCGAGAAGAGCGCTCTTGTCATGGTGACCCATGCGGACTTGGAGGGTCGCTGGCTGAAAGTGCCGCCGACCCTCTGCGAGCTGCTTGGCTATAGTGAAGCGGAATTGCTTGGAAGTTCCTCTAAGCATGTCACGCATCCCGACGACGTCGAGGCGAACTGGCGTCAGTGCCAACGTCTGATACAGGGCGAGATCAGGTCATTTGATCTCGAAAAACGCTACGTTCACAAGGATGGTCATATCGTCTGGGTCTATCTTAATTGTTCGATCGTTACAGACTCAAAGGAAAACCCGGTTTACTTTCTCGGCTACATTCGCGACATCACGGACCGCAAGCAAGCGGAGCAGGCGCTGCAGGAGAGCGAACAGGCGCTTCGCGACAGCGAAGAGCGTCTGCGGCTTGCGCTCAAAGCGGGCCGGATGGGCGTCTGGGATTGGGACCGGCGCACCAACGTACGGAAGTGGTCCAAGGAATACTTTCTGGTTATGGGTCTTCTGCCGTTTAGTGTGGAGCCCAGCTATCATGCGTGGGCTCAATGCGTGCATCCGGAGGATCTTCCACGGGCTAAGGCAGCAGTAGAAGCAGCCATTACGGAGAAAAAAGAGTACCGCAGCGAGTATCGAGTGGTCTGGCCCGATGGCACCATTCGCTGGGTGGTCGCTCGGGGTGAGTCCATTTACGGCGAAGACGGTCAATGCGTCAGACTCATGGGGGTTCTGGTCGACGTTACCGAGCGTAAGCTTGCCGAGGAGGAGATCCACCGTTTGAAGGAACGCTTGGAGGCGGAGAACGTGTATTTGCGCGCTGAGGTCTCCGGCGTGCACCGTTATGGGGATCTGATCGGTCGGAGCGAGGGAATGCAGAAAGTTCTTCGCCAGGTGAATCAGGTGGCTGAGACGGACATGACGGTTTTGATATTGGGAGAGACGGGGACGGGGAAAGAGTTGGTGGCGCGAGCGGTGCATGGGCAGAGTGGGAGGAGAGAGCGGCCGTTGGTGAAAGTGAACTGTTCGGCGTTGCCTGGGGAGTTGATCGAGAGCGAGCTGTTCGGGCACGAGAAGGGAGCGTTTACGGGGGCGACGGGGCGGCAGGTGGGGCGGTTTGAGTTGGCGGATGGAGGGACGATTTTTTTGGACGAGGTGGGAGATTTGCCGTTGAAGCTTCAGGCCAAGCTGCTGCGGGTATTGCAGGAGGGGGAGTTTGAGCGGTTGGGGAGCGGCAAGACGATCAAGGTCGATGTTCGAGTGATCGCCGCCACCAACCGCAACCTCATGCAAGCGGTTCAGCGGGGAAGATTTCGAATGGATCTCTACTATCGGCTCAACGTGTATCCGATCGGATTGCCGCCGCTTAGAGAGCGGCGGGAGGACATAGGATTTTTGGCGGAGGTATTTTTGGGCGAGGCGAGTCGGCGGTTGGGGCGGTTATTCGATCCGATCTGCGAAGAGGTATTGGCAGCGCTGGAACGCTACGAGTGGCCGGGCAACGTCCGGGAGTTGCAAAACGTCATTGAGAGAGCAGCGGTCATTTCGACCGGACGGCGGCTCAAGCTCCCGGAAGAGTGGGCAGTTTCCTTTGCGGCACTTTCCAGAACAGAGGCGGCGGAGGTGAGCCAGACTATCGAGGTACCGCCTCGCGAGGCCACGTTAGAAGAGTTTGAACGAAGCCACATTCTGCAGGTCCTGCATCAAACCGGCTGGCGGGTTGAGGGACCCAAAGGGGCAGCGGCGATTCTTGGTTTGAACCCCAGTACACTACGCTCGCGAATGCATAAACTCGGCATTCGACGACTAGAACGCTTGATGAAAGTCCCCTTGAATTAATTTTGCCCCGCGATATTTAGTAGCTTCGTGGAAGTAGTTTCCGCGATATATCATAGACTTCAGGCATTGGATTCGCCGAAATACCTATAATCCCACCCGTAATCTTCTGATAAACCCTATTGGCTTCATCTGCTTTGTCTTCATCGCGCTTCTATTGATCTGCGCTCAAATGGAATGATCCGAAGGCTAATTTTCTCGGTTAAATAACAGCTTACCATGATTTTGTTGGTGACTAGAAGTTCAGGTTAGTAAGCTAAATCACGTTTCCTCCTGGAGCAAAGTTAATTTTTGTTTGCAGGAGTATGAAGAATTTGGTAATCGTGCGATCCGTGGCATTTGAATTGCGTCATATAAGTTAGCAAATCTAATACTTTGCGAAATTATCGATCAAGGGGATGATGCTCGATGCCTAGCGTTACGTTGCCGACGATTCCAGGGCCCCACCGAGCCGATGCTCCGAGGGCCAAAGGCTTGAAAAAAACGTTGCCACGACAGGGTGGAAAAATGCACGTGTCGGCTTTCGAGGAGCACGGTCTTCCGAAGCTTAACCAGATCACCAAATCCCTCGCCGCAGAACTCGGACAGGTGAGAGATCGGGAAAGACAAAAAATAGCCGAGGATCTCCACGATCATATCGGTCAAAACCTGGCTCTAGCCAAAATGAAGTTAGGCGCACTCAACAGCTCTTTGGGCGGCGAGCACTCGGCGCTCGTTGCCGGGATTTCAGACCTCATCAGTCATACAATCGAAGACACGCGGTCTTTGATACATGAACTTCATCCGGAGTGGCGCTCTGAGGTGAGCCTAAAGCAAGCTTTAGATTGGCTCGCAAAGCAAACCCAGGCAAAATACGGCCTTCCCTGCGTTATTGAGTTTGGTGCGTTGCCGAAGCCACTCAAAAAGGATGTTCAGGAAGTCCTATTTCAGGCTGTCCGTGAGCTTGTCGTGAACACGGTCAAGCATGCGCGGGCAAGCAAGGTGAGGATTATTGGTGGGTGTGAAAAGGGCTGGATTCGAATTCGGGTTATTGACGATGGCCGAGGTTTTGATCCCTCGAAATTATTCTCCCCGACTACAAAGACCGGTGGTTTCGGCCTGATGATAATACGGGCACGGCTCGGATTTTTGGGCGGCAATCTATATTTCCACTCCCGCGCCGGAGCCGGAACGAGCGCAATGATTGCTTTGCCGCAGAGCGCAACTGAGAGCGTTGAAGAATAATGGCGTTAGAGATCCTTATCACGGACGATCACACGTTATTCAGACAAGGACTCAGGTCCTTGCTTGAGAGTGAGGGTTTCCAGGTGGCCGCCGAGGCTGGAGACGGTCGAACCGCCGTAAAACTGGCAAAGCAACTGCAGCCTGGGGCCGCCATAATCGATGTCAGCATGCCGGGTCTCAACGGCATTGAAGCGACGAAGCAAATTCGCCACGATTGCCCCGAGGTCAAAGTCATCGTTCTTTCAATGCGTTCTGACAGCCGTGCAGTCCTGGACGCTTTTGCCGCCGGAGCTTGTGCATACCTGCTCAAGGAGGCTGCTTTTGAAGAAGTGGCGGTTGCCCTCAAAGCAGTCTTGCAGGGAAAGACGTATCTCAGCCCCGCCATAGCACACGTGGTGGTCCGGAATTCAATTGAACGCTGGTCAGCGAAACCTGGACCTATGCGTCGCGGGATTTCGGGGCGAGAGAGAGAGATTCTCCAGCTTGTTGCCGAAGGCAGATCTTCGAGGGAGATGGCCGCCTCTCTTTATGTCAGCATGAAGACGATTGAGACCCACCGAAAGCAGATCATGGACAAGTTGAATCTGCATAGCGTCGCTGAGCTGACCAAGTACGCCATTCGTGAAGGCGTTACCTCGCTCTAGTCGCCCAGCTCGCGAGATTTCTCCCTAAGGAAAATCGAAGATAAAATCAGGGCGCCCCCAATGGGGCTTTGTCTGTAAGTTTACTATTTAGAGGTACTGATCGGTAACTCCTTTGTTTAGTGTGGTCGAAGTGGTTGAAAGAAAAAACACCCTGGCTCCCCGCAAAGTCAAGACTGCGCTCATCGCCGATGACCATAGGATCATGCGGGAAGGGCTGCGCTCCTTGCTGGAAAAAAGCGGTAACTTCGAATGTATCGCGGAGGCCGATGACGGTTACCAAGCCGTGAAGCTGGCGATGGAACTGCACCCCGACATCGTCGTCATGGATATCGCGATGCCTAACTTGAATGGGATCGAGGCGACGCGGCAGATCAAGAGCGAGCTGCCTGAGGTTGAGGTGGTTGTACTATCCATGCATGCTACGAGAAATTATGTACTGCAGGTTCTTCAGGCAGGTGCGTCTGCGTATTTGTTGAAGGATTCCGCTTTTGAGGAACTGTCCACCGCCCTACTTGCGATTAGCCGCGGTGGTATGTATCTGAGTCCGGCAATTGCCAAGACGGCGGCTCTGGCCAACCTAAAGGCAGGGCCTTCCGGCGGTGCTGCAGGGCAAATCGAACACCTAACAAAGAGAGAACTGCAGGTGCTTCAGTTGATCGCGGAAGGAAAATCGACAAAGGATATCGCGGCAAGACTCGAGCTGAGCGTTAAGACGGTAGAGACACACCGCAAACAGATCATGGACAAGCTCGAGATACGGAGCATCGCGGGGCTCACGAAATATTGCATTCGCGAAGGCCTGACCACCCTGTAGTATCAAAGCGAGAGTGATTGCTGGCCGGTGTTTTCCTTTTCCATTTCCTTCCAGCGTTCTTGACCCGTCCGGAAAAATACAGGTCAATGGCAACATAGATGACTGCGTTCAGCGAAGTCGTCGGCCCGTCTCAGCCCGGAAATCACCGCGAGCATCCGCGGCCTGATCGAAGGTAAAGCGCGGCCCCTTATCTTGGTAAGGGAAAACGAAGGCTGAAATCCGGTTTCCACCGCTTCTAATAATTTTCCAAGTCATATAAATGTTCCGCTGTGTCGCACACTTTGGGTTGGAAGAGAGGACTTTATGAAAAAGCACAGAATCTGGGTTTGGATTATCGTTGCCATTTTTCTGAGTAGCTGCGCGGCTACGCAGAATTGGACGAGACGCGAAACGGTCACCGCTACTGCCGCAGCCGCTTGCGGCATCATAGGTGGGAATATATCGGGATGGGTAAACCACAATAACGGCCACCCGCTTAATGAGGGTAAAGCGATTCCCGCTGGTTTTTTCGGAGGCGCTTTGCTTTGCGGCGGACTGGCGTATTTACTGACGCCGGAGCCACCGCCACCCGCGCCAAAACCAGCACCGCCACCGCCACCACCTCCTCCACCACCTCCGCCTCCGCCACCTCCGAAGCCTGCGCCGCCACCACCGCCGCCACCGGCGCCGAAGGTCGAGCGGACGATCATCCTGGATGACGTTTTGTTTGACTTCGACAAGAGCACGATCAAGCCAGAGGCGGCACAGATACTGGATCGGCTGGTTGCGTTCATGAACGAGAACCGGAATAGCCGAGTGGCTCTGTCAGGTCACACGGACAGCGTCGGGACGGAGGCTTACAATCTGAAGCTATCGGATCGGCGTTGGATGTCGGTTCGGGATTACGTTGTGAAAAAGGGTGTGGAGAGCGGCCGGGTCTCAGGTCAGGGATTTGGCGAATCCAAACCGATCGCTTCGAACGCGACCGCCGAGGGTCGAGCCAAGAACCGTAGAGTCGAAATTAAAGTTAATTAAGAATTAAAATAGAATTTCGAGACAAAGTGCGAGTTGCAGCGCCGCAGGCACGCCCGAGATCCAGGGATTACAAGGATCTCTTAGGTGTCCTGTCGGCGCTGTTCGCGGGTCAGTGAGCACAGCGAGAGTTCCAAAACAGCCTTAGAAAGCACCTTGAATCGACGATCCCTGACAATTTTGTTTGTTAACTGCTCAGTCGGGTAGTCAATCGCGCTGAGTCCCAGACAAAATTTCCATTTCCGAGATCATCTCCACGAGCTTGCTGAGATCTATTTGAAGACCGGTCGCACTCTTCGCGAACGGCGGCTGACAATATCGGTGACCTAACCGTCAACCTTAGAATAGGCTTCTAGAGAAAAACAACAGCGCACGACCGTGAGGTTGTCGCTCAGAAGCCCTTCCTCGACAGAATTTTGCCGCAAGGGAAAACGAAGTTCAAACCAGGGTTTTCCCTGATTTCATTAATTAGCGAAATCATTTATCGTCGCGACCGGTCGGTTCCGAAAAGCCAAAGATATTCCGCCGACATTATCGCATTTGCTAAAGGAGGAATGATGAGGGGTAAAAAAAGTTGGCTGCGAGTTGTTGTAGGTGCTGGCCTCATCCTTAACGGTTGTGCAGGGATGACTAAAAACCAAGCTGCACTGGTCGGCGCTGCTACCTGCGGAGCAGGTGGAGCAGCAGGTGGAGCACTGGCAGCGCATAACGGAATTGAGGGCAGGCACAGAAACGAA
>Ga0209466_1000147_pt1 | contig 15698 bp, 15 predicted proteins | sample PanSoiPlo30MoBio_FD_188323 | JGI IMG/M metagenome (GOLD analysis project Ga0209466, IMG submission 188323) | Tropical forest soil microbial communities from Panama analyzed to predict greenhouse gas emissions - Panama Soil Plot 30 MoBio (SPAdes)... | ecosystem: Environmental > Terrestrial > Soil...
ATGGCGCCTGCAAAAAAAACGAGCCGCAGGTCCTGCTCGATGATCGTTGGCCAGATTTCGCTCATGACGAAAGCCCGTTGCTCCAGCGCGGGGCGAAGTGATCCCACGGCGGGTCACTGGATCGGCGAAACAATCGAAAGGGCGAAGAAGGGAATGCGCCTGCGTGTCCGATTTTTCCCGCTCGCATCCGCCGAGTTGGTGAGGCGAGCTCTCTTGTCAGGGACGAACGCGTTCGCCCTGGAATCGAGCGCCAGGGAATTCGGCATCGATGAGGATTGTTGGGCTTGCGAATGCCAGACCGCCAATCAAGGCAGTTGCCGTGGCAGCGATTCTGCCGCAAGCCGGCCCCGTCCCATTTCACCCCGCTCCACCAGTAGTCCGGCAATCCATTATCTTGTTGTGTTGTCTTGAAGTCAATGTTCCGGGTCTCGTATTGAGCTGTACGCCCATCGCGGTGCTCGAGGTCATTCAGAGCGAGAACGGAAAGAAGAGGCGGAACGCCCCGCCAGCTGAGAAGCCCGAAACGCTGCACCCGGCGCTGGGGTTTGCTTCGTCCTTAAGTGGATGCTTGGAGCCCCTATCGTCACCGGTGTATTCGGGCGACCGGCGGCTTCGGCGGCTTGCTGAATGCCGGCCGCATCCTGCCGGCGGACTCGCCACCGCCGCCAGCAAGCCTGCGTGAATGTATCGGCCCGGATTCGCCGGCCCCCTTATTTCAGGAGGTCGGTGGTTCGAGTCCACCCACCTGTACCAGCGAGATCGCCACGCAGCGGCGAAGCCCGGTTTGCGAAAATCCATCAGCGCGCCGATCACGAATGCGCTGCGGCGGACAATGACGGAAAGAATCCTGCGACACGCATGATCCCGCGCGTCCTTTCCGGCGTCGCCGCAATCGCTATGATCGCGCCGGGATCTCATCGCGGCGAGCGGGGCAATGGTGGCGAGCGCCGAGGCCTATCAGGCGACCGACGGGGCCGCCTACGAGGTGTTCCTCGGCCGCCGCTCGCGGCTTCTGGCGGAGGCGCTGCTGGATTTCGCGGCCTTTGCCGACGACGGTCCGCTGCTCGACGTCGGCTGCGGCACCGGCAGCCTCGCCTGCACCATGGCGGCGCGCTGGCCCGGGCGGCGCATCGTCGGCGTCGATTCATCCGAGGCGTTCCTCGCATTTGCGCGCTCGCGCGCCGCTGGCCCGGTCTTCGACCTCGGCGATGCGACCATGCTGCCCTACGACGACGCTGCGTTCGAAGGCGCGGCGACCCAGCTCGTGCTCAATTTCATTCCCAATGCCGAGGCCGCAGTCGCCGAGATGCGGCGGGTGACGCGGCGCGGGGGCATCGTGGCGGCCGCGGTCTTCGATTTTCGCGGCGGCGCCGTGTTCCATCGCTTGTTCTGGGACACCGCAGCGGCGATCGATCGCGAGGCGGTCGACCGCCGGGCGCGGCTGTTTTCGGCAAGGCCGGCGCTTCCCGGCGGCCTGCGCGAATTGTTCGCTGCCGCCGGGCTCGAGCGGATCGACGAGAGCCTGATCACGATCCGCATGGACTACGCGAATTTCGACGACTACTGGCGTCCGCTGCTGGGCGGCCAAGGCCCGGTCGGAAGCTATGTCGCAAGGCTGGCTGGCGACGGACGGGACCGGTTGGAGGCGGCGGTGCGGGCGGCCTATTGCGCCGGCGCGCCCGACGGACCGCGCGCGATGTCGGCGACCGCCTGGGCGGTGCGGGCGATCGCACCGTAGAGCCGTTCACGCGGGCCATGGCGGTGCTCGCTGCAGAGCACATTCCGGTCCGTCATTGCACTTTGAGTTTCGCCTCGTCGATGATCCTGCTCCACTTGGCGATGTCATTCCTGATGTAGGCGGCGAATTCGGCCGGATCGGTGCCGGCAGGTTCGAAACCGATGGCGTCGAATTTTGCCTTCATGTCCGCCGTGCCGATGATGTCGGTGATCTCGCGATGGAGAAAGCTGGTGATCGGCTTCGGCGTTGCCGCCGGAACCAGGACGCCTTGAATGGTCTCGGATACGTGGGCCAGGCCGAGCTCGGTCAAGGTAGGTACGTCCGGCAGTGCCGACGAGCGGTGCTTGCTGGTGACCGCCAGCGCGCGCAGCCTGCCGGCCTTGACCTGGGGGACTTGTGAGGAAAGCGCGGCAAACACGATGGGCGTGTGGCCCGGTACGGCGGCAGCCACGGCCGGCCCGCTGCCATTGAAGGGGACGTGCACGAGGTCGAGCGCGAAGGACAGCCTGAACAGCTCGCCGGACAGGTGCGATGTCGTGCCCGCGCCCGGGGAGGCATAATTGTATTTGCCGGGATTGGCTCTGATCAGCTCGACCAGCTCGCTGACGGTCCTGGCAGGAATCGAGGGATGCACGCTCAACAGGTTCGGCGTCACGGCTGCGAGGGTGACCGGCTCGAAATCCTTGATGGGATCATACGGGACCGTCGCATACAGGCTGGGATTGACTACGAAGCTCGAGCTGACGAACAGGATCGTGTACCCGTCCGGATGGGCGGAGGCGGCCTGCCCCATGCCCATGTTACCGCCAGCGCCGGGAACGTTCTCGATGTAGAACTGTCTGCCGGTCCGCTCGGACAGTTTCTGTGCCATCAGCCGCGCCATGATGTCGGTGGGGCCGGCCACCGCGAACGGCACGATCACGCGCACCGGCCGGTTCGGGTAGTTGCCCGGCGCTTGTGCCGTGGCAGCGGTGTACCAGCACACGGCACACGCGATCAGCGTGCCGACGACGATCAGCGTGCCGATGATGGAACGTCCGCGACCGCGGGCAGCGATCCTGGAAGCGACCGCTGTAACCCGGGAGACCGTTACGCGGACGATCATGGCGAGTCGACCTGTGCGCTGGTGAGTCCAGTGCCGGTGGGCAGGACCGCGAAAGGTCATCGCGACGTGGTCGCAATCGTGAGCGACGGGCACGAACCTTGGCACAAGGCGGCGGCCTCGTCCATTACAGGAACGGCGTCTTTTACACGCTCGTCGCGATGATGTTGAATGCCCTCGACGCCTCGGTACCGGGCGGCGCGAAACCGCTGGGCTGACCTTGAATGCGTGTCGACCCTGCAAGGGCCTGAAAGACGGGCGGCGATTGGAACGATGCTTTAGCGAGGCGATGCCATGGCCGACAAATCTGTCGCGGACAGGAAGCAGACGCCGTGGGATTGGATGAGCGAGGAGGAGGCACGGCTCCTCGGCGACGTCGTGCTCCGGCCGGAAGAGCAGGCGCGATGGTGCAAGGCGATGGTGTTCGGCACCTTGCCCTATATGTGGCGCGAGAAAGCGCCGGTAGTGCGCCAATTGGCATACGACAAGCTGGAGCTTCGGCGCGGCGATCGCGTTCTGTTGATCGGCGAATGCCTGCGCGTTTGCGGATTTGTCGACGATATCCGCGAGCAGATCGGTCCGTCCGGCGATATCCACGAGATCGACATCACGAACGAGGCGCGAAGCGCCTACGTGGCGGGAAGGCGCGGCCGCGGCGGGCAACTGGCGACCTGGCCGTGGCAGTACACGAAAAATCTTCCGCGACAGCATTTCGACAGCGTCGCCGTCATGCAGGCCACGCAGCATACCGACGACTGGGCGGAAACAGGCCGGGAACTGCTGCGCGTGTTGAAGCCCGGCCGGCCGATCGTGGTGGCCGAGATCACGATCAGCCCGCAGCTGCGAATGAAGGCGCAATCGGACATTCACATCGAAGCGTGGATCGAGAAAATCTTTTCGCGCATCGGCTGGCCGCTCGACCAGACCCCGTATTACAGCCTGAACGACTTGCTCGCTGCGTTCGACGGTGTCGTCAGTGCGCCAGAGACCTTCAGCTGGCGCGGAATCGAGCTGTTCTGGGCCCGCAACAAGTGAGCCAACGACGCCGGGCGGTGCTCGTCGCAACTGCCGGCGCGGCCGCTCATGCGCGCGCGCCGAGCGTCCGCTTGGCCGCCGCGGCGATCTTGGCGGCGTCGGGCGTCACCGCGGCCTCGAGCGGCGGGCTGTAGGGAACCGGCACCTGCGCGCGGGTCACGCGCACGACCGGCGCCTGCAACAGGCCGAAACCGTGCTCCGCCACGACGGCCGCGATTTCGGCGGCGATGCCGCAGCGCAGCGGGCATTCATCGACGACGACCAGCCGGCCGGTCCGCGCAACCGAATTGAGGATCGTGGTCTCGTCGAGAGGCGCGAGGCTGCGCAGGTCGACCACCTCGGCCTCGATGCCCTCTTCGGCGAGTGCGGCCGCCGCCGCCAGGCTCAGCTGGGTCATGAAGGAGTTGGCCACGATGGTCACGTCGCGACCGCTGCGCTTGATCTCGGCCTGGCCGATGGGGATCGACTGCTTCTGCGCCGGAACATCGGACTCGATGCCGAGCAGCTTGGCATGGCTGACCACGACCGTTGGGTTGGGACTCTGAAAGGCAGCGCGCACCAGGCCGTAGACATCGGCCGCGGTGGCCGGCGCCACGATCTCCAGCCCGGGGGCGTTGCACAGCATCGATTGCGGGCTGTGGCTGTGTTGCGCCGCGCCGCCGCCGCGCACGCCGTGCAGGAGATGGAATGTGACCGGTACAGGGATGCGGCCGTCTGACATGTAACAGCTGATCGCGGCTTCATTGACGATCTGCGACCAGGCCAGATAGGGGAAGCTGCCGGTGCCGAGATCGACAAACGGACGCACGCCGGCCATGGCGGCGCCGATGCCGGTGGCGGCGGCGCCTGCTTCCGCGGTCGGCGGATCGGCGATGCGGTCGTGAAAGGCTTTGCGCACGCGCTCCATCAGGTGACGCTGCGGGCCGAGGCCGAGCACGTAGCTGCCGATCAGGCTGACGCGCGGATCCGCCGCGAGACTGTCGTAGAGTGCATCGACGAGGGCCTCTGCGTAGCTTTGCCTGGGCATGGATGCGGCTCCTTCAGGCGAAGACGCGCGCGAAGGCGGTCTCGGCCGCGGGGAAAGGGCTTGCCAGCGCGAACTTGACGGCGTCCGCGATGCGCTGGCGCGCGGCGGCGTCAAGCGATGCGATGCGCGCGGCGGCGCCGCCGTCGTGGCTCGCGAGCGTGCGTGCCAGGCGCAGCACCGGATCGTGGTGCGAGAGCCAGTCGGCGTGCTCGCCACCCGGCGCGAACTCGCCGGTCGCCATGCGCATGTCGGTCGGGCCGGTGACGGGTTCGGGCCACAGCGGGTTGTTGCCGGGCCAGCGCCTGGTGACTGCCTCGAGGAAAACCGGGCCCTGCCCGGACCGGCACAACGCGATCGCCTCGCTGGCCGCGGCGTGCACGGCGAAAACGTCGGCGCCATCGACCCGCATGGTCGCGATATTGACTGACTTGGCGATGCTGCAAAGATCGCTGCTGGCATGCACCAGCGTCGGATATCCCTGGCCCGGTGCCCACGAGCCGGTGCTGTTGTTTTCGCAGATGAACAGGACGGGCAGACGCCACAGCGACGCGATGTTCAGCGCCTCGAAGCTGACGCCTTCTTCCAGCGCCCCGTCGCCGAAGAAGACGGCCGAGAGGGCGCCTTCCTGGCGCTGACGGCAGGCATAGCCGCCGCCGACGCCGAGCGAGATGCAGCCGCCAACGATGCCCGAGGTGGAGAGAAACCCGAGCTCGGGATCGCCGAGGTGAAGCGTGCCGCCGCGCCCGCCGTAGAGCCCCGAGGCACGGCCAAGAATCTCCGCCATGGCGCGGCCGGGATCGCTGCCGCGCGCGAGCACATGACCATGATTGCGGTGGGTCGTGGCGATGCGGTCCTTCGGCTCGAGCAGCGACATCACGGCGACGCCGGTCGCCTCCTGCCCGATATAAAGGTGGTAGTGCCCGACAAATTGCTTGTCATTCGATAGCTGCAGCACCGCCTCCTCGAACCGCCGGATCAGCAGCATTTTTTCCAGCATGGGCCAGGCAAGGTCTGCGGACAGTTTTTGCGACATGGCGGCGCCTCTCATTCGCGAACACGGCCGATCGGTCCCGGGCCTATAATGCGGCTCGCAAGCATGCGGAGGAAGCCGACGTGAGCGAGCCCTGGCCCGGCATTCTGGCGATTTTCAACAATGTTGCGCCCGGCCGCGAGGCCGAGTTCGAGACGTGGTTTCAGCACGAGCACCTGGCGGAGCGCCTCGCCGTGCCGGGATTCCTGCTCGGGCGGCGGCACGAGGCGGTGTCGGCGGAGCCGCGCTTCTTCAATTTTTACCTCACGCAGTCGGCGGAGGTTCTCAACTCTCCGGCCTATCTGACGCGGCTCGATCACCCCACGCCGATGACGCGCGTGGTCATGTCGGAGATCTTCAAGGACATGATCCGGACCGTGTGTCATCGCACCTTCCGGCTTGGCAACATGCGCGGCGCCGCGGTGGTGACGGTGCGATTTGGCGAACCCCCGGACGAGCCTGCGTTGCAGGATATGATCGAAAAATTAATGCAGGACGCGGGCGTGGCGTGCGGCGAAATCTGGTCGAGTGCCGGTGCGCACGCCTTTCCGGTGTCGGAGGAGGAGCGCCTGCGTGGAGGCGATCGCAAGCTCGACGCCTGCCTGGTAGTAGAGACGCTGCGGGTGGCGAAGGCCGAAAGCATCGCAGCGACGCTGGCGGGCCTGTTTCCGCGGGCGACGGTCGGGGTCTACCGGCTGCTGTGCGAGATCAGGCCGTAAGATCACGTGATCGAGGGCGATGAGGAAGCAGGATGTGTCCGCATCGATCGGGATTGTCGCGACACGCGCGAGCCCCGTTCCCTTCACGGGCGAGGGACGATAAGGTTCCATCATGTCCGTATTGACGCAGCGCGCGCATCCGGAAGTCCGTGCAACCGCCGCCGTGGGCGGCGGAGTAGCGACGCTTGCCGCCGGCAAGCTCTACGCCCTGCAACACCCTTACGCGCTCGACGGCCGGGTCAGCTCGTATCCGGCCAGCGCGCGGGGATTTTCGGTGGCGAACTGCTATCTGCTGACGCAGAGCGATGCCGCCATGCTGATCGACACAGGCTTCGGCAAGGACGAGCCGGCCATCCGCGCGCAGATCGAATCGCTGATCGCGCCCTCCCTGCCGCTGTCGCTGTTTCCCCTGCGGCTGAACGAGTTCATGTCGATCAACAATGTCGAACCGTTCGCCGCGCACTTCAACGTCGAGCAGTGCTACACCAGCAACGTCGATGCGGCGCTGTGGTTCGATTTCGGCGCCAAGGTGGATGGCCGCAGCATCCTGGGGTCGATGCCGGTCACCGCGGTGACGCGCGCTGACACGATCGAGCTCGGAAAGATCGGCCGACCGATCGATGTCATGCAGGCGCCGATCCGCCTGATCGCAACGCGCTGGCTGTACGACCGCGCGACACGCACACTGTTCAGCTCGGACCTGTTCACCCACGTGTGGCGGCCGCATGCGGACGGGCCGTGGGTCGTCACCGACGCAAACGACACCACGACCGCGCGCGACCTGCGATCGTTCATGCTCAACACGCGCTACTGGTGGCTGGAGGGCGCACCGACCGACTCGATCCGGCGCGGGATCGACGAGGTGTTCGCCAAACACGAGGTCGAGACCATCGCACCGGGTTATGGCTGCATCCTCTCCGGGCGCAAGGTCGTGGCGCGGCACGTGCGGATGCTGGACGAGATTCTCAAAGACCTGGACAGGAGCGTCGCGGTGTCGCGCTACGTGTCCCGCGACGAGGAGCGCTGAGGCAATGGCGAACAGGATGCCGCGTGAGATTGCGCCCGGCGTGTTCTGGATCGGCGACTGCCTGGCGCAGCGCCACAAGGGCAGGGTCTATCATGGCTACAACGCCGCGTTCCTGATCGCCGGTGACGCCGCGTCATGCCTGGTCGAGACCGGCCATCCGAAGGATTTCCCGGTCATCGAGCGGCATCTGAACGAGCTGTTTGCCCGCGGCGTGCCGCCGCTCAAGTACCTGTTCGTCACCCACCAGGAGACGCCGCATTGCGGCGGCCTCGGCCGCGTGCTGAAGACCTTTCCCGATGCGGTGCTGTGTGGCGACGTCAGCGACTATCACCTCGCGTTCCCGCAATACGAGCACCGCATGCGGTGGATGCAGGAGGGCGACGAGATCGACCTCGGCGGCCGCAGCCTGATGGCGGTCGAGCCAGTGATCCGGGATCTGCGCACGAGCTGGTGGGGTTTTGACACGCGCGAGCGCGTGCTGTTCCCGGGCGACGGCTTTGCCTACAGCCACTATCACGAAGACGGTCACTGCGGCCTGGTGGCCGAAGAGGCGACCTCGCTCGACTTGCCAGACGTCTCGGCGGTGTTCGCCGACTTGGCGCTGTTCTGGACCAAGTTTGCCAACATGGACGCCTATTGCGACCGGCTCGACCACCTGATCGAACGGCTTCGCGTGAAGACCATCGCGCCCACCCATGGCCTGCCGATCACCGACGTCAGCCTCACGGTGCCCAAGGTCAAGGAAGGGCTGAAATACGGCGCCCAGGTTCCCGAGTCGGGGACCAATGAGAAAGTGCCACTGGCCAGCGCCGGCGCCGGATGACGTACTCTATTGCTGCGCTGAGATTTTGTTGGCGCGGATCACTTCGCCCCACAGCTTGATCTCGCGCGCCAGCAAAGCACTGGCAGCTTCCGGCGTCTGCTGGTCGGGCGGGAACAGGTCCAGGCCGCCGTCTTCAAAACTCTTCCGCACCTTGGCGTCGGCGAGCGCGTGGCGGAGCGCGCCGTTGAGCCGGTCGACGATCGGCCGCGGCGTGCCGGCGGGCGCGAACAGCATGTGCCAGAAATCGAGATCGAGATTCTTGTAGCCGACCTCGCCCATGGTCGGGAGATCCGGCAGACCGGCGAATCGCGACCTGCCGATGATGGCATAGGCTTTTAGCTTGCCGGCCTTGACCAGAGGCCCGGCGGCCACCGCCGACTGCGCGCCCAGGTCGGCGATGCCGGCCAGCATGTCATTGAGCGCCGGGCCGGCACCGCGGTAGGGGATCTGGGTGACGGTCCCGCCGATTTCCTGGGCGAGCAGCACGCCGGCCAGATGACCGAACGAACCGACGCCGGCATGCGCGATCTTGGTGTCCTGTCCGGGTGCGTTCATCCATTTAACCAGCTCGCCGATATTGTTCGGCGGCAGGTTCAGGCGGGCCGCGACGGTGGTTGCAGCGGTGTTGACCAGGCCGATGGTGACGAAATCCTTTTCGACATCGAAGCCCATGTTCGAATAGAGCGTCATTCCCGCCGCGATCGCCACCTGATGCAGCAGTATTGTGTACCCGTCGGGCGCAGCGCGCGCCGCCCGGGCGGCGGCGATCATGCCGCCGGCTCCGCCGATATTCTCGATGACGATTTGCTGGCCGAGCGATTGCGACATGCTGTCCTGCATGATGCGCGCGATCGCATCCGTGGCGCCCCCCGGCGGATATGGAACCACGAGCGTGATCGGCCGGGCCGGATAGGTCTGCGCTGAGGCGGCCCCGCCCAGCAAGAGGCACACAACGACCAACGGCGCCGCGAGTGCGCGTGCAAAAATCATGGCGTTTCCCCCGGCCCGTCTATCGTTTCGTCCGGCCGGGCCTGACCGGATATCCGGTTCACTTCCCGCCGCGGATATTCACGTGTTCCGGCTCCTCCCGCAAGTTAGACCGCGGTCGGTGGTCGCGCTTACGGCACCACGGCAAAGAACAGGAACACCGCGAAGATGACGAGGTGCACGATGCCCTGCAGTACCGTGGTGCGTCCGGTGCCCAGCGTGATCACGCCGACGAGGAGCGTCAGCACCAGCAGAATCTGATCCTTCTCCCCCAGCCCGAGTTCGAGCGGCTTAGCGAGCACGATCGAAACGACGGCCACCGTCGGGATCGTCAGGCCGATGCTGGCAAGCGCCGATCCCAGCGCCAGGTTCAAGCTGGTCTGCAGGCGGTTGGCGCGGGCCGCCCTTAGCGCCGCCAGACCTTCGGGGAGCAGCACCAGCGTCGCGATGACGATTCCCACCACGGCTTTGGGCACGTTGAGGCGGGCTAATCCGATCTCCACCGTTGGCGTCAGCAATTTGGCAAGGCCGACGACCGCGACGAGGGCGGCGAGCAGCAGACCGGCGCTGACGGCAGCGGTCGTGGCGGAGGGCGGCGATGCGTGTGCTTCCTCGACGTTGCGATCGACCTGCAAAAAATAGTCGCGGTGCCGCACGGTCTGGATGAACACGAACGAGACGTAGAGCACGAGGGAGACGATTCCGGCGAAGATGAGTTGTGGCGTGCTGAACAGCGGACCCGGCGCGCTCGCCGACACGTTCGGCAGGATCAGGGTGAGGATGGTGAGCGCGGCCAGCACGGCCAGTGCGGCGCTCGCCCCGTGCACCTGAAATCCCTGTTCGTGATGGCGCGCACCGCCCCAGAGCAGGCACAGGCCGACGATGCCGTTGCACACGATCATGACAGCGGCGAACACCGTGTCGCGGGCGAGCCCCGCCTTTTCGCTCGGCGCCGCGATCATGACCGAGACGATCAGCGCCACCTCGATCACGGTGACGGCGACCGCCAGGACAAGCGTGCCGAACGGCTCGCCGAGGCGGTGCGCGACCACCTCGGCGTGGTACACGGCGGCGAACACGGTGGCGATCAGCACCGCGCCGGCGGCCGCCGCAACAACGCCGCCGGTACCGACGAAGGGCGCCGCCAGCAGGATCACCCAGGCCAGTCCAGGCCATGTCCATGCCCACCAGGGTGTGCGTGCCGCCGTCATGCCGGTCCCTTTCGATCTGCCATGAGGCTAACATGGCCGGCGCGGAGCTTGCGACTTGATCATTCGTCGATCAGCGCCACCAGGCGCGACCGGCCGCCGCCGTGCCGAGCTTCGTTACATTGACCTGTTCGCATCGGAGACGGGATGAAACTTGCAACTTTTGTCCGCCAGGACGGAGAGCCGGTGGTCGGCGTCGTCGACGCTGACCGCGGTCTCATTCTCGACCTTGCCGAGGCCGCGGAACAAGCCGGTCAGCCGGATGCCGCATTCCGCACCATGCTTGCCCTCATCGAGCAGGGCGAGCCGGCGCTGGCCAGGGCGAGGGAGGTCGCGGCGCGCTGGTTGCGCGGTGCCGAGCAGCCGCTGGCGGGAACGCGCCTGCTGTCGCCGCTGCCGCTTCCGCAGCAGCTGCGCGACTGTCTCGTGTTCGAGCAGCACCTCGCCAACGCGATGAAGCAATGGGAGAAGACGACTGGGCGCAAGCCCAATCCGATTCCGCCGCTGTGGTATCAGCGTCCCAGCTGGTACAAGGGCAACCGGTTCAGCGTCGTCGGGCATGAGGCCGACGTGATCTGGCCAGCCTATTCCGAGCGCATGGATTTCGAGCTCGAGCTCGCGTGCGTCGTCGGTCGCAAGGGCAGGGACATTGCGCCGGCGACCGCGCTCGATCACGTCTTCGGCTTCACCATCTTCAACGATTTTTCCGCGCGCGACGTGCAGACCGAGGAACGGCCGCTCAACATGGGGCCGATGAAGAGCAAGGATTTCGACACCGGCAACGTCCTCGGGCCGTGGATCGTGACGCGCGACGAGATCGGCGATCCGCACAATCTGAACATGGAGGCGCGGATCAACGGCGAGCGCTGGGGCGGCGGCAATTCGCGCGACATGCATCACAAGTTCAACGACATCCTCGCCTTCGTCTCGCGCTCCGAGACGCTGTATCCCGGCGAGGTAATCGCGTCCGGCACGGTGCCGACCGGCTGCGGTCTGGAGCTCGGCCGCTTCCTGTCGCCCGACGACGTGGTGGAGCTCGAGATCGAGCGCATCGGGATCCTGCGCAATCGCATCGTGCGGGCGTGAGCCGCCGCATGTCGCCCGAAGTTTGCCAGCCGGTGCAGTACTCGTCGTGATTGTGCCCTACGGCTGACATGAATTTGCCCTGAGCTAATGTCGGCTTCCCGGCTGCTTTCAATTCGTTTTTCCTCTAGCCTTTCCTCTAACGGTTGCGGCGCGCTCCGCGGCGGGCAGTACCAGGGAGGCAATGACGACTTCCGACCGATTACGGCAGCGGGCAGAGCGGTTCCTCGCGTTGGCCCTGGAAGCTCGCGGCAAGGGACACTTGGAGCTTGCAGAGCAGCTGACGGCGCGGGCGATGCAATGTCTGGATGAGGCGAACGAAACCGACAGCGCTCCGGATCTTCCGCAAGCGAATGAAACCGAGGGGGCTCCGGACCTTCCGCCGCCGCCGACGGAGCCGATCCCGCAACCGCAGCAACAGCAGCAAGCGAACGAAACCCCCGACGTTCCGGACCTTCCGCCGCCGCCGACGGAACCGATCCCGCAACCGCAGCAACAGCAGCAACAGCAGCAACGGCAACAAACGCAGCCTGACGAAGACGGCGAACCGGAATAGGCCGGTGGTTCACGGCGGCGCCCACGGCAGCCCCACCCAGACGGTAAGAAAGCGCCGCGATTCGTCCGCGGCCTGCTGGTGGTCGTGATGCGAAACTTGAGAAACTCGTTGTTCACTGCGCCGAGGCGCAGCACGCTGCCGCGCGCGGTCGTGCCGCTGTTGGGAACGACAGCAAGCGCGGCACCCTGAAGGCGATCCCGTCCGGCGGCATCCTTGATGGCAGAGCGTACGTCTTCGCTGGGGCCGTCAGCCTGGCCGGGATTTGCCGCGACAATCCACCCAGCCTTCCCGACAGATCGGCTGCGTGCTCACCTGGAGCACTTTGGAAGGCTCTGCACCGGCGTCGGCACGCGCGGCGCGGTCGTCAGGCGTCAACGATCCGGGCTGATCGTATGCGCCTTGATGATCGCCTCGCCCATCTTGACCAGGCGCTCGCCCATTCCTTCCGGGCCCATGCTCTGCGCCGTCACGCGTGCGCCCTCGAGCAGGAGAAAGAGCTCGTCCGCAAGCATGTCGGGCTCGGCGAGCTTGGCCGCGTCGCACAGCCCGGCGAGGTACTGGCGCTGCGCTGTCTTGAACGCCTCGACCACGCGGCGCGCCGGATGGTCCTTTTCCGGAAGCTCGACGGCGGCGTTGGTGAGCGGGCAGCCGCGTTCGTCGCCGCTGGACACGTGGCGCGCCATGTCCCTGAGCCAGGCGCGGAGCTGTGCACAGGGTTCCGGGTTGTCGGCGGCGCGGCGCTCCCAACCCAGCCTGACTTTTTCCGCCTCGCCCCGCAGATATTCGGCAACCAGCTCATCCTTCGAGGCGAAGTGCCGATAGAGCGTCATCTTGTTGGTTTCGGCCGCCTCGGCAATCGCGTCCACCCCGACCGCACGGATGCCATTTCGGTAGAACAGCTCTGCCGCAGCCGCAAGGATGCGTTCGCGGGGAGAAATTCTCTCGGTTTTGTCGGCACTTAACTTTTTTGCTGCGGTTTGCATCATTTTGGACCCCTTGACACGGGTGTTACCGGTCAGTACCTAACGCAACGTAGGTGTTACCGGTCAGTACCACAAGGCAGGCAGAAAGTCCATCTCGCCCTTCGCCACGGCCAACGACCGAACCAAACAAGGAGCAGTGTCATGAAAACCACCATTGCAGCCGTGCTGCTTGCCACGGCCATTGCCTCGCCGGCCTTTGCCCAGTCGTACGATCCCAGTGTGGGCAGCGGCAATATCGTGCAGCCGAGCGCTGCGCGGAGCCTGCACCTGAATCTCAATGGCCAGGGTGCCTATGCCCAGGTCGGCCGCGGTGCGCCGGTCCTCCGTCGCTCGTTCGACAACAACTATGTCGGCACCGACCCCGACCCGCGCATCCGCTTCCAGCTCAACCGCGAGGCCGAGCACGGCCGCGACTGAGTGAGCGGCCTTTCATTCAGCCCGGGACAAGATCCCGGGGCTGAATGACCCAAGGCGACCTCGGAACCAAGAGGTTGTCTCGCATGGAAGAAGAACTTCGATGTTTGAAAAGAGAGACCAGTCATGAAGATCTTCATTGCAACGCTGGCGCTAGCCTGTCTCGTGGCGTTTCCGGCTTTTGCGCAATCCTACGATCCTGATCTCGGCACCGGCAACATTGTCGGCTTCAGCAATTCCACCAGTTACGGCGCCAGCCTTGTGCAGCGCGTTCCTGCGGGCGCGGTGCGGGTTGCGCCCGGATCGCCGACCGCGGCCTATGGCGCCGTAACGCCCTTTGACACCGCTGCCGGCGTCAAGGGGTCAGCCGCGGAGCGCGATTCAGCCCTGCGCGAATGCAGCGTGATATCCCGCCGCTACCAGCAGACCACCTGGGCCAACATGGACATCCAGCAGCATCGTGCATGCATGGCTCAGCACGGGCAGTCGGAGTGAGGCCGGCGTTCGCTCAGCGCATCGCCGCCGACGATGCGCCATAGCGCATCCGGTTTTAGTCCCCCCGTGCAGACCGGATTCGCTCGCGGCCGGCCCTACCCCTCAGGCCGGCCGCGCCGTTTTTATTTGACGTTCGCGGCGAACGCCGGCTCACGCTGCGGAATGCGGCGCAACCGCCGAGCAGTCATGTCCCGTCTCCGCGACCGAAAGATCGTTGCGCAGCTTGGAGGTTCAGCCAAAACCGTGGGTCAGTGCCAAAGCACCGTCCAAGCCGGAGTTACCGCGGCGCCAGCGGCGGTGCGCGCTCCGGCTCGTCGGCGTTCTCGTCACCCTGACGGCGTCGCAACGTCCACGCCGCGGCGCGTGCAAGACTGAACATCCGCCACAGCATCGGGCTCTGCTTGATCGCCCGCTTCAGCCGCCGGACGGCCAACGTGAAGAACACCGCCGGCCAGCCGCGCCAGGTGGCGGCTGACATATGGTCGAACAGGCGTAGCATCGTGTCGGACCATTCGAGCTTGTAGCGCTCGTCGCCGATGGTGAAATCGAAGCGCCGAAGGCCTTTCTCGATGGCGCGCTGAAGCAGGTCGCGCAGGTGGGCGGCACCGGGGCCGAAGCGCGCCAGCGGCCCGTCGTCGTAGCTCGCCAGCACGTGATAGTAGGTGCCGCCGAAGCTCAGGCCCAGATTGGTGGCGGCCCAGACCGACCCGACTTCGAGCCGGCTCACATGAACGAGATCCGGCGCGCCGGTGGCCAGCGCGTGGAAGAAGTCGCGGTAGCCCGGCCGCGCGAACAGGTTGTGCACGCCCATGCGAGCGAATGCCCTGGCCTTCTGGTCCATCAGCATGTCGAGCGTGCGCGTCTTTTCATCGACGCCGCCGGCATTGACGAAACGTACTTCGCCGTGCTCGCCGAGACGCTTGCGCTTGGTACGGTCGCGCCGGCGCGTGGCCGACGAGCGCTTGGCCCTATAGAACTCGTCCCAGGTGCCGGCGAGCTCGGTCAGATGCGCGCCGCTCGGATTGAGCCCGACCTCGAGGCAGAGCAGGGGATTGGCCTGCGCGCCAACCGTCTCGGGCATCTTGGTCAGCTCGATCGCGTCATAGGCGAGACGCGGCCGACTCTGCACCAGCGCCAGAATGTCGCGCCAGAGCGGCAGGAAGCCTTTTTCCCGCCCGTGAACGGCGAACTCGGGCGCGATCAGCGGCGCGTTGTAATCGGCGAGCTCGTCGCCGAGGAAGGTGAGACGGCGAACCATGCCGGGCTTGACGGCGAGTGGCAGCAGGAACAGGAGCCCGCCGTTGTGCGCGCGCGCGATCACGATCGCCGGCCGGACGCCCGCCCGCTCGCCGATGTGGCGGTACCACAGCGACAACCAGTCAAAACTCTGAAACACGGTGGCGTCGGCATAGAGCTCGAAGCGGCGCCATTCGGGCTCGAGCGCAAAAAGGTCTTCGCACAGCGAAAGCTT
>Ga0209466_1000148_pt1 | contig 15695 bp, 11 predicted proteins | sample PanSoiPlo30MoBio_FD_188323 | JGI IMG/M metagenome (GOLD analysis project Ga0209466, IMG submission 188323) | Tropical forest soil microbial communities from Panama analyzed to predict greenhouse gas emissions - Panama Soil Plot 30 MoBio (SPAdes)... | ecosystem: Environmental > Terrestrial > Soil...
AAGTAAAAAATTTTGCGAATTTTTAGTGTTTCCCCCTTGACGATTGGATAAGGGAAATTATATTTGCTCCATCCAACCTGTGGTTCGGACTGTATAAATCCACGTTTTATTTTTAGGAGGCTTTATGGCAACAAAGATTCGTCCCCTACACGATAGGGTGATAGTAAAAAGAATTGAAGAGGAGGAGAAAACCAAGGGCGGGCTTTTTATCCCGGACACCGCCAAAGAGAAACCGCAAGAAGGTAGAGTGGTTGCTGTGGGTCCAGGTAAACACGATGACGGAAAGGTTATTCCCATGGGTGTCAAAGCCGGAGACAAGATCCTGTTTGGGAAATATTCGGGCACTGAGATCAAACTAGATGGCGAGGAACATCTGATTCTGCGCGAGGATGATATCCTTGGCGTAATTGAATAAGGAGGTCAAGAAAAGATGGCAGCAAAAGAGATTCGCTTTAGCGAGGAGGCGCGGAATAGGGTTCTGCGCGGGGTTAATATTTTGGCGGATGCGGTTACTGTAACTTTAGGCCCCAGAGGGCGTAATGTCTGTCTGGAGAAATCTTGGGGCGCGCCGACCGTCACCAAGGACGGCGTCACCGTCGCAAAAGAGATTCAACTCGAGGACAAATTTGAGAACATGGGCGCCCAGATGGTCAAAGAGGTGGCCAGTAAGACCTCTGATATCGCCGGCGACGGTACGACTACGGCGACGGTCTTGTCCCGCGCGATTTTTGGCGAAGGATTGAAGCTCGTGGCCGCAGGGCATGACCCCATGAGCATCAAACGAGGCATTGACAAAGCCGTGGCGAAGGTCACCGAAGAGCTCAAGGCGTTATCGAAACCGACCCGCGACAGAGACGAGATCGCCCAGGTCGGAACCATTTCAGCGAATAACGACAAAACCATCGGTGACATTCTTGCCGAAGCCATGGACAAGGTAGGAAAAGAGGGCGTCATTACGGTCGAAGAAGCCAAAGGCTTGGAGACAACCCTCGATCTCGTCGAGGGGATGCGGTTCGATCGGGGTTACCTCTCTCCGTATTTTGTTACGGATCCTGAACGGATGGAGTGCGTCTATGAGGACGCCTACTTGCTCATCAATGAGAAGAAGATATCGAGCATGAAGGATCTTCTGCCCGTGCTTGAGAATGTGGCTAAAACCGGCAAACCGTTGTTGATCATCGCCGAGGAAGTCGAAGGCGAGGCCCTGGCGACCTTGGTCGTTAACAAGATCCGTGGCACATTGAAGGTCGTCGCCGTAAAGGCGCCGGGATTCGGTGATAGGCGCAAGGCGATGTTGGAAGATATCGCTATCCTGACCAACGGGAAAATGATCGCCGAAGAGCTAGGGATCAAATTGGAAAACGTCACCTTGAAAGATCTCGGTCAGGCGAAACGGGTTATTGTGGATAAGGATAACACGACGATCGTCGAAGGGGCTGGCAAGAAGTCTGGCATTGAGGGCCGGATCACGCAAATTCGCGCACAGATCGAAGAGACGACCTCCGACTACGATCGCGAAAAATTGCAAGAGCGTTTAGCGAAATTAGCCGGTGGCGTAGCCGTGGTGAAAGTCGGCGCAGCTACCGAGGTCGAAATGAAAGAGAAGAAGGCCCGTGTGGAAGACGCGCTGCACGCTACGCGTGCGGCGGTGGAAGAGGGAATTGTTCCAGGTGGCGGCATCGCCTTGATCCGCGCATCTGCCGGTCTGGGTAATCTCCGAGTTTCGGAAGACGAGAAGGTCGGCGTCCGGATCGTTCAAAAGGCGCTTGAGGAACCGCTTCGCTGGATCGCCAGCAACGCCGGGGCTGATGGCGCGGTTGTTCTCGACAAGTGCAAGAACAGTAAAGGCGCGTACGGCTTTAATGCTGCCGCTGAGGAGTATGAAGATCTCGTCAAATCAGGAATCGTCGATCCGACAAAAGTCGTGCGTACGGCCCTGCAAAATGCCGCATCGGTTGCAGGCTTGTTGATTACCACTGAGGCAATGATCGCCGATAAGCCGGAGAAGAAGAAGGATGTTCCGGCAATGCCGCACGACCACGAAGACTATTGAGCCGTCTAGAGGCTGGGTGAGTGAGAAAGGCGCTTGAGAAATCTGGCGCCTTTTCTTTTTTGATGAAATGTTACTGGCAAGATTAATCAAAGCTTACGGAGCCGCGTTTAAGGCATGGCGTATTAACCCTGCAACTGCCTAAAGAGGAAGAGACGAAGCCGAGAAAGATCGATGTGAAAGTCGCTTAGTGGATCTATCAACTCGCGGCTGTAGCAATTTAGCTCTAGCAGCCTGCACGGAACTTTAGAATTTTTGGCATTTGTTTTCGGAAATGATAAGAAATAGTCGAGGAGACGGATAAGGGATGTGTGGGCGGAAAAGAACTATGGTAGTTTGAATCTCCCGGACATTACCCCTCCGATCATAATGCAGAAGTTAGAAGCTAGACGCCGCGCGCGCCAATCTAACTGGATCTATGGATGGGCCGCTGCGGCGGTTTCTTTACTCGCCTTTGTGTTTGTGAAGCAATCATGGGTCGATAGCGCTTCTTTGAATGACCCACGCGCGGCGGTCCGCGCGGTGTCTCCCCGGGGCGACCTCGCGTCGGCGGAAAAAGCTGTCATTGCGTTATTCCGCCAGGCTTCGCCGTCGGTATTGCATATCACGGCGATCTCCGTGCAGCGGGATCTCTTCACCCTTAATCTTTATCAAATACCCGAGGGCACGGGCTCTGGTTTTGTCTGGGACCATAGCGGAAATATCATTACCAATTTCCATGTGATTCAAAATGCGGACGTCGCGCAAGTGACCTTGGGCGATCAGACGACATGGAAGGCGCGCCGCGTTGGTGTGGCACCGGATAAGGACATTGCGGTTTTGCGGATCGATGCACCGACAAATCGGCTTCAGCCTATTCCTATCGGTACGTCTAAGGATTTGCAGGTGGGGCAAAGCGTCTTCGCCATCGGCAATCCCTTTGGCCTCGACCAGTCGCTTACGACCGGTGTCATCAGCGCTTTGGGCCGAGAAATTGAGTCGGTGACGCGCCGTCCTATTCAAGGGGTTATTCAGACCGATGCCGCCATCAATCCGGGAAACTCCGGTGGTCCGTTACTCGATAGCGCGGGCCGGCTGATTGGCGTAAACACGGCAATTTACAGTCCCTCGGGTGTTTCTGCGGGAATCGGTTTTGCGATACCTGTGGATACGGTCAACCGCATCGTTTCAGAACTGATTCGTTATGGGAAAGTCACACGGCCGGGAATCGGAGTCCAAATAGCAGAAGAACAGATCGCGGATAGGCTTGGAGTGAAGGGAATTTTAATCGTTGAAGTGGTGCCGGGGAGCGCGGCGGCCAAGGCCGGACTTCGGCCCACTCAACGGGAAGGTTCAGGCCGCGTGCGTTTAGGTGATGTGATCACCGCCGTCGATGGTAAAAAGGTGGAATCACCCAACGAGCTTTTTATCCTGCTTGAGAACTATAAAGTCGGCGATGTCGTGAGCATTTCTTTGCTGCGCGACGGAAAAGTCATGCAGACAAAGGTAACCCTGGAGGCGGTTCAATAGAGTCAGTTCGCTTGATCTCAACAGTCCGAGGCAGTTTCACTCAAACTTTTTCCAGAATATCTTTTGGGTTCGACTGATTGTCGTCACGCTCATAGGCGGCGATGATCTCCTGCACCAGGTGGTGGCGGGCAACGTCTTTCTCTGTAAAGGTAACAAAACGGATGCCGTGGACGCCTCTGAGGATGCGGGAGGCTTCCTTCAGGCCTGAAGGTTTCCCGGCCGGGAGATCAATCTGAGTCGCATCACCGGTGATGACGGCTTTTGAGCCGTATCCCAGACGCGTAAGAAACATTTTCATTTGCTCTGGTGTTGTGTTCTGGGCCTCATCAAGAATCACAAAGGAATCATTCAAGGTTCGACCGCGCATGAAGGCGAGCGGGGCGACTTCGATGGTTCCTCGCTCCACGAGCTTCCGCGCTCGGTCGAAATCCACCATATCGTGTAGGGCATCGTACAAGGGACGCAGATACGGGTTTACTTTCTCGGCGAGATCTCCGGGTAGGAAGCCGAGTTTCTCCCCGGCTTCAACCGCAGGCCGGGTCAGTATGATGCGGACATAATTATTCTTCATCAGCTCGGCCACGGCCATGGCCATGGCGAGATAGGTCTTGCCGGTGCCGGCCGGCCCGATGCCAAAGACGATGTCATAGCGGCGGATAGCATCGATATAGGCTTTCTGGGCGATGCTTTTCGGCGTGATCGTGCGCTTATGCGCCGAGATATAAATCGTGTCGAGGAAAATGTCTTGGAGCTTGGCTCGGCCATCGCCGCTCAGGATGCGAATCGCATAGTCGACATCGCTGGCGTAAACCGGATAGCCCTTTTCCAGCAGGCCGTAGAGTTGTCGGATAATTTGGCTGCTGAGTTCCACTTGAAGCGGATCGCCTTCGATTTCAATGGCGGAGCCGCGAACCCGGATCCTGACGCGGAGCGCGTGCTGCAGGATCTTGATGTGTTGATCGTGTTGTCCCAAAAGATCACGGAGAAGACGTGGATCACTGAATTCGAGATGATTGGTCTCGAAGTCGGTTATGACGCTCGCAGCCTGTTCTTGCTCATCTTTCACTGGGGCTCTCCCATAAGTTGAACGATAATTTCCCTTGTGCGAGGACGATTGTCGAAGTCCAGCAAAACAACTTGCTGCCACGTGCCCAGCAGCATGCGCCCGTTCTCAATGGGGATCGCCAGCGACGGGCCGAAAAGAGATGCGCGCAAATGTGAAAAGCCGTTGTCGTCACCCCACCGATCGTCGTGGTGGTATCTTCTGTTTGAAGGAATGAGTTGCTCGACGAATTCCTTCAGATCACGGACTAGACCAGGCTCATATTCAATGGTTGTCAGCGCGGCAGTGGAGCCCGAGACAAAGAGCGACACGAGCCCACGCTCGATCTTTTCCTGTTCGACTTGCTCTCGGACTCGGGCAGTGATGTCGATGATGTCGCAGAAACCGGAAGTTTTCTCTGAAAGCTTCTTGGTGTGAATCTTAGTCACGCGATTAATCAAACGTCGGCATCAGAGGAAGTTGGCCAAGGACGAAAGAGTGTAGGGAGTACTAAAATTGTTCGGCCGGTATCCCATGGCTGCAATCATTTAGACTCCCGGATTAATTCCTCCGCTCGCTTCAACGCCGCATCGATCTTTGCGGGTTCTTTGCCGCCCGCCTGAGCGAACTCCGGCCGGCCACCGCCGCCCCCGCCCACCAGGCGCGCCAATTCTTTTATGATGTTTCCGGCATGATAGCGGCGCGTCAGGTCCGAGCTAACGGATGCAACCAGATTGACATTGCCTGCGCCGGCGCTGGCCAGGACGACGACGCCCGAGCCGAGTTTTTCCTTCACTTGATCGACGATGTCGCGCAACTGTTTAGCGTCGACCCCGTCGACTTCGCTTACTAGAAAATTTGTGCCATCGACAGATTGCTTCTTGGAGAGCAACTCGGGAATCTGATCTTGCTCGACCTGACCGCGCAATTTTTGGATCTCTCGCTCCAATTCCTTCTGGCGCTCCAACAGCTTCTTAACTTTCTCCACGGTATCGTCCGCGCTGCCGCGAACTAGGTTACCGATCTCTTTGAGCTTGTGTTCATAACTCCGGATGAGATCCTGAGCGCCCTCACCCGTAAAACCCTCGACCCTTCTCACCCCCGCAGCTACGCCGCCCTCAAAAGGAAGTTTGAAGATGCCGATCTCCCCCGAGCGATGAACGTGGGTTCCACCGCACAGCTCGGTGGAGAAAGCGCCCATCTTCACGACCCGCACTCGATCGCCGTACTTATCGCCAAAGAAAGCCAGAGCTCCGTGGCGAATGGCGTCTTCGTAACTCGACTCCTGGATCGAGACACCCGCATCCTCGCGAATATGCCGATTGACATGAGCTTCGATGGCCGCAAGTTTTTCCTCTGGAATAGGGCCCGTGTGACTGAAGTCGAAGCGAAGTCGGTCCGGCGCCACCAACGAGCCTGCCTGGCGTACGTGTTCGCCTAGCTCTCTGCGCAAGACAGCATGAAGTATGTGGGTCGCCGAATGATTGAGCATTGTTTTTCGACGGAAGTCGGCATCGACGGCAAGATGAACGGCATCGTCGACTTGAATGCGCCCTTTTCTCACTCGGCCTCGATGGACCGTGAGCTGAGGCGTAGGACGTTGGGTGTCGGTGACCTCCATGAGATCGCCACGAACGCTCCTAATAATTCCTCGGTCACCAACCTGTCCTCCCGACTCCCCGTAAAAGGGCGTCTCGGCAGTAATAACATCGACTTCTTCTCCCTCGACGGCCTCTGGCTTTCCGTTGCCGTTGCCGTAGATCGCCAAGATGGTGGATTCGCCCTTCAACCGATCGTATCCAATAAACTTCGTGTCGAGCACATTGCTGGTGGAAACTGTGGGGGTTCCAAAAGGCTCTGCACTAGGAATCCCTCCAAACAGTCGGTTTTCCCGGCCCCGCTGGCGTTGTTCCTCCATGGCGATTTCCCAAGTAAGATCCGTTTCGTCCGTTTTTCGCCACCCCGCGTCAATTAGGATTTCTTCAGCAAGATCTCTGGGAAACCCGTGCGTGTCGTAGAGCGTAAAAAGAAATTTGCCGTCTATTACAAGAGGACTCATAAGCTCAGACGGACCTTCCGCGCGGTTCATTTCTAAGTACTTCTGTATAATTTCCAACCCCTTTTCCAAGGTTTCTCCAAAACGTTCCTCCTCGCTCCGAATCACTTCGCGGATACGCTGCTCTTCGGTGCGAAGTTCCGGATAGGCGTCGCCCATGATCGCGGCTAACGTGGTAGCAACTCGATAAAGAAACGGTTCGTTCAGTCCAATCAAACGCCCGTGCCTGGCGGCTCTTCTAAGGAGTCGACGCATGACATAGCCGCGTCCTTCATTGCTGGGCATTACCCCGTCGGCGATGAGAAAACTCACCGCGCGCGCATGATCGGCGATTACCCGAAATGAAATATCGCCATTTGCATCGGCACCGTAACGTTTGCCTGAAATAGTCTCCGTCGTGGTAATGAGCGCGCGCATGAAATCGATGTCATAGTTGGAGAGAACTTTTTGCAGCACGGCGGTAATGCGTTCAAGACCCATACCGGTATCGACGTGCTTGGCTGGAAGCTCGGTCAGAGTACGATCTTGATCGCGGTTGTACTGGATGAAAACCAAATTCCACAGTTCGATATACCGCGCGCAGTCGCCATTGACTTGGCAGATATGGCCCGGCTGCCCCTGCATGTCGCAGGCTTCCGGCCCGCGATCGAGATGAATCTCGCTACAAGGCCCGCACGGTCCTGTCTCGCCCATCTCCCAGAAATTTTCCTTTTCGCCGAAGCGTTTGATCCGCTCCGCCGGCAGGCTACTGATCTTTCCCCAGAGTTCTTCGGACTCATCATCGTCGAGATAAACGGTCGCCCACAATTTGTCTTTTGGCAGTTCCCATTCCTTAGTCAAAAGCTCCCAAGCCCATTGGATGGCTTCGGCTTTGTAGTAGTCGCCAAAGGACCAGTTGCCGAGCATCTCAAAAAACGTGTGGTGGTAGGTATCCCGACCGACTGTTTCTAGATCGTTATGCTTGCCGCTAATGCGCAGGCACTTTTGCGAGCTGGCCGCGCGCACGTAAGGTAGGCGTTCCTTGCCGAGAAAAACGTTTTTAAACTGGACCATCCCTGCATTGGTGAAAAGCAAGGTTGGATCTTTGTCCGGTACCAGAGACGAACTCCGCACCACGGTATGGCCCTGCTTTACGAAATAGTCTAAAAAAGATTTGCGAATTTCGTTTCCGGTGATCATTGTTTCTTCAGTCGTCTTCGCAAGGATGCTTGAGCAAGTCGCCTATCACTTTGTTACTGTAGCCCCGGCGCTGCAGGAAGCCCGCCGCGCGACGAAGCATCCTCGGATCGTCAAATTGCTTGTTTTTGAATCTCTTCTCTAAGAGCGATTTTGCTTTTTTCCATTCGTCCACTTGGCCGAAGCTCGCACTAAGAACTTCTCGAATTAGCGCCTCGGCGATACCCTTGGTTCTTAATTCCTGTTCGATTCTTCTCGGACCATAAGCACGTGTTTCAGCTCTGGACCTTGCCCAGTTCCGCGCGAAGGCTTCATCGTTAAGATAATTCAGCGAACGGAGCTTTTTCAACGTCCGTTCGGCGATGGCAGCGGAGTAACCTCTTTGGACTAAAAAATTTCGCAGCTCTGCTTCACTGCGCGGGCGATAACCGAGAAATCGCAGAGCGCATGGGAGCGCTTCCGCTTGCGACTCGGGTGGCTTGGACTTAAAGCTTGTGCGCTTCAGGATTGAACTAAACCTTTGGTTGCTATCTGCCCTTAGTTTTTTCCCTCTTCTCCCCTGCCGGACTCTCGGGTTCAGCCCGCTTGAGCCCAACTTTTTCCATCACCTTGGTCATGATTTGTTCGGCGGTTTCAGGATGCTCTTTGAGAAACTGCTTCGCCGATTCGCGGCCCTGGCCGATTCGCTCGCCGCCGAACGAATACCAAGCACCGCTCTTCTCGACGATGCCCATTTCACTTCCAAGGTCGATGGTTTCACCGTCACGGGATATTCCGGTTCCGTAAAGGATATCGAACTCCGCTTCCTTGAACGGCGGCGCCATCTTGTTCTTCACGACTTTGACCCGCGTCCGCCCGCCGATGATATTGTCACCGTCTTTGAGCGCGCCGATGCGGCGAATATCCATCCGAACTGAGGCGTAAAATTTTAGCGCGTTGCCACCCGTCGTCGTCTCTGGGTTACCGAACATAACCCCGATCTTCATGCGAATCTGATTGATAAAGATGACCACGGTCTGGGAACGGGAAATGGTCCCGGTCAGCTTGCGCAACGCCTGGGACATGAGCCGGGCCTGAAGCCCCATGTGAGCATCTCCCATCTCACCTTCGATTTCCGCCTTCGGCACCAGCGCGGCGACTGAATCGATGACCAGCACATCAATGGCACCGCTACGGACGAGGGTTTCCCCGATTTCCAGTGCCTGTTCACCATGGTCCGGCTGAGAGACCAACAGATCGTCGGTTTTAACGCCGAGTTTTTTCGCGTATCCCAAGTCCAACGCATGTTCGGCGTCGATATAAGCGCCCATGCCGCCCTGCTTTTGCGCCTCGGCAACGATCTGCAGCGCCAGAGTCGTCTTGCCGGAGGCTTCCGGGCCGTAGATCTCGATAACCCGTCCACGTGGTACACCGCCTATACCTAACGCAATATCGAGTCCCAGAGAGCCGGTCGAGACCACAGGGACATCCTTAACAACGCCCCCCTCGCCTAGCTTCATGATCGCCCCTTTGCCAAATTGTCTTTCGATCTGGCTTACGGCGAGATCAATTGCTTTGTCTCGATTTGCGTCCATCTTCTCTCTCCTAAATCCTGTTGTACGCTTGTTCTTGCTTCGCCAAGTCTACGACCTTCAATGGGTGGTAGATAGCTCCCTCTCGTTTGAGCTCACTCTGGAAAAAAATCACTTGTGCCACTGTGGATTCACCGAACTCGTGACCCTTCCATCTTTCAAGTTCTTCTCTGAGTTCTCTTGATGGTCGGTCAAGTTGCCGCCAGCGTCCTACAGTTAAGTGCGGCTTAAAATCTCTTTTTTCAGGCCCAAAGCCTAACGGCTCCAGGGCCGTTTCTACCTTTGACGCTAACTTTGATAATTCCTTTCCTTCCAGCCTAATCCACAACACTCGTGGCCGTTTTAAATCCGGGAATACTCCTAAACCTTTAGCATTTATGGTGAAGCGCGGAAAGGGGTGAAGTGCAAGCTCAAGCGCCTGCGTGATCGGTTCGATTTTGCTTTCCTCAATATTTCCCAGAAACTTGATCGTGAAATGAAAATTGGTCGGCGGGACCCAGCGAATTCCCGGAATGCGGGGTTTGAGGTCGGCAACGGTCACAGAGATCTGCCTGACAGTTTGAGGTTCGATCTCAACGGCGATGAAGGCACGAATCACGGACTACGGCTCAGCGGTTCCTGGCAGAAGGGTGGTACGCAACCAGTGGAGAGCAGCTTGAGAGGTGCCGATGACAATGCGCTCACGGTCACCGTGAAACCTATAGCGTTTAGCTTTGTGACCACCCGCGCGCGCGATGCTTATCCAAACCGTCCCTACGGGCTTTTCCGGGCTGCCACCTAGCGGACCCGCGATGCCGGTAACACTGAGACCGATACTGGCACCGGTTCGTTCTCGGATTCCTTCTGACATTTCCAAGGCAGTTTCACGGCTGACGGCTCCATAGCTTTCCAGTGTCGCTGGCTTTACGCCTAGGAAGCGCATTTTGGCGTCGTTGGAATAGGTTACCGCGCCACCGTAGTAGTAAGCGGAGCTGCCGGATACCCGAGTGATGCGGTGGCTGATGTAGCCGCCGGTACAGGACTCGGCGAGGGCCAGGGTTTGCTGCTTTGCCAAAAGTAGCTGCCCGACGATTTCCTCTAGAGATGTGTCGTCTTCACCATAGATATGAGAACCCAGAGCTTCACGGATTTGATCCTTGAGGCGGGTCAAAAGTTCCGTGCTTCCCTTGCCTCCCTTAACCATAAGACGCAAAGACAGATCCGGATAGTGGGCGCGAAATGAAAGTTTAGCGGCTGACCCAAGATTGACGGACTTCACCAGATCGTCCAGCTTTGATTCGGTGAGGCCGTAGACCTTGAATGTGCAGGAGCTAATCTGCTCTGCTTCACCTCTTTGTTGGACGATCCAGGGTACGACCGTCTCGTTCAACATCGCCGCCATCTCTTGCGGCACACCGGATAGCCAAATCAGGATTTTATCAGGGCCGATGGCGACCCGGAAACCGGGGGCGGTACCAATGGGATTGGGAACTATGACCGAGCCTTGCGGGAACAGAGCCTGTTTCAGGTTGTTTGGTGTCCAGGCTATGCCATGGGCCTCAAAGCGTCGTTTTAGGGATTCCGCGACCCGCTTGTCCTGTATCAGTTGGGACCCAAGAAATTCAGCCACAACTTCGTTGGTCAGATCATCTGCCGTTGGCCCTAGTCCACCCGTGCCGATGACCAAATCCCCAAGCTCGCGTGCGCGGTGCAGGGCCCAATGAAGTTTTTCTCGATCGTCAGAGACCGTGAGGACGGCCGCCACCTCTACGCCAATTGCGAAAAGGTGATCCGCAATAGCAGAAGAGTTGGTATCGACGACTTTACCGGTGGTGAGCTCGTCTCCGGTGCTGAGAACTACTGCCCGCTCAATCATAGGTTAGGCTAATTTTCTCCATCGGAAACACTTTTTGATATCAAAAAAACGAAACAATACAAAGCCGTGGCGAGTAGGGCCAAGAATGCCGCCATGATCGACCAGAGAAACTCGCTTCTATTCATGGCCCTGCCAGGAATAGATCCAGACAGATGGGCTGCCCGATTGCGGGCAACCGACTTGTACCGTGATCTAGGACTGAGGTGCGGAGCTAAGCTCAACAAGAAGAATATACTTTTGGTTATCGAAAAGCGCCTGCAGGGTAGGCTCGATCAGGTCCTCGACGGGGAAGTCAACACTCAAGGGATCGATGTATTGCTGATCCTTATAAAGCTCGAAATGGAGATGCGGGCCGGTTGCTCTGCCGGTGGATCCGACATAACCGATGATCTGTCCCTTTGTGATAGCCGTGCCGCTGCGCACCCCATCGGCAAACCGCTCCAAATGAGCGTAACGGGTTGTATATGTGGAATCGTGTTGGATTTCGACTGTCTTACCGTAAAGACCGTTCCAGTCAGCAAGTGTGATTACGCCATCACCGACCGCGCGGACCGGAGTTCCCCTTTTCGCGGCGAAGTCGACCCCCGTATGGGGCATATCCACTTTAAGGATGGGATGAAAGCGGGAGTGAGCAAAGTGCGAAGTGATGTTGGTGAATTCCAGAGGGAACCGGAGGAAGGAACGAGCAAGACTTCTTCCCTCCAAATTGTAGTAGTTTCCCTGTCCTTTTTGTTTCTCAAAATAGATGGCAGTCAGTTTCCGGCCGGCGTTAATCAACTCGGCAGCTAGGATACGGAGCGAGGCCTTGGTTTCCTGTCCCTTTCGACTTCTCTGCTCATACAATATTTTGACGCTGTCCCCTTTACTAAATTCCTTTTCAAGATCGAGATCCCAAGTAAAAATATCAGCTAGTTGAGAGAGTAAAGCCGGATGGATACCGGCTTTCTGCCCATCTGCAAAGAGTGAGTTTTCCACCGATGCGCTGACAGTCTTCAGCTCTACATCATAGGGCTTCTCGCGTCTCTGAAAGAGAATCCCTCTAATTCCTTTTTCCCAGGTGAGGGTTGAAGTATCGGAAGAATCGACTTCCAGTGCTTTCAGCTGGGGACTCTGACGAGTGCCCGGCATCAACTTCGTAAAATAGAAGTGAACTTCCTTGCCAGCCGGGAGCAGCCCGCGAGTTCCAATATCGCGCTGAATCGACCGGGTCCAGAGTTGCCGTTCGGCATTTGACAGCCCGAAACGACTCAATAACTCCACCAGGCTATCGCCTGTCTTCGTTTGCTGGGTCACGTGCTCCCGCCGTTCCATGATGTCCGCGGGGGGTTCGCTCTGGATCTTCGTGAGTCTTCGGATCGGGGGCGTGGGTGCGGTTGTTTTGCCCTTCGGGGATTCCTTGCGGACTGTTTTGAGATTAGATCCTTGGACAGCCGTGGGTTTCATGGCGAGCACAGCGCCGATAACCCACAGCCAAACTAAGGTTCGAAGAACAGAGGGGAATGCTACAAACTGGTGTTGGCCGGAAAACGTTCCCCTGGTGCCTGTATGTTTGATTTCCAGGCCCATAGCAAAGAAGTCCTCACTGAATAAACCGTTTTGCTTACCGTGTCAAACGAAAAATTCGCGACAAGGTGTTCGATTTCGGTTACTTGGGAAGGGTCGGCCGGTTGAATTGCTGAAATCTAAGCCTCTGAAAAAAACAGCTTCCTGGCAACAATTTCAGAAAGAAACAGAACCGCCGCGAAAATGATCAAAACCTGATGGAGAGGTCGATATGTGTTCGTAAAGTCTTGTTTTTCCAATGACCCTCGATGCTTGGGATTGATTTCCCCGCCGCTTGCTTGAGCCAGTGCGTTCAATAACGGGAGATTGAAATCAGGTCGGGGGAGTTCGCTATTGAGGTCGTAAGGTAAACTGTAGCCAATCGGCGGGTATGTGACCCGACGCCCCCGGCGCTCTTCGGTCAACTCAACTCGATAATCTCCTGGCGACGTTAATGGCAAAGGGACCTGATAATGGCCAGGGGCGAGTTTTTGTAGTACTCCCTCTATTTTGCTCCCTTTTCCATTCACTGAAAAGACCGAGAACCGAAACTGGCCGTCCGCACCGGTGTCCTCGTAGAGAAACAAATCTAAAAAGGGCTTGTTGGCGGAAAGGCCCACCCGGGCCTCATGGAGGGGTATGGGGTCGCGGTCGTCGGTGGGACGGAGCCAACCGAGGACCCTCTCCCAAAACGTCTGCAAAGCACTCCATTGGATCCAGTTCCTGGTCCAACGGCCTTCGAGGTCTGCTGTGAAGGCTGCAGCTTTTCCCTTTTCATATCGCCAGGACGCCAGTATAGGTATTCTTCGGTCTTCCCGCGGGAGCATGAGATCGAGGTGAGCGCCGCGCTTTAGTTCTGTGTCCATGTAACCAAGGAGCCTGGGATAAGGCCGCACCGAAAAACCGCCGAGCACTTCTGAGCCTCTTTCTTGAATTGGGGTTAGGTCTCTTTCGCCCCTCGGATCCTCAGGAGGACTGTCTTGGAGTTGTGCCAGGACGATCTGCGGCAGTGAGGTAGGATCGATAGTCTGATGGAATAATCCACCGCCATATTGACTGATTCGCTTCATGACTCGAACATCAGCTTCTGCACCGATGGCGATGGCCGAGACGGTGACCTTCATCTCATTCTTCATAACCGTGACGAGATCGATTAGCTCGCCTTGTGTTCCCCGGGTCTCTCCGTCGCTTAAAAGAATGACATGCTTTCGCGCCGCGTTGGCGCGCTCGATCTGGCGTTTAGCTTCGATCAGGGCGGGATAAAAGTAAGTTTGTCCTCCCGGTTTCAGACGGTTGATCTGAGCATCGATAATACCCCGGAGTTTGCCTACGGCTTCCAATGGTACAACCACGAAAGGGGTAACATCGAAGGCGACTATCCCAAGGAGATCATTATCCTTAAGTTGACGGGCTACAGCCTTAGCGGCTTCCTGAGCGTATAGGATACGGTTTTCTTCGCGCATGCTGCCGGACTTATCGATGACTAGAATAATGGCTCGATTCTTTTCCTCACGCTTTGGTTCCTTTGGCTCTACAGGGAGTATGGCCTCAATGGGCGTGCGGCTATAGCTTCCAGGCCCAAAGCTTGCCTCGCTTCCAAGCATCAAAAAACCGTTGCCTTGAGCCGTATGCCGCTCGATAGCGGCGAGATAGTTGGGAGTAAATTTGCTCCGGTCGACATTGTTGAAGATGACGACTCCATAACCTGCCGGCGAAGGTGGGCTATCAGCATTATGTGAGGTCACTTCAAACCCTTGCCGTTTGAGAATCTCGTCCAAATACCGGCCGCCGCCGCTTTGCCCATTCAGCAGCAAGACCTTTGCCTTCGTTTTCACCGCCACCCATGCGGTGGCTTGGTTGTCCGCCAGGTTGATATCCAGTTCGGCTTGTTTTGGGCTAAATTGGGCTCGATAGGAGGTGACCGGCGTGTCGGGAAGCATCGTCTGATAAGTGAAACTCTGGCTTCCCGGTTTGAGTTTGACGCTCTCTGACTTGAGACTCTGGTTGTTCCGTGTCAAGGTCAGGGTTCCCTCGACTTCACGTTCGCTCTGGTTCTCAAGAATCACGCGCAAATTTACGGCTTCGCCGCTCTTTCCTTGATTGGGAATCACTAGTCTGCTTACGGCAACGTTATCGATCTTGGGCTGCTCCGTCGGAATCATCGGGAAAATCTTGAGGCCAGAGGCCGCGATCGCGGGTAGCAAAGCCTCCACGTTCCCCTTGGTTTCCCAGCCGTCGGTGAATAAAAAGAGGCTTCGTGGTGCAGGTGGGAGAGCTAGCAAAGTCGTAAAGAGCTTTTCCAGGTCGGTCTTCATGGGCTGAATTGATTCTATGCGGGCACCGTCCTGCTTCAGCCATTCGCGCCAGTCTGAGGCAGCTTTCGTATCAGTTGCAAAAACGAAGACCCGATCCTCCCGCGTAGGGGCGAGCCCCGCCTCTACCGCACTTCCCATCCATCGGCGCATACTGTTCGTCATGCTCTGCGAAATATCAAAAGCAAAGATCCGTTCTTCTTGCTTAACCTGTCGGGTTACGTATTGTGGGTCGGCGAGACCGCAAATCAACAGCAAAAGAATAATGGTTCGTGTCAGGATAACCAACAGTTTCTGAGCGCGAATCCGCAACCAGAGGAGAGGCAGCCCGAGCAACAGCCAGAGAAACAGCGGCTTGGCAAATTGAATATCGGCGAGCAGTTCTTTCATGAGACCCTGAGGGTATCTCACCCGGAGCGCGTTCGAAGCGGGCGCGGGTTAACGAACCACTCGACCACCAAGAGAAACAAAGAGGTCAATAAAAGGTAAGGCCAGATAGAAAATAGCGCCGACATCTTAGCGCCATCACTGCTGATGTCTCTTAATTCAATGGGAGTCGGTTGGCGCAGATCAGACTCGTTT
>Ga0209466_1000149_pt1 | contig 15683 bp, 8 predicted proteins | sample PanSoiPlo30MoBio_FD_188323 | JGI IMG/M metagenome (GOLD analysis project Ga0209466, IMG submission 188323) | Tropical forest soil microbial communities from Panama analyzed to predict greenhouse gas emissions - Panama Soil Plot 30 MoBio (SPAdes)... | ecosystem: Environmental > Terrestrial > Soil...
GCACCCTGATGTGGCGCGCGGCCTGGATGGTGGCCTCCGGCCAGGACGCGTTGCGGGAAATCTCCATGGCCAAGCTCCTGTCGTCGGAAACCTATGCCAAGGTGGCCAATCTCGGCATGCAAATCCTCGGCGCCTACGGCTACACCATGGAATTTGACATGCAGCGGCATTTCCGCGACTCCCGGGCCTCCACCATCGCGGCCGGAACCTCGCAAATTCAGCGCAATTTGATCGCCGGACTCATGGGGTTAAAGGTTCAGTAAATGGAAATTGTGTTAAAGCATTGCCGGGGTGGACGAAAATCGGCGGGGCCGGTGGAACTTTCCTCCCCAAAACAGCCTTTTTGTTTCGTTGTGATCGGTGACGGCGGGCGCGCCTCGGGTCTTCCATGAGCACCATCCTGGTCAAGATTTTCGCGACCGCACTCGTGCTGAGCCAGGTCACCACCCGGCCGGATGCCATCAAGCCGCAATTCGACCCCGTCGCCGACCAGCCCAACGTGGTGAAGATCCTGCGCGACGGCTGCGCCCAGATGCGCAAGACGTTCGAGATCGAGGACATCAATCTCGACGACCTGATCGCCACCGCCATGGACGACCCGCAGGCGCTGACGGCTGACATCAAGGCCCTGCGCGGCCTGAGCTTCAACGATCTCATCACCTCCTATCGCCAGTTCTGCAAGAACGAAACCGCGGCGAATTCCCCCGTCGATCTCGCCGAAGTCATCCGGTTCTACAACGACGCGGTCGCCGACCTCCCCGACCACCGCCAGCTCAAGGACAAGAAGCTGCCCGGCACGACCATCGTGCTCGACGGCCGCGGCGACCGCTTCGCCGAGATTTCCGAGCCCGAGCATCGCCGCATCTGGGTGCCGTTGAGCGACATCCCGGAGCACGTGCAAAAGGCCTTCGTGGCGGCCGAGGACAAGCGCTTCTTCCAGCACAAGGGGATCGACGAGCGCGGCCTGATCCGCGCCTTCATGGGCAACCTGACGCAGCCGGGGCGCCCGCAGGGCGGCTCGACCATCACGCAGCAGGTGGCAAAGAACCTGCTGGTCGGCGCCGACGTCACCTACGAGCGCAAGATGCGGGAGATCATCCTGGCCTCGCGCATCGAACGCACCCTGAGCAAACAGGAGATTCTCGAGCTCTATCTCAACTCGATCTATCTCGGCCGCGGCGCGTGGGGCGTCGAGATGGCGGCGCGCAGCTATTTCGACAAGTCCGCAAAGGAACTCACGGTCACCGAGGGGGCGCTGCTGGCTGGCCTGACCAAGGGCCCCAACTACTTCAACCCGGAGCGCCAGCCGGCACGGGCGCGCGAACGCCTGGCCTATGTGCTCAACCGCATGAAGGAGGATGGCGCGCTCGCCGCAGGCGAGGAGACCGCCAAGGACCTGCCGGTGCTGGCCGCCTACGATCGCACGCGGCGCGACACCGGCTTCTACATGCTCGACCAGTTCGTGCGCGAAGCGAAGACGACCGCCGGCATCGAGGCGCTGACGGCGTCGTCCTACGTGGTACACTCGACCGTCATCCCCGAGCTCCAGCGCGCCACCGAGGCCGCCCTGCAGGAGGGACTCGCGCGTTACGAGCTCAACACCGGGCGCTTCCGCTTCGAAGGCGCCGAGGCGAACCTTGCCGACGCGATCCAGCGCATCGGCACGGAGCAGAAATCAGGCACGCCGCCGCAGGGCGGCCAAGCGGGCGAGCCGGCGTGGCGGACCGCGCTGAAGAATGCGCGCCTGCCGCTCTACGACGTGCATTGGACCCCGGCCATCGTGCTGGACAAGGCGCGTGGCAAGAACGCCGGTGACGCGATCCGCGTCGGCCTGAGCGACGGACGCGTGCTGCCGTTGATGGCGTGGAACGCCAGCATCCGGAAAAACCTCGCGCTCTATGACGTGGTCTACGTGCGGGTGACGGAACCGAAGGGGAAGACCGCGGCGCGCGCCGACCTGCGCATCCGGCCCACGGTCCAGGGCGCGGCGCTGGTGCTGGAGAACAGAACCGGCCGCATCCTCGCCATGGCGGGTGGCTTCTCCTATCCGCTGAGCCAGCTCAACCGCACCACCCAGGCCCAGCGTCAGCCGGGCTCGGCCATCAAGCCGCTGGTCTATCTGGCGGCGCTGCGGCGCGGCCTGCAGCCCAACACGCTGGTGCTCGACGCGCCGCTCACCCTGCCGCCGATCTCCAACGCCAGCTACGCACGCGAGCGGGATTACTGGACGCCGAAGAATTACGACAACGGCGCGTCCGGCGTCATGACGTTGCGGCGGGCACTGGAGAATTCCAAGAATCTCGTCACCGTGCGCCTGCTCGACGGCGGCATCGAGCCCGAGCCGGAACGCAGCCTCGATCGCATCTGCGAGCTGGCGCAGGAGGCGCAGGTCTACAAGGACTGCGTCCACTACTATCCGTTCGTGCTCGGCGCCCAGCCGGTGCGCCTGGTCGATCTTGCTGCGTTCTACGCGGCGATCGCCAACGAAGGCGTGCGTCCGTCGCCGCATGTGATCGAAGAGGTCGACCGCGACGGGAAGAGTGTGTTTCAGCACGCGCCGAGCTCGTCGATCTGGGTCGGCTCGACAGACCGCGTCGCCTTCTATCAGCTCAAGACCATGCTGCAGGGCGTGCTGCAGCGGGGCACGGCCGTCGGCATCCGCCATCTGGCGCCGTTCGTCGGCGGCAAGACCGGCACCACCGATAACGAGAACGATGCATGGTTCGTCGGCTTCAGCAATGACGTGACGGTGGCCGTGTGGGTCGGTTACGACAACGCCGACGGCAAGCGGCGCACGCTCGGCAACGGGCAGACCGGCGCCAAGGTGGCGGTGCCGATCTTCGAGCCGATCATGCAGGCGGCCTGGACCTATCACGCGCCGCGCACGGCGCTGAAACCTCCGTCGCCGGAGGCGCAGCGCCAGCTCGCTGACCTGCCGATCGATCTTGCGACCGGCGAGCGCCTCTCCGGTCCGGCCCGCGGCGCCTTCCTGGAGCACTTTCGTATCGATCGCTTCGGCGATGTGGCCGACACGCAATACGAGCTGGTGCCGCGCGAAGAGGCCTATGCGTATCGCGGCTACGGCGTGTATGGCGACGGCGAATCGGACGGCGGCTGGTATTCCGAGCGAGACAACCAGCCGTTCGCGCGCTATCCCTTCTGGCGCGATCAGCCGCAGCAGCGGGTGGAGCCCCCGTGGAGCGGCCTGTTCGGCCAGCCGCGCTGGTGGAACGGCGACGAGGCGCGCAAGCCGCGCCGCGTCGATCCGGACTACCCCTGGGGCAACCGCCATTCGGTCCAATGAGAGAATAATGCGGGCCCTTCGCGCCTTAACGCCGCTCCTCACCGTTCTGTCCATCGCGTCTCCCGCCAGCGCGCAGGAGTTCGCGATCACCGAGGCGCCGTCCGTTACGGCGCTGGCGCCGGCGGAGATCAAGCCGCGAACGATCGTGTTCACGGATCATCGCAACGACGAGCTGGCGGATAGCGGGACCGGCCTCATCCGCTTCGAGGACTGGGCGCGCGCGCGCCCGCTGCAGAAACAGATGCTCAGCCTCTACCCCGGCTATATCGAGCCGACGTTCAACGTCAGCCGCAACGGCGTGACCAAGCCGCACAAAGAAAAGCTGCATATGTATGTGGCGGAGGCGCGCTTCCTGGTCGGCAAACCGCCCGGCTCGCTCGATCTGCCGCGCTTCACCACGCTGGCCTTTCTCGAGCGCCTCGATCCGGCCATCAAGCACAAGGTCATCAGCCAGGCCGAGATGATGCCGCCGAAGCTTCCCGAGCTTCCCCATCTGCGCCATCCGGCGCGCGACTGGTGTCCGTCGTCGATGCAGGGCATCTGCACCCAGTCGCGCTACCGGTTCGAAGGCCGCCTGCCGGCCGCCATCATGCTCGCCAACAAGCTGCGGGAGAACAGCAAGCCGGTGTCCGACACGATCGAATTCCAGAGCGAGCTGCGCCTCGTGCCGGGCAACGACAGCGATGGCAACCTGGCCAAGCTGACCGGCGTGAGCACGCCGGTGGCCGGTGTGCTGGAGCAGAACATTTTCTGGGTCAATCAGATCATGCAGTTCGGCCGCTTCCTGGCCGTGTTTCAGCCGCACCCGGTGGACACCGGCAAGACCGTGGTGACGGCCTTCATGGCGCTCGCCGTGAAGTCGGACGTGCTGGAACGCAAGAAGGAATACGAGACCGTTCCGGTGCTGCGCAATCTCGTGCCGGCGCAGGTGCTGGTGGGCAACAGCTCGTTCAACACCGGTAGTTCGATCAGCGGCGGCCTGCCGGTCTACGTGCGCAACCGCATCAAGGCCATCGCCAATATCATCGAGCAGTAAGCGCTCGGAACGCCGCCTCGCCGTAAGGTGGGCAACCACGCGTTACGTCGCGATCTCAATTCCAATGCGGCTCGGAACGCGCGTTTGCCCACCACGCGGCAGCGCAAACAACGGTGGGCAAATTCGCGATCGCGCCGTTGTCCGCCAGCGGCGTCGCGCCAGGCGAATTTGCCCACCCTACGACGCAAGCCGTCGGAGATGACAACGGAGCAGCTTCAAGCCTGCCGCCGGGCCGCGGACTTCCGCCGCGCCGTCTTCCTGGTCGAGCGGGCCGACGAACGACGCGCCGCCGAGCGCGTGGTCTTCTTGCCGGCCGGCGCCTTGCGGCCCGACGCCTTCTTGGGCGCGCGGCGTGGCGTCAATTTGTCGGCGCGCGGATTGATTTTGCGCTCAGCGATGGCGGTGAGCTTGGCGTCGGTCGCCTTCTCTTCCTTGAGGGTTTCGCTCAGCACTTTTGCACTCTGGCGATGGCCGAGGTTGTTCGCCCATGCCATCAAGGCGCCATAGCGCGTGATCTCGTAGTGCTCCACGGCCTGCGCCAGCGCGATGACAGCGGTGTTCATGACCGCCGGATCCTCGATTTCACCCATCACGTCCTCGGCCTCGCGGATGATGCCGTCGATCGCTGGGCAGTTGTGACCCCGCGCTTCGCGGTCGTGCATCGCGAACACGCGCTCCAGCCGCTTCACCTGGTTCTCGGTCTCTTTCAGGTGAGTCTCAAACCCGCGCTTGAGTTCGCCATCGGTGGTCTTCTCGATCATTTTCGGCAACGCCCTCAGGATCCGATTCTCGGCGTAATAGATGTCCTGCAAGCCATGCACATACAGATCTTCCATCGTCTTGATGTCTTTGGAGAACAGACCCATGGCAACCTCCTGACAGCCGCATGCCCGATGGCATTGGAACCGATGGCCAAACGCGCGCACGCGAGGGCCGGTTCCATGGCGCCGTGGCGACATCGGCGATCGAGGCGTTTCGGCACGGCAGCTCGCGGCCCATGACGCTGCCGCGGCAAGAATTCATGCAGCAAAGATTACCGCTTCCTGGCGCCCGCCTCCTTGGGCTGTTTCGGCGCCGGCACCGTCTTGCGCTTGGCCGGCGCACGCGGGGCCGCGGCACCGCGGCGCTTGGGGGCGACCTGCTCCCCGCCCTGATCCGTCAGCGTGGGAAACTCGCCGGCATTCTCGATGGCCTCGATCGGCTCCACCGGATCGTCGGAGCCTTCTCCCTGCACCGGCTTGGTCGCAAGCTTCCGGTTGTCTTCGATCGCCACCAGTTCGCGCGCCTTGTCCCAGTGGGCATCGGATCGGCCTTCCGGACAGCCTTCCTCCACCCAAAGACGGTAAGCACGCTGCCGCACGCGTTCTTCGAAATCGTCCATGGCGGGTCCTCCTGCCATTTCTCATCCCTGTACGCGCTTGATAACAACGGATTCTTGTACGGCCGGGTTCCGGCAACAGGCTCGGCGTCAACCTGTCACCGCGGGCTCCACGGCCGGTTCGCGCGGCCGCCTGGGAGCTCCCTTGCCTATGGGCGTGGCCCGCAAAATCGCAACCGGCAGCGGACCGAACAATTGCGCGAGCGGAACTTCCGCTTGGTGCCAGGTTCGCGCGGACGCCAGCGCGTCGTGCACCGCCGAGAAACCGTCGAGCGCCAACGCGCCGTCCCAGTCCTGCGCAACCGGCCAGCGGCGCCCGCGGTCGGTGAAGGGAGCGAAAAGGCGTCCGACCGCGATCACGACCGCGTCGCGCCCGGACGTGCGGGCAAACGCCACCACGTGATCGCGGTGACGACCCCTGACGGTGAGCGGCCGATAGGTGCCGCCGGTGAACAGCGCCGCACGCTCATTGCGCAGCACGATGAGCGCGCGCGTCAACGCCAGCTTGATGCGGCCGTCCGGCCAGCTGGCGGCGAGCGCCGCCCAGTCCGGCCTCACCCCGAGTCGCGCGAGCGCCGCGGCGCGCGCGGAAAAATCCACCGGCCGCCGGTTGTCGGGATCGACCAGCGACAGATCCCAGAACTCGGTGCCCTGGTAGAAATCCGGGACGCCCGGCATCGTAGCCTTCAGGGTGAGCTGCGACAGGCTGTTAAGCGCTCCGAGCAAGGCGGTGCGCTTGACCAGTGCCGCGAACGACTCGATGAATTGCGCCGATTCGCTGCGGTCGAGCATCCGGCGCAGGAAGCGTTTCACGCCCTCCTCGTAGGCTTCGTCGGGATTGATCCAGCTGGTCTCGACCTTGCCCTCGCGCGCCGCCTTGATGGCGTACTGCTCCATGCGCGTGACGAAGTTTTGGTCGATGCCGTCGAGCGGCCAGGCGCCGAGCAGAGTCTGATACAGCATGTACTCCAGGCCGAGCGACGGCGTGCGCAGGTCCCGCACGTTTCCGGCCAGCCGCGCATTCATGGCGCGCCACGCGGTCACGGCCGTGGCCCATTCGTCGGCCAGTTCGGCAATTGCCAGCACCCGCGCGCGGGCATCCTCGCCGCGCTTGGTGTCGTGCGTGGCGGTGGCGGTCATGCCGTGCGGCGCCTCCTCGACCCTCGCCCGCATCAGCGCATGGAAATCCTGCGCCGTGAAGCCCGAGGCATCGGGCTCGCCGCCGACCTCGTTCAACGCGAGCAGCCGGTAGTAGCGGTAGAACGCCGTATCCTCGAGCGATTTCGCCATCATCGGCCCGGTGAACTGCTGCACCTTGAAGGCGAAGCGGCGCACGCGGGCGCTGCTGTAGCCGCTGCGGTCCGGCGCAACGAGATCGAGAGTGAGCGCGTCGCGCAGGAAATCGAAGATTTCCACATCCGAGCCGAACCACCGCGTGCAGGCCGCCGTGATGGCGCGATCGATGGTGGCACGGTCCTCAGGCGACGGCCCGGCTGCCGTGACGTATGTGCGATAGACCGGGAACTCGAGGATGAACAGGCGCAGCGCCGCGGCGAGGCGCGTGATGGTGAAGTCGCGCGTGCGGTAATGCCCGGCCGCGATGCGGGCGAGGAGCCGCACCAGCACGGTGAACTCGCTCGACAGGAGATTGTCCAGCACGCGCCCTTTCGCCCGCTCGAGAATCTGGCGGAACGACCGCGGGTTGTCGGTGATCTCGCGGCAGAAGCTGTCGAGCGGCGCGAGCCCGTTCGGGTCGACAAGGACGCGCGAGATGACGTTGACCCATTCGTAGCCGGTCGTGCCCGCCACGCCGGGCAGCGCCGGCATGCCTTCGCCAGCCCCGAGAATTTTTTCGACCACGACATAGAAGTCGCGCCGGCTGGCGCCCTGGGCGGCGCGCACCAGCCGCTGCAGGCGGCGGCAATACTGATTCGGATCGCGCAGACCGTCTATATGGTCGAGACGCAGGCCCTGCAGCCGGTTGTCAGCAATCAGGCGCGACACCAGCACATGGACGCGGCGGAACGTGTCCACGTCCTCCATGCGCAGCCCGGCGAGACTGTTGATGTCGAAGAAACGCCGGTAGTTGATCTCGCTGCCGGCAAGCCGCCAGTGCGCCACGCGATAGTGCTGGCGCTCGAGCAGGCGGTGCAGCAGCAGCGTGCTGTCGGGATGGCCGGGCGACGGCCGGTAGATTTTCAGGCCGCGCTCGATCACGTCGGCGCCGCCCACCACGCCGGCGAGCGCCGCCTTGAAGTCCGGCGCCTGGGCGTATGACGGCGTGCGCGGGCCGCGATAGCGCGCCGCCAGCGCGAGCAGCCTTTGGCCGGCCGGCGTGTTGCCGGCCGCCGCCGCGTTGACGATGGTGCGCAGCATCTCGCCGTAGCGGTCTGGCCGGATCGGCAGGCGGTGCTCGTAGTACCAGGCCGAGAAGCTGCCTCCGTCCGCGTCGTACTTGAGGACGATCTCGCCGTTCTCCAGCGCATGGCCATAGGGACTGCCGAGGATCGGCAGCAGCACGCCGCCGCCACGGCGATACGGCAGCAGATCCCAGTCGATGTCGAAGGCCGCCGCATAGGGCGATTTCTCGCCCCACTCGAGCACGTCGAGCCACCACGCATTGTCGGCATGGCCCACGCCCATGTGGTTGGGCACAAAATCCAGGATCAGGCCGATGCCGGCCGCGGCCAGCGCCTGCGACAGCCGCGCAAACCCTGCTTCTCCGCCGAATTCCGGGTTGATCTGGTTATGATCGACGATGTCATAGCCATGCGTGCTGCCGGCCCGCGCCTTGAGGAACGGCGAGGCATAGAGGTGGCTGATGCCGAGCGACTTCAAATACGGGACCAGGCGCGCGGCTTGGTCGAAGGTGAACGCGGCCGACAGTTGCAGACGATAGGTGGCGATCGGCGCCGGCATCACGCGTCTCCGATCGCCCAATGCACCGCCCAGGGGCCGAGTTCCGCGCCCGGCGCACCGCCCCAGATCGGCCGGCCCGCGAGCGCATGGCGCCGCGCGGCTGGTTCGGGCGCCAGGTTGGCCAGGAGCACGAGCCGGCTACCGTCGCCCAGGCGCCACTCCGACGTGACGATGCCGCCATTGGCTTCCGCGCGACCGGTTCCGCCGCGCATCGCGGCCAGCCGCGGAACAATCTCGCTGCGCCGAAGCGTCAGGAGCCGGCGCACGAGGTCGAGGCGCCGGTGATGCGGCTCGCGGTCGCGCGCGCTCCAGTCGAGCACGGCGGAGCGAAAGGTCGCTTCGGCCAGCGGATCGGGCCACGCGCTGCCGAGCGCCGCATAGGCTTCGGCGAACTCGGACCTGCGGCCGCGCCGCACCGCCTCGGCAAGGTCGCCGGAGAAATCGCAGAAGAACGGGAACGGCTCGGTCGCGCCCCATTCCTCGCCCATGAACAGGAGCGGCGGCATGGGCGCCAGCAAGGTGACGGCCAGCGCCGCTGCGACGGCGGCCTCCGGCACCCGCGCCGCGAGGCGATCGCCGAGTGGGCGGTTGCCGATCTGATCGTGGTTCTGCACGAAATCGACGAAGGCTGCCGGCGGCAAGTCGTAGCTCGGCTCGCCGCGCGGTGCGCCGCCGCGATGCCGCGACGGCTCGCCCTGGTAGGCGAAGCCGGAGGCCAGCGTGCGCGCCAGATGCGCGTGCGGCGCGCCCGCATAGTCGCGGTAGTAGCCGGCGCGCTCTCCGGTCATCAGCACGTGCCAGGCATGATGGTAGTCGTCGTTCCACTGGGCGCGGTAGCGGCCGGCGGGCGGATCGGTGAGCGGATCGAGCAAGCGCGCCGCATTGGCATCGTTCTCCAGCACCAGATGGATCATGCGGCCCGTTACGGCCGCGAGCTTTCCCACCGCGCGGCTGAGATCGACGAGAACGGACGGCTCGCCCGCCGCCACGATGGCATGAACGGCATCGAGCCGCAGGCCGTCGAAGCGGTAGTGCCTCAGCCAGTGCAGGGCGTTCTCGATGGCGAAGGCGCGCACCTGCGGCACGCGGTAATCGATGGCGCTGCCCCACGGCGTGTGCGCATCGGTGAAGAATTTTGGCGCATAGCGGCCGAGATAATTTCCTTCCGGACCGAAGTGGTTGTAGACGGCGTCGAGCAACACCATCAGGCCGCGCGCATGCGCGGCATCGATCAGGGCCTTCAGATCCTCGGGACGGCCATAGCGGCTGTCGGGCGCGAACGGGAGGACGCCGTCATAGCCCCAGTTGCGCGATCCGGGAAAATCCGCGATCGGCATGAGCTCGAATGCCGTGATGCCGCAGTCGACCAGGTGATCAAGCTTGTCGATGATCGCGCGAAACGTACCTTCGGGCGTGAACGTGCCGACGTGCAGCTCGAGGATGACGGCTTCATGCCACGGCCGCCCGTGCCAGTCGGCGGTTTTCCATTCGAACGTTTGCGCGACGACTTCGCTCGGGCCGGGAACATCGCGCGGCTGGAAGGCGGAGGCCGGGTCCGGAACGTCGAGGTCGCCATCGATGCGGAACCGGTAGAGCGTTCCGGCCGCGGCGCCCGGCACCGCAAGCTCGTACCAGCCGTCGGTCCGGCGCGGCATGTTTTGCGCGCGGTCGGTCACCAGTTCGACCTGCCGCGCCGCCGGTGCCCACAGACGGAACGTCACTCCGTCGCGATCGAGACGTGGACCGAACAGCGCCGCATCATTCATTTCACTCCCTCGAACACCAGAACGGAGCACGGCGGCGCTTTGGCAGTCTGACCCGATCCGATGTCCTTGCCGGTCGGGCCGCCGTCGACAACGCTGGTGTCGATGAGGGGGTTCCAGGCGCGGCAGCGCGGCCATTCGGGCGGCTTGAACTCGATCGCCTCGGCGGCCCCGTTCATCACGATGAGCAGCGGCACGCCGCCGTCCCTGCCCTCGAGCACATAGGCGAGGAAACGCCCTTCGGGAAAGTTCCAGTCCTGCTCGGTCATCTCGATGCCCTGCGGCGTGAGCCACAGCACACCGTAGGTTCCGTCGGGGCGCTTGCCTTCGACCCAATGGCGCGGCCGCAGTTGCGGAAAGCGGTGGCGCACATCGGCCAGCCGGGCGACGAAGTCGGTCATGTCCTCGCCCTCTTGCCCCCTCTTCGACCAGTCGACCCAGCCGATCTCGTTGTCCTGGCAATAGGCGTTGTTGTTGCCGTTCTGGCTGTTGCCCACCTCGTCGCCGGCGAGCAGCAGCGGTACGCCGTGGGCCAGCATCAGCGTGCACAGCTGGTTGCGCCGCAGGTGCTGGCGCCGCTTCACGATGTCGGGATCGTCGGTCAGCCCCTCGACGCCGCAATTGGTGCTGACATTGTCGTCCGACCCGTCGCGGTTCTCCTCGCCGTTCGCCTCGTTGTGCTTTTCGTTGTAGCTGACGAGGTCGGCCAGCGTGAACCCGTCGTGCACCGTGACGTGGTTGATGCTCGCGTGCGGCCCGCGCCCGCTCTTGTCGAACAGGTCGGCCGAGCCGGTCATCCGCCGTGCGACGTCGCCCAGGAGGTCGCCCTCGCCGCGCCAGTAGCGCCGCAACGTGCGGCGATACTGGTCGTTCCATTCCGACCAGCCGGGCGGAAAGGCGCCGACCTGGTAGCCGCCGAGGCCGACGTCCCAGGGCTCGGCGATGAGCTTTGCGGTGGCGAGGACCGGATCCTGGCGGACCGCGGCGAAGAATGCGGCGCCGCTGTCGAACCCGTTCGGCCCGCGCCCGAGCGTGCTCGCCAGATCGAAGCGGAAGCCGTCGACGTGATACGACTCGACCCAGTGGCGCAGCGAGTCCATCACCGTCTGCAGCACGCGCGGATGCGACAGGTTGAGCGCGTTTCCACAGCCGGTGAAGTCGTCGTAGTAGCGCGGCTTGTCGGGCAGCAGCCAGTAGTACGACGCATTGTCGATGCCGCGAAAGGACAGCGTCGGCCCGAGGTGATTGCCTTCCGCCGTATGATTGAACACGACGTCGAGAATGACCTCGATGCCGGCGTCGTGCAGGCGCGCCACCGTCGAGCGAAAGCTCTCGATCGGGTTGTCGGGCGCGTAGCGTGGCTCCGGGGCGAAGAAGCAGATGGTGTTGTAGCCCCAGTAATTCTTCAAGCCGCGCTCGACGAGATGGCGGTCATCGACGAAGGCGTGGATGGGCAGCAGCTCGATGCTGGTCACGCCCAGCCGCTTGAGGTGCGCAATGATGCCGGGCGCTGCCAACCCGCGAAAAAAGCCGCGCGACGCCGGCGGCACGTCGTCGCGCAACTGCGTCAGGCCCCTGGTGTGGGCCTCATAGATGACTGTGCTCTCCCACGGAACATGCGGGCGCGGCGCACGGGTGCCCGTGAAGGCATCATCGATGACGATCGATTTCGGCATGCCGCGCGCGTTGTCGCGGCGATCGAACGAGAGGTCGGCGCGCGGGCTGCCGGCGCGATAGCCGAAATGGGCGTCGCTCCAGACGATCCGCCCGAACAGCCGCTTGGTATAGGGATCGAGCAGGAGCTTGTTGGGATTGAAGCGGTGCCCGTGCTCGGGCTCGTAAGGGCCGTGCACGCGATAGCCGTAGAGCTGGCCGGGAGACACGTCGGGCAGATGCCCGTGCCAGATGTCGTCGGTCCGCTCCGGCAGGGGCACGCGCTCCAGTTCGCGCCGGCCCTGGGGATCGAACAGGCACAGCTCCACCCGTCTGGCATTGGCCGAGAACAGGGCAAAGTTGGTGCCCCGCCCATCCCATGTCGCACCCAGGGGATATGGCCGTCCCTCCGTGAGTCGCATCCACTTAAAGCTCCGGAACGAGAAAGAGCGCGGCAAGCGGCGGAAGGGTGAGGCGAATCTCGAAATTGTCGCCCTGCTGGACTGCCGGAACCACGCCCCCATTGCCGACATTGCTGCCGCCATAGATTGCGGCGTCGGTGTTCAACGCCTCGTGCCAATTACAGCCGAACGGCACCCGTACGCCATAATCGTGGCGCACCTCGGGCGTGAAGTTCACGACAACGAGGCAACGCGCCCTGCTGTCGCGCCCCTTGCGCATCCACGCGAACGCACTCTGCTGCCAGTCGTCCATGATGATCCACTCGAACCCGTCGGCATTGCAGTCGAACTCGTGCAGTGCGGGCAGTGTCCGATAGAGCCGGTTGAGATCGCGCACCAGCGCCTGAACGCCGGCATGCGCGGGATTGTCCAGCAGGTGCCAATCGAGGCTGTGGTCGTGGCCCCACTCTGCGGCCTGGGCAAACTCGCACCCCATGAACAGGAGCTTCTTGCCCGGGTGACCGAACATGAAGGCGTAGTAGGCGCGCAGGTTGGCGAAACGCTGCCACGGATCGCCGGGCATGCGGCCGAGAATGGAGCCTTTGCCGTGCACCACCTCGTCGTGCGACAGCGGCAGGATGAAATTCTCGGAGAAGGCGTAGTGCAGGCCGAACAGGATGTCGCCGTGGTGATGCTTGCGATAGACCGGGTCCTTGGAAATGTAGTTGAGCGTGTCGTGCATCCACCCCATGTTCCACTTGTAGCCGAAGCCGAGGCCGCCCCAGTCCACCGGACGCGACACCATCGGCCACGCGGTGGACTCTTCGGCCGCGGTGGTCGCCTTGGGATAGTTGGTGAAGACCTCCATGTTGAAGCGTCGCAGGAACGAGATCGCCTCGAGATTCTCGCGGCCGCCTTCGCGGTTGGGTATCCAGCCGCCCGGCGGCCGGCTGTAGTCGAGGTAGAGCATGGAAGCGACGGCATCGACCCTGAGCCCGTCGGCACCGTAGCGGTCGAGCCAGAACAGGGCATTGGAGAGCAGGAAGTTCGCGACTTCGGCGCGCCCGTAGTTGTAGATCAGGGTATTCCAGTCGAGATGGCGGCCCTGCATCGGATTGGCGTGCTCGTAGAGCGACGTGCCGTCGAAGCATCCGAGGCCGTGCGGATCGTCAGGGAAATGACCCGGCACCCAATCGAGCAGCACGCCGAGGCCGGCCCCGTGGCAGGTATCCACCAGGGCGGCGAAATCGGCCGGCGAGCCGAAGCGGCTGGTGGGCGCGAACAGGCCGGTCGGCTGATAGCCCCACGAGCCGTCGAACGGATGCTCCATCACGGGCAGGAATTCGACATGGGTGAAGCCCATGTCCCTGGCATAGGCGGGAAGCTGCTCGGCGAGCTCGCGATAGGTCAGCCAGCGGCTGCCTTCCTCCGGGCGCCGGCGCCATGAGCCGAGGTGCACTTCGTAGATCGACATCGGCGCGTTCAGGCTGTTGGCGTTGCGGTCGAGCGGCCTCGGCCGGTCGAGCTTCTTGATGTCGAACACGATGGAGGCGGTGGACGGACGGACTTCCGTCGCGAACGCGACGGGGTCGGATTTCAGCGGCAGCAGGCCGTGCGCTCCGAGGATCTCGTACTTGTACCTGTCGCCCACGCGGGCGCCAGGGACAAAAATCTCCCAGAAGCCGTTGCCGCGCACGCGCATGGCGTGCCGCCTTCCGTCCCAATGATTGAAGTCGCCGACCACGCTGACACGGCGGGCATTGGGCGCGAGCACGACGAAGCCGATGCCGCTCACTCCGTCGAGCACGAGCGGACGTGCGCCGAGCTTGTCGTACAGGTGCAGGTGCGTGCCTTCGCTCAGCAGGTGAACGTCGAAGTCGGACAGGATGGGCGGGAAGCGGTACGCGTCCTCCATCTCGACGACGTTCGCGCCGAATTGCGCGCGCAGGCGATAGTGGTCGGTCGCCGCCTCCACCGGCCCGACGAACAGGCCGGCATCGTGCACCAGCGGCAGCTCGCTTTCCTGTCCGCCCTCGTCGACGATCGCGACGCGCGCCGCATTCGGCATGAAGACGCGGACCACGGGCTCGTCGTCCTCGACATGCGGCCCGAGATATTCGAACGGGTTTGCGTGATACCCGCCGATGACGGCCAGCGCTTGTGACGACAGACGCCCCATGGCTCAAGATCTCTGCGACAGTATCCGTTGCAAGCCCGTAAGGGGAACGCGCAACCAGTTCGGTCGGTTCGCAAGCTCGTAGTTGATTTCGTAGAACACCTTCTCCAGCAGGAAGAAATCGAGCAGGCGATCGGCGTCCGCGCCGTCGCCTGGCCACAACAGCGGGCTGGCCAGGCCCTCCCGATACGCGGCCATGAAGGTGGCGACCGACTGCCGGCTCCAATCCTCCAGCGCGTTGAACAGCCGGTCGTGCTCGTCCGTCCAGGTCTCCAGCGCGCGTTCCAACGCCGCCGTGGCGGCATAGTCGATGGAGCGGACCAGGCCGGCGATGTCGCGCGCAGCCGGCGCCTTGCGCCGCCGCTCCTCCAGGCTCCGCTGAGGCTCGCCCTCGAAATCCAGAATATAGACGTCGTCCTTGGCGAGCAGGACCTGGCCGAGATGCAGGTCGCCGTGGTGGCGGATCTTGCTGATGGCCGGCGGCGACGGCGGAGTTCGCAGCTCGGTCAGGAGCCGTTCGACCGGGCCGGCAAGGCGGTCGATCAAGGCGCGCATTGCGTCGCCCATGTCGGCACGACGCGACAGCTCGTTGAAGGTCGCCTCGGCACGCTGCACCAAGGCGGCGCTCCATCTGGCCATGTCATCCGGCGTAACCGGCTCCGGCGCGAACTCGGCAATGTCCGGCCGGCTCGCCAGCGCATTCTGCAGCTCGGCGATGCGCCGGCCGATCGTCCGCATCCAGTGCAGATAGGAGGTCAGCTCGTTGCTGCCGGCGGGCGCGTCGGGCGTCAGCAGGCGCTGCTCGTCGATGAAGCGATCCAGGTAGGCGTTGGCCACCGTCCAGGCATCGCCCTGGTTCTGCGCGAACCCATGCACGACGGCAAGCGCCGTGCAGGCGTGGCCCTCGCGCAGCTCCATGGCGCCGAGGAAAGACGGAGCATTCCGGTACTGGGCGACGTCGGTCAGGAAGCGACCGAGCTCTATCTCGGGATGCTGACCGGAATGCAGGCGCCGCAGCACTTTCACGACGAACCTGTCGTCGACGATGGCGGT
>Ga0209466_1000150_pt1 | contig 15655 bp, 11 predicted proteins | sample PanSoiPlo30MoBio_FD_188323 | JGI IMG/M metagenome (GOLD analysis project Ga0209466, IMG submission 188323) | Tropical forest soil microbial communities from Panama analyzed to predict greenhouse gas emissions - Panama Soil Plot 30 MoBio (SPAdes)... | ecosystem: Environmental > Terrestrial > Soil...
ACGCCGCCAGCCTTGCGCGGTCGTGCGGGCCCGAGAGGTCGAGCGGCGTGCCCTTGGGAATGATGCCGGTCGGGTTGAGCTTCCTGATCGCGTAGTAGCCGATGACGTAGTAGCGCGGCTTCACGGTGGCGGCGACGCCCGGCACCGCATAGAGCTCGCGCATGTAGTTCGACAAGTTGGGGTAGTCGGCGACGCGCTGGCGATTGCACTTGAACAGCGAGAAATAGGCGACGTCGAAGCGCAGCAGCGTGGGCAGCAGCCGCCAGTCCGCCTCGGTGATGCGGTTGCCGACCACGTAGCGCTGGCGCGACAGGCGCGCCTCCAGCTCGTCGAGCGCGGCGAACAGCGTGTCGAAGGCCTGCTCATAGGCGGCCTGGGTCTTGGCGAAGCCGCAGCGGTAGACGCCGTTGTTGACGTTGGCATAGACGACGTCGTTGATGCGGTCGATCTCCTGGCGCAGCGGCGGTGGATAGAAGTCGGTGTCGTCGCCGGCGATCCCGCGGAACTCGCTGTTGAGCATGCGGATGATCTCGGACGATTCGTTGTTGACGATGCGGCCGGTCTTTTTGTCCCACAGCGTCGGCACCGTGACCTTGCCGGTGTAGTGCGGATCGCTCGCCGTGTAGGCCTGGTGCAGGTACTGAAAGCCGTTGACCGTATCGGGCGTGCAGTCCGGGAAGGCCGGATCGCTGGCGAAGGTCCAGCCCTGCTCGCGGATGCCGGGAATGGCGTAGGCAACCGAGATCGCGTGGTCCAGCTTCTTGATGGCGCGGTAGATCAGGGTGCGGTGCGCCCACGGGCAATTGTGCGCCACGTAGAGGTGATAGCGGCCGGCCTCGGCCTTGAAGCCGGACGAGCCGTCGGCCGTGATGCGGTCGCGAAAGTGGCTGTCAACGCGGCGGAACTGGCCGTCCTTGGGATATTCGACGGGGAGCTCCTCGTCGCGCCATTGACCATCGATGAGAACGCCCATGGTGTCCCTCCCTTCGATCGATCACGCCGTCCACATAGGGGTGAACCGGGCGGCAACAACCCCGTCATAGGCAACGTCGCCCTCGAGAATACCCATCTGGCGGGCGAACTGGTTCATGCCGGCGACAAAAGTTCGTGAGATGGCGGCATCGTAGAACGGCAGGTCGCGCCGGATCAGCTCGGCGATCAGCGCCGCCTCGGAGGGCGGAAACAGTTTTTCGCCCACCTGGGTCGCCAGCGTAACGTCCTGCGCGAGCGCGCGCTGGGTCTGCACGATGGCGCGAATGGCGGCGGCCGCCTGGTCGGGCGCGCGGTCGATCAGGCGCTCGGTCGCGGCCAGCGCTGCCATGGTGTAGTTGAAGCACTCTTTCGGGCCGTCGCCGCGCCGCACGTCGAGCACAACCGTGCCGACGCCGCGCCGCACCGCCACCTCGGCGCCCATGCCGTTGGCCCAAAAACCGTCGATCTTGCGCTCCTCCAGGGCGCGGGCGGCGGTGACGCCGAAGTTGACGCCGGCGCCGGCAGTGCCCGGCACCGGCGCGATCGTCACCCGGTCGCGCGCCACATCGATGCCGGCTTCGGCCAGCAGGCCGCGCAGGCCCATCTCGACCCACGGCGCGGCCCCGATGCTGCGCCCCTTCACCACGCTGACGTCGCCGCGCTGCGCGGCGAGATCCGCATGCATGACCAGGAACCAGTACATCCCCTGCGCCTGGGCGCACAGGAGCTTGACTCCCCGCCATTCCGGAAAGGCGGCCAGCGCCGAGTGCGCCGAGCCGCCGACGAAATCCACGGCGCCGTCGCGCAGCGCCGCGTAGGCCTTGTCGACCGGAAAGATCATCTCGAGCGTGACGTCGAGCCCCTGCCGGCGGAAGAAGCCGAGCTCGATGGCGGCGATCGCCGGAAAATACGAGTTGGAGATCATGTCCGGCACGGCGAGCTTCACGGCAATCACCTTGGAGCAGCCACATTCGTCATTGCCGACCCCGGATCACGTCTGGGGGACCCGGCAATCGATCGTATCAAGCCGACTCTACATTCTTCATGGATGCGCGGGTCAAGCGTGCCCTCGGACTTGATCCGAGGGCACGCGCATGACGAGTCGAATGTCAGGAGAGCGTGCGCTCGATCCACGCGGCGGCCGCAAACGCCGCCGCATCGCCATGCGCGAACCCCATCACCTGCAGGCCGAGCGGGAGGCCGTCGAGCCGGAACAGCGGCAGCGAGATCGCCGGCACCCCGAGCAAGGAAGCCGAAACCGCGAACGAGGCATCGCCGGTGGAGGCGAGGCCGAGCGGCGCCGGCCCGGGCGCCGACAGCGTGATGCAGCCGTCGCAATGGGCCGCGAGCGCGGCATAGGCCTGGCGGATGCTGTCGCGCTGGTGGATCAGCGCGCGATAATCGTCGAGGTTCATCGCCTCGGCGCGGGCCAGGCGTTCGCGCGCCGGCGTGCTCAGCTTGCCGACGTCCCGGTCGCGATAGGTGTTGAGCGGCCAGCGCCCTTCCCAATCGTTGATGCGCCCGGAGATGGAATTCGCGTCGGCGATCGCCTCGTCCGCGGCCGCGACCTTGTCGTTGCCGGCGCGCGTCAGCACCTCGACGCCGGCGGCCGTCAGCCGCGCGATGGTCTCCGCCATGTGCTGCCTGGCGCCTGGCTCGGCCACCCGCCAGCCCGGCGTCTCCAGCGCGGCCAGGCGCTGCGGCTGGTGCGGCGGCGGCGCCTGGTCCGGCCCGTTCAGGCCAGGATAGCCGGGATCGCCGCCGGCACGCACCGCGATCTCGCGCGCGACCTGCCAGGCGTCGCCGAGGTCGGCGGCGAGCATGCCGGTGCAGCTCTGGCTCAGGTTGTCATGGCTGCCGCCGCGGTTGAGCGCACCGAGCGTGGGCTTGAACCCGTAGCAGCCGCAAAAGCTCGCCGGCCGGATGGTCGAGCCGAGCACCTGGGTGCCGAGCGCGGCGCTGACCATGCCGGTGGCCACCGCGGCGGCCGAGCCGCTGCTCGAGCCGCCGGGCGTGCGCGACAGATCCCAGGGATTGCGCGTGCCGCGCGGCTCGCGGGCGGCGAACTCGGTGGTGACGGTCTTGGCCAGAATGACGGCCCCGGCCTCGCGCAGCGCCACGACGCTCGCCGCGTCGCGATCCGAGCGCCAGCCGACATAGAGCGGCGAGCCGTTCTCGGTCGGCATGTCGATGGTCTCGATGATGTCCTTGATGCCGAGCGGCATGCCGTCGATCGCCGACAGCGGCCGGCCGTCGCGCCAGCGTTGCGTCGAGGCATCGGCGGCGGCGCGGGCACCGGCGACGTTGACGTTGACGAAGGCGCCGATCTTCGGCTCCCAAGCGTCGCACGCCTGCAGGCAGCGCTCGAGGAACGCGCGCGGGCTGTCGCTGCCGGCGGCAAACTGCGCCTGCGCCGCCAGGAACGGGCGCAGCAGCGGCCGGGTCTCGATCTCAGCCGCCAGCACGCTCATGGCTTGCTCTCGTCGTAGTAATGGATCTCGAACAGCATGCAGCCGTAGCTGGACCTGAAAGGCCCGTGGTGGACGCCCGGCGGGCGGCAGGCATAGGTGGGGGCCGCAAAACTCTCGCCGCCCTGCCCCTGCGCATCATTGCCGACGATGAGGTCGCCGGACAACAGATAGACCTCCTCCCAATGGTCGTGCACGAACGGGCTGGTGGTGTAGACGCCGGGCGCGAAGCGCAACAGCCGGGTGCGGCTGCCCATCTTGCGCGTCTCGTCGAGGTCGCTGGCCAGAATCTTCTGCTGGATGCCGGCGGGGTAGCCGGGCGGCGTCACCCAGCCCTCTGCCATGTCGACCTTGTGGAATTCCAGATGCGGCTTGTTCATCGGCATGACGGGTCCTCGTGAGGGGCTATCCACAGGCTTTCTATGGCACGCGATTGAACATGTTGCACGGGCGGCGCGATGCTTGCCGGTGATTCTGCAAGCCGGCACGGGTGGCCACCATGCGCTTCCATGCGGACCTGCACGTTCATTCCAAATACTCGCGCGCCACCAGCCGGGATCTCGATCTCGAGCACCTGGCGTACTGGGCCGCCCGCAAGGGCATCGGGGTGGTCGCCACCGGCGACTTCACCCATCCGGCCTGGGCGGCGGAACTCAGGCAAAAGCTGGTGCCGGCCGAGCCCGGGCTGTTCCGTCTCCGCGACGATATCGAGACGGCGGTCGCGGAAAAGCTGCCGGCGGCGTGCCGGCGGCCGGTGCGGTTCCTTCTCGAGGTCGAGATCTCCACGATCTACAAGAAAGCCGAACGGACGCGGAAAATCCATCACCTGATCTACGCGCCCGACCTCGCCACCGTGGAGCGCATCTCGGCGCGGCTGGCGCGCATCGGCAACATCGCGTCCGACGGGCGGCCGATCCTTGGCCTCGACTCGCGCGACCTGCTGGAGATCACGCTGGAGTCGAGCCCGGACGCCTACCTGGTGCCGGCGCATATCTGGACGCCGTGGTTCGCGGCGCTCGGCTCGCAGTCCGGCTTCGACTCGATCACCGACTGCTACGGCGATCTCGCCGACCACATCTTTGCGGTCGAGACCGGCCTGTCGTCCGATCCGCCGATGAACTGGCGGCTGTCGATGCTCGACCGTTACCGGCTGACGTCGAACTCCGACGCGCATTCGCCGGGAAAGCTCGGCCGCGAGGCCACGACGTTCGACTGCGATCCCGACTATTTCGCCATCCGCCGCGCGCTGGAGACGGGCGAGGGCTATGTCGGCACCGTCGAGTTCTTCCCCGACGAAGGCAAGTACCACCTCGACGGTCACCGGAAATGCGGCGTGCGGCTGACCCCGACGGAGACGCTCGCCCATGGCGGCCGCTGCCCGGCGTGCGGTGCGCCGGTGACCGTCGGGGTCGAGCACCGGGTCGAGGCGCTGGCCGACCGCAGCGAAGCCGAGGCGCAGCCGCCGGCCACCGCCGGCAGCGTGTCCAACCTGGTGCCGCTGCCGGAAATTCTTTCGGAGATCACGCAAAGCGGCGCCGCCACCAAGACGGTCGAGCAGGGCTACAACCGGGTGCTCGCGTCGCTCGGCCCGGAACTGGCGCTGCTGCAGGAGGTGCCGGTCGAGGACATCGGGCGCGCCGGCTCGTCGCTGCTGGCGGAAGCGGTCGGGCGCCTGCGCGCCGGACAAGTGATCCGCGATCCCGGCTACGACGGCGAATACGGCGTGATCCGGCTGTTCCACGACGGCGAGCTCGAGCGCCGCGGCGGGCTGTTGTTCGACGCGCCGATGGCGAAGCGGACGAAGGCGGCAGCACCGCGTGTGCCGCCTGGTCCACCTCCCCCTGAAAGGGGGAGGTGGACCGCGCAGGGGTCGGGTCGGGGTCTTCTCGACTCGGCAATGGACCCCCACCCGGCGCCTTCGGCGCCGACCTCCCCCTTGCAGGGGGAGGTGGAGTTTGTTGGCCCGCCGAGCACATTACCGCTTGAGATCGCGGAGCCCGCTGCGCCTGAGCAAAATATCCTCGCCGCGCTCGACCCCGACCAGCGCGCCGCGGCGGAGATTGTCGATGGCCCGCTGCTGATCGCCGCCGGCCCAGGCTCCGGGAAAACCCGCGCGCTCACGCACCGGATCGCGCACCTGGTGGCGGAGCGCGGCATGGCGGCGGAAAACTGCCTCGCCATCACATTCACCCGCCGCGCCGCCGCCGAGCTGCGCGAACGGCTGGCGCAGCTCATCCCCGACGCTGCCAGGCGCGTGCCGATCCACACGTTCCATTCGCTCGGGTTGACCATCCTGCGCGAGCATCCGGACGCCGCCGGCCTGCAGCGCGGCTTTCGCATCGCCGGCGAGGCCGAGCGCGCCGACGCGCTGGCGGCCAAGCTGAACATCGCTTCGGTGCGCGCACAGCGGCTGCTGCGCGCGATCTCCAAGGCCAAGCGCACGCAAACGCCCATCGCGGCCGACCAGGAGGCCGCGCTGGCGGCTTATGCCCAGGTGCTGGCGCTGCGCGACTGGATCGATTTCGACGACGTCATCGCGCTGGCGCTGCGCGCCCTGGACAACGGCCTTGCGGCGCACTACCGCGAGCGCTTTCGCTGGATCTCGGTCGACGAGTTCCAGGACACGGACGAGCAGCAGTACGGGCTGCTCACGCGGCTGGCGCCGCCGCGCGGCAACCTCTGCGTCATCGGCGACGCCAACCAGGCGATCTACGGTTTTCGCGGCGCCGACTCCTCGTGCTTCGAGCGGTTCCGGCACGACTACGAACCCGCCGTCGTCAGCCTGCGGCGCAACTATCGCTCGAGCGGCACCATCGTGGCGGCGTCATCGCAGATCATCAGCGTTTCGGACGCCGGCATCGCCACCATCGTGCGCGACATGCACGAGCACATTACCATCCACACGGCGCCGACCGAGCGCGCGGAAGCCGAGTTCATCATCCAGACCATCGAAGGACTTTTGGGCGGCCACACGTTCTTCTCGATCGACAGCGGCCGCGCCGGGCGCAGCGGCGCCAACCTGTCCTTTGCCGACATCGCCGTGCTGCACCGGACCGAAGCGCAAGCGACGGCGTTGCGCGAGGCGTTCGCCCGCTCGGGGATTCCGTTCAAGAGCAATGCCCACGGCCGGCTCGCCGACGATCCCGCCGTGCAGGCGCTGCTGCGCCAGCTTGACGACAGCAGCGACGGGCCGCTGGCCGCGCAGTTTCGCGACGCGGTGCCGCGCGCGGTCGCGGCCGATGGCATCGACGCGGCGGCAATCGACACCGCGTTGCGACGGCTCACCACGCTCGCGGAGATGCACGGTCCCGACCGGGGGCGGTTCCTCGATGCGGTCGCGGTGGCCAGCGAGGCGGATTTTTTCGAGGACCGCGCCGACAGCGTCTCGCTGCTCACGCTGCACGCCGCCAAGGGCCTGGAGTTTGCCGTCGTCTTCATCGTCGGGCTGGAGGACGGGCTGCTGCCGCTGCACTGGGGCGACCCCGACGACGCGACCATCGCGGAAGAGCGCCGGCTGTTCTATGTCGGCATGACGCGCGCGAAAGACTCGTTGTTCCTCAGCCGCGCACTGGCGCGGCACTGGCGCGGCCGGGTGCGGCAGCTCGCTCCCTCGCCGTTCCTCGCCGACATCGAGAGCGAGCTGACGAAACACCAGCGCAACCAGCACCTGCGGCGCAAGCCGGACGATAAGCAGCTCAAGCTGTTTTGACGTCGCCGATTCGTAGGGTGGGTTGAGGCGCAGTGCTCGGAGCGCGAACAGAACCACGGCATTTCGCGCCGAAACCCACCATTACGGCCGAATGGTGGGTTTCGGCGCGCAGCGCTGCGACACGATTGTAATGCTGTGCAAAGCGCCTCAACCCACCCTACGGAGCCTTACTCCATCTTGGCGCCGGAGGCCTTCACGATGGTGGCCCATTTGGGGATTTCCGACTTGATGTATTCGCGCAATTCCTCCGGCGTGCTGCCGACCACGTCGACGCCGAGCTCGGTCAGCGCCTTGCGCCCTTCGGGATCGGTCAACGCCGCGACGGCGGCGCGATTGAGCGCCGCCGTAATCTCCCTGGGCGTGCCGGCCGGCGCCACCAGGGCATGCCACGTGGTTGCGTCGAAGCCGGGGAAGCCGCGCTCCGCGATGGTGGGCACGTCGGGCAAGGCTGCGGTGCGCTTGAGCGTGGTGACAGCGATCGCCCGGATCGCGCCGCTCTGGATGTGGGGAAGCAGCGGCGGCGGCGGATTGAACGCCATGGGCACATGGCCGGCGATCACGTTCTGCAGCGCCGGCCCGGTGCCGCGGAACGGCACATGCGCCATGTCGATCTTGGCCTCGATCTTGAGGAGCTCGCCGGCGAGATGCGCCGGCGTGCCGTTGCCGCCGGAGCCGAACGACAGCTTTCCCGGGTTGGCCTTGGCATAGTCGATCAGCTCCCCAAGAGTCTTCGCCGGCACGGAAGGATGCGTGTAGAGCACGTTGGTCTGCGTGCCGATGAGCGTGATCGGCTCAAAATCCTTTTCCGGATCGTAGCCGAGGTTCTTGTACAGGCTCACGTTGATGGCGAGCAGGCTGCCCGTGCCAAGCAGGATCGTGTAGCCGTCGGGCGTGGCGCGGGCGACCGCCGCGCCGGCGATGCTGCCGCCGGCGCCGGGGCGGTTCTCGATCACGAACGGCTGCTTGACGACCTCTTCCATCTTGCGCGTCAGAATGCGCGCCAGCACGTCGCTCGGCCCGCCCGGCGCGAAACCGATGATCAGCGTGATCGGCTTGGTGGGATAGTCGGCGGCACCCGCCGGCAGACTCGCGCAACACGCCGCCGCGATGGCCGCGGCGGCCAGCATCCTCAGCATCGTGATCCTCCCTCGACGCCTTGTTGTCCTGCGTTCGACACGCCGCAATGATCGCCTCGGATCAGGCCGTCCGTCCAGCCCACGGATGGCTGCTGGCAGCCAAGATAGCTGCCATGCTGGCCCGGCATCGCGGGCGGTCGCAGCATCCGTCGAGCGCGCTGCCGGTCCGCAATCAAACGAGCCGGGCGGCGGGCATCAATCCAGCCGCGCGCCCGAGGCCTTCACGACTGCGGACCATTTCGGGATCTCGGCCTTGATATAGGCGTCGAACTCCTTGGGCGTGCTGCCGACCACGTCGACGCCGAGATCCATGAGGGACTTGCGCACGTCGGGATCATTGAGCGCCGTGACGACGGCGAAGTGCATCGTGCCGATCACTTCGCTCGAGGCGCCGGCGGGCGCCACCAGGCCGTGCCAGGTGTTGGCGTCGAAGCCGGGAATGCCGAGTTCGGCGACCGTGGGGATCTCGGGCAGGATCGCGGTGCGCTTGGGCGTGGTAACGGCGAGCGCGCGCACCTTGCCGTCGCGGATGAGGCCGACGGCGGACGCCGCGGTGGCGAACATCATGTGCACGTGCCCGGCGACGACGTCCTGTAGGGCGGGCGCTGCGCCCTTGTAGGCGACGTGCACGATGTCGACCTTCGCCTCGGTCTTGAACAGCTCGCCGGCGAGATGCGCCGCCGCGCCGTGACCGGAGGAGGCGAAGTTGAGCTGCCCGGGCTTGGCCCGGGCGAGCGCGATCAGCTCGGCCATGTTGTTCACCGGCAGCGCCGGATTGACCACCAGGATGTTCGCCTGCGTGCCGATGAGGCTGATCGGCTCGAAATCCTTCTCCGGATCGTAGTTGAGCTTCTTGTACAGGCTGGCATTGGTGGCGAGGATGCTGTTGTTGCCCATCAGCAGCGTGTAGCCGTCGGGCGCCGCCGCGGCGACCGCTTCAGCCGCGATGTTGCCGCCGGCGCCGGGACGGTTCTCGATGATGAAGGGCTGTCCCAGCAGCTCGTGCAGCCGCCTACCGAGAATGCGCGCGATCACGTCGCTCGGGCCGCCGGGCGTGAACGCCACGACGAGGCTGACCGGCCGGATCGGATACTCGGCCGCCAGGACGCTGGTGGCGGCGGCGACGACCAACGATGTCGCGATGGCATAAACAGTCAAAAATCCCCGACGCACCAAGACCTCCGTTGTCTCATCCCGGCATGATTCTCTGCGTCATTGCCGGGCCCCGGATCAATGCTTTTTTGATGGATGCGCGGGTCAGGCCCGCGCACGACGAATAGAGCCATCTCCTGTCTCATCCCATGGCCCGCAAATAGCGGATCGGCTTGCCCGGCGCGATCGCCTGCGCGGCCGCCACGATGGCATCGGCGTCGATGCCGTAGTGGCGGTAGAGCTCGGCAATCGAGCCGGTCTGGCCGAAATGCTCGACGCCGAGCGAACGCGCGCGATGGCCGCGCACGGCGCCGAGCCAGGCCAGCGTCGCCGGGTGGCCGTCCAATACGGTCACAAGACCGCAATGCGACGGCACCGCATCGAGCAGCCGCTCGATGTGCGAGCGCGCATGCACCAGGCCGCGCTCGCGCGCGCGCTGCGCCGCCGTCCAGCCGGCATTAAGCCGGTCGGCCGACGTGACGGCGAGCAGCCCGACGTCGCGGCGATCCTCCGCCATCAGGCCGACCGCCTGGATGGCTTCCGGCGCCACCGCCCCCGTGTAGGCGACGACGACCTGGCTGTTGGGCCCGGGTGGCCGCAGCCAGTAGCCGCCGTCGATGATGTCCTGGCGCAGCTCCGGCGTCATGGCGCGGCGCGGCTGCTCGATCGGCCGCGTCGACAGGCGCAGATAGACCGAGCCGCCGGTCTCGTCGCGCAGCCAGGTGCGCTCCGAGGCATTGGCCTCGCCGTCCTTCTGGATGTAGGCGAACGCGAAGGCGAGGATGATGGCGAGCTCGTCGACGAAGGCGGGCTCGAACGCTGCCAGGCCGTCCTGCGCCAGCCCGATGAGCGGCTGGGCGATGGACTGATGCGCCCCGCCTTCCGGCGCCAGCGTGATGCCCGACGGCGTCGCCACCAGGACGAACCGCGCATCCTGGTAGCAGGCGTAGTTCAGCGCATCGAGCCCGCGGGCGATGAACGGATCGTACAGCGTGCCGATCGGCAGCAGCCGTTCGCCGTTGATGGCGTGCGACAGGCCGAGCGCGGACAAGAGGACGAACAGATTGTTCTCCGCGATGCCGAGCTCGATGTGCTGGCCCTTGGGCGAGAACTCCCAGCTGAAGGTCGACGGGATGCGCTCGCTCTTGAACGTGTCAGCCATCGCCTCGCGCGCGAACAGCGAGCGCCGGTTGACCCAGCCGCCGAGGTTGGTCGAGACGGTGACGTCCGGCGACGTGGTGACGATGCGCTGCGCCAGGCCTGTCTCCTGCTTGCCGAGCTCGTTGAGGATGGCGCCGAAGCCGGTCTGGGTCGACATCGTCGGCTGGATCGCCACATCGAGCCTGTCCGGCACCGCGATTGCAGGCACCGTGCGCGGCGCGGCGCGGCGCGCGAACGGCACGCGATCGAGAAACTTTTGGATCGCTTCCGGCGCGACGCTCAGGCCCTCGAACAGGTCCCACTCGTGGCCGGGGCGGATGCGCATCGCCTGGCGAAAGCTTTCCATCTGCGCCGGCGTCATCAGGCCGGCGTGGTTGTCCTTGTGGCCGGCGAACGGCAGCCCGAACCCCTTGATGGTGTAGCAGATGAAGCAGATCGGGCGGTCGTGATCGACCTGGCCGAAGGCCGCGAGCAGCGACGGCAGGTCGTGCCCGGCCAGGTTGGTCATCAGCCGCGCCAGCTCGTCGTCGGAGCGCCGCTCGATCAGCCGCGTCACGTCGCCCTGGTCGCCGATCTCGTCGTTGAGGCGCCGGCGCCAGGCGGCGCCGCCCTGGAACACCAGCGCCGAGTAGAGCTGGTTGGGACAATTGTCGATCCAGTCGCGCAGCCGCTCGCCGCCGGGCTCGCCGAACGCCTGCTGCAGCAGCGAGCCGTATTTGAGGATGACCACGTCCCAGCCGAAGGCGCGGAACAGCGCCTCGTAGCGTGCCCATAAGCCTTCGCGGATGACGGCGTCGAGGCTCTGGCGGTTGTAGTCGATGATCCACCAGCAGTTTCGCAGGCCCTGCTTCCAGCCTTCGAGCATCGCCTCGAAAATGTTGCCCTCGTCGAGCTCGGCGTCGCCGACCAGCGCGATCATGCGGCCTTCCGGCCCGGACCCCCAGCCATGCGCGCGCACGTAGTCCTGCACCAGCGAGGAGAACAGCGTCTGCGCCACGCCGAGGCCCACCGAGCCGGTGGAAAAATCAACGTCGTCGGCGTCCTTCGTGCGCGACGGATAGCTCTGCGCGCCCTTGTAGCCGCGGAAGCTTTCCAGCTTCTCGCGCGTCTGGCGGCCGAGGAGGTACTGGATGGCGTGGAAATTGGGGCTGGCATGCGGCTTCACCGCCACGCGGTCCTGTGGCCGCAGCGCCTGGAAGTAGAGCGCCGTCATGATGGTGGCGAGCGAGGCCGAGGAGGCCTGGTGCCCGCCGACCTTCAGCCCGTCGCCGCTCTCGCGCAGGTGATTGGCGTGATGGATGGTCCAGCTCGTCAGCCAGAGCACCTTCTTCTCCAGCTCGCCGAGGAGGCGCAGTGCGTCCGGCGTGATCCGGTCCATGGTTTCCGCTCAAGCCCGCGTTCCGGCGGCGGCGCCGCCCGAGAACGACCTTTACGCCCTCGCCTCATTATATAGAACTTGAGCCCAACCGAGTCGGCGGCGGACAGGCACCATGCGACGAATCACCGGATGGTTTTGGGCACTTCTCGTGGGCAGCGCCCTGGCGCAGGCCGCAGGGGCGGCACCATGCCGCAACGACGTGGGCTTCGAGCGATGGCTGGAGGACTTCAAGCGCGAGGCGGTCAGCCAGGGAGTGTCGCGGCAGGTGGCCGATTCGGCGCTCGCCGGCGTGACCTTCGACCCCGGCATCGTCAGCCGCGACCGCGGCCAGGGCGTGTTCCAGCAGAGCTTCCTGCAGTTCGCCGGCCGCATGGCGGACGGCTATCGCATCGGCACCGGCGCCGCCAAGCTCAAGCAGCACGCGGCGACGCTGGCGCGCGCCGAGCAGCAGTTCGGCGTGCCGGCGGCGGTCATCGTCTCGTTCTGGGCGCTGGAGACCGACTTCGGCGCCGACAACGGCAAGCTGCCGGTGCTGCGCTCGGTGCTGACGCTGGCCTATGACTGCCGCCGCCCCGACATGTTCCGCGAGGAACTGATCTACGCGCTGAAGGTGGTGCAGCGCGGCGACCTCACGCCGGGACAGATGGTGGGCGCCTGGGCGGGCGAGATCGGCCAGACCCAGTTCTCGCCCTCGGCCTATTTCAAATACGCGGTCGACTACGACGGCGATGGCCGCGCCGACCTCATCCACAGCGCGCCCGACGTGATCGCCTCGACGGCCAACCTGCTGGCCCAGGCGGGCGGCTGGAAGCGCGGCCAGCCCTGGCTGCAGGAAGTGCGCGCGCCGCAAAGCCTGCCATGGGAGGAGGCCGACCTGAAGATCAAGCACCCGCGGTCGCAATGGGCCAAATGGGGCGTGACGCAGGCGAACGGGGCGCCATTGCAGGACGACGACCTGCCGGCGTCGCTGGTGCTGCCGATGGGACGCTCCGGCCCGGCGTTCCTGGCGTTCGAGAATTTTGGCGCCTTCCTGGAATGGAACCAGTCGCTGGTCTACGCCACCACCGCCGCCTACCTGGCGACGCGGCTTTCCGGCGCGCCGCGCGTGCATCCGGGCAGAGGCGCGCCGGCAACGCTCACCGCCCCCCAGGTGCTGCAGCTGCAGAACCTGCTGGCGCGGCAGGGCTATGACGTGGGCAAGCCCGACGGCAAGCTGGGCCTGACCACGCGCGCCGCCGTCAGGCAGGCGCAGCTCAAGCTCGGCCTGCCAGCCGACGCCTATCCCACGGGGGAACTGATCACGCGGCTGGGCGGCAGCAACGTCAGCGTGCCGGCGGATGCGCCGCGGCCAGTGGCTGGACCGGCACCCAAGCGGGCGCCGAAGCAAGCGCCGGCGCCGCAGCGCGCCAGGGCGCCGAATCCGTGACCAAGGCGCCGACGAGCTATCGCACGGAACGCATCCTCGTCGCCGCCCTCGTGGTGTTGGCAGTATTGCCGTTTGCGGCCAGAACATTCGCCTTCCAGCCGTTCAGCATACCCAGCGGATCAATGAAGCCGACCTTGCTCATCGGCGACTACATATTCGTGTCGAAATCCGCTTACGGCATCACACGCTACTCGCTGCCGTTCTCGCTTAAGCTGTTTTCCGGGCGGATTTTTGCATCCGAGCCGCAACGCGGCGATGTCGTGGTGTTCCGTCTGCCAAGGGACGATTCGGTGGACTACATCTTTCGCGTGGTCGGGCTGCCGGGCGAGAGCGTTCAGATGATCGACGGCGTTCTCAATATCAACGGCGTCCCGGTCAAACGCGAGCGGATGGACGATTTCGTCGATCGGGAGAGCGGTCGCGACGTGAAAATCAGGCGGTGGCGCGAAACCCTGCCGAACGGCGTGAGCTACGAGACGCTCGATATTCTCGACCGAGGCTACTACGACAACACGCCCGCATATAACGTGCCCCCGGGCCGCTATTTCATGATGGGCGACAACCGTGACAACGCAAGCGACAGCCGTGTGATGGCGCAGGTGGGTTACGTGCCGTTCGAAAATGTCGTCGGTCGCGCAGCCATGATTTTCTGGTCGCCCGACAACGATCGCATCGGCATGCCGGTGCGGTAGCGCGCGTAGCCCGCATGAGCGCAGCGATATGCGGGAAAGCCGCTCCCGGATTTCGCTTCGCTCATCCGGGCTACGGGAGTCATCCGTCCAGCGCGCCGCCGCGGCCCGTGCCGAGGCCCTTCATGAAGCGATTGCGGATCAGCGCCGGGTCGCGCACGGTCTGCGTGACGCCCGGCTGGTCGTCGATCTTCGCCGCCAGCAAGGTCGGCCCCCCGTCGGCGAGGGCGCGGTCGAAGTGCCGAACCCGCTGGTCTGCATCATGACGCAGCCGCGCAGGCCGGCCATCCAGGAGCCCGCCACCATGCCGATCGCCTCGTCCTCGCGCGTGGTGCCGACCGATATGAAGTAGCTGTCGGCATTGACGCCCTTGATCAGAGGCGTGAGCAGTTTGTCCGGCACGTAGGTGACGAGCCGGACAACGTTCTCCTTGAGCGTGTCCAAAAAACTTTCCGGCCAGCCCATTGAGCATGGCCCCCGGTTGCGGCATGGCGCAGGTTCTTTACCATGTAGCATGAGAGCCGCGCACGGTCAGGGGCGGAGCGGCGCGGCCGCAGGGAGAAACTCGCATGAGATGGAAGGTTCTGGCCGGCGCGGCGCTGCTCGGGCTGGCGGGCTTCGGTCCGGCGGCCGCGCAGGACTACCCCAATCGCCCCATCACGCTGGTGGTGCCGTTCCCGCCGGGCGGCAGCACCACAATCGTGGCGCGCATCGTCGCCGACAAGCTCGCGGAATCGCTGGGGCAGCAGATCGTGGTCGACAACCGCGGCGGCGCCGGGGGCACCATCGGCACCAAGGCCGTGTCGCGCAGCACGCCCGACGGCTACACGATCGTGCTGGGCTACACCGGAACGCTGGCCATCGGGCCGACGCTCTATCCCAGCGCCGGCTACGATCCGCGCAAGGATTTCGAGCCGATCGGGCTCATCGGCCATGCGCCCAACTCGCTCGTCGTGCATCCGTCATTCCCGGTCAAGTCGGTGAAGGAACTGGTCGACTACGCCAAGGCCAATCCCGGCAAGGTCAACTACGGCTCGGCCGGCGTCGGCACCGTGAGCCACGTGTCCGGCGTCTACTTTGCCAACGCGGCCGGCATCGACCTCGTGCATATTCCCTACAAGGGGACCGGACCGGCGCTGGCCGACCTCCTGGGCGGCCACATCCCGATGGCGTTCGCCCCCATTCCGGCGACGCATGCCAATATCGCGGAAGGCAAGCTGCGCGGCCTCGCCGTGACCAGCGCCAAGCGCTCCAGCCTGCTGCCCGACCTGCCGACCATCGCGGAATCCGGCATCCCCGGCTTCGAGGCCTCGCTCTATTACGGGCTGGCGGCGCCGGCCGGCACGCCGCGCCCCATCATCGACAAGCTCAACAAGGCGCTGCGCGACGCGCTCGCCAGCGACGAGGTGCGCAAGCGCCTGGCCACCGACGGCGCCGAGCCGTTGCCGAGCACGCCGGAAGAATACGCGGCGCACATCGACCAGGACGAGACCAAGTGGTCGAAGGTTGTGCGCGAGTCCGGCGCCAAGGCCGAGTAGATGTCCGCGTGGCGGACATTCCTTGC